>JAABUQ010004571.1_pt1 | contig 23401 bp, 23 predicted proteins | sample 5560001 | NCBI WGS metagenome assembly JAABUQ01 (sample SAMN10711888, study PRJNA513371) | rock metagenome | isolation source: Antarctica rocks | place: Antarctica: Victoria Land, Finger Mt nord | collected 2015-12-18 | reverse complement strand
GGACGTGGTGCGCAGATCGCCGCCGGGATCGCCACCGCGCGCCTGCCGTGGCTGCTCGTGCTGCACGCCGACACGGTGCTCGGCGGAGAGTGGCGTGCGACGGCGCTCGCCCACATGCGGGCGGCATCGGGATCAGCGGCGTATTTCCGCTTCACGCTCGCCGGCGACGATCCGTGTGCGCGGCGCCTGGAGCGCCGCGTCGCCTGGCGCTGCCGGGCGCTCGCCTTGCCCTATGGCGACCAGGGCTTGCTGATCCACCGCGATCTGTTGCGCGCGGTCGGCGGGGTGCGCCCGCTGCCGCTGATGGAGGATGTCGAGCTGGTCCGCCGCATCGGCCGGCGGCGCCTGGCGGCGCTCGACGCGCCGGCGATCACCTCGGCGGCGAAATGGGAGCGGGAAGGCTGGCGGCGACGGAGCGTGCGCAACCTGCTCTGCCTGTCGCTGTACTTCGCCGGCGTGCCGCCCCGGACCATCGCCCGGCTCTACGGGTGAGGGACACCGTCATCGTGTTCGCGCGCGCGGCGCGGCTCGGCGCGGTGAAGCGCCGGCTGGCGCGCGATATCGGCGCGCGAGCGGCGCTGCGCTTCCACCTGGGAACGATGCACCGCCTCGCGCGCGCCCTGGCCGCCGACCGGCGGTTCCGCACCGTGCTGGCGATCACGCCCGACCGTGCCCGGTTCCGCCAGCCCGTCCGCCTGCCGCGCATCGGCCAGGGACGCGGCGACCTCGGGCAACGCATGCACCGCGCCTGCGCTCGCTTCCCGCGCGGGCGGGTGGCCATCGTCGGCAGCGACATTCCCGCCGCGCGCGCGAGCGATCTGGTGGCGGCGTTCCGCGCGCTCGGCCGCGCCGACGCGGCGTTCGGGCCGGCCGAGGACGGCGGCTACTGGCTGGTCGCACTCGGCCCGCGACGGCCGGCGCGGCCGTTCGCCGGCGTGCGCTGGTCGAGCGAGCACGCGCTTGCCGATACGCTGGGTAACTTTCACGGCCGTCGCACCGCCTTTGTGCGTTTGTTGCGCGACGTGGACAGCGGGGCGGATCTGGCGCAGCTACGAGCATGAGGATCACGAAGTCTCCCGCGCGCCGCGCCTGGTTGCGGCGCGTCGCGCGGATGCCGCTGGTCTCGCCCCGGCTCTGGCTGCGGCGCATCACGTTCTGGCTCGGCGCGGTGCTGGTGTCGGTGGTGGCGATCGGCTTCGCCGCCGGCGCCGACGCGGCGGGCAACCTGTTCCAGCGGGCGATCCACGGGCGGCCGCTGCTTGCGTTCGCGATCGCGCCGGCGGGCCTCGTGATCTCCCTGCTGCTGACCCGGCGGGTGTTCCCGGGCGCGCAAGGGAGCGGCATCCCGCAGGTGATCGCGGCCCTGCACATGACCGACGAGACGGTCATCGCCCGCGTGCTCAACCTGCGTCTCGCGGCGGGGAAGGTGCTGCTGACCTTGCTTGGCCTGGCCTCTGGCGCCTCCATCGGGCGCGAAGGCCCGACGGTGCAGGTCGGCGCGTCGATCATGTATGCGCTCGGACGCCGCCTGCGGCTGCCGCGCGTGGAGTTGCAGCGCGCGCTGGTGCTGGCCGGCGGAGCGGCGGGGATCGCGGCGGCGTTCAACACGCCGCTGGCCGGGGTGATGTTCGCGATCGAGGAGCTGAGCCACTCCTTCGAGGCCCGCACCTCGGGGATGGTGTTCACCGCGGTGATCGTCGCCGGCGTCACCACGCTCGGGATCGTCGGCAACTATTCGTATTTCGGCCAGACCGCGGCGGAGCTCGAATTCGGACTGCGCTGGAGTGCCGTGCTGCTGTGCGGCGTCGTCGGCGGCTTCGCCGGCGGGCTGTTCAGCACGGCCCTGTTGCTCGTGGCGCGCGGGCTGCCTGGTCGCTCGGGTCTGTTCCTCGCCCGCCGTCCGGTGCTGTTCGCCGCCCTGTGCGGCATTGCCATCGCCGCCCTCGGCTTTTGGTCGGACGGTGCCACGTACGGCACCGGTTACGCGCAGGCGCGCAGCATCGTCGAGGGCCACGGACACCTGCCAATGCTGTTCGCGCCGATGAAGCTGCTCGCCAACATCCTGTCCTATGTCAGCGGCATCCCGGGCGGCATTTTCGCCCCGTCCCTGGCGGTCGGCGCCGGCCTCGGCCAGGTGCTGGCCGGGCTGGTGCCGTCGGCGGGCACGGGTGCCGTGGTGTTGCTCGGGATGGTCGCGTATTTCTCGGGCGTGGTGCAGGCGCCGATCACCGCGACGCTGATCGTGATGGAGATGACGGACAACCAGACCATGACCATCCCGCTGATGGCGACGGCCTTTCTCGCCCTCGGCGTGTCGCGCCTGGTGTGCCGACGCCCGATCTACGGCGCGCTGGCTCGACGCTTCCTGATCGCGCAAGCTAGACCACCAACATAGTCAAAGCGGCAGGACGATGAGCGATCTCTACGACACCGATATCCTGCTTTGGAGCGAGGAGCAGGCAGCCAAGCTGCGCCGCCTCGCGGCGAGCGACCGGTCGAACACGGACCGGCTCGACTGGCCGAATATCATCGAGGAGATCGAGGACGTGGGGCGGAATACGATCCGGGCTTGCCGCTCCCACGTCGTCCAGGCGCTATTGCACGACCTCAAGGCGGACGCATGGCCGAATGCTTCATACGTGCCGCACTGGCGCGCCGAGGCTCGGGCACAGCGAGACCAGGCACGCGACGAGTACACCCTGTCCATGCGTCAGCGCATGGACATGGCGGAACTCTACCGGAGGGCGTTGAACGCCATGCCCGACACGATGGACGGGAACCCGCCGCTGCCGGTTCCGCCGGACTGTCCGATTACACTGGAGGAGTTATTGGCCGTTTCATGAACGTCGGCTCGCTTCAAGTACCATGTCAATTCTATGCAGGTCGTTGCGCGAGAGACATCGGCGGCAGGCTCTAGCACCCGTCCCGGAGCGGGTCCCGATCCGGCGAGCGGCACGCGGGTAAGAACCCGTAGGTCGCCAGGATCCGCTGCCCTTGCCGAGACAAGACGTAGTCGGCGAATTGCTGGCCATCGGGCGATGCACCGTTGAATACCGTCAGCCCGAATGGCGCTGCGACCGACAGCTCCCGGGGCAGAAAGATGATCCGCAGCGTGGGATCGAGGGTGCGTGCCTGAACCGCGCTCGTTGCATACGAAATGAAAATGTCAACAGTCTGCTGCGTGTTGAGGAAGTAGACGAGGCTGTTGGCTCCGGTCGGGACCGGGGGTGCGCTCGGGTTCCCTCCGACCAGTTGCGCGGCCTTGGCTTCCAAGGTCGCCTCGGCCCCCGGCACGATTGCGTGGGCCTTCTGGAAAACCCGTTGCGTGTAGTCTCCGAGCGGATCGGCGACCGGCGTGGAGGTGCCGATCCTCGTGGCAGGATCCAGCAGCACGTCCAGAAGGTTGGACTGGCCCACTGTCTGGCCGAATCCGGAGCGGACGACCGCGACGATCTGGTTGCGCGCGAAGACCTGCACCGGGCCGGCCAATCCCTCCCGCGCCAACGCCCGCGGGCTGGCCGTGTCGGCACTCGCGAATACGTCGGGTCGCAAGCCACCCTCGATCTGCTGGCGTAGCGTCCCGGACGGGCCGTAGGTCTGCGTCACCTTGATGCCGGTCTTCGCGAGGAAGGCGTCGGCGACCTGGGACAGTGCCAGATTGAGGCTGCCGGCCGCCACCAGGTCGACCGATTGCGCGCGTGCGGCGGAGGTCAGGGAGACGATCGCGAGCGAGAAGGCAAGCCGCGCGAGCGCGGTACGGGCACGTTGAAACCACATGGCGGCTTATCCCGGAAAGTATGGCGATATGCTCACACAGGAATAACGCCGCGCCTACTCACGATCTCTATCGCTTAACTCACGTCTCCGAGACTCACGACGCGAGATGCTCCTGCAGCCGCGGCATCAGCTCCACCAGGTTGCAGGGCCGGTGGCGGATGTCGAGCTGCCAGACCAGGATGTCGTCCCAACCGTCCTTCACGGCGCCGGTGCTGCCGGGCAGCGCGAACAGATACGTGCCGCCGGCGACGCCGCCGATGGCGCGCGACTGCATCGTCGATGTCGCGATCTTCTGGTAGCTCAGCATCCGGAACAGCTCGCCGAAACCCTCGATCCGCTTCTCCATCACGCGCTCGAACGCCTCGGGCGTCACGTCGCGCCCGGTGATGCCAGTGCCGCCGGTGCTGATCACGACGTCGACGCGCGGGTCGGCGATCCATGCGCGCAAGATGCGCTCGACCGCGGCGGCGTCGTCCTGGGCGATGGCGCGCGCGGCCACGTTATGGCCGGCGCCGGCGATCCGCGCCGCGAGCGTGTCGCCCGACGTGTCGTTCGCTTCGGTGCGCGTGTCGGAGACGGTCAGCACGGCGATGTTGACCGGGACGAACGCACGGGTCTCGTCGATGCGGGCCATGACCTGCCTCCCGCCGCGCTAATGAACCCGGGGCGCGGCCTCCGCAACTGTCTCAGCTTTGGCCATCGGCGTGAAGCGTGGGAACGCCCAGGCCGCCATCTGGTCAAGACTGGGGGCGGGCAAATGCAGCCGGGCAGCGTAGATCCACGTGTAGGTGAGCACGTGCTGCACGAACGCGCGCGTCTCCCGCAGCGGGATCGCTTCGATGAACAACAACGGATCGCCGCGATCGCGGATGTCCGCTCCCCACCGCCCGACGCTCCCCGGCCCCGCATTGTAGCTCGCGAGCAGCCGCATCAGGTCGCCCTTCACGACATCGAGCGTCGCCAGGTGGCCGACATAACGCTGGCCGAGATCGAGATTGATCGCCGGGTCGTGCAGCCGCGCGCTGCTCACCCAATCGCCCGCGATGTAGCCCGCCGTCACCGGCATCAACTGCATCAGCCCGCGGGCGCCGACCGGCGAGACGGCGGCGGGATCGAAGTTCGACTCGAGACGGGTGAGTGCATAGACCAATGCCGGATCGACGCCGAAGCCGCCGCGAGGACGCAGGCGCGGGATCGGGAAACGGTCGAAGTCGCGCGGCTTGCCGTCGGCTGTTTGCACCAGCGTCGCGATCTGCGCGGCAAGATCCGAGAATCCGGCCTCGCGCGCCACGAGGCGCAGTGCGTTGCGCAAAGGCGGGTCGTCCTTGGCGACCGGCCACAATGCGCGCAGTTCGGCCTCGGCGCGGTCGGGCTGGCCCACCTGAAGCAGCGCGAAGGCGCGCAATCCCTGCGGCGTGTCGGCGACGGCTTCGACATCGGCGTTGCTCAGCGTGTCGCGCGTCCAGGCGAGGCCGCCGCCGATGCCCAACATGCGCCGAGCGAGCAGGCCGTGCAGCGTGCGCGGCTCCTCCGCCGCCCGCTTCATCCAGGGCGCGAATCCGTCGGGGTCGCCGGTATGCAAATGGGCGCGCGCCGCCCAGAACGCGGCGGCGGCGCGGACTGCCGCCGAGGCGAACGGGGCGTTCGCGGCCTGTTCGAAGTAGGTCAGCGCGAGGTCGGGGCGGTCGAGCCGCCAGGCGGCGAGGCCGGCCACGTAGCCGGCGAGCCCGACCTGCTCGTCCGGTGGCGTGCGATGCAACGCGGCGCTCGCGATTTCGAGCGCTTCGGCATCCTCGTTCTGGGTGAACAGGATCTGCGCCACCTCGGCCCGCAGCAGCGCGGCCTGGCTTGACGGCAGGCGGGACGTTCCGATCAGCCGCAGCGCCGATGCGGCTTGCCCCGCGCTCGCACGGTCGAGCACGCTACGTTCGAGCAGCGGGTTGTGCGCAATCCGACGCTCGCCGGGGTCAGCGTCCTCGGGCACCGGCGCGACGCGCTCGGCGGTCCCCAAACTGTCCAGCGACGGCGTCGGCGGCAGCACGGCCCCTCTCGGCAGCCGGCGGGCGAGCAGGGCGTGGATCGCCGGCGCGTCAGGCTGGTCGGCAAAGCGCGACAGCCAGTCGGCAAGCTCGTCGGGACCCGCGCGGTAGGATCGGCTTACATAGCGGTCGGCAAGCACGTGGCCGAGCAACACGGGATTGTCGAACGCGCCGGTCTCGCGCGCGGCATCGGCCATCCGTCCGCGCGATTGCAAGGCGAATACGCGGCGCACCCGCGCCACATCGCTGGGCGCGAGCGGCTGCGGCAGGCTGGCACCGTTGCCGCTCGGCCACGGCACGCGCGGCACCGCCATCGCCGTTTCGTCGCCGACGGCTGTTTGTGCCTGTGCCGCTGCGGCCAAGGCGAGCGCCCCGGCCAGGAAGGCAGCCCCGGCGATGAACGCCCGGGCGGCGGGCAGGCGGGAGAACGTTTTGCCGATCCCTCGCATGGGAAGCGGCCCTAAACACCTCCAGATTGAGACGCAACCCCGTTACCGGAGATAATTGTCTGAAAAAGAGACTTTCGCCTGATTCCCGGCGATTAAACACGCCGGTTGCGTTCACGAATTCGCCAATTCCTGATCCAGCGCGCGCTTTACCATACGAAGCTCTGCCCAGGCGCGGCGACGTTCGGCGGGTTTGCCGAGCAGCGTGGCGGGGCTCGCCGTCGGCAGGGCGGGGATGGGTGTCGCCAGCCCCGAGACCGAGATGCCGAGCCACTCGCCGCGTGGCAGCCGACGGCTGCCCGAAGGCATCGGCAGCACGGCGCGGGTCACCACCGAGCCGAGCAGCACGAGGCGACGCGGCTGAGCGATGGCGATGTGGCGCATCAGGAATGGCAGGCAGCAGGCGATCTCCGCCTCGGTCGGCGGTCGGCCGCCCGGTGGACGCCACGGCACCACCATGCCGATCAGCACCTGTTCGCGACCGAGGCCGATGCTGCCCAGCATGCGGTCGAGATACGCCCCGGCCGGTCCCGCGAACGGCCGGCCGGCGCGGTCCTCGGCCTCGCCCGGCGTATCGCCGATGAGCATGAGCCGACTGGCGGGGTTGCCTGCGTCGAACACCAGGCGAGAGGCGGTGTCGCGCAGCGCGCAGCCGTCGAACCCGGCCAGGGCTGCCTGCAGCGCCTCCGGGGTGTCCGCCTGGGCGGCGGCGAGGGTAGCCCGGGCCGCCGGCGGCAGCCCGCGGCCCACGGACGGCGGAGCGGAGGCGATCGTTGCACCGGCGGGGCGAACCGCCTCGGGCGGGCGCAGCCGATCGAGCGGGGCGTCGGCGAGCGCTTCGTCCGCACCCCACTCGATCTGCAATCGCAGGGTGGTGAGTGCATCCATGAGGGATCGTCATGAACCGGGGCAAGACTTTGCGCAACTCCGGCACTCTGCCTAGTTTGCGTCCGATGCCCATATGACTTGGCCAAGGGCAGACACGAGGGAGGATAGATTGGCGGACGAGGTGGCACCGCGCGAGGCGATGGAGTTCGACGTGGTGGTCGTGGGCGGCGGCCCGTCGGGGCTGGCGGCGGCGATCCGGTTGAAACAGCTGTCGCCCGACACGTCGGTCTGCCTCGTCGAGAAAGGCGGCGAAATCGGCGCGCACATCCTGTCGGGCGCGGTGATCGAGCCGCGCGCGCTGGACGAGCTGCTGCCCGATTGGAAGCCGGAGGACATCCCGCTCGCCACGCCGGCGACCGAGGATCGCTTCCTGTTTCTGACGCCCACGCGATCGTTCAAGCTGCCGACGCCGCCACAGATGCACAATCACGGCAACTACATCGTTTCACTCGGAAATGTCTGCCGTTGGCTGGCGACGCAGGCGGAGGCGGCGGGGGTCGAGATCTACCCGGGCTTCGCCGCGGCCGAACTGCTGGAGGAGGACGGGCGCATCGTCGGCGTCGCCACGGGCGACATGGGCGTCGGCAAGGACGGCCAGCCCACCGGCAACTTCGCGCGCGGCATCGAGCTGCGCGCCACCTACACGATATTCGCCGAGGGCTGCCGCGGCTCGCTGTCGAAGCAGCTGATCGAGCGCTACAAGCTGCGCGACGGGCACGACATGCAAACCTACGCGCTCGGCGTGAAGGAGCTGTGGGAGGTTCCGGCCGAACAGCACAAGCCCGGGCTGATCGAGCACACGGTGGGCTGGCCGCTCGATCGCGGCACCTACGGCGGCTCCTGGCTGTATCATTTCGGCCCCAATCTGGTTTCGTTCGGCTTCGTGGTCGGCTTGGATTACAGCAATCCGTGGCTTTCGCCGTTCGACGAGATGCAGCGCTTCAAGACGCATCCGGTGATGCGCAAGCACTTCGAGGGCGGACGCCGCGTCAGCTACGGCGCCCGCGCGCTCAGCGAGGGCGGCCTGCAATGCATCCCGAAGCTCACGTTCCCGGGCGGCGCGCTGGTCGGCGATGGGGCCGGGTTCCTCAATGTGCCGAAGATCAAGGGCACCCACACCGCGATGCGCTCGGGCATGGCGGCGGCGGAGGGCGTGGCCGAAGCGCTGGCCGATGGCCGCCCTGCGGAGCCCAGCGCGTATTACGACAAGCTGCGGGCGAGCTGGGTCTGGGAGGAATTGTCGAGCGTGCGCAACGTGCGCCCGGCGTTCGCCAAGTACGGTTTCTGGGGCGGGCTCGCCTATTCGGCGCTCGACACCTACGTGCTGCGCGGCAAGGCGCCGTGGACGTTCCATTATCCGCACAAGGACAACGAGACGCTGGTGGAGGCGGACAAGGCGCCGAAGATCGCCTACCCCAAGCCGGACGGGAAGCTCACCTTCGACAAGCTGTCGTCCGTGTTCATTAGCAACACCAACCACGAGGAAAACCAGCCGGCGCATCTGCTTCTGCGCGATCCGTCCAAGGCGATCACCGTCAACTGGGAGCATTACCGCAGTCCGGAGACGCGTTACTGCCCGGCCGCGGTGTACGAGATCGTCGGCGCCGAGGAGGGTCATCCGCAGCTGCAGATCAACGCGCAGAACTGCGTCCATTGCAAGACGTGCGACATCAAGGACCCGACCCAGAACATCGACTGGGTGACGCCGGAGGGCGGCGGCGGGCCGGCCTATCCGGGCGGCATGTAGGATCCCGGTCGCCCACATATTGCCTTCAATTCACCGTCGGCATGGTGCGCCGCACATGACACGGGCGGACCTGGGCTGATACGCTGATCGGATGCACCAAGTCCGAACCATCCTTGTCGCGCTCAGCCTGGTCGCCGGACTGGGCGCGTCCGCGACGGCGGCGACCGCGAAGCGGCCCGCCCGGTTCGTGGCGACGGGGATCTACGGCGATTATCTCGACGCGCGCGCCGCGGCCAGCGACGCCGACGCCGATACCGCCGCCGAAGCGTCGCTTCGCGCTCTTTCCCTCGACCCGACCAGCGCCGAGCTGCAGCGGCAGGCTTTCCTCGCCTGCCTGATCGACGGCAGGCCGGAGGCGCTACCGCTGGCCCGCCAGTTGCCGGACAATCCGTCGGCGCAGCTCCTGCTTGCCAACCGGGATGTCAAATCCGGCAATTGGGAAGCGGCGGAGCAGCGATTCCGGGCGCTGCCGCGGCAAGGTGCGACGCAGGTGCTGCAGCCGATGCTGGTCGCCTGGGCGCAGCAGGGCGCCGGCCACACCGACGCCGCGCTCGCCACCTTGCGGCCGTTCGCGGACGGCCAGCGGTTCCGGGGCGTGTACGCGTTGCACGCGGCGCTGATCGCCGACGTTGCCGGGCGCACCGCCGAGGCGGGCCGCCTCTACGCGGTCGCGCGCGCCGAGTATGGCGGCATGAACGTGCGGCTCGGGCAGATCCTGGCAAGCTGGCAGGCGCGCCAGGGGCACAGCGCCGAGGCTTTGCAAACCCTCAAGGCGCTGGCCGACAACGCGCACGAGATCGCCATCGCGTTGCCCAACCTCGCCAACGCGATCGCGGCGCGTCCGGTGGGGCGGCCGGCCGAGGGAATTGCCGAGGCCTATCTCGCGCTCGCCGCCGCGTTGAACGCGCAAGACGCCACCGATCTGTCGATCCCGCTCCTGCGCCTGGCGCTCGACCTGCAGCCCGACTTCACCGCCGGTCGGATGCTGCTCAGCGACACGTATGAGACGGGAAAGCATCCCGCCGCCGCGCTGCGTGCGCTCGGCGCCGTGCCACCCGGCGACCCGCTCATCGCCATCGTGCAGCTTCGCCGCGCGGCGCTCGAGGAGCAGCTTGGGCGTAGCGAGGAGGCGATGGGCGCGCTCGAGCGGATCGCCCGCGAGCACCCCGACAGCGAGTTGCCGCTGGCGCAGCTCGGCGACATCCTGCGGGCCAAGAACAGGTTCGAGGACGCGGTGGCGGCCTATGACCAAGCGATCGCCCGTGTCGGTCAGCCGACGCGGGCGGCGTGGCCGCTGTTCTACGCGCGCGGCATCGCCGAGGACCGGTCGCATCGGTGGACCAAGGCAGAGGCCGATTTCAAGCAGGCCTTGGCGCTGGCACCCGACCAGCCCTACGTGTTGAACTATCTCGCCTACTCCTGGGCCGATCACGGCGACAACCTGCCGGAAGCGCGGCAGATGCTGGAGAAGGCGGCGGCGATGCGGCCGAACGATGGGTCGATCGTCGACAGCCTTGGCTGGGTGTTGTTGCGGCAGGGCCAGACCGACCAGGCCATCCACTCGCTCGAGCAGGCCGCCGAGATGTCGCCCGAGGATTCCACCATCAACGGGCATCTGGGCGATGCCTATTTCGCCGCCGGCCGCAAGCTGGAGGCGACGTATCAGTGGCGGCGGGCGCTCACGCTGAAGCCCGATCCCGACGATGCGGCCAAGCTCGAAGCCAAGCTGAGCGACGACAAGGCAAATGCTGCGGCCAACGCCAACGGGGCGGAGCACAGCCTGCAGTAGCGACCGCTTCATGGCGGCAGCGGTCGAGCACGCGCCGGCGAAGGTGAACCTGTTCCTGCACGTCACCGGCCGACGCGACGACGGCTACCACGAGATCGACAGCCTCGCAGTATTTGCCGGGGTGGGCGATGTGCTGCGGGCCGAGCCGGCATCGGCCTTGTCGCTGGCGCTGGAGGGACCGTTCGGCCCGGCGCTCAGCACGGGGTCCGACAACTTGGTGTTGCGCGCCGCCCACGCGATCGCGGCGGTGCACGCCCGCGCGCCGGCGTTCCGCCTCACGCTCGACAAGCGCCTGCCGGTCGCCTCCGGCATCGGTGGCGGCTCGGCGGATGCGGCGGCTTGCCTACGCCTGCTCGGCCGGTTTTGGGGCGTCGCCCCCGGCCCCGCTGTCGCGGCGGCGCTGGGGGCCGACGTGCCGGTCTGCCTGGCCGGGCGCGCGGCTCGCATGGGCGGGATCGGCGACCGTCTCGGACCGGCACCCGAGTTGCCGCCGTGCGGCCTCGTGCTGGTCAACCCGGGCGTGCCGGTCGCGACGGCGGACGTGTTCCGCGCCCGCTCGGGGGTGTTCTCGTCGCCTGCCGTGCTGCCCTCGCGCTGGCCCGACGCGGCGGCGATGGCGACCGACCTCGCGGCCTTGCGCAACGATCTGCAGGCGCCCGCGATCGCGGCGTGCCCGCCGATCCGCGCGGTGCTCACCGCATTGTCGGACTCCCCCGGCTGCCTGTTGGCCCGCATGAGCGGGTCGGGGGCGACCTGCTTCGGGCTGTTCAAGGGGGCAACCGAAGCCGCACGGGCGGCGGGGGCGTTGGCACGGCCCGGCTGGTGGTCTTGGGGTGGCGCGCTGGTCGGCTGACCGGGTTTCACTTTACGGGTTGCCCCGCACGACCTATCACCGCGTCGCGGATGGGGCGTCGCCAAGTGGTAAGGCAGCGGATTTTGATTCCGCCATGCGGAGGTTCGAATCCTCCCGCCCCAGCACCGGATGTTTCGGACCTGCTCCCGGAAGCGATCGCGCTTCAAACCGCGCGAGGGCAGACGCGTTTGCTGTCCACGCAAGCGGAGGAACGACGCGGTGAACATGCGCTTTGGATGGGCCGTCCTCGCGGCCGGGGTGGCCGCAGGCTGTATCGGCTATGGGCCGGTGCTGGCCGCCGAGGCACCGCATGCCGAGGACTCATCGCAGACCTTGCGCGACTTCTCGCTGCGCAACGAGACCGATCAGACGATCGTCGAGGCTCATGCCTATACCACGAAGGGCAAGGACATCGCGGTGACCAAGGCCGGACCGATCCGGCCACGGTTGTCGGAGAACTTCATGTTCCAGCAAGCCGAGTGTCTCGACCGCATCGAGATCAAATTCGCCAACGGCAAGACGATGTCGCGCGACAAGCTCAACGACTGCAGTGTGCCGCGGCTTGTCGCGCGCAACGACGGGATCACCGTGGAAACCGGGGCCGGCGGGCCGGTCAATCCGGCGCCGGTGGACAAGGCGAGCCGCAACCCTCCCGGCAAGTAGCCCAACCCGCAGTCTAGGATCGCCGACGGAAGCTTCGCCGATGCAAGCGGCACTCCATGCGTTCCTGCTGGGGTTCCCGGCGCTGTTCTCCATCGTCAACCCGGCCTCCGCGGCGTTCATCTTTCGCGAGGTGACCGCCGAGCACAGCCCGGCGGAGCGGATCGCCCTCTCCCGGCGGGTGGCCGCCTACTCGCTTCTGGTGATGCTGGTGGCGCTATGGGCGGGCTCCTACGTGCTCGGCTTCTTCGGCATCTCGCTCGCCGCGCTGCGCGTGGCCGGTGGGCTCGTGGTCATGTCGAACGCCTGGGAGATCCTGCGCGCCCCCGAGGAGCGGCACGCGCGCAAGCAGGAGCAGGCGAACGCGCCCGATGCCGGCGAGGACATCGCGTTCTTCCCGCTCACCTTGCCGTTCACGACGGGACCGGGGACGATCTCGGTCGCCATCGCGTTGAGCGCCGGTCACCCGGCCGGGGTCGGGCCGCTCGCCTGGTTCCTGCTCGGCACGACGGGCGCTGCCGTCGCCATGACGGCGGTGATTTGGGTGACGTTCCGCTTCGCCGACCACATCGTGGACATGCTTGGCCCGACCGGCAGCCGCACGGCGACAAGGCTGTTCGCCTTCCTGCTGCTCTGCATCGGCGTGCAGATCCTCATCACCGGCGTCGAGGACGTACTGCGGCCAATGCTGCGGGGCTGATATCAGCGGCATGGGAACGTGACTCGGCCAGCCCTTACGATCGCCGTGGTCCGCGCAGGCGGACCACCCACGGCTTCCTCGTACACCTCGAAGTCGTGGGTGGTCGGCCTTCGCCGACCAAGGCGATGGAAAGCCGGAATCAACGAATGTTGGCGAGATCGGTGGCTGAGAACCTTCCGCGGTTACGGCTCGGCGCCGACCCGCACCAGCACCTTGCCGAAATTGCGCCCGCTCAGCATCGTCAACAGCGCCTGCGGCGCGTTCTCCAGACCGTCGGTGACGTCTTCGCGGTGACGCAACTTGCCGTCGCGCATCCAGCCCAGCAGGGCGGCGAAGGCTTCCTCCTGCATCGCCGCGTAGTCGCTCGAAATGTAGCCGCGCAGCAGCAGGCGCTTGGTCAGCACAGCGCGCATCAATTCGGCAACCCGGTTCGGACCCGGCGGAAGCTCGGTCTTGTCGTATTGCGAGATCAGGCCGCAGACCGGGACGCGGGCGAAATCGTTGAGCAGCGGGAACACCGCGTCCCACACGGCCCCGCCGACATTCTCGAAGTAGACGTCGATGCCGCCGGGGCACGCGGCGGCCAGCTTGGCGGGGAAATCCGCGCCGCGATGATCGACGCACTCATCGAACCCGAGCTCGTCGCGCACGAAGCCGCATTTCTCGGCGCCCCCGGCGATGCCGACGGCGCGGGCGCCCTTGATGCGGCCGATCTGGCCGACGATCGACCCGACGCCGCCCGAAGCGGCCGCGACGACGATCGTCTCGCCCGGCTGCGGACGACCGATGTCGAGCAGGCCCGCGTAGGCGGTCAGGCCGTTGCCGCCGAGCACACCGAGCGCCAGCGAGCTCGGGCCCCAAGTGGGATCGATCTTGCGTAGCGCGCGGCCATCGAGTGCCGCGTACTCCTGCCACCCGCCGCCGCCCAGGGCGATGTCGCCCGGCTTGAAGCCGTCATGCCGCGAGGCGACCACCTCGCCCACCGTCGCGCCGACCATCACCTCGCCCAGCGCCACGGGCGGGGCATAGGACTTCTCGTCCCGCATCCGCCAGAACATGTACGGCGCGAGCGACAGCCAGATGGTGCGCAGCAGGACTTGGCCTGGATCGAGATCGGCGACCGTCGCCGTCTCCAGTCGGAAGTTGGAGGCCGTCGGCGTGCCGTTCGGACGCGAGGCCAGGACGATCCGGCGATTGGGGATGGGGTTCATGCGCGCGGACGAGCCTTGGCTGTGCGGATCAGGGTCCGGCGTGACGACGGAGCGACCGGGCTGCCCCTTGCGGCGGTGTGGCGGAAACCAGCCGGCGTGTCATCACCACGGCGCCGACGCCGGCCAGCACGAAGGCGCCCATCCAGTGACCGCCGGTTACGTAGTCGCCGTAGATCGCGGGATAGAGCAGCGCCAGATACAGCACCGTGATCGTCACCAGCGCCGCCCGCGCCCGGAGCCCGCGCTGGGCGGCGATCAGCCCCAGCACGAGGAACACCACGAACAAGCCGATCGCCAGCGCCCGGATCAGCTCGAACGCCTTGATCGTGATCCCCGCCAGGAACGCCTGGAACGTCGCCTGCAAATCCAGCAGCACGGCGAACGAGACGTGCAGGAATCGGTCAGGCCCGATCACGTAGGCGCCGAGCGCGAGGAGCGCGCCGATCAGCCACACCAGCCCGATCGTGTTGCGTTGCACTGTCCGATCCTTGCCGCGGCGTCGGTTCTACCCGACGCGGTCCTCGATCAATTGGTCCACCACCCCCGGATCGGCAAGCGTCGAGGTGTCGCCCAGGCTGTCCGTCTCGTTGGCGGCGATCTTGCGCAGGATGCGGCGCATGATCTTGCCGCTGCGCGTCTTGGGCAGCCCCGGCGCCCAGTGAATCGCGTCGGGCGAGGCGATCGGGCCGATCTCGCGACGCACCCAGGCCACCAGTTCGACGCGCAACTCCTCGGTCGGCTCCTCGCCGGCGGTCAAGGTCACGTAGGCGTAGATGCCCTGGCCTTTCAGATCGTGCGGGAAGCCGACCACCGCCGCTTCCGCCACCTTCGGATGCGCCACCAGCGCGCTCTCCACCTCGGCGGTGCCCATGCGGTGGCCCGAGACGTTGATCACGTCATCCACCCGCCCGGTGATCCAGTAGTAGCCGTCCGCGTCGCGGCGCGCGCCATCACCGGTGAAGTAGAGCCCGGGGAAGGTCGAGAAGTAGGTCTGCACGAACCGCTCGTGGTCGCCGAACACGGTGCGCATCTGCCCCGGCCAGCTGTCGGCGATGCACAGATTGCCCTCGGTGGCGCCGTGCAACTCGTGCCCGTCGGCGTCCACGATCAGCGGCCGTACGCCTGGCAGGGGATGGGTCGCCGAGCCCGGCTTGAGCGGCGTCGCACCCGGCAGCGGGCTGATCAGGATGCCGCCGGTCTCGGTCTGCCACCAAGTATCGACGACCGGACAGCGACGATCGCCGACGACGCGGTAATACCAAAGCCAGGCTTCCGGGTTGATCGGCTCGCCGACGCTGCCGAGGATGCGCAGCGAGCTTCGCGAGCTCCGCTTCACCGGCGCCTCGCCGTCGCGCATCAGCGCCCGGATCGCGGTGGGCGCGGTGTAGAAGATGTTGACCCGGTGCTTGTCCACCACCTGCCAGAACCGGCCGGTGTCGGGGTAGTTCGGCACGCCCTCGAACATCAAGGTGGTCGCGCCGTTGGCGAGCGGACCGTATAGAATATACGTGTGCCCCGTCACCCAGCCGACATCGGCGGTACACCAGTAGACCTCGCCCGGCTGGTAGTCGAACACCACCTCGTGGGTGAAGCTGGCCCAGACCATGTAGCCGCCCGTCGTATGCAGCACGCCCTTCGGCTGGCCGGTGCTGCCCGAGGTGTAGAGGATGAACAGCGGGTCCTCCGCGTTCTGCGGCTCGGGCGGGCAGTCGGGCGACGCCGCGGCGAGCAGTGCCTCGTAGGCGTGGTCGCGCCCCGCCTGCATCGCGACCTCGCCGCCGGTGACGCGGACGACCACGACGTTCGCCACGCTCGGGCATGTCTCGAGCGCCGCGTCGGCATTCACCTTCAGCGGCACGCGCCGGCCGGCCCGGCGGCCTTCGTCGGCGGTGATGAGCAAGGTCGACTCGCAGTCCCGGATGCGGTTGGCGAGGCTGTCGGGCGAGAAACCGCCGAACACCACCGAATGGACGGCGCCGATCCGCGCGCAGGCGAGCATCGCCACCGCGGCCTCGATCACCATCGGCATGTAGATGGTGATGCGGTCGCCCTTCTTGGCGCCGAGCGCCTTCAGTCCGTTGGCGAGCCGGCAGACCTGCTCGTGCAATTCGCGGTAGGTGATCGACTTCGACGTATCCGGGTCGTCCCCCTCCCAGACGATCGCGGTCTGGTCGCCGCGCGCCTCCAGATGCTGGTCGAGACAGACCGCGGCGGCGTTGAGCACGCCGTCCTCGAACCACTTGATCGAGACGTCGCCGGAGAAGCTGGTGTTCTTTATCTTCGCCGGGGCCTTGATCCAGGGAATGCGCTTGGCCTGCTCGGCCCAGAACGCGTCCGGTGCCCGCTCGGCCCGCTCCGCCATCGTCTCGTATTTCGCGGCGTCCACATGCGCCTTGGCGGCGATCTCGTGCCTGACCGGAATCGTCTCTCCGCCGTGCTCGCTCATGTCGCCGCCTCCTACCCGCGCGTGACCCGCGCCTTATCGCTGCGTCGCAACCTAGGGCGGACTGCCGCATGGGGAAAGCCGCCCCTTACTTGCCCGCGTCGGCGGCGACGAGTACGGCGCCGTCCCTGATCTCGCACGGCACCGGCTCCAGCCGGTCGCCGACGCAGGGGCCGGCCGTGCAACGCCCGTCCTCGATGCGGAACGTCGCACCGTGCGTGGAGCACACGATCCGTGTGCCGTCGGCGCTCAAGAAGCGGTCCGGCAGCAAGTTGAGCGACGTGCCGATATGCGGGCAGACGTTCACGTAGACGAACACCCGCTCGCCGCGACGGACGACGAACAGGCCGGTGAAGCTGCCGGGCGGTCCCGGGAAGCCTCTTGCCCCGCCGTCGGGGATGTCCTCGACGCGGCAGAGCGGGCGCGCGGTGTCGATCAAGGGAACCCGGGGGTGAGGTGGACGACCTGTTGGCGGGTGCGACCCGCGATCAGGTCGGCGACGATGGCGCGGTGGCAGGTGCGGTGGTCCCGCTCGAAGCACAGCAGGCACGCCGGCGCGGCGCCGGCCGCCTCGGTCGCCTCCGCCAGCTCGGCCTGCGCCCGATCCCCCGTCATGTGGGCGGCGAAAATGCCGCGCATGCGGGCCGGGTTGCCCGCGCGCACCGCCTGGCGGCCCTCCTTCGGCGTGCCGAGGCCCTGCAGGTACAGGTAGCCGATGCCGCGCTCGGCGAGGCTGCCGGCCAGCAAACGCTTGGAAAAGCCCGGCTTGCGCGAGGCGGCGACGGCGCGCACGTCGATCAGCAGCTTGACGCCGGCACCAGCGAGCGCGTCGAGCACCGCCGTCTGCGTGGCGCCCTCGTAGCCGATGGTGCTCAGAGTGGGGAGGGGTAGGATTGGTATCGCACCGGCTCCACGCCCCCGGCGCGGAGCCCCCGCGCGCGCAGGCAGTTGCGCAACGCCTCGTCCTGCGCGAAGGCAAGCTCGTTCTGGTTTTGGCCGATCAGGAAGGGCACGCCGGCGTTCGCGGTCAGGAGGTCGCGCACCTTGGGGTCGTTGTAGACCGCCGTTTCGCACTCGCGCGGGATCTCCGGGGCGCGATACGTCGCGAGGAGGTTCGGCGCGGGGGCGGAGCAGGCGGAGAGGAGGGTGAGCAACAAAGGGAGCGCGCGCATCAGTTCGCCAGCCAATCCTCGATCAGATGCCAGGCGATGCTGTCGCCGCGCGGCAGCTTGAAATCGTGGGCGTCGGGATCGCTCAGCTCGGCGCGGGTGAACCAGCGCGCGTCGGCCAGTTCCGTCGGGTCGATGGTGATGCGCTCGGTCAACGCCTCGCCGTAGAAGCCGAGCATGATGTTGGCCGGGAACGGCCAGGGCTGGCTGGAATGGTAGTGCACGGCGCCGACCTCGACGCCCACCTCCTCCAGCACCTCGCGGCGCACCGCTTCCTCCAGGCTCTCGCCCGGCTCCACGAACCCGGCCAGGGTCGAGTACATCCTGGCGCGGGGAAACCGCGTGGAGTGGCCGAGCAGGATGCGGTCCTCGCGATGCACCAGCATGATGACGGCCGGATCGGTGCGCGGGAAATGCTGCGTCTCGCAGCCGGTGCATTGCAGCATGTGCCCGGCGGTGCGCGGCTCGCAGGGCTGGCCGCACACGCCGCAGAAGCGGGTCTTGGTGCGCCAATGCATCAGTCCGCGCGCGTGGGCGAGCACGGAGGCGTCGGTCTTCGGCAACCGGCCGCCGCCGACCGTGCGGAGGTCGACGAAGCTGCCGAGGCCTTCGGGAAGCAGCGGCAGCGGGTCGTCCGCCTGGCTGATGTCGACGGCGAACACGGCGCGCTCGGCGAGCATGCCGAGGAAGCACCACGGACCGCCGGCCATGTGCAACGCGGCCGCCGCCTCGCCGGTGAGATAGACGGCCTCCACCGCGCCGCCGCCCTCCGCGCCGCGGACCAGGCTGCGGCTGCGCCAGACCGGGACGAACAGGGTCTCGGGGTCGGCCAGCGCGCGCTGCACCCATTGCGCATCCTCGCGCCGCTCGGCGACCCGGTCGAGCGGGCTGCCGGCATACACGTTGGGACGGCGGGCGAGGATGAGGGACACGGGGCGGCTCCGGCGGGCATACGCGGTCGTGCCGAACGTGCCATGCGGCATCCGGCGCGGCAACCGGCGCCCCCGGGTCGGACCGAGGGCGGCGGGGTTGTCGGCGCAGGGGCAAATCGTGATATGCAGGCGTCGGGAGGTCGGCGGCGGACGGGCGCCTCGCCAACCCGGTCAGGTCCGGAAGGAAGCAGCCGCAACGAGTTTCCGCTCGGGTCGTTCGTTCGGCCTCCCACCCGCGACACCAACACAGAGGATGGCCGCCTCCCGCGGTCAGGCGCACCCGCCCCGCATGTCCGGCCTGTTCCAGGACGATCCGCCAGCCGACGCGCCGCCGCTCCCGCCGCCGGAGGGGCCGGGCCTGTTCGGCGACGCCGCGGCCCCGCCGCCCGCTCACGCGGCACCCTATCGGGTGCTGGCGCGGACTTATCGGCCGACCCGGTTCGACGACCTGATCGGACAGGAGGTGATGGTGCGCATCCTGCGCAACGCCTTCGCGATCGGCCGCGTGGCGCATGCCTTCATGCTCACCGGCGTGCGCGGTGTCGGCAAGACGACCACTGCGCGGATCATCGCCCGCGCGATGAACTGCGTCGGCCCGGACGGCGCCGGCGGCCCGACCGCCGATCCATGTGGCGTGTGCCCCAACTGTGTGGCGATCCTGGCCGACCGCCACCCCGATGTCGTGGAGATGGACGCGGCCTCGCGCACCGGCGTCGACGACGTGCGTGAGATCATCGAGGCGACCCGGTTCCGCCCGCTGCAGGCGCGCACCAAGGTGTTCGTCATCGACGAGGTGCACATGCTGTCGCGCAACGCCTTCAACGCGCTGCTCAAGACGCTGGAGGAGCCGCCGCCGCATGTGAAGTTCGTGTTCGCCACCACCGAGATCCGCAAGGTGCCGGTGACGGTGCTGTCGCGCTGCCAACGCTTCGACTTGCGCCGGGTCTCGATGGCGGAGTTGTCCGCCCATTTCGGCCGGATCGCGGCCAGGGAGCAGGTGACGGTGGCGCCCGAGGCGCTCGACCTGATCGCGCGCGCCGCCGACGGCTCGGTGCGCGACGGGCTCTCGCTGCTCGACCAGGCGATCGCGCAATCTGGTCAAGGCGGGGCGGGCGGGGAGCCGGTCGGCAAGGAGGCGGTGGCCGACATGCTCGGCCTCGCCGACCGCGAGGACGTGTTCGATCTGCTGGAGGCGGTGATGGCGGGGCGTCCGGCGGCGGCGCTCGGCATCACCGAGCGGGCGCACGAGCGCGGCGCCGACGCCGGCGTGCTGCTGCAGGATCTGCTCGAACTGCTCCACACCGTCACCCGGCTGCAGGCGATCCCCGAGCTGAAGGACAGCCGCACCCTTCCGGAAGCCGAGCGCACCCGCGGCGCCGCGTTCGCCGCCCGGCTCTCCGTGCCGGTGGTGGGCAGGGCGTGGCAGATATTGCTGAAGGGGATCGGCGAGGTCGAGAGCGCACCCGACCGGCGGGCGGCGGCCGACATGGTGCTGATCCGACTGTGCCACGTCGCCGACCTGCCGACGCCGGGCGAACTGGTGCGCAGCATGAGCGGCAACGCGCCGACCGCCGCTGCGCCGGTCGCGCCGCCGCCCTCGGGCGGCGGGACGCGCGCGGTGGCGAACGGACCACCGGCGATGCGTGCCGTTGCCGCGCCGCAGCCCCAAGCAAGCCCCGCGCCGCAGGTCGATGACACACCCCGCCTGGCGAGTTTCCGCGAGGTGGCGGCGCTGGTCGCCGACCGGCGCGAGCCGATGCTGCACGGGCATCTGGTGCATTCCGTGCATCTCGTGCGGTTCGCCCCGCCGGTGATCGAGCTGCGCCCGCAGCCGGAGGCGCCGCGTGACCTCGCCCCGCGCCTCGCCGCGCTGCTGCTGCAGGTGACCGGGACGCGCTGGACGATCGCGCTCTCGGGCGCTGCGGGCGAGCCGACCCTGGCCGAGCAGGGCAGCGCCGCCGACGCCGCGCGCCGCGCCTCGGCCGCCGATCATCCGCTCGTACAAGCCATCCTGGCGGCGTTCCCCGGCGCGCGGATCGAGGCGGTGGCGGATGCGCGAGCCGACACCTACGGCCTGTCGGACCCGCCCGATATCCCGGCGTTCGCGCCGCCGGACGCCGAGCTCGCCGACGACGAAACCCCTTGGGAGACCGACGCATGAAGAACCTGGCCGGCCTGATGAAGCAGGCGTCGCAGATGCAGGCCAAGATGCAGGAGGTGCAGGCCAAGCTCGAGTCGCTGGAGTTGGAAGGCATCGCCGGCGCCGGGATGGTGACGGTGACCTTGAACGGCAAGGGCGAGCTGCGGCGGCTCAAGATCGACCCGAAGCTCGCCGACCCGGCGGAGACCGAGATGCTGGAAGACCTGATCGTCGCGGCGCACGCCGACGCCAAGGGCAAGATCGATACCGCCGCCGCCGAAGAGATGAAGAACGTCACCGGCGGGATGGACCTGCCGGCGGGGATGAAGCTGCCTTTCTGAGCGTGCACGCGTTCCCCTGCCCCCTCCCGCAAGGGGAGGGAGTTTCCTCTTCCCTCTCCCCTTGCGGGAGAGGGTCGCGGTGATTGGATGGGCGGCCCCGAGATCGAGCGGCTGATCGGCCTGCTCGCCAAGTTGCCGGGCTTCGGCCCGCGCAGCGCCCGGCGGGCGGCGCTGCGAATGCTGCAGCAGCCGGAGGCGCGCATGGTGCCGCTGGCGGCGGCGTTGACCGACGCGGCGCGTGCCGTGCAGCCGTGCAACCAATGCGGCAACCTCGACAGCCGCGAGCCGTGCTCCATCTGCGCCGACCCCGGCCGTGACCGGAGCCTGCTGTGTGTCGTCGAGGGCGTCGGCGATTTGTGGGCGCTGGAGCGGGCCGGGGTGCATCGCGGGCTTTACCATGTGCTGGGAGGCACCCTGTCGGCGCTGGCCGGCACCGGACCCGAGGATTTGAACGTCGCCGCGCTGCTCGCCCGGCTCGAGTCGGGCGGGGTGGCGGAGGTGATCCTCGCACTCGGCGCCACCGTGGACGGCGCCACCACCGCGCACTGGCTGCTCGACCGCTTGCGACCGTTCGGGGTGACGGTGACGCGGGTGGGGCAAGGCGTGCCGATCGGCGGGGCGCTCGACGTGCTGGACGACGGCACCTTGGCCGCCGCCTTGCGCGCCCGACGGCCGGCGTGAGCCTCACGCGTCGGGCGCTGATCCACCACGTCGGCCGGGCCGGCGGCGTCGCCGCGGCGTACCGGACGATGGCCGCGATGGGATTGCTGCCGGTGCCCGCCGCGTACGCGGGACCGCCCGCGCTGCCGCCCGGCAACGGCGCGCGGATCGTCGTGCTCGGAGCCGGCATCGCCGGGCTGGTGCTGGCCTGGGAGCTGGGCCGGGCCGGCTACGACGTCACCGTGCTCGAGGCGCGGATGCGGGCCGGCGGGCGCAACTGGTCGCTGCGCGCCGGCGACGAGATCGTCGAGACCGACAGCGTGCAGCACGTGCGCTGGGACACTGGCGAGCACCTGTATTTCAACCCCGGGCCGGCGCGCATCCCGTGGCACCACGAGGGCATCCTCGCCTACTGCCGCGCGCTCGGCGTCAAGCTCGAGGTGATGAGCAACGACAATCGCGGCGCGCTGCTGCATGACGACGCGGCCTTCGGCGGCGCCCCGCAGCGCAACGCGGCGGTGGTGAACGACGGGCGCGGCTACGTCGCCGAGCTCGCCGCCAAGGCGATGGACCAGGCCCGGCTGTCGGAACCGGTGACGACGGAGGATCGCGAACGGCTGCGCGGCTTCCTGCGCGCCTTCGGCGCATTGGACCGCGATCTTGTGTATCGCGGTTCGACGCGCGCCGGCATCGCTGGTCCCTCGGGCGTCGAGGAGGCGACGGTCAACCAGCCGCTCGATCTGCGGCAGCTCCTGCTGTCGGATTTCTGGCAGGGGAAGATGCAATGGGGCGAGCTGTCGCAGCAGGCGGCGACGATGATGCAGCCGGTGAACGGCATGGGCGTCATCGGCCAGACGTTCGGGCGCAAGCTCGGCGGGGCGACCACCTACGGGGCGGAGGTGACGGCGTTGCGACGAACCGATGCCGGCGCGCGGGTCGAGTGGCGGGACACGCGCACCGGGGCGGCGCAGGCGACCGAGGCGCCCATGGTGATCTGCACGATACCGCTGCCCGTTTTGCGCTCGATCGCCTCCGATCTCGCCGCCGAGACGCGGACCGCCATCGCCGCGGTCGACTACGTGCCGGCCGGCAAGGTCGCCTTCGAGGCGCAGACGCGGTTCTGGGAGACCGGGCAGCAGATCTACGGCGGCATCTCCTGGACCAGCCGCGACGCGACCCAGCTGTGGTATCCGAGCGCCGGCATCCAGCAGCGCAAGGGCATCCTGGTGGGCGCGTACATCTGGTCGGAGGACGTCGGCCGCGCCTTTGCCACGAAGCCCCTTGACCGGCGGCTCGCCGACACGCTCGCCGACGACGAGGTGCTGCACCCCGGCTGCGGCGACCAACTGCGCAAGGGCGTGAGCGTGGCTTGGCCGAAGATACCGTTCAGCGGCGGTGCGTGGTCCGAGTGGGGGTCCGAGGTGCGCACCTCGGGCTATCGCCGCCTGCTCGACGGCGACGGGCCGTTCCTGTTCGCCGGCGAGCACCTTTCCTACCTCAACGGCTGGCAGGAGGGCGCGGTGCGCTCGGCGCACGCGGCGCTGGAACGGGTAGCCCGGCGCATGTCCGCCAGCGGCCGGTAGCGCCGCCCGCCGTGCTTATGAGT
>JAABUQ010004570.1_pt1 | contig 23402 bp, 23 predicted proteins | sample 5560001 | NCBI WGS metagenome assembly JAABUQ01 (sample SAMN10711888, study PRJNA513371) | rock metagenome | isolation source: Antarctica rocks | place: Antarctica: Victoria Land, Finger Mt nord | collected 2015-12-18 | reverse complement strand
CGTCGCAGGCAACCCCAATCTCCCCCACCCCCACCACCCCTCCTCAACCGCCCCCTCCCTAATCTCCCTCAATCTCCTCATCCGTTTCTCCCGCCTCACCATCGCGTTCGTGACCGGTTCCCCGTTGTATCGCCCCTCGTTCGTTGGCGGGGGGAGGACTTTAGTCTTGCAGACTGGACAGAGAGAGGAGTTGTTGAGGAGGAAGGGGTCGATGCAGGTGGGGTGGTAGATGTGGTGGCAAGGGAGGGAGCGGACGCTGGTGGCGTGGGGGAGGTAGTCGTCGAGGCAGATGGGGCAGCGGGGTTGGTCGTAGGACTCGGGGGAGAGGGTTGGTGCTTCGGTGGTGGTTGGGGGGGGTGAGCTTGTGACGGAGGTGGTGGGGAGGGGGAGTGGGGGTTTCTTTTCGTTGGGGTGGTAGGTTAGGAGGGGGAGGGCGTCGATGGCGGATTGTGGTAGGTGCTGCTTTGTTATGCCGAGGGACTCTAGGTCGACTTCTCCGGATTGCAGACGTCGTTGGAGGGAGCGCCGGGAGCGCCTTTGGATGAAGTGCATGGAGAGAGAGGTGGCTGCGATGAGGATTAGAATGATGCCGAGGACTATGAGCAGGAAGCCCCAGAGTGTGGGGAGGCTGGATGATTCTGCGGAGCCGAAGGAAGCGTATAGTCGGATGTAGTCGGTAGGGTCAAAGTGTTTTTCTAGTATTGGCCCGTTCTTTACGAGGGATATGTTGCCGCTGTACTGGGAGAGGGCTTGCATGATGCTCGCGCCGTACGAGCCGGGGATGGCGTAGACGGGGAATTGGTTGTTTGTTTTCCATTGCGCGCCGTCGTCTAAATCCCAGGTTTTGTCTTTCATAGGGGGAGGGGTATCGTTTCCGTTGTCGGGGACGTAGAAGAGGAACGCGCTAGGAGCTCGTGCGGCTGCTAGGTATGATTTTGTACAGGCAGCGGAGAACCAGGGGGCAAAGGCGACGTAGGTGTATTGTATGGAGGGTAGGTCTGTGATTCTAGTGACGTTCTGGGGGATATATTGAACGGAGGCGTTTGTGCAGGGATCGGTTTGGTGGAGGAACGGGACGTAGAGGAGACCTTCGACATCGGCGCCTTGGGTGACGGTGTTGGTGGAGAGGGTGCGTATGTGGTCATTGAGCAAGACTTCAAAGGAGATGGTTGACTGCGAATAATTCTATCAATTGATATTCGGTGGCGAAATGGAGAGGGTTGACGGACATTCACTCGCGAGCGCTCTGGTGAGAAATTGGGCGCGGCTGGATCGCTGAAATCGAGGACGAAGGCGTCCAAGGATTGTACAGCTACTCGAAATCAGTTTGAAGTCCACAAAGCGAGTCTCTTCGAGTTCATTTGACCTACCCATGATAGCCCCTCTACAGCCCAAAAGGCGGGATAATTCAGATGGCCTTTAGGGAGGGAATGCAGGCGCATGGAGCTTTTATGGTCGCTTGAAGGAGACAACGACAAGCTCAGATGGACGGAAGACTAAATACAGAGGGTTAGTACAAGGAGACAAAAAGCTACCATGCTCGAAGTGTGGCTACGAAGCTCCGTAAAAAAAGAACCGAGGTGACCAAGACACACGACTTTTGGCGCAGCCTGTCCACTCGGAGACAGACGGAGATAAGTAACCACCTCGGCCGGGAGCTTGAAGGCTGAAACGGTACAAACAAAGGTTCACACCTCGAAACTCTGCATGTACCATATCTATTCTTATTGAGATCTCAATGGGTGAATAATGAGAATATCTTAAATTTAAAACACTTTGCTAAGCCTCGTACCACTATGGCTCCTGCGATAGTGAAGAGCAAGCCAAAAGGCCGCGAAGGCCGACAGTCACGAAGTCGGAACACAACCCCAAGCTCCACCGTCAGTGCACCCATTACTATCAATACACCTTCACATACTGCTTTCCTCGATATCCCTCTGGCCAGCCTGATGATCCCGACCAACATCACTTACGAAGACGTACTGGACCGCCATGGTGGTGGAGGCGGCATCCCAGATCCCAAACACCTTGAACAAATATCCAACGATCTCAAGACCCTTGCCGCACTTGCAAACGCAAGGAGCGATGCGAATAACAAGGGAATGCGTGATTTGTCGGAGAAGAGGAAACAAGTCATCGAGGATGAACGAGACAGAGAACAAGCCGCTCGACAGCGGGAGGAGAAGGAGAGAGAAAGCTTGAAAAGGGAAGCCGAGGACGATGAAGAGTTACGATGGGGTAACAGGAACAAGAAGAAGAAGGAACGAAGTGCCGCTGAAGAAAGACCGCTGAACCATGGTGCCCATGGATTGGCTAGACAGGATGGATTGGACCTGCCCCTTGAAGGTACGTCAAGACTTCTGCTCAATCTGCGTGTTCCATATCCCAAGAGGCCTGTCTTTGTAGCGTTAAATCTGTATACTTCCCCTGTCCGTGGAAGAAGCATTCTTGTCTTCCGAAATGCCTTTCTCGTCACCCATGCGCGTTTCTGCTCGTCAACGCGGTACGGGCAGAGACGATGAGCGAAACCTGGACCGGCAGGAGGAAAAGTTGCGAGAACAGGCTAGGCAACAGTTACAGGGTCTTGGACTCAATGAGACCGATACCATTCGCAAAATGACGAAACAATTTGGGAAAGACTTTTTGGTAGCATACACGGCTAATACTTCTCAAGCTTCACCTAGCAATACCAGCAAAGCTGGTCCCTCGCCGAAGAAGAAGCTCGACGCTGTGTCTGGTAGAAGCTCCTCTTCCTTGTCAGAGGCATCTCCACTTCCATCACCATCGGTTCCATCGCAGCCACCGCATCCACCGCGAGCCGCGTCTGTTCGAGCTTCTTCTGCCGATTCAAGTAGCTCCTCTGACTCGCATCAGCCGCCTCCTGCAGCAAGCATTGCTCATTTCCAGACGTTTGGACCTAATCCCCTGACATTCGATGACCCAACTGTGTACGAGGTCCGTACTGTTACCGACGATATGACCGATGAAGAAAAGAAAGAGACCTATTGCGTTTCATCATTTCCCCATGATGACCTCCACAGTTTAATTGCCGGCACTCCACCAAACAAGGATTTCAGTCACGTCGTCAAACCGAGTAATCAGGTTTTAGCAAGTACCTTTACTACTTATGCAGAGAGCTATTTGAGGCCATTGAAAGAGGAGGACATTGGTTTCCTCCAGGAACGAGTACGTTCCACTGTCCTAACACAAGGTCACGTCTAACCTTAGCAGGGTGATCGAACCACTCCGTTTGTTATGCCTCGTCGAGGAAAGCGCCATTACAATGAAGTTTGGGCTGAGGAAGACGGCGCCATGGCTCTGGATCAGCCGGAGAGGTTACCACCGAATCAGCCCCGCGGAGACCTTGATCAAATGGACGATACAGTGACCGAGACCGACCAGGTTTCTGCCGGCCCAGTATTGAATCGGTTGCTGTCCGCCATGCGGTTTGAACATCGCACTCCACCTAATGAAGAAAAGGCACAACCAAATGGCATTACCAACGGTATTGGAGATGCCCTTACAAATGGCGAGCTGCCCAATGGTGCTGGCCACGAGCCTGGTCCATCAGACGAAGCTAGCAATAGCAAACCAGCGCCGCTTCCTTCGGCGACCGCACTACCTGAGAACGCTCGACCTGCTGCAAACGCTCCGACTTTCGCACATGCCCAAGTAGATGAGCGGGTCAAAGCTGAACTACGACATCTTGGCTTCCTGTCCCCAGAGAATGAACCCGATTACGATGCTCACTACGACGACGAAGTGGCTGAGCGATTACGATGGCTACAAGCTCGTCTGCGGGAAGTAAGCGTCTTGAACGGAGCTCGGAAGCAACGTATCTTAGAGCTGGCGCAGGAGCAACAAGCATACCAAGAATATTCCACGATTCTAGAGGATCTGGACGAACAGGTCAAACAAGCGTATATGAAGCGTGCACGCACTGCGGGGAAGAATAAGAAAAACACCAAACGTCCCGGTGGTGTTGGTGGCGGTAGTCACATTGCACAAGGCGGTGTTTCGACCACTGGTGCCGGAGCGACTAGCAAACTTGGAATTGGAGATGTTGCAAGGCAATTGATGGCTAGACGAGCGAGATGGGAGGATCAAATCGGGCCTGTGTTCCGAGGAGATATCCGGAGGGTCAGAGGCAAAGGCGAGAGTATTTTTGGAGACAAAGAGATGGAACCGTTGATTCGGATGGAGAAGGAGAGGTGGGATGAGGAAGTCGAATGATGAATAGCTAGTCAGGAGGCGTCTGATGCTTTGATACCCGGAGGTCAAACCGGCTCTTGAACATTTTAGGAAGCGGCAATGCTGCTGTAAATATTACGATGCTACATTTTTACGATAAATCCATATGATGGTAACGTTCAATGAGAATTTATACTCGCTCCAGAAGTCACATTTTCCATGTGCAGGCTTCTCTCCCCCCCTTTAGCCTACATTCCTTCAATGCCTCTCCTCCCTCTTTTAGATACCTTCTACCGCCATGAAACAACTCACCGTGCTATTGCCTTAGCGACATATGAACCCTCCCTTGTTGTCCGCCATGATCAAGTCAATCTTTTTCGCAACATTTGATGTCAATCAGGGCAAGTAGCCTTTCCTTAACGCTCTTCTCAATATTTCTCATTCCCTTCCTCCTTCTCCCATCGCTAGTATACTGACCTCCATCAGGCCCAAAGATCCACCACCAAGTCCCTCCAAATAGCATCCAGACCACGTCCGCCACGCAAGGCCCTACTCTCTTCAACTTCTCCCAAATCTCAAAATACCTGATTCCAAACCAATCGTTGACCTCGCAAACCCTTACACTCCTTACGCCACCAGTGTTCCAAGCACCGTCCTCAAGCAATGATCCCCCAACAATCACGCAACAGCAGCAAGCTCCCCTGCAACGACGGTACCGAATCTTGTCACACCCAATTACAATTGATTCCTCACATTACCCACGCAATGCCTACACTTTCAATTTCGGACTTGTTCTGGATGAGGTAACGGACTTTCATGCTTTCATACCCATAGTGAGGAAGCTGGCGAGCTTATTCCGGGGACTGGAAGAATCTAGGGGTATCCTGTCCAAGGATACTGCTCCGCGAAGCTTGAAATGGGAAGATGGGAATCAGGATGGTGGGGAAGAAGACAGTGAAGATGAAAGGGACGAGGCCGTTGAGGAAGCAGAGGAGCAAAATAAGAGTGACCCAAAGGGGAACGCAAAAGAAGGAACAGAAAGCCGCATTTACGCCGTCATTGAAACCCTCCGCGAAGACCTAAATCTTTACTCCGAATGCATGATCCCAATCTCCTCTGCTCCGTCGTCCCCACCCCTCAATCCATCCTCGAGCACCGACAATTCAGCTTCAAGCGCAACGACTCTGAACCTCAAGCTCTTCCCTCCCCACCCCACACCTCCAAAACCCTCTGCCTGGCATGTCCCCATCCTTCTAATCAAGCTCTCCTCCATCATCGACGAAAGCTGGGATCTGACCCTTCTCCGCATCCTCCCATTTATCAACGGCGTCAATTCCGTGAAGAGAATAGCATGGCTGGCGGATGCAGATTTCAAGCTCGTGAGGAAGGCAGTGAGGGAGTTGATCTTCTATGGATGTGTTGATTTGATGGATGTCTTCTCTTTCGGTGCTATATACGCCCCCACAGCTGAGATCTCGACATTTGTGGAGGATAGTCAGATGCAGGAAGAATGTGGGAAATATGTCTCGCTACCGACACTTGCTACTGGCACTCGTAGGCCGTCGTCGCCTCCCCAGTCAAGGCATCAGAACCAGAGCCGGAGCCAAAAGCAGAAGGATACTGGAAAGGAGCTATATGATACACCGCAGAGCATGGGCATCACACCAACGCAGCTAACAATCCTTTATCTGTCACTTCGACAAGGCCAATCCGTCAAATCTTGGGCGATCGACCATATTGATTTAGTAAAACATGTCGATATTCGTCGTTTCATCACATTCGGCGTTATCAAAGGATTATTGTATCGTGTGCATCGCTATGCTATCGCCACTTCTTTTTCAAAGCGTGCGTCTGGGCTATCGAAGTATCCTCTGAGGCGAAAGCACAGCGGGAACGGAAATGGGAAAGGGGGAAAGATAAGGGTAAAGAGTAAAGACAACAATAATGACGATGTTGTACGTGAAGAGGAGGGTGTAGAGAAACGTTTAGCAGGATATCTGGATGGGACGCACTGTTTCGACGAAATATGCACCGAGCTCGAGATTTCGGAGAAAGAACTGATGGGCCTTTTGAAGAGCTGGAGAGGTGGTGACGTGCAGATACTTTGCCGATAATGTAGGAAGAATCGCGGCCAAATTAACAGTATGATAAGAGGTAAAAGGTGGAATTTCTCGGTTGAACACTAGCACATGATCCTATCACTTCTCGATTTGATGACACCTGGAACGTCGAAGCAGCGGGCGTTCAGGTTCTGTGTGGGTCTAACGACCTTTCGTGCATCTATGAATAATTCAAACCAACTCTTTCGATCCACATATGGTGATGCCTGACCTAAAGGTACTTGCCTACGGCCATATCGCGCTTTTGTGATCACTCTGACTCATCTGTATCCTCCACAGATGGTCGCTGGTACTTCGATGAACCACCGCCCCTGGCACTTGCATCATTCTGAGTACCTGGACCAACCATGGAGGCCCGAGCCATCGCCAGTAGCCGAGCAAGTAATCCAGTAAAGAACCCCCTCACCGCGCCTCCTGCAGCAGCAAAAATCGTCGGTCCACCCATGGCAGGCGCCACAACAGTAGCTTGATTACCGCCTTGAGCACTAGCAATTGGCCCCTTCCTAATCACGCGGAGGTCGAGGACTCTTAAGGCACACCGCAATCGCAACAAAACGCGCCTTGCCCGCACTCGGCGTGGCTCTCTTGGGGCGCCCTGGTGGCAAAGCCTTCTTTGTGCGTTTAGGAAGGGTGTGGCCGCCATCTCTCGATGAGAGATATGGTCGTCGCCCGACTGGTCAGCTTCACTCCCAAAATCTTTGTGGTAGCCGAAAAGGTACCAGTCCCACTGCATCATCAAGTAAGTTGTTGAATGTGAGTAAATAAAAGGGGATAGGAGGGAGCTTTTACGTCATTGCCATTCCTGCGCTGGTGTTCGTACAGTTGGTTGCTCGTCAGAATATCAATCCCTTGTGCATGCTCTACAGATAGGCTTTCGATCAGCTTTTGAGCCCAAAGAATGGCCTTAATTCCTTACATTGCAACAACAAGGGGTGTATCGCCATGCCCATGAGCATAAGGGAGGGAAACAAGGCCGTACTGACCGCCAACAAGGCTTTGATAATGCTGGGCCAAGGCCAACCCAGCTCTCTCTCTGAAAAGATTCCTCTGCTGTTGAGTCGGCCGAGGGCCAGGGAGCCGTCAGAGTCAGGACCGGCATGGATGGGTTGTTGTTTTGGGTTTGCCATTGCGCTTGACGTGAAGGCGGTTCCAATGGCAGCGAGCTCCATAATCAGCGTCTTCCCTCGACACTGGTGACGTAGGAAGACCTACGCCCTCCCGTCCTTCCTCCTTATTCTACACATCGCCCAACCCATTCCCCTTCCTCCTTCAATCCCACCCGTGCCCCCCGCGTCGCCGTCAACGACCCCCACTCCTTCGCCAGACCTTGCTCGGCGCCTTCCTGGTAGGATTACAAGAATCACACCAGCAGTCCCCCTGTCCCTTCCCTACGATCCACCGCAAATGCGGCGCAACCTTCGCCGACGAGGTGAAAACGCCCCGGTCCGGATGCCTGTAGAGCAGGCAGTCCTTTTATCCTCCAGGGAACTTTATGCGGGCTTTTCCTAAGAGGATGTTAGTCGCCAGAAACTCTTGTAGCATGGGTTCGTGTCCTACTCGCAATGATATTAGCACATGTGCTTCTGCCGCCGTTAGTCGTCTTTGCTGTGATGAGTGAAATGAACGCTGGCCGTGGTGATTGGCTTACCGGGCACTGCATTCCCCCCCAGAAGCAGCTTCGCCAACTTCTTCTTCCGCTTGACCTGTCGATGCTCTGGGGCCTGCTCGTACAGATCCAGCTCGGTCTTAGGGCGATGACCAGCGTTTCCATCGCTGTCGACGATGCGGTAGACAACTGTTTCGGGGCCGAGGCCTGCTGGGAGCTGGAGCTCGTCGTCTGGTCTATAGGTTGAGGACGTTAAGATTAGCCGTTGTTGTGGGACAGGACATGGGAGTGATTTACTCTGAAAGGGTAGGCGAGGGATTCTGACCCGGTGTGTCGGATGCAGTTCTGGTGGTTGAAGGAGGGTGCTGAATGAACACACCATCAGCATAGCCTTTACCACGAGGATTTCAAAAGGCGTACCGCGCAGCTTCGACCTCTTCCTCTGCATAACCGGTCACTACCTCGCGACCTTCCGCGCTCATAGCACTAAGGGAGGGCACCCGGTCTTGAGAAACATTCGGTTGTGGTTCACACGCGAAAGAGACGAAAGGGGTTGGTTGGTCGTGGTCAGACATGTTGCTCGTGGCTAGACCTGATGGCGACGTATTCAGGACAGCGAGCATCAGTTGATATCGTTTGGATGGCGACCTCGCTCCTTAAAATAAGGACTTTGCACAACACTGCAACCTCGTCGGTCCGTACCGCGTCTTCGGCTATCCACAACGGCAAGGTCGGCCTACATGGGACGGACGCACATCATTACCCATCGGGAAATCGCTACTATCCTTCGCAACGCAAAATCCCAACCGTGGTGCTGCCGCGGAGGAGTCAGCGCTCAGGAAGCAGAGGCTGAGTGTCGTCGCCAGCGTCCAATGCGTGTGAAAAGGGGCTTTCTCGGTACTTCTCATGGTGTGGGCTCTGAATCGCAGGTCACGCAGTGGGACAATCACTATTCTAGCTCGACCTCCCCGGATCCGTTGGTTGAAAAGGGGCTTCAGCCATTGTGCAAGGCGTGAGTTGTTGAGCGCAGACCTGCATGGGGAAGTCCTGCTGTTTGTTTCCGCAGCCGATGTTGAGTGAGGGAGAGGCAGTCGACATTATTTACTAGGTGCTCGACCCGTCCATCTAGATATCTGCCCTGTCAACCTCCAACGACCCATCTCTCACAGCATGCAGAACAATACGTAACGACGGAGGCAAAGCACCGCCTGTGACCTCCCAAAAGCCAAATCTCCCCAGCTCAGACCCACGGCATGGGTAAACCTTCAAACCCACAACACCCTACCGGCGCAAGCACCACAAATCCACACCTCCTTCCCAGTCCCAAACCCCTCTGCGAACCATTCAAGAAAGTATATGAGAGATGAATGTTTGATGATCCTGCTAAAGCATCTCCAGGGGACTGACCTTGACGTCGCTTAAGCTGTACACGGTATCTGTTGGATCAGCTGGGGCATAGACGGAGACGGCCTTTGATCTCTTGCTTGCTTGCGTTGGGGTGTATACCGAGTATCTCGTAGTAGTTGCACGTTGTGGAAGAAGCCATGATTAAGGCAAGTCTCAATCAGCGTTTGATGAGCTAGAAAGGCGCTATACAGGGTACCGTCGTCTGAAAAGCCTCCGTGACACAAGCCGTCTTGACGATTGCTGATGGTGACCGCCTTCGTTCTTGAACTTTGCTAGAGTATCGGGAAAGTTGAGGGGGAACTGTAATGAGCAGTCCACCTTTGATGCGTCGGATCGGTTTTACTACCTGACGCGGTCATATTTGAGGCCCCGGTTACATCTGCTGTGTGTGTTCTCTGGCCTCTGTGGATAATGATGTGGCAACCAAGAGTACCTGTCCTTCGGGAATTACTGCCAGACTCGACTGTTGTCAAGTTCCCTAGCTTGATGGTTTGTCGTGGCTTAGCATAACGACTAGGTGCACCCTGACCGACAGTGACCTGAAAGTGCACAGAAGACCAAGATGGCGCAGCTGCTAGACATGCTCGTCGGATGTCGTCTTCCAGCGTTCTACACCCCAGTTGAGCTTGCTGCCATGGTCGTGCTGGCTGCCGTGGCTGTGTTCGCCCCGGTGGCTGGGTTGGCTGTCGTGGGCGCGTTCGCTCCTGTGATCCAATTTACTACCCCGGCCGTGGCGACAGGCGCAGCAGCGGGCCCCAGTGCACCTGCTGCTGGTGCAGGCAAAAGAATGGCACTACGCATATCCTGTGCCCAAGCGGACGAAATCATGACTATCGTGCACATGGGGACCGAATGGCACAACCTCGCTGTGGAAGATGCTGATCGTACAAGTAATGGCGTGTACTAAAACAGGCGTTGCTCCGGATGATCAGGCTCCAAGAGATAGAGCGCCCCACTAACCAGGTGCAGACTTCCCGTTACCAATGTCTGCATGCCATCGTTCTGATCACCGATTTCCCTCGCCCGATGCAACGCCTCCTCAATCGTTCGCATGCGAGATATCGTGGCCCGATGATCCATGTTCTTCCAAACCTGGGCATAACGCTCTTGAGTCTCTGGCGAGAAGCGGTTTTTCAGATTTCTGTCTGCAGAGGGAGTTAGCTCGTATTCTATCCCCAAGAAATACATGAGCAAGTACCAATTCTAGTTCTGCCATCTCGCCTTTCTTCATATGTACTTAAAATGACATATTGCATTTGAAGGTTACTTTCTTGTAAAGATCTTACAACACAACGTATAAGTGCCGCGCCATCTCGTTCTGAAAAATGACTAAATATGAGAATGCGCGTGCTCCTGGAGATGTTTAAGTCATGATACCCATCTGGTGATCTAGACATCACAACCTACTTTTGGTCCTCTGAGACAGTCTTAGCAAACCACTGTACCGCATGTTGCAAACTTACTTCATTGTGCGCTCCATCAAGAAACCATTGGCAATTACGATCGTTGATTAGCTGATATCGTCCTGGGCAGAAAAATTGCTTTATGCCACAAGCGAGAAAGTCTTTCGTGTAACTCTGCGCTTCAGGTACCTTTACAGAGAGCCAAGCGCGGACCGCTGCGAGAGCCAGAGAGCAATTGATTCTCTGGACTTTGGGCTTTAGGGCTGTAGCGTCTGTCGGGAGTGTGGAGTCGACGCCAATAAATTCCAGCATAACTCCTTTCTCAGCTGCTCGCTGCTGGAGGACCGTAGCAACCGCACTTTCTTGAAGGGTCGAAAAAGCTACACTTCCTGATTTGAAAATCCCTGCTTTATGCCAGGCAATATCCTCGATTGTTGGGCCGAGCAGTCTGACATGATCCATTGCAATTGATGTAACAGCCGTGACGATTGGCGCCCTGATAACATTTGTCGCATCAAATTCTCCGCCAAAATGAGTCTCATAAATCGCCACGTCTACTTTTGTCTTGGCAAACACGTGGAATGAAAGAAGAGCTAAGAGCTGGAGGTATCGGGGAATATCCAGAGCGGGTGTGGCGTGGCCCGGCAGCTTATCCCAGATTTCGAAAAAACATGTAAAAAGTTCTTTCGATATCGGCTCACTGTTGATGCAAATCCTCTCACGTATGTTTTTCATATGAGGTGATGTGTAGAGCCCAACCTTTTGCGGATATCCATTGGCGTTCCTATACGCCTTGAGGAAAGAGGCAGCGAATGTGCAGGTACTGCCCTTTCCTTTCGTCCCTGCTATATGTATGACATTAAGACCATTTACATCCTCAATCTGTTATTTTGTTCAGAAAATTTCTCTATATCACTGGAGAATGGAAGCTTGTACTGAGTGACCGAGTAGTTTTAACCATTCCACCATATCATTAGAGCCGCGCATGTCGTCCAAGTTGGACTTCGCGTGCGCTCTCCTGCTATTGAGGCGGCGTATGGCTCCCTACATTGGCTCAGAACTTGAAAGAGAGTCTCTGTGTAGCCTTTCTCACCTCGTAGCTTCTCTCCATTTCGTTGCTATGTGCGACTTGAGGAGGCCATGCCCGACTCATATTGAATATGTGCGACTGCTTACGTAATTTACTCCGACCTCGGATTCGCCTCGAGTGTTGTTGGCACTCACGCACTTTCGTGTTGGAAGTGTCGCAGTTGACGCACCAGTTTTGTTGAACCACCAATCGACTGACTAAATTGTTCATTCAATTACGCTATCCTAGGTAGGTAATGATGCTAGTTGAAGCTTCAATTGCTAACTGTATTTACGATAGTACGTCGCTGCCTTAGCTATGAAGTTATTAGGCCCCACCTTCATCATCGCTCACTAGTGGGTTGACGTGGCCCCTCGATCCGTCTTTACCAATTCTTCGACTGGACGAGCTACCCTTACTCGTCGTCTTCAAGGAGTTATGGTTCCAATTCCGAGAAGGCAGAACCCGCAGCATCAGCCGCTGACCGTTTCACTGCGGAAAATCTGCGGGGACTATCCAGCCGGCGCTGGCGTCCTCAGAGAGCTGCTCCAGAATGCCGACGACGCCGGCGCTTCCACTGTGGTACATGCTGACCCATATCACTCCGATTTTTATCGCATATCCTGACCAGCTCTAGAAATTTGTCCTAGACACGAGCACGCATCCGGACTCACCCGTGCTCGTCGAGGGTCTCTCCCAGTACCAGGGCCCAGCCTTACTGGCCTACAACGATGCACTCTTCTCAGAGAAAGACTTCCGGTCACTGACGTCCTTGGGTGACTCGAAGAAAGTCCACGATAAGGCCACGACGGGTAAATTCGGCCTCGGATTCAGCTCTGTAAGCTCCTATGGGTTTGGCTTGTTTGTCGCGTTGCCATTCGATGTTGACCGGTGTTAGGTATACAACTGGACCGATTGTCCGTCCGTCTTGTCTGGATCCACATTGCTGTTCCTTGACCCTCATCACTCTTGGTCCAGAGTCTTCGATCCTCCCGGAGGTCCGGACTATGACTTCCCAACTTCTGCGAAGGATGAGGCCATGGCCAACCAGCTCCGTTGCTTTTCGCTCATTAACTTAGGATGGGAATGTCCTTTCGACGGAACGATCATTCGAATACCTCTCAGGAACACGTCGCAGGCGAAACGGAGCGAGATTTCCTCAAAAGAGGCCTCGATACGCGATGTTCGATACTCGATGGACAGCTTCGCGGGCGAGATGGGTTCAAACGGGCTACTTTTCTTGAAGTCCGTCTACCGCATCGTATTGTCCGTTGACGATGAGCGACTCGACGAAGTGGAGATTCTCAATAGACACGACTTGATCGGGTAAGTCGATGTCCATGATTGTTGGGCGCCTGGGCTAACCTCAAACAGGTCGAAAGGACGCCTCAAGGATGTTCTAGATGGGGTTATGAATCACGGAGACCTAACCGGTGGCCAAGCTTACCATGAGGTCCGCCTTCGACACTTGGCCGCGAAGCAAGAAACTTTGAAGACGTTTGGCGTGCTGAATCTCGTGGCGGGGTCGGCTCCCGACGCGTCATTGGTGAGGTGGGCCGCGTCGGAGAAATTGTTCCCTTGGGTTGCAGTTGCGGCTCAGATCACGGTTCGTTCATTTTGCTGCATCTTCTGAATTGGAATCTCACAGCAGCTAGGATCACGATAGGAGCCGGGAGCCCGGGCGTCTCTACTCCGTTTTGCCTCTCCCAATCTTAACCGGGCTGCCCGTTCACATCCATGGACTTTTTAGCATCTCCGCCGATCGTTCCAGACTACACGGACTTGATGATGGAGGCGTGCAGGACGATAGGCCAGAGGCTTGGAACAAGTTTCTCTTTAGTCAGATGATTCCCGGTGCGTGGGCAAAACTTCTCATCAACGTCTGCCAAAACCATCAGGTGCAGGACCTCTTCCACCTATGGCCAACGACTACCTCCGAAGTCCATCAGTGGTGGTACGGCATGAGTCGTGCGGTAATAGATATAGTTTCCCGAAATAATGACCCTGTTTGGTTCACAGAATTCGGATACGTGTCTATAAGAGATGGTCTCTTGGCTTCTGCAGCTACCAATGTTCGGCAAAAAAGAGCATGTCGAGAAGCCAAACTTCGAGTCATCTACTTGACAGATCAGTTGTTTGAAGAAGCCCGTCAGACACCAGGAAGTCGAAGTCTCTGTCCTGAAACGCTTTATAAAGGTCTTCGAGAAACTCGCAGCTCCGAGCGCCTATCGAGCCAATCAAAGTTGGTCGTATTGGAATATCTTCAGCACGAAATCCCTCTGACAGACCTGGCCGCCTTAGAGATCTTCCCATTCGAGGATGGAACTTTCCGGTCACTCACGTCGCCACCAGTCTTTCTACATCGCGACGTCTTCGACAAAAACCTTTTTGCGAGGCAGCCGGAAAGTTGTATAGATACAGATCGGGTATCGAAAGTAACGTCGACCTGGCTTCATGAGCAAGTAAAAAATGACTCGATCGTCCAGTATCGAACCCCCGTAGACCTTTGTGATTATTTCTTAAACTATATAGCTAATGGATCGAGCGATATACTTGTAATAGGCGAGGAAGAAAGGTCAGTGCTGAGTGAAGTTTGGGAGTGGGTCGTGCGACACTGTCAGGGAGATTTGCCCCTGTCATCCATCGGATCTTTGTGGTTGGTGCCACTCCACGATTCTGGCTTCCGAAAGCTGATGCCTCTGGATGTTTCAAATTCCGCTACGTGGTTTGACACCGGTAAAGGAAAAGAATTAGCTCTAAAGATCGTCGCTGTCGATCCCAGCAACGCCCCTAAACTCATAGCGGACGACGCTTTGACCGATGTGGCTCTACGACATTTGCTTTCATTCGCAGAGAAAGAACGTTCACTCCATCTGAAGGACGGAAAGAAGTTTGGAGACTTTCTCAACTTCTTAGGAGAGGGGCGGATCCTGCTCCAGAATGCTACCGAAGACGTGAAAGACTCAGTCTTCCAGATGGTGAAGGAACTCTACTTGGCTCGAAACGGTATTGACCTCGATGTCGACACCGATCTGTTGAGGTCTCTCTCCATCTTTAAGGAGATTCAATGGCCGATTGACGCAGCGGGATCATCGACGATGGTTCGATCCCCAACCGACTTGACAAGAAACGTTGCTTTCGTGGGAATGAGAAAGCTTGTACCTCTCCCGTTGTCATCAAATCAGGTCTTCCTCGACGCCACCGATGAATGGGCACGCTCGCTCTTCGAGGATCTGAGTCTGGTGAAATGCTTGGACGAGATACAAATACTAGAAAAACTCGTCATCCCGGCCTTGCAAGACGGTGGCTATGAGCACATGACCTCGAAGTGGCGTGTCGATGTGGCGGAATTACTCTTCCAAAACTACTTCCGCCTCTCTCCTCCCGCCCAAGGCTGCGTTCCGAACCTTCCTGTCGTTCCATTGGAGAAACAAGAAGACGACGAAAGACTTAGCTTTGCCTGCCCAGTGCACATCGTGGATCCGCATGAATCTGCGCTTGTGAGTCTGTACTTTGAAGATGAAATGACCCGGCCAGAACGGCACTTCTACCAGCGATTTTCTGGAGTCCTCGCAAGCTGCGGAGTGGTGAAAAGGCTGGATGAGCTTCTCGTCCTCGACCGCATCAGAACCTACGAGAGAAAGCAGCTCCCGTTTGACGTCGTGGCTTCTCGAGCCAAGAAACTCCTTCAATTGCCCCTTTGCGAACATATATCACGGCCCGATGATTTCGCCCAGTCCGTTCGAAGCTGTGTGTGGCTGCCAGGAAAGAGTCCGGAAAGGTCATATTCTCTCACTGATTCTTTGGAATGTCGAGATAGCAACGACCAGCCATTTGTTGGTCGTGTGTGGTACACCCTACCCTTCCAGGTGGAACATAGCTGGAGATCGATATTGGGCTGGCAGGACCCCATCCCGGTCGACGTACTGATCTTGCAACTGACTAGAAGTATAGAGGAGTCGGACATTCATTCTGTTGAGCCAACGCTTTTCTACCTTGATCGACATTACGCGGTTGAAGATTACGTGGAACGCTTCTTGGGGTTGAACTTTATTCGGAGCAGCAACGGCTTATTCATCAGCCCCGCTCAAGCGTGTCGAGAGGGCGCCGAGAGGCTGATGCCGTATCTTTACAGTGTGGATTTGCGATTCTGGGATGAGCACATTGGGACCCTGACACATGCAAACGTTCCCGAAACGCCGGACCTGGGACGGCTGCATGATGTGCAAGAAGCTCTCGAATCGAAAGGACCCCTGGATGAAACGGATGTTGACGTGGCAGTCGAAGTTGCGCGCATATGGAGCTCTCAGTCTCACAAATCCTTTGAAAACCTGAAAGTGCCAGATGAGAGAGGCTTGCTTGTGGACGTCGACAGCCTGGTGTTCAATGATGCGCCGTGGGTGTCAGAAGTGAACTGTGCCTTAGCGCACCCAAAGCTTTCTCGAGCTGTCGCGGACCGATTGAAAATGCAGCCTGTGAGTGACCTTTTGAGGAACGGTGACCTTGGTATATCAGACATCGACGAGGACGAGTTCAATCAACGTGAGGAGGTCGCTGATGGGATCAGAGACACTTTGGATCGTTATACCAGGGAATCCACGTTTCACGAATATCTTGCGAATGCGGATGATTGCGGCTCCGCCTCTGCCGTCAACTTTTTGTTCGATGGGACGAACTACAGCACTGAGCGTTTGCTAACGACGGACTTGGACAGCCTTCAAGGGCCTGCTCTGTTAGTTCACAACGACGGCGGTGAGCAAGTCCTCATGGTGCTGAGTTGATAAGTGCTGACGCAGCTGGCATTAGTGTTCACGCAGTCAGATTTTGAAGGCCTAAAACATGTTGGGCGAGGAAGCAAACGAGACGACCCGACGACAATCGGAAAATTTGGGAGAGGCTCTCAGACGATGTATCACTGGACAGATGCGCCAATGATCTTATCTGGAGGCCATCTTCTCATTTTGGAGTAAGGTATCCAACCCAGTACGAGAAGCTCTTTTGATTGACGGTGTCTCAGTCCGCTACGGAGATACCTCCCATTCAATTATCGCACCAGGCAGAAAAAGCCTGGCGTCAAGGTCAAATATACGAAACTCAAACCCACCTGCCAGGATCAACTTGCTCCGTTCGAGGGGTTGTGGGGCTTCAATAGCGACCATGACTTCTACAGCGGCACTATCTTTCGGTTTCCCCTGCGCACCAGAGGAGCCGGGTCAGAATTACTGGAATCTCTGCGCTGTCCAGATCTGATGATGACAACTCAAATGTTTCGAAACTGTCTCGATGAAGCTCGATTGACTCTTCTTTTCTTACGTAATATCAAAAGCATCGACTTTTCCATCAGGCATGATGCGAAGTATGAGTGGAGAGTCAGCCGTGGAAATTGGCCAGAGAGTAGCACATTTTCTGACTGGGCCTTCGTCATCGTTGAGCGTTGCACTTCGCAGGATGATGCCATGCGTGTAAAGGAGCGATGGTGGCGTGTGATCGTGGACGTGCAGGACGCACCCACCGACCTTCAGTATCGGCACAAACGAAGAATGAAATACGTGGAGTGTGGAATCGCAGCCCACGTTCCAACCGATGAAAAAGCTACAGGGCCTTCCTTGAATTGTCTGAAGTCCAAATTCTTCAATTGCGTCCCGCTAAAATTCGAATCGACTTTACCTGTCCAGGTCCACGCGACGTTCTTGCTCTCAGGCGATCGACAGAACATTGCCATTGAAGAGACATCACAAGATGCGGGCTCTGATTGGAATAAGTGGCTTCTGACAAAGAAGATTCCACAAGTCTACCTCCACTTTCTCGAAGACATGGGAAGAAAGATCGGCCATGATGTGTATGATTACTTCCCAATCGAACCCAAACAAAGGCAGCAAAGTCTGTCAGATCTGGTCCGAATGGCGTTTTGGGAAGACGTAACATCGTCTCATCACCGACTGTTTCCTGTTGTGGAGCTCGTCCAGAATGAAAGTAGAACGAAAAGTAGCGCAACGAGACCAAAACGCCGCCAAGCCCCGAGGTTGGTGGAGGGTAGACGTGCCGTATTCGATCTCCTCGACAAGCAAAGATCCCATACCTTTCGACCGCTGCTGTCAAATTGTTTGGAGAATCTAGTGTGCCCACCCACGCGACTCCACAAGTATGTGAGATCTGTTCCTCAATTCAGCTTTGTAACGCCGTCTCTCATTCGACGCGTCCTTCAATCCGACAAAGCCGTCCAGTACGTTGAAAAAATGATGCGAACGGATAGCGATTCCTTGTCCACTCTTCTATCATTCATTACCCCAGAAACCGATGGTGACTTTGCAGAGCTCGATGGTTGCAAAATCCTACCCCTCAGGGATGGAAGTTTGGGAACCTTATCGCTGAGGACTGAGAATGCCCAAGCCACGAGCCACACCTTTTTCTCCGCGAGCGCCGAGTGTTGGAGGTTATTCTCATTTGCGCAGTCATACTTCTCACAAGACAAAGCGAACGAAAATTTTGTGAGAAAGATTTTGGACTCCGACCAGTTGAATTTGAAACGGTTCGAAAAGCGTCACGTGTGTGTGATGCTGAAATGCAAAAAAACTTGGGCAGCCGATTCAGCATCGAAGAAGTGGCTGTTCGATTTCTGGGACTATATGAATTCGACTTCTCAAATCGCAGAGCATCCCATCGAACCGAAGCCCTTGGACTTGGAATGCCTTCAACATTTTCCACTTCTTCTTTTCCACCAAGACTGCATAGAGACGCTGAAAAGTTTACACTATTTTCGAAACAATCCCGCCGTTCTGAGCTCGGATGTTGAAGGGCACAGGGATCTTTACACGGACTTTACAGAGCTGGGAACTGTCGACTCCAGAACCATCCCTAAGAGCTACCGTGAGACTGAAAAATCCCTGTTGGACCTGAATTCGATGAATCGCTTTTTAAAGAGCTTAGAGATTCTGGCGAGGAGAAGCGCTCAAAGCATTACTGAATATGTAGGATCGAGATTGAAGAAAAGGAACATCAAGGTCAGTTGGCCCTAGTTTTTGATCACATTGAATCGTGCTGAAATCTGGGTGGAAGATTTTGCGAGCCATCGTCACGAGTTTCACGCCCCACAATGCTCCCTCGCTGTCCGACGCTGCAAACCACCTTCCTGTGTGGCGGCGCATCTCTTCTGTAGATGGGTGCCTGACCGCCAAGGAAGCCCTCGCAGCCCAAGATTCAGCATTTGTGGTGCCATGGATGAAGGACTATCATCGATTCACAGACGACAATAAGTCCTTTCGAATACAAACAATTGACAATGTGCGATTGCTAGAAGACTACATCCTTCAATATCTTCCACAGCGCGTCGACGAAATCAGAAAAGACTCATATCTCCGACTGGTGAATGCTATAGCTTACGACCCTTCTTTGAAGCGGAAGATGAGCAAGAAAAAGAAGACTCGATATTTCATCGTTCCATTGATGGAGTATCGCCTTGCAGCCAGACAGAATGGTGAACTTTGCCTCGCGTCCGCTCTTTACGATCACAGTGACGCGGTCTTTGCCGCCTCTTTTCGTTCTGAGGCTTCAAATAAGTTTCTGATGCCGGAAGTCCGACATCACCTGTCGTTCTGGCATGAAGTCGGTCTTCGCCGTTGTGAGTATGGCGGATTTAAAGGGCCTGATTATCTGGCCTGCCTGCACGCCCTCCAATACCGGTTGACCGGTCCCGCAGACCCGCACTTGGCGGCTGACACTCAGGTCGTTCTCTACCCTCTTTGCGCCAATGATAGCTCCTTGAACGACTTAGATCGAACCACGTGGAGCGCCATGGCCAAGTTAGATGTGTTCCCCGTGACAATGGGGCCGGAAAACGAGCCTGAGTATCGAAGGGACCGAACTGAAGTCTTAGCATTGCAAAAGAATACATTAAACCTCGAGAACATCGTTCGACGTGAATATGCCGCACTGTGCTGGAGCCAGACGGCCTTCGCACTTCATGAACCGTCAAGCTTATCGATTCAAAAATGCGGATCAAAGAGTCAGCCAAGTTGTGCGATGGTGTGGGAGCATTTGATGTTTCTTGCCGAAACCGCACAGTCAATCGCAGAGGCTGAAGTTGGAAGCTTCGTGAGCGATCTTCAGAGAACTTACGAATTCCTCCATCTTAACCAACACGAAAGCAAAGATACTTTCAGCGACACAGATGCGGCCATATGGTGGAACGCGGAGGTGACAAACTCGAATCTGATTGGTCTTGATGTCCTCCATTCATCGTGGACCAGTCTTGAGAATCTTATACTGGACAGTCCCTGCGATGCACCGCCGCTCATGATGGTCAATCCGTTTCTGGGACGGTTTTCGAGTTTGTTAAAAGAGATTGGATGCAAATCCTTGTATTATCCATCAATCGCTCTTCCCTCCGGGAATCGATCCGAAACAGCCTTTACCGCTATACGGCAGCTGCGTGAGAAAGAAATCCTTAACGATGTGAGATTCATGGCTGAAGGAAGTGTAATCTCGGCTCACAAAGTCATCCTCGCCAGTCGATCTCTATACTGCGAGAAGCAATTCCACGGACCGTGGGCCTTTGAATCCGAAAGCAATACGAAGAGCAAAACCGTCATATTAGAAGACATGACGTACGCGACTCTCAAGATCCTGATTGAATACTGCTACGACGATCATCTCGACTGGGCCGCTGGCATGCATGTCCAAGAGGAAGAGGACTTGTCAGTGATTGCTGAGAAGCTCGATGCATTACTCGATGTTCTTGTAGCTGCAGATCGATGGCTGATGCCTGAACTGCATGTCGACGCCCATCGACAGGTGATTCGCGGCATCCGATTCTTCGTTCGGCCCGACAATGTCAAGCAAGTGGAGAAGGTAGCTGACGAGGCGAACGCAGAGGAATTGAGGAAGTATTGCGAGGAATATAGCGTCGAGAATGCAGAGGCTGTTTTATTGGCAAATGTGGAGGATGGATGAATGGCGTCAACGACGACGCACAGAATATGTCGGAGTAATCTTAGCGTTTGTGGTCTTCTGCAAGGGTTTCCGGTGTGGACCTGCGGCTGTCCCTTAATCCAAGTTCCATCACGACCGCATACTTCCTTTTTCCAATGTTTGTGTTGTCTTCTGCGGAATGTTAGCCAACTTGAGCGACTCACTAGCCCTATTTATACCGAGCCTTTTGATGGACTCTGGATATCGTACTCCAATTCTCCGACCTTGCCCTCCACTGACGTCAAATTGGAAAGGCTAAATCTTATTTTCAGCTCAACGTTTGAAAGTGGCCACTGGGCCTATGTTAAAGCTTCACTATCTACAGTGGCTAGAAATCTTCCGGACAGCGTAAGCTTTGCTTTCGAGGCTCAGTAACCGTTTGGACAGACCGAAGGTATCCACTTTCCATGCGCCTAGCAGCTTGCGCTCCCACTATTTGCGTGGTAGCGACGTGCTTGCCTGAAGACCAACGAGATCAACTTCCACTAGTGCGCATTGTACTGAGCCTTCCTATCGCAACGCGCATGACCTTGGCATTCTCAATATTCCTGTCGGCAGTTTCTTTTAGTGAAAATCTTCATTAGGTCGACTGCAAAATCTCTGACCTCGCGAGCGGCTTTGTGAAGAGTTTCCGCGAAGTTCGGAAATTGTGCATATAATTCTGCTGCTTTCGTGATGACCCTCTGTCTTGCTTCATGGTCTCGAGTGGCGTACATCTCTCGAACGCAATGGACGAGCTCGCCAGGAGGCTTTTCGGATTGTAGTTGAGACCTGAGCAATCCAAGAGCAAGTGTTTCCAAACCCTTCATCTTGAAACGATGTGCAAGGAAAGCCACTGTTGAGTGTAGAAGTAATCCAGGTTCGTCGTTTAGGAGTTGAATTCAGTTCTCTGCAAACTCCAAAATCCTCAAAACCTACCTATACCATCAAGAGTTTCTGTAGGCGATGCGGAGTACCTTTCTTCAGTCTTTTGACGGACTTTGGACCAAACTACCCATCCCAGTGCCTGGCTGCTTCGAGTGGTCGAAGTAAGTGCTTTAGTACCGCCCCAGCTTCCAGCTCGTCCACCATATCTTTGCTGAAAATCTTCCTGCTCTCAAAGCTATAGTTACTCAATTTCTTGACTGTGGGAAAGACCTGGACATGTTTGTGACGGCTGCGGCCCCATTCAATAAGATCAATAATGTTGACATGACGACCCCGAACGGCCTGAACGGGGCGTTAGCGTACGTGGATCATGAGAAAGGTCTGTGGGGCCTACTGATCGACATAGCCCAATGGTTGTGGGGAGGGGCGAAATGCGGACGGCGCGGCAAAGGGAATGCCACGCGTTTAGGTCGTCTTCGACGCCAAACCAAAGGTTAAACTCCTGGGTTAGAGCAGCTTGGTAATTGCGCCACAGTTCATCATTCTCGGGGCTTTTATGTGCCCACCTATACCGCTGCTGGAGATGTTTTTGAAGCATTCCAAAAGAGGTAGCCGGCGGGGCGGATGGGTCGTAATAGAAGGAGGGATCAGAGCGGAAGAACTTATCCAAGGGGTCGTCGATGGTCGAAAGCTTTGACTCGGGGCTAGAGCAGCGATGATATGTCTTTTCATGGTTTGCAAATACTGCTTTGCAAGATGGACAGGTCCAGGCTTTCTTCACCGGCGTTGCCGGTTCTATAGAGATACCATGCAGATGGTCTAGAAGAACCGACGACTCAGACATTAGCTTTTTTGTATGCGCTTTCCCGGCAAGATGGTCGGATCTTGAAACCTCTTGCATCATCCGGTCGCAGACTTTGCACATCCACGAGGCAGAGCCGGTTGAACTCAATCTACTGGGTGTTGTATGTGCAGGTTTGACTTCTGTTTGAATCATTGAAGAAGCGAAGTCACGATATGACCAGATCCCCCAGGGGGTGCTATTTTCTGCGGGGACATGTCCAAGCCCCTGGAATTCAATAGGCACAGATAACAAGGACGTAGATTGTCCACTTGGAGTAGTATAAATAGGAGTGAGTTCCTCTAAACGGGATGCTAAAGCCCGGGCATTCAAATCCGACAAGTGAGCTATGTGATCATGACTTCCGAGATGTGACGGTCCATCGTCAACCGCCATTGTAAGGGAGCAGATGTTACACGTCCACATCGTAGGTTCCGTCAAACTTGAGGATGCAATACGAGCAGGATTGCAAAGGTGGGAATAGGATGACATGGCAATTTCTGTGGCGGACTCCACGATGCCTCTCTAGTAAGACGCTAAGCCTTGGCTTGGCAGCGGCAACAGCAGCCGGTTTGGACTTTCTCGCTCAGCAAATTGGCAGGCCTGCCCAGAGCATGCTCTGCGCGCCCTGGGCATGGATTAGCAGGATTAGCAGGATTAGCAAGATTAGCCCATGTCCAATCCCTAGGCGTATTTAGCAATTTTTATTATTTTTAGCGCCCTGGACGTATTCTTAATAATTATTTGAAAAAAGAAAATAAAAATATTCTCAAATAAATATTTAATTTTAATAAACATTTAAATTTAATAAATAATAAATAATAAATAATAAATAATAAATAATAAATAATAAATAATAAATAATAAATAATAAATAATAAATAATAAATAATAAATAATAAATAATAAATAATAAATAATAAATAATAAA
>JAABUQ010004569.1_pt1 | contig 23404 bp, 17 predicted proteins | sample 5560001 | NCBI WGS metagenome assembly JAABUQ01 (sample SAMN10711888, study PRJNA513371) | rock metagenome | isolation source: Antarctica rocks | place: Antarctica: Victoria Land, Finger Mt nord | collected 2015-12-18 | reverse complement strand
GCAAGCTCCGGGACCGCTCGGCCGCCGGCGCCACGGCGGCGCGCGGCACGCTGGAGGAGATGCTGGCCCGGGCCGTCGCCGGCGAGCTGAAGGAAGTCGCCATCCTGGTGAAGGCCGACGTGCAGGGCAGCGCCGAGGCGATCCAGGGCGCGGTGATGAAGCTGGCGCACGAGGAGGTCAAGGTCCGCGTGCTGTTGTCCGCCGTGGGCCAGATCACCGAAAGCGACATACAGTTGGCGCGGGCCAGCGATGCCGTGATCGTCGCCTTCAACGTCCGGGCCACCAGCCAGGCGCGCGAGCTGGCGCAGCGGGACGGGGTGGATATCCGCTACTACTCGATCATCTACGACGTGTCCGACGACATCGAGAAGATGGTCAAGGGCAAGGTCGCCCCGAAGGCGCGGGAGAACTTCCTGGGCTACGCCGAAATCCGCAAGGTGTTCGACATCACCAAGACCGGCAAGGTCGCCGGCTGCATGGTGACGGAAGGCCTGGTGAAGCGCGGCGCCGGGGTGCGGCTGCTGCGCGAGGGCGTGGTGATCCACAACGGCGAGCTGAGCCAGTTGAAGCGCTTCAAGGACGACGTGCGGGAAGTGGCGCGCGGCTACGAGTGCGGGTTGAGCTTCGCCGGCTACAACGACCTGCGCGAAGGCGACATGGTCGAGTGCTTCGAGATCGAGATGGTCCCGGGGTGAGCAAGGCGCTCTCTCCCAAGCCGGGGCGGGTCCAGGGCAAGCCCAATGGGAAGCCGGGCGGAAAGCCGCGTGGCCGGCCTTCGGCCAAGGCGCCGACCCAACGGCAACTGCGCGTGTCGGAGGAAATCCGGCACGTGCTCTCGTCGTTGTTCTTCCGCGGCGAGTTCCGAGACCCTGGCCTCGTGGATGCCAAGATCACGGTGACGGAGGTGCGGATCAGCCCGGACCTCAAGAACGCCACTGCCTTCGTCGCCCGGCTGGGCCGCAGCGACATCGACGCGCTCCTGCCGGCGCTGCGTCGGGCCGCGCCGTTCTTCCGCACGCAGCTTGCGCACGAGATGCGGCTGCGCGTGGCGCCGCAAGTGTCGTTTCAGCCGGATGCGACGCTCGACTATGCGATGCATGTGGACCAGTTGTTGCGGGCGCCGGAAGTGGCGCGCGACCTGGCGCCCACCGCAGCGCCCGCCGATCCCGACCAGTAGGGCCGGCTTTACCGCCAAGGATTTCCAATGCGACGCAAGCATGGCCGCCCGCTCAACGGGTGGCTGGTTGTCGACAAGCCGCCGGGCATGACCAGCACGGACGTGGTGAACCGGGTGCGCCGGGGCTTCGACGCGCAAAAGGCCGGGCATGGCGGCACGCTCGACCCGCTGGCGACCGGCGTGCTGCCGGTGGCGTTCGGCCATGCCACCAAGACCGTGCCCTACGTCATGGACGGCACGAAGCTGTACCGCTTCACGCTGCGCCTGGGCGACGCGCGGGACACGGACGACGCGGACGGGCAGGTGGTCGCGACCTCCGACGCACGCCCGACCGATGCGCAGATCGCCGCGGCGTTGCCGGCGTTCCTGGGCGACATCATGCAGGTCCCGCCGGCCTATTCCGCCATCAAGGTGGCGGGCGAGCGGGCCTACGACATGGCACGCGAAGGCCGGGCGCCCGTGCTGGAGCCGCGCCCGGCGCGCGTGGACCGTTTCGCCCTGATCGAGCGCACCGACGCCGACACCGCCGTGTTCGAGGTGCAGTCCGGCAAGGGCGTGTACATGCGCAGCCTCGCCCGCGACCTGGCGCAGGCCTGCGGCACGCTCGGCCACGTCGCGGCGCTGCGCCGCCTGCGAGTCGGGCCGTTCACCGAGGCACAGGCAATTTTACTGGACAAATGCGTGGCGTCGGCGGACAACGCGCCTGCTTCCCCGAACCTTTTGCTTCCTGTCGCGACCGCGCTGGCCGACATCCCGGCGCTGGCCTTGACGGAAGCGGAGGTCTTCGGCCTCTCGAACGGCCAGGCGATCAACCTGGTGGATTTGATGGGCCGTATTCCGCAGACGGCCGACCCGAATGGCGGGTTGGCCCGTGCCATGGCGGGGACGCGCGTGATCGGTTTGTGCCGGCTGAGCGAGGGCTGGCTGAAACCGGAACGCCTGTTGTAACCCCCTTCCGGAGTAAGATCGATGTCGATCACTGCGGAGCGCCGTACGGCGCTCGTATCCGAGTACGCAACCGGCACCGCCGATACCGGCAGTCCCGAGGTTCAGGTCGCGCTGGCCACCGAGCGCATCGTGAACCTGACCGAGCACCTGAAGGTCCACGCCAAGGATTTCCATAGCCGCCGCGGCCTGCTGATGCTGGTCGGCCGCCGCCGCCGGCTGCTCGATTATTTGAAGAGGAAAGACGACGCCCGCTACCAGGCGCTGATTGGCCGCTTGGGCCTGCGTCGCTAACTGAATGCCATCCCGGCGCCATGGGGGCGCCGGGCGACCGCCGCGCGATGCGGCACGAGCCGTTGCCGTCCGCGACGGCGCCTCCGGCCACATGGCTCCTCGGGTTGGTTTGTCCCAACCCGGCGCGGCTGCACCGCTTGCAGTCCGCCTCCATGTTGCCCGAGTCGCCGCTTCACCGGAACCAGGCCTCGCCCACTCGTCGCCCGTCCCGCATTTCCAAGGACACGACATCCATGTTCAACTACTTCCGCAAGGAACTCGACTGGGGCGGGCGCAAGCTGGTCTTGGAAACCGGCAAGATCGCGCGTCAGGCGGACGGCGCCGTGCTGGCCCGCTACGGCGACACCATCGTGCTGTGCACCGCCGTTGGTGTCCGCTCCGCGAAGCCGGGCCAGGACTTCTTCCCGCTCACGGTGAACTACCAGGAAAAGGCGTTCGCCGCCGGCAAGATCCCCGGCGGCTTCTTCAAGCGCGAGGGCCGTCCGTCCGAGAAGGAGGTGCTGACCAGCCGCCTGATCGACCGCCCGATCCGCCCGCTGTTCCCCAAAGGTTTCCGCAACGAGGTCCAGGTCGTCGCGACTGTGCTCAGTCATGACATGGAGAACGACCCGGACGTCGTTGCGATGATTGGATGTTCGGCCGCACTGACGCTATCAGGCATCCCATTCTTCGGCCCGGTCGCCGCCGCCCGCGTGGGCTTCTCGAACGGCGAGTACATCCTGAACCCGACCGCCGAGCAGCTCGCGGCCAGCAAGCTCGATCTGGTGATGGCCGGCACGGTCGAAGGCGTCCTGATGGTGGAGAGCGAGGCGCAGGAGCTGTCCGAGGATGTGATGCTCGGGGCCGTCACCTTCGGCCATACGCAGTTCCAGCCGGTGATCCAGGCGATCATCGAGCTTGCGGAGCACGCGGCCAAGGAGCCGTGGACCATCGCCGAGCCGGCCCCGGAACTGGCCGCCCTCACGACACGGGTTGGCGAGTTGGCCCGCGCCAGTCTGGCCGAGGCTTACCAAGAGCGGCAGAAGCAGGTCCGCCAAGAGAAGGTCGGCGCGGCCAAGAAGGCCGCGCTCGAAACTCTGGTCAGCGAGGGGCAGGACGCGGAGAAGGCGAAATCGCTGTTCAAGCAGCTTGAAGCGGACGTGGTGCGCAATGCGGTGCTGGACACCGGGCTGCGCATCGACGGCCGGGACACCAAGACCGTGCGGCAGATTGTGGCCGAGGTCGGCGTGCTGCCCCGCGCCCATGGCAGCAGCCTGTTCACCCGCGGCGAAACGCAGGCGCTTTGCGTCGCGACGCTCGGCACCGGACAGGACGAGCAGATCATCGACGCGTTGGAAGGCGAGCGGCGCGAGCATTTCATGCTGCATTACAACTTCCCTCCCTACAGCGTTGGCGAGGCAGGCCGCATGGGCAGTCCCGGTCGTCGCGAGATCGGCCATGGCAAGCTCGCCTACCGCGCCGTCCGCCCGGTGCTGCCCGGCAAGGACGTGTTCCCCTACACCATGCGCGTCGTGAGCGAGATCACCGAAAGCAACGGCAGCTCCTCCATGGCGACCGTCTGCGGCACCAGCCTTTCGCTGATGGACGCGGGCGTGCCGTTGACGCGCCCGGTGGCCGGCATTGCCATGGGCCTCATCAAGGAGGACCGCGGCTTCGCCGTGCTGTCCGACATCCTGGGCGACGAGGACCACCTCGGCGACATGGACTTCAAGGTGGCCGGCAGCGAGCAGGGCGTCACCAGCCTGCAGATGGACATCAAGATCACCTCCATCACCGCTGACATCATGAAGGTGGCGTTGGAGCAGGCGCGGGATGGCCGCCTTCACATCTTGGGCGAGATGGCGCGGGCGATCCAGGGCGCCCGGTCCGACGTGGCGGCGACCGCCCCGCGCATCACGATCATCACGGTGCCGAAGGAGAAGATCCGCGAGGTGATCGGCACCGGCGGCAAGGTGATCCGCGACATCGTGGAGCAGAGCGGCGCCAAGATCGACATCGAGGACGACGGCACCATCAAGATTGCCGCCACGACCGACACGGCCAGCCAGAAGGCCATCGACATGATCCGCGGCATCGTGGCGGAGCCGGAAGTCGGCCAGATCTACAATGGCAAGGTGGTCAAGACGGCCGACTTCGGCGCCTTCGTCAATTTCCTCGGCGCCAAGGACGGGCTTGTGCACATCAGCGAGCTGCAGCAGGGCCGGGTCAACAAGACGACGGACGTGGTGAACCAGGGCGACGCCGTGAAGGTGAAGGTCCTGGGTTTCGACGACCGCGGCAAGGTCAAGCTGTCCATGCGCGTCGTCGATCAGGCGACCGGGGCGGACATCACCGAGCAGGTCGGCAGCAAGGGCGCCCGGGATGGCGGGCGTGAGAACGGAGGGCGCGAGGGCGGCCGTCGCGAGCGGTCGGAGCCTGACGCGGCCGAATAAGTCAGGAAACGTGAACGTGCGCGGCTGGGTCTGGTAAAACAGCGCCCAGCCGCCAATGTTTCAGACTGTTACAAAGAAGGTCTGGGCGGGAATGAAGGCTGTCAACGCGATACGGATGGGCGGCGTGGACGTCCTCCCGCTGATCGAAGGCGGAAAAGGCATCGGCGTCTCCACCGGCGTGAGTTCCGGCCATTGGGCCGGCGCCGGCGGTGCCGGGACGTTCAGCGCGGTGAACGCCGACTTCTATGACGAGAACGGCAACCCGCTCGACCAGACCTATCACGGGCGCACCCGGCGGGACCGCCATGAAGAATTGGTGCAGTTCGGCATCCAGGGCGGCATCGCCCAGGCGCAGCGCGCCCATGACATTTCCGGCGGCCAGGGCCGCCTGCATGCCAATATCCTTTGGGAGATGGGCGGGGCGGAGCGAGTCATCACCGGCGTGCTTGAGGGCGCCAAGGGCCTGATCCACGGCCTGACCTGCGGCGCCGGCATGCCGTATCGCCTTTCCGACATCGCCGCACGGTTCGGCGTGCACTACTACCCTATCGTGTCCTCGTCGCGCGCATTCAGCGCCTTGTGGAAGCGTGCCTACTCCAAAGCGGCATCCCTGCTGGGCGGCGTCGTCTATGAGGACCCCTGGCTTGCGGGCGGGCACAATGGCCTGTCCAACGGCGAGGACCCCACCAAGCCGGAAGATCCTTTCCCCCGCGTCTTGGCGCTGCGCAAGCTGATGCGGACCTTTGGGCTGGATCAGACCCCGATCATCATGGCGGGCGGCGTGTGGTGGCTGGAGGAGTGGGAGGACTGGATCGACAACCCGGACCTCGGCCCCATCGCCTTCCAGTTTGGCACCCGGCCCTTGCTGACCAAGGAAAGCCCGATCAGCGACGCTTGGAAGCAGCGGCTGTTGAGCCTCAAGGAAGGCGACGTCTTCCTGAACAAGTTCAGCCCGACCGGCTTCTACTCCAGCGCCGTCAACAACGGCTTCATCGACGAACTGCGGGAACGTGGGGAGCATCAGGTTGCATACTCGACCGAGCCGGTCGGCGAGCATGTCGCCATGCTCGGCATCGGCCCGCGCAAGCGCCCGGTGTATCTGACGCCCAACGACCTGTTCAACGTCGAGGGCTGGATCAACGCCGGGTTCACCGAGGCGCTGCGTACGCCCGACAGCACGCTGATCTTCGTGACGCCGGAGCGGGCGGCACGGATCACCGAGGACCAGGTTGCCTGCATGGGCTGCCTCAGCCAGTGCCGGTTCAGCAATTGGAGCCAGCACGGTCCCGACTTCGACAACGGCAAGAAGGCCGACCCGCGCAGCTTCTGCATCCAGAAGACTTTGCAGTCCGTGCGGCGGGAGGACCAGACGCCCGAGGCCATCGAGCACCAACTGATGTTCAGCGGCCACAACGCCTACCGCTTCGCCAGCGATCCGTTTTATTCCAATGGGTTCATCCCGACGGTTAAGCAATTGATGGAGCGCATCGTCTCCGGCCGCTAAGGCTTCCCGAGCGCCAGGGCGCGGGCGTAGACGGTTTTGCGCGGCAACCCGGTCGCGGTGGCGACCAGGGCGGCTGCGTCCTTGAGGCTGTTCTGCGTCAGTGCACGGCGCAATTGCTCATCCAGGTCCTCCGCATTGGCGGCATCTTCGGGCGCCGGGCCGACAACCAAGGTAATTTCCCCCCGAGCCGGTGCCGTGGCGTAATGTGCCGCGAGTTCGGGCAACGGGCCGCGCCGGACCTCTTCAAAACGTTTGGTCAACTCGCGCGCAACTGCGGCCGGACGATCCCCGAATTGTTCCGCGAGGTCGGCCAGCGACTCAGCCAGACGGTGCGGGGCCTCGTGCCATAGCAGGGTTGCCGATAGCCCGGCGCGTTCCGCCGCCCGCAGCCGGCCGAACGCGGCCAAACGCGCCGCTGCCCGCGGTGGCGGGAATCCCAGGAACAGGAACGGCTGCGGCGGCAAGCCTGACAAGACCAAGGCCGTCACCGCGGCGTTCGGCCCCGGCACCGCCGACACCGGCACTCCCGCCGCGACCGCCGCGCGCACCAGCCGGAAACCGGGGTCGGACACCAGCGGCGTCCCGGCATCCGAAACCAGCGCGACCCTGCTGCCGCCCCGCAGCATGTCGAGCAGCGCCGGGATGCGCCCCTCCTCGTTGTGGTCATGCAAGGGCGACGTGCGCGCCGCGATCCCATGATGCGTCAGCAGGCGGGCGGTCATGCGGGTGTCCTCGCACAGCACGAGGTCTGCGCGCCGCAGCGCATCAAGCGCACGCAACGATAGATCCGCCAAGTTGCCGATCGGGGTAGCAACCAGCAGGAGTCCTGGTGGTATAGACGGGTCATGGTCCGGTGCGGGATCACCAGCGAGGGGTTCGGGACATGCGTCGTCGGAGTTTCGTTCAGGCATGGACGCTCCTTGCCGCCATGAGCGGGTTGGTCGCCTGCGTAGCCGACACGGGCGCCGCCGGCTATGGCCGTCCGGCCGTGGCCGGCGTCGCCCCGGCGGCACCGCCGGGTTCGCCAGGGCAGCGCGTGACGATCCTGCTGCCGCTCACCGGGTCCACGGCGGAGATCGGCCAGGCGATGCTGCGGGCGGCGCAACTCTCGCTCGACCAGCCAGGCGCGCCGCCCCTGGACGCGCGGGATACCAAGGGCACGCCCGCCGGCGCCGCCGACGCCGCCAAGCTGGCCATCGCGGCCGGAACCGGGATGCTGCTCGGCCCGCTCACCGCGGGGGAGACGGCAAGCGTGGCGCCCCTGGCCAAGGCGGCCGGCATTCCCGTGCTGGCCTTCACCTCGGATGCCAGCCTGGCCCAGCCCGGCGTGTGGACGCTGGGGATCACCCCGGCCCAGCAGGTGCGGCGGCTGATGCTGGCCGTGCAGGCGGAGGGGAGAAGCCGAGTCGCCGCCGTGCTGCCGAGCAATGCGTTCGGGGACGCGATGGCCAGCGGAGTGGCCGCCACCGCCGAGGCGGCGGGGTTTGCGGCCCCGTCGGTCCTGCGTTACGGCAACGGCTTCGCGGCCCTCAACGCGACGTTGAAAAAGGTGTCCGACTACGACGCACGGCGCAGCGCGGCCGATCAGCAGGCTGGACCCGCCCCCGAAGACGCCGACACCCGCAGGCGGCCCAAGGCATCTGGCCTGCCTCTGCCGCCCCCGCCGATCGACGCCCTGCTGCTGGGCACCGCCGGGGAGCAGCTTGGCCAGGCACTGCCGCTGCTGACGTATTACGGCATCGGGCCTGAGCAGGTCCGCATCCTGGGGCCGGCGCTTTGGGGCCGGGACGCAGCCCGCTTGTCCGCCCTGTCCGGTGCCTGGTACGCCGCCCCCGACCCAGCGCAACGCGCCCCGTTCGAGCAGGCATACGCGGCGAAATACAACGCGCCGCCGCGGGAACTCGCCAGCTTGGCCTACGATGCCGCCGCTGTCGCCCGCGTCGCGTCCGACAGCGGCGGCTTCGCGTCCGGCGCGCTCACCCGGCCCGAGGGCTTCACCGGCGCGGACGGCTTGCTGGGCTTGCAACCTGACGGCCAGACCCGGCGCGGCCTGGCGATCTTCGAAATCGACCATGGCGGCTCCCACGTCGTGCAGCCGGCGCCGCAAAGCCTGCAAGCGCCGGGCGTCTGACGGGCGCCGTACGCTGGGCCTCCTCGTGGGTGCAACCCTCCCGCTCCGGACCGCAGCGCTTCTGGCTGCGGTGCCGCTTGCCGTGCTGCTGGGGCTGGCGGCGTTGGGACATCTCGCGGCGTGGCCGGCCATCGCCGCCGCCGCGGCGGTGTTCACGGGATCGGCGGCCCTGGCGCAGCTCTGGACGCACGACCTGCGCCTCGTGATGTCCGTCCTGCAAGGGGCCGGCTCGACGGCAGCCGATCCGCTGCCGTTCCTGACGGCGACGGCCCGTCTCGCACGGGAAGCGGAGCGGCTGTCGCGGTCGCTCGCGATGCGGACGGCGCAGGTCGAAGGCTTGCTGCGGGCAGAGCAGGTCATCGTGCAGCGCCTGCCGGACCCGCTGATCGTGCTCGGTCCCGACCGGCGGGTGCAGCGCGCCAACGCAGCAGCCCACGCGGCCTTCGGCGACGAGATGGCGGCCGTGCTGCGCCATCCGGGCCTCCGCGCCGCCATCGACCGGGCGCAGAGCCAGGGCGAGAACCAGGCGGCCGAGCTGAGCCTGCCGGTTCCGGTGGCGCGGGAGGTGTATGCGACGGTGATGGCGCTCGACCCGCCGCTGTCGGATGGCGGGCGCATTGTCGCCGTGCTGTCGGACCGCACCCGGGAGCGCGCGGTGGAGCGCATGCGCGCCGATTTCGTGGCCAATGCCAGCCATGAGCTGCGGACGCCGCTCACCAGCCTGATCGGCTTCATCGACACCCTGCGCGGCCCGGCGGCGGACGACCCGCCGGCGCAGATCCGCTTCCTCGGCATCATGGCGGAACAGGCGCAGCGCATGAACCGCCTGATCGACGACTTGCTGAGCCTGTCGCGCATCGAGCTGACCGAGCACCAGTTGCCGGCCACGCGGGTCAGCCTTGGGGACTTGGTCCACCGCCTCGCAGCGGGCTTCGAGCCGCAGGTCGCCGCACGCCGCATCCGGCTGGACGTGAGCGTGCCGCCCGGCCTGCCGCAGGTGCTGGGCGACGACGACCAGTTGGAGCAGGTGCTGCAGAACCTGCTGGACAACGCGGTGAAGTATGGCCGGGAGGGCGGCGTCGTGACCGTGTCGGCCGGGCGGGTGATGCCGGGCGGACGCTGGCCGGCCCGGCCCGGCGTCGCGCTGTCCGTGTCCGACGACGGCCAGGGCATCGCGCAGGCGCACATCCCGCGCCTGACCGAGCGGTTCTACCGGGCCGACAAGGGCCGGTCGCGCGCCGTGGGCGGCACCGGGCTGGGCCTCGCCATTGTCAAGCACATCGTCAACCGCCACCGCGGGCAGATGCTGATCGACAGCAAGGAAGGCGCGGGCACGACGGTCACGATCTGGCTGCCTGAAGCCGAGGCGGTGGAAACCGCCGCAGCAGCCTCAGCATGACCAGCATGGCCGGGACTGCGGCAAAGATGGTGAGCGCGTAGAACGGCACCCATCCCAACGCCGCCGCCAGCACGCCGGAGAACCCGCCAATCGTGCGCAGCCCCACCGCGGCGAGCGAGGACAGCAGCGCATACTGCGTGGCGGTGAACGCGCTGGAGCACAGCGCGGACAGGTAGGTGAGGAACGCCGCATCCGCCATCGACTCGGCGAAGCTCTCGAGCATCACCTTGGCCAGCAGGATGCGCGTGTCTCCGCCGGACACCGCCAGGGCGAAGTAGAGCGCCATGGTGGCCATCTGCACGAAGCCGGTCAGCACCAGCGCCCGCCCGGTGCCGATGCGTATGACGAGCCAGCCGCCCACGGTGATGCCGAGCAGGCTCGCAACCAGCCCCGGCACGCCGGTCGCGAGCGCGACCTGGGCGCGGTCGAACCCCATGTCGCGGTAGAACGGCGTCGCCATGGTGTGGGCCAGCGCCTCGCCGAGCTTGAACAGCATGACGAAGGCGAGGATCTGCCCAGCGCCCGGGCGTTGCCAGAAATCGCGGAACGGCTCGACCACCGCGGCCTGGAGCCTGGCACGCAGGCCGCGTGCGCCGTCGGGGGCAGCGCGCTGCAGCGGCTCGGCTGCGGCAAGCGTCACGAGCACTCCGGCGCCGATCAAGCCCGCCATCACGCATAAGGAGGAGCGCCAGCCGATCCTGTCGGCCAAACCGATCGCCCCGGCGCCCGAGATCAGCAGCGCCAGGCGATACCCCCAGACATAGGCCGCCAACGCGAGGCCCTGCAATTGCTCCGGAAACGTCTCGATCCGCCAAGCGTCCACGACGATGTCCTGGCTGGCGGACAGGAACGCAATCGCGACGGCGGCACACACCAGCAAAGCCGGCGTCAGGCGTGGGTCGGACAGCGCGAGCGCCAGGCAGGCCGCAGCCAGCAAGGGCTGGATCGCCAGCAGCCAGCCGCGCCGACGCCCGAACCGGGCCAGCCCGGCGGGCGGGCGCACCTGGTCGAGCAAGGGCGACCAGAGGAACTTCAGCGTGTAGGCCAGCCCGATGTTGGCGGTCAGCCCAATTGCCGCGAGCGAGGTGCCGCCCTCCGTCAGCCACTGGCGCAGCGTGAAGCCCGACAGCGACAAGGGCAGCCCAGCAGCCAGGCCGTAAGCGCCCATGATCCAAAGCGAACGGTTGCGGAAGCCGGTCAGAACGGCTTCAAGCCTAAGGGCCCAGCCGGGAATAACCGCTCTTATTGAATACTTCAACCACCTAAAAACGCTTGATACTTTTCTGTCAACTCGAGCGCTTGTATCCGGCTGGGCCCTAAGCTGGCGCGTCCCGCTCGGCGCGCGTGTCGGCGCCGGGCGGGACGCCGAGGGTCAACGGGACGGAGCGCCCGACCCATTCAGACCGGCGTCGGAGTTGGTGTCCGTGGCCGCAGGCCGGGCCGTATGATGCCTGCGGTGGTGGGCGCGATGATGGTGGCGATGACGATGATGGCGCGGCGCCGGAGTTCCGGTGCCTTGAGGGTTGCTCGGCGCGGCCATGGAGGGCGCGGCACCGACCGTTGGATCGCTGGGCGTCACCTGCGCCAAGGCCGGTCCGGCGGCCAAGGCCGTCGCAAGCAAGACTGCGGAAAAGCGTCGAAGCATGCTGTTCATCCTCGAATCGAGAAGCAGGGCCGAAGCGCCATGCTCGCCGGAAATAGACAGGATGTTGCCGATCCCGTCGAGGAACGATACGGCGTTAAGCGGCTTGGCTGTCCGACTTGCGCTCCGCCCGCTTGCGCTGATTGGGATCGAGGTGGCGCTTGCGCAGCCGGACGGCGCTCGGCGTGACCTCGACGAGTTCGTCGTCCTCGATGTAGGCGATGGCTTGCTCAAGCGACATGCGGCGGGGCGGGATCAGCAGCATCGCATCGTCCTTGCCGGACGCGCGGACGTTGGTCAGCTTCTTTTCCTTGATCGGGTTGACGTCGAGGTCCGCGCCCCGGCTGTTCTCCCCAAGAATCAGGCCGACGTAAACCTTGTCGCCGGGATCGACGAACAGCGTGCCGCGCTCCTGCAGGTAGAACAGCGCGTAGTGGATCGCCTCGCCGCCCTCGCTGCTGATCAGGCTGCCGTTGCGCCGCCCCTCCAGAGGGCCAACCCATGGCTCGTAGCCGGTGAAGATGCGGTTCATGATCCCGGTGCCGCGCGTATCGGTCAGGAACTCGCCGTGGTAGCCGATCAGGCCGCGGCTCGGCATGTGGAAGGTGAGCCGGACCTTGCCGCCGCCGGACGGGCGCATGTCCTGCAGCATGCCCTTGCGGCGGCTCATCTTCTCGACCACCGCGCCGGAGAACGGCTCGTCCACATCGACCAACACGTCCTCGAACGGCTCTTCCCGGTCGCCGGTCTCCTCGTTCTTGCGGGTCAGCACGCGGGGACGGCCGATGGTCAGCTCGAACCCTTCGCGCCGCATCTGCTCGATCAGCACGCCGAGCTGCAATTCGCCGCGCCCGGCGACCTCGAAAGCGTCGGTTTCGCTGCTTTCGGTGATCTTGATCGCGACGTTGCCCTCGCCCTCCCGCAGCAGCCGGTCGCGGATCTGGCGGGACGTGACCTTCTTGCCTTCCTTGCCGCCCAGCGGGCCGTCGTTGACGCGGAACGTCATGGCGAGCGTCGGCGGATCGACCGGGATCGCCGGCAGGGGATGGCCCAGTTCCGGGGCGCCGATGGTGTCCGGCACCGTCGCGTCCTCCAGCCCGGCCACCGCCACGATGTCCCCGGCCTCGCACTCGTCGACCGGCACGCGGTCGAGGCCGCGATACCCCATCAGCTTGGTGAGCCGCCCCGACTCCACCGCCGTGCCGTCGCCGCGCAGCACCTTGACCGGCATGTTCAGCCGCGCCCTGCCCTGCTCCACCCGGCCGGTCAGCACGCGGCCGAGGAAGTTGTCGTAGTCGAGGATGCTCGCCACCATGGCGAACGGCGCCTCCTTGTCCAGCACGGTCGGCGGCACATGGCTCATCACCAGGTCGAACAACGGCGCCAGGTCCTTGCGCGCCCCATCCATCGTCGGATCGGCCCAGCCCTGGCGGCCCGATGCATACAGCATGGGAAAATCGAGCTGCTCGTCATTGGCGCCGAGCGCCGCGAACAGGTCGAACACCTCGTTGTGCACCTCGTCCGGACGGGCGTCGCCGCGGTCGACCTTGTTGATGACGACGATGGGCTTGATGCCGCGGGCGAGCGCCTTGGTCACCACGAACTTGGTCTGCGGCAACGCGCCCTCTGCGGCATCCACCAGGACGAGCACGCCGTCCACCATGTTCAGGATGCGCTCGACCTCGCCGCCGAAGTCGGCGTGGCCCGGCGTGTCCACGATGTTGATCCGGCTGTCCTTCCAGATCACGCTCGTGCACTTCGCCAGGATGGTGATGCCGCGTTCCCGCTCCAGGTCGTTCTTGTCCATCGCGCGCTCGGCCACCTGCTGGTGCTCGCGGAACGACCCCGACTGCCTCAGCAACTGGTCGACGAGCGTCGTCTTGCCGTGGTCGACGTGGGCGATGATGGCGATGTTGCGAATGTCCATAGGGAAACCTTGGCGCCTGGCGTGGCCGCGAATAGAGATGGCGCGGAGGCCCGACTGACGCCCGCGTGTTGCATTGCACACATAGGCAAGCAGTCGCGGTTTTGCGAGGCGAAAAAACTTCGCGGCCGCCCCAAGGGTGCCGCCCCCGGTCGACGGTGCGGCAGAAGGGCGGTATTCGCGAGGGACCGGGGCTGGCCCGTTCGGGCCAGCCCCCCGCCGTGTCTAGCCCGCTTTGTCCAACGCGGCCTACCCCTCGTTGCCCATGGCGGCGCGGATGGCCGAGCGAGCGCCCGCGATGTCGCGCGTCGCCAAGGCTTGGCGGGCTTGGCCGATCTGCTGCACCATCGGCATGTCCGCCGGGCTGGCCGCCGCGGACGGGTCGGTCGAACGCGACAGCAGGCGCGTCTCGGCCCGTTCAAGCGCCTCCTGCGCCGCGCCGGTCTTGCCGGACGCAAGGGCGCTCTGCGCCGCCGCGAGATAGGCCTCCGGAGTGTTGCTGGCCGTCGCCGGGTCCGGCAGGCGCGGGGCGATATCGGACCGCGTGTTGGACGCCGCGATGTTGCTGGCGTGGTTGGACCGCGGCGAGCCTGCGCCGCCGCGATAGGCGCCGGTGGGCGGAGCATCGACGGATGCTTGGCCGCTCATCCCGGCGTCGCTGCCCATTCCGGCATCGCTCGTCGTCATGCGGTGATGGCGCATCCGGCGGTGCCCGCCCGTCGTGTCGGTGCCGGAGGCCATCGGCCGCGACGAGGGCATGCCTGTCGTGCCCAATGCATCGCCCGGCAAGTTGCGGCTCGCGGTGCCGGCGGTGTCTGGAATGCTGTTGCTCGGCTGGGGCATGCCCTGCCCGGAATTGGGCGACGGCGGACTCTGGGTGGACGACATCGAGTTCTGTGCAAGCACCGGACCATAAGCCAGGGCGAGCAACGCTGCCGACATCAGCAGTGTCTTACGCATGTGCGGTTATTCCTTTGTTGATCCGTCGCGACGCGCCACGCATGGCATGTCGAAGCGGTATAACAACGATTCCCGCTTCGGGTTCCCCCCATCAATCCTGAATCGATGCAACCATGTCACGAAGATCGGCTTGCGGCCGGGCGCCATACTGCCCGATGACGGCCGCCGCCGCCCGGCTTCCGGCTTCCCCGCAGGCGCGCAGGCCGTGCCGGGCCGCATGGGCGGCCAGGAAGCCGGCCGCGTAGGCATCGCCGGCCCCCGTCGTATCGACCACGCGCACGGGCGCTGCCGCCACTTCCACCCGCTCGGCGCCGCGCAGCACGACGCTTCCCGCCTCGCTCCGGGTCAGCGCCGCCAGCGCCACCTCCGCGCCTGCGCGCCGCGCCGCCGCCTCGAACTCGTTCTCCTCATACAGGCTGCACACCTCGGCCTCGTTGGCGAACAGGATGTCGACGTGGTCGCGCACCAGGCCGCGGAACGCTTGCCTGTGCCGGTCGACGCAGAACGCGTCCGACAGCGACAGCGCCACCAGCCGACCGGCCCCATGCGCCACCGCGGCCGCGCGGAGGAACGCCGCTTGCGCGGAGGGCGGGTCGAACAGGTAGCCTTCGAGGTAGGTCACGGCGCTGTCGGCCACCAGGGCCTCGTCCAGGTCCGCACCGCCGAAGCTGACGCAGGCGCCCAGGTACGTGCTCATGGTGCGCTGCCCGTCCGGCGTGACCGCGATCAGGCACTGCGCCGTGGGCGCCCCGCCCTGCAGCGGCGCGGTCGGGAAATGCACGCCGGCCGCCGTGATGTCGCGGCGGAATGCGGCGCCGAGCGGGTCGTCCGCCACCTTGCCCATGAACGCCACCCGGGCGCCCAGCCCGGCCGCCACGGCGCAGGTGTTCGCCGCCGACCCGCCGCTGCTTTCCTGGCCCGGCGGCATCGCCGAGTACAGCGCCTCCGCCTGCTCCGCGGAGATCAGCGCCATGCCGCCCTTGCGCAGGTCGTGCCGCGACAGGAAGTCATCTCCCGTGGGCGACACCACGTCCGCGATGGCGTTGCCGATGCCGAGGATGTCGAACCGGGCGGGAAGGGAAGAGGACATGGCTGCTCCTGATGCGCTGCCCGGGACACCAGGGCCTGGCGTGCGCCTAACATCCGCCTTACCTGCCCGCAACCCGCCCCGCTTCTCCCCGCCCTGCTTGTCTCGGCGCAACCCCGGCCTCCAGGACGCCCGCATGCTGTCTCCGCTTTCCCGCGCCATCGCCCAGTTGCAGGACCCGGTGTTCCTGGGCGTCGTTTGGCGCAGCCTCGCGCTGTCGGGCGCGGTCTTCCTGGCCCTGCTGGCGGGCAGCGTGTGGGCGGTGGAGCAGGTGGTGGCGCGGCCGGGCTGGCTGGGCTGGCTCGCCGGGCTGGCCGGGGGGGTGGGCGCGGCGCTGCTGGCCTTGTGGCTGTTCGTGCCGGTCGCCCTGCTGATCGCGACGCTCTATATGGACCGCATCGCCGCCGCGGTGGACGGGCGGTTCTACCCGGGCCTGCCGGTGCCGTTGGGTGCGCCGCTGGCCGTGCAGGCGTGGGACGGCCTGGCGCTCGGGGCGCAGGTCCTCCTGCTCCAGGTCATCGCCTTGCTGCTGGCGCTCCTGCTGCCCGGAGTTGGCCTCGTGCTCGGATGGATGATCGCCGGATGGGCCATTGGCCGCGGCCTGTTCATGGGGGTCGCCATGCGCCGGATGGGACGGCCGGAGGCGCTGCGACGCTACGCGAAGCTGCGCCTGACAGTGCTGGCCCAAGGGGTCGCCTTGGCCCTGGCAGGCAGCGTGCCGGGCTTGAACCTGCTGGTTCCCGTCGTCGGCACGGCGGCGATGGTCCATGTGCTGAACCGCGCGCGCTGAACACTTTGTTACGGGTTGTGAAATGGCGTTGGCTTATGTTAGGCCATACTTAACGCGCGCCGTGACACGGGGCGCGCAGCCTCGCAAGGAGGACCCGCTTGTTCAAGCGCCGCAGACCAGAAGGTTCCATGGGCAACGAATCAGCTACCCCGCAGCACGACACGTTTGCCGCCGCCGAAGGCCCGACGGAGGATGCCGCCGTGCTGGACGCGCCGCGCCCGCTGGAACAAGGCGGATCGGTCTGGCCGGCCGATACCGGCCTCGGCGTCCCCCCATACCGCCCCGTTCCCTCCAAGGAGGTTCCCGCCATGGCCCGCATGCCGTTTTCCGCTCCGAGCCTCGGCGTGCCCAGCACGCCGTCCCCTGCCCCGGCCCCGACCATGACGGCAAGCCTCGTCGCCCCGCCGCGCCCCGTCCCGGTGCCGGACCGCGTGCGCGAGGCGCCGGAGCGCCGCACCCTGGTCGTCGGCCGCGGCATCTCCGTCCAAGGAACCGTCGCAGACGCCGAGCGCCTGGTCGTCGAGGGCACCGTCGAGGCCAGCATGATCCATGCGGCCGAGTTGAGCATCGCCCAAGGCGGCGTGTTCAAGGGCGAGGTCGAGGTCGAGGACGCGGAGATCGGCGGCACCATCGACGGCACGCTGACGGTGCGCGGCAACCTGACCGTCCGGGCGACCGGCAAGGTGCTGGGCACCGCCCGTTGCCGCCGCCTGCAGGTCGAGGACGGCGGCCAGATCACCGGCCGGATCGAGATGCTGACCGAAGGCGCGGCTAAGATCGAGGTGTCTCGCCAAGTCGAGGCCGTGGGTTAGCGCAGCGGGAGTCTTTTAAGCCGGCGCAGTCCAAGGCTGCGTCGGCTGCGTTGAGTTGGATATCATGCCCCGGCGCGTGCAGTCGTTCCCGCCCAATCCCCGGCGCTGAAACCCTTACAAGATCTCGACCAGGGTTTTTGTTTTCTGCATGGCGCTGTAGGTCGCCACGAACAAACCCAACACGGCGACCGACCAAGCTCCGGCTGCGGTTGCCGTCCAAAACGCGCCCGTGTCGCCCAGGTGGAAAATCGCGAACGCGAGCGCATTGATGATCGCCAAGGCCAGCCCCAAGCCTGCCATGATGAAGAAGGCGAAACACAAGCGCTTCTGGACTTTGCACGCACCCCTCAAATCCTCGGGAATCGGGCGCTCATCGGTGTACACGAATCGATCGCGGAGATAGCCCCCGAAGAGGCTCACAATCGAGGACAGGATGAGAAGAGCAATCGCGGCGTCATGCATCGGCAGGCTCTCGGATGGTGAGCGTGTGCGGCAAAGCTTCTCGCCCGGCGCTGAACGAGCAGGCTCAACCATGCAACGTCAGCCAAGATTCTGCAACGAGCAATTCCATGTCGCCATCCGACAGCGAACTACCGTCGAATTTCCGCTACAAAGCGTGGTGTCCGTTTCAAATTATATTTGCTACTGCTCCATCCGCGTCTGTGCCTTGGTATCCCGCATCAATGCGTAAACCAGCAGCGAAAGGAACGTGAGCACCGTCACGTACCAGTAGAACCAGCTTTCATGCCCGGCCTGCTTGAACCACAGCGCGATCAGCGGCGCCGTGCCGCCGAAGATCGAGGCCGCCACTGCGTACGGCAGCCCAACCCCCAGCGCCCGCACCCCGGCGGGAAACAGCTCCGCCTTCACCACGGCGTTGATCGACGTGTAGCCGGACACGATCACCAGCGCCGCCAGGATCAGCAGCATCGCCTGGACGTACCCCGTCGCGGACCCCAGCGCCGTCAGGATCGGCACGGTGAACAGCGTGCCCATGACGCCGAACCACATCAGCACCGGGCGCCGGCCGATCCGGTCGCTGATGGCGCCGAACACCGGCTGCATGGCGGCGTACAGGATCAGCGTGATGAAGCTGATTTCCGCCACCCACTCGCGCGGGAACTTCAGCGTGTTGGACAGGTACGTCGGCATGTAGCTGCTGAAGGTGTAGAACGCCGTGGTGCCGCCCATGGTCAGGCCGAACACCAGCAGCAGCTCCTTCGGGTGCTTGAGCAGCTCCCGGATCAGGTTCTGCCGCGGCTCGCGGCTGGCCCGCTCCCATTCCTCGGTTTCTGCCAGGTTGCGGCGAAGGTACAGGCCGTAAAGCGCCCCGAACGCGCCGATGGCGAAGGGGATGCGCCAGGCCCAGGCTTCCAGCTCCGCCGCGCTGAACGCCTGCTGCATGACCAGCAGCACCAGCGCCGCGACCACCTGCCCGCCGATCAGCGTCACGTACTGGAAGGAGCTGTAGAACCCGCGATGCTTCGACCCGGCCACCTCGCTCAGATAGGTGGCGGACGACGCATACTCGCCGCCCAGCGACACCCCTTGCAGCAGCCGGGCCAGCAGCAGCAGCACCGGGGCGAGAACGCCGGCCGTCGCGTAGGTCGGCAGCACCGCGATCAGGCCGGAGCCTGCGCACATCAGCAGCACCGATAAGGTGAGCGCCGCCCGCCGCCCTTTCCGGTCGGCGTAGTAGCCAAGGATGAAGCCGCCGACGGGCCGGATCACGAAGCCCACGGCGTAGATGCCGAATGCGGTGATGAACTGCACCGTGGGGTCGGTGCTGCTGCTGAACGACTTGGCGAAGTAGATCGCGAACGAGTTGTAAACGTAGAAATCGTACCACTCGATCAGGTTGCCGATCGACCCGGCGAAGATGCTCTTCAACCGTTGCGCCACCTGCGCCGGCCCCTCGCCGGTTGCGGGGTTCAGGGTTTGATCCAACGCTTCGGTCCCGGCCAAAGGTTCACTTGTGATGGGTTCACGCGCCCTTGTTAGCCTGGACGTGGATGGCTTGATAGGCGGCAAGTCCCGCCAAATCCACGATCTGGCTGACCGACGCCCCCATCGGCACGATCTGCGCCGGCTGCGCCAGGCCAAGCAGCAACGGCCCGATGGTGCTCGCCTGGCCAAGCCGCGGCGCCAGGCGCGACGTGATGTGCGCCGAGTGCAGGCCCGGCATCACCAAGACGTTCGCGTTCCCGGTCAGCCGGCAGAACGGGTACAGCGCGCGGATCGCCGGGTCGAGCGCCACGTCCGGACTCATGTCGCCGTCATATTCGAAATCGACGCCGCGCCTGTCCAGGATCGACACGGCTTCCCGGATGCCGTGCACGGTGCGGTGCATCGGGTTGCCGAACGTCGAGTGCGACAGCAGCGCCACCCGCGGCTCGTGCCCGAGCTGCCGGGCCGCGGCGGCGCTGCCCATCACGATGTCGGCCAGTTGCTCCGGCGACGGCCGCTCGTGGCGCAGCGTGTCGCTGATGAAGATCGTGCCGTGGGCGCCCACCATCAGCGTCAGGCCGAAGCTGATCTTGCCCGGCGCCGTGTCGATCACCTGGCCGATGTCGTCCAGGCACACCGCGGCGGAGCGGGTCAGCCCGGTCAGCATCGCGTCGGCGTCGCCGGCGGCCACCATGCAGGCCGCGAACACGTTGCGGTCCTGGTTCACCATGCGCTGGCAGTCCCGGGCAAGCGCGCCCTGACGCTGCAGCCGCCCATACAGCACCGCCACATAGCGCGCGTTGTGCTGCGACAGCCGGGCGTTGTGCACCTCGATCCCGTCCGCCAGCCCCAGGCCCAGCCCGGCCATCGTCCGCCGCACCCGGTCCTCCCGCCCGATCAGCACCGGGGTGCCGTAGCCCGCGTTGCGGAAGGCGACGGCGGCGCGGACGACCTTCTCCTCCTCGCCCTCCGCGAACACCACGCGCTTGGGATTGGCCCGCACCCGCTCCATGATGGCGTCGAGCGCGTTGGCCGTGGGATCGAGCCGCCCGGACAGGGTGCGGGCGTATTTGCGGAGGTCCGCCATCGGGCGCCGGGCCACGCCGCTGTCCATCGCCGCGCGGGCCACGGCGGGGGGCACGCGGCTGATCAGCCGCGGGTCGAAGGCGTTCGGGATGATGTAGTCGGGGCCGAAGCACAGCCGCGCGCCGCCGGAAGACGCCTTGTGCACCTCGTCCGGCACGTCCTCCCGCGCCAGCGCCGCCAAGGCCTCCGCGGCGGCGACCTTCATCGCGTCGTTGATGGTGCTGGCCCGCACGTCCAGCGCGCCGCGGAAGATGTAGGGGAAGCCGAGCACGTTGTTGACCTGGTTCGGGTAGTCGCTGCGCCCGGTCGCGATGATCGCGTCGTCCCGCACGGCGCGGGCCTCTTCCGGCGTGATCTCCGGGTCGGGGTTGGCCATGGCGAAGATGATCGGGCGCGGCGCCATGCTGCGCACCATCTCCGCCGTGAGCGCGCCCCGCACCGACAGGCCGAAGAACGCATCGGCTCCTGCCACCGCGTCCGCCAGCGTGCGTGCCTCGGTCGCGACCGCGTGGCCCGACTTCCACTGGTTCATGCCAGCGGTGCGGCCCTGGTACACGATGCCCCTGGTGTCGCACAGCGTCACGTGCTCCGGCCGGACCCCCATCGCCTTCAAAAGTTCGACGCAGGCGATGGCCGCGGCGCCCGCGCCGTTCACCACGAGCCGCGTGTCCGACAAGCTGCGCCCGGTCAGGTGGCAGGCGTTGATCAGCCCGGCCGCCGCCACGATGGCCGTGCCGTGCTGGTCGTCATGGAACACCGGGATGTCCATCAGCTCGCGCAGCCGGCTTTCGATGACGAAACACTCCGGCGCCTTGATGTCCTCCAGGTTGATGCCGCCGAAGCCTGCGCCCAGGAAGCGCACGCAGTTGACAAATTCCTCCACGTCCTCCGTCGAGACCTCGAGGTCGATACCGTCCAGATCGGCAAACCGCTTGAACAGCGCGACCTTGCCTTCCATCACCGGCTTGCTGGCGAGCGCGCCCAAGTTGCCGAGGCCCAGCACCGCGGTGCCGTTGGAGATGACGGCGACCATGTTGCCCTTGGTCGTGTAGTCGTAGGCCAGCGCCGGGTCGCGCTGGATGTGCAGGCACGGCTCGGCGACGCCGGGCGAGTAGGCGAGGCTGAGGTCCCGCGCCGTCGCCAGCGGCTTGCTGATCCGCGTTTCCAGCTTGCCGGGCCGCCCCGTCGAGTGCAGCGCCAGCGCTTCCTCTGCGGAGACCCGGCCTGCGCGCGGTTCGATGATGCCGTCAGCCATGGGTCAAACTCCTGAAGCGCGCCGGGTGCATCCGGTCAGATCAACCTGCATACGACAGCCGAACCGGACGCGTAACCCAGCCGCTTCGCAGGTGCGGCATGGTTTGGTAGAATGGCCGCATGGAGCTGCCCAACGCCGCAGGCGCGTCCCCCGCCATGGCCCAGTGGTTCGCGCTCAAGGCCGACAACCCCGACGCCCTGCTGTTCCTGCGCATGGGCGACTTCTACGAGCTGTTCTTCAGCGACGCAGAGGCCGCCGCCACCGCTCTCGACATCGCCCTGACCCGGCGCGGCGAGCACAACAGCGAGCCGATCCCGATGTGCGGCGTCCCGGTCCATGCCGCCGAGGCCTACCTGTCCCGCCTGATCCGCCGCGGCTTCCGCGTCGCGGTGGCGGAGCAGATGGAACCGGCGAAGGGCCGTACCGGCAAGGGTCCGCTGCGCCGCGCCGTGGTGCGCCTGGTCACGCCGGGCACGCTGACGGAAGACAGCCTGCTCGACGCGCACCGCCCGAACCTGCTGCTGGCCTTGGCCCGCGTCGGCACGGGACTAGGGGCCGCATGGTTGGATGTGTCCACCGGGCTGTTCGAGACCGCAGCCCCCTCCCCCGCCGACCTGCCGCCGCTGCTGGGCCGGTTGGAGCCGGCGGAGATCCTGGCGCCGGACGACATCCCGCTGGGCGACTGGTCCGGCCGCCGCGGCCCGGCGGCCGTGGCCCTGGCGCCCGCCGCGGCGCAGCACCGCGTGGCGGAAGCGTTCGGCGCCGCGAGCCTCGACGCCTTCGGAACCTTCACCGAGGCGGAAGCGGTCGCTGCCGCGGTGGCGCTCGACTACGTGCGTGGCACGCAGGCCGGCACGATGCCGCGGCTGTCCCGGCCGCAGCCGGCGGTGCTCGCCGGGCAGATGATGCTGGATGCCGCGACCCGCGCCAGCCTGGAGATCACCCGCGCCCGGGACGGCGGGGCCGCGCACACCCTGTTTGCCGCCGTCGGCCGCACGCTGACCGCGCCCGGCGCCCGCCTGTTGGCGGCGTGGCTCGGCGGCCCGCTGCTCGACCCGGACGTCATCGCGCGGCGGCAGGACGGCTGGGCCTGGATGCTGCTGCAGCCGACAATGGTGGCCGAGCTGCGGGCGGCGCTGCGCGGCGTGCCGGACGTGGCCCGCGCACTCGGGCGGCTGTCGGTCGGACGCGCCGCGCCGCGGGACTTGGGCGCGGTGGCGCAGACGCTGGCCGCGGCCCGCCAGGTCTCGGCGGCGCTGGACAGCGCGCCGCTGGACCAGGCGGCGCTCGACATCGACCCGGCGCTCGGCGACCTGCTGGCCCGCGCGCTGGCCGACCCGCTGCCGGCGCGGCTCGACGACGGCGGGGTGGTTGCCGAGGGCTTCGACGGCGAGTTGGATGCGGAGCGGCGCCTGCGGGACGACAGCCGCCGGGTGATTGCCGGGCTGACGCTCGACTACGCGCAGCGGTATGGCGTGGCGTCGCTCAAGATCCGCCACCACGCGCAGCTCGGCTACGTCATCGAAGCGCCGGCGGCGGCCGTCGAGCGATTGCAGGCGCACCCGGACCTCACGCTGCGTCAGGCGATGGCCAACGGCGCCCGCTTCGGCTGCGCGGAACTCGCCGACCTCGACCGCCGCATCAGCGAGGCCGCGGACCGTGCCGCGGCGCGGGAGCGGCTGGTGTTCGCGGCGCTGGTGCAGGCCGTGCTCGCAGAGGCCGACGCCATCACCGCCTGCGCCGGCACGCTGGCCCGGCTCGACGTGCTGCAATCCTGCGCCCGCCTGGCGGAGGGCGGGCGCTGGTGCCGCGCCACCGTGACGGACGGCGACGAGTTTTCGATCCGCTGCGGCCGCCACCCCGTCGTCGAGGAGGCGCTGGGAGGCACCGCCGCCTTCGTGCCGAACGACTGCGACCTGTCGGCCATGCGGCGCGTGCTGCTGCTGACTGGGCCGAACATGGCGGGCAAGAGCACCTTCCTGCGGCAGAACGCGCTGCTCGCCATCCTGGCGCAGGCCG
>JAABUQ010003559.1_pt1 | contig 23406 bp, 17 predicted proteins | sample 5560001 | NCBI WGS metagenome assembly JAABUQ01 (sample SAMN10711888, study PRJNA513371) | rock metagenome | isolation source: Antarctica rocks | place: Antarctica: Victoria Land, Finger Mt nord | collected 2015-12-18 | reverse complement strand
CATGGTCCGGAACTTCAGGCACGAGAACGGCCGGCCGGCCAGGCCCATCCGCCGCTGGCGGAACAGGATCGGCCCGCGCGAGTCGAGCCGGATCAGCGCCGCCACCATGACCAGGACCGGCGCCAGGAAGATCAGGCCGCCGACCGCCCCGGCCAGGTCCATGGTCCGCTTCATCGCCGATCGGGCGGCCGACGCGACGGCGTCGGCCCCGAGGTCCACGGCGACGGGTGGGCTGGCGGCGGCATCTTCCCGGCCGAGGAGCAGCCGGAGGGCGGAGGGAAGCGTGGTCATCGGAGTCCAATCGCTCATGGGGATCGTCGGATCGGCCACGGATCGATAGAAGGAGGCTGCCACTGGGCCCGCCGCGGCGACCGCGATCCGTCGGCGTGGTTGTAACGTACTGGAAACCCGCCCGTGACCGGAAGCAAATTCCGTGTCGCCGCCGGCCAGGCGCGAAATCGCCACGAAGTGTTGCCGCGAAGCCACACGCATTGTTACGGGACCAGACGCCACGCCGCCCGATCGGACCCAGGCCGGCCACCGCGCGACCCCCGAAGGTCGCGCCGGTCGTTGCCCCAAATCGAGGATCAGATTGCCCTTGCGACGAAGGATCGCGGCCCGTTTCCGGCGGATTTCCCCGCGGGGCGGGCCGCTTCGATCCGGCCCCGGGCGGGGCGACCCGCCGGCCGGTCATGTCGGCGTGGTGGAACGGGCCGCCGGGCGGCGACCCCCATGATTTGGCAATGCTTTATGATGAAAATTTGTGAAGATTATTTTCATCGAAATTTCCTCCCGCGCCCGCGATCGGAGGTGCTCCGCGAGGGTCGGGCGACCGGTCGCCTCGCGGAGATCGACGCATCATACGGTCGGCACGGGCGATCGTCAATGAGCGGCGGTCATGCTTTGTTCCCGCCTGATGTCGGGATGACGGTCGGCCCGGCGTCCGGAGGGCGGGCGGGATGGGGGCCTTCCCGCCCACCCCGGGCATCGCCGGTCATCGGCTCAGGAGAACTTGGTGACTCCGGGGATGGGGACCGGGCGTTGGGGGGCGTCGCCCCAGGCGAAGGTGGCGGGGACGAGGGCTTCTTGCGAGTTCAGGGCCTTTTCCCAGCTGATCGACTCGCCGGTGTAGGCGGCCATCCGGCCCATCAGGGCGAGCAGGGTGCTGGAGGCGGCCTGTTCGGCGTTGTTGATCGGCTGGCCGGCCCGGAGGGCGTTGAACATTTCGTTGTGCTCGGACTGGTACATGTCGAGCGGTTCGCCGACGTCTTTCTTGTACCGCCACTTGGTGGTCCCGCTGATCCGCTTGCCGAAGACGTCGGCCCGGCCCTTGGTCCCCTGGATGAAGTCGGCGGTCTGGGTCGCGGTGTTGGCCCAGTGGCGGCAGTGGTGATAGCCGCGGACGTCGTCGGGGTATTCGTAGACGACGGAGAAGTGGTCGTAGATGTTGCCGTACTTGGGCTCGGTCCGGACCTGCCGGCCGCCGACGCCCCAGCAGCGGACGGGCGGGGCGTCGCCGAGGGCCCAGGCCATCGTGTCGATCCCGTGCACGGCCTGCTCGACGATGTGGTCGCCGCTGAGCCAGGCTTGGTAATACCAGTTGCGCATCTGATATTCCATCTCGCTCTTGCATTGGTCGCGGGTCAGGCGGGACTCTTTATTGGTGGCGGGCTCCCAGACCCCCTGCGTGTTGTAGGTCGTCTCGACCGACTGGATCGCGCCGATCTCGCCACCGTGGACCCGCTTCATGAGCTCGCGGCGGGGCTCGTAGTAGCGCCAGCAGAAGCCGTTGACGACGGACAGCCCCTTGAGCTTGGACTGGCGGGCGGCCTCCATGAAGGCGCGGAGGCCGGGGGCGTCGACGGCCATCGGCTTCTCGACGAAGGCGTGCTTGCCCTTCTCGACGGCGTAGGCGAAGTGGATCGGCCGGAACCCCGGCGGGGTGGCCAGGAGGACGACGTCGACCTCGTCGATGACCCGCTTGTAGGCGTCGAACCCGACGAACCGGCGGTCGGGGGGGACGTCGACCCGCTCGGCCAGGCCCGGGATCTCGGCCGACTTCAGGGTCGAGTAGCTGCTCTCGATCTGGTCGGGGAAGGCGTCGCCCATCGCCACCAGGGCGTTTCCCTTGTCGGCCGTCAGCGCCTGGACGGCGGCGCCGGTCCCCCGGCCCCCGCAGCCGACCAGCCCGACCTTGAGCGAGTCGCCGGCGCCGGCGTAGGCGTTATCCGCGATGTCGATCCGGGCGGCGGTGGCGACCGCCGCGGCGGTCGCGGCCGACTTGAACAGGAAGATCCGACGGTTCGCTCTCGGGCCTTGCATCGGGGTGGGTCTCCGCCGAGGGAAGATCGGGCCAGGTCGGCCGGGGTGTCGATTCCGCCATTGTGCCAGGTCCGGCGGCGGTCCACAAATCCGAAAGTCGGCCCACCGCGATCGCCCCCGGCCGCGGGACGGGCCGGCGAATCTCGCGAATCGAGGTCAGGTACCGGGAGTCCTACCCCATCGGGGGCCGCCTGTAAAGTCGGACCGAGAGGCCTCGGTTTCATCGGCCGGCGCGGCCAATCGACTTGAGCCCGGCCCGGTCCGGGGTCGCGATCGATTCCGGCCGGGGGCGTCCCCCGGGCCGGCGACCGAGCCTTGGAGGGATGGCCCGGGCCCCCGGCGCCCGGCCCGCGGACGATCGATCAGACGGCTTCGAGGTTGATGACGCCTTCGGCCAGGGCGCTGAGCTTCTTGTCGGTGGCGCCTTCCTCGTCCAGGGTTTCCTGGAGGAGCCCCGCCGCGTCCTCCTCGCCGAGGAGGCGGGCGTAGGTCTTGAGGGTCCCGTAGGCGGCGATCTCGTAGTGCTCGACGCGCTGGGCGGCGGCGATCAGGCCGGCGTCGAGGACGGCGGGCTCGATGTCCTCTTCGAGGAGTTCCGAGGCTTCCTCGACCAGGCCTTGCATCGCCTTGCAGGTCTTCCCCTTGGCCGGCTTGCCCATCGCCTCGAAGACCCGTTCGAGCCGCTCCACCTGCCCCTTGGTTTCCGCCAGGTGCTGGACGAACGCGGCCTTCAGGTCCGGCGCGGTCGCGGCCTTGGCCATCTTGGGCAGAGCCTTGGTGATCTGCTTCTCGGCGTGGTAGACGTCGCGCAATTCTTCGAGGAACAACTTTCTCAGCGAATCGATCTTCACGTCGTCTCCCCCTCGTTCTCGCCTCGGTCCGGGTCCGGGTCCCGAGCATGGCCGAGCAAATCTCGTTCCCCGAGCCACCCCGCCCGGATTCTCGGCGCCACCTCCGTTTCCTTCCCGGCCTCGGCGCCCCCTGGGGACCTGGGGGCCCGGCCCGGTTCACTCCGACTGCAGGAGGGTGATGGCGGCCTGGGCGGCGGCGCGGACGCGGGCGTCGGTCTCGCGGTGGGCGAGCTGGCGGAGGGAGGGCAGGGCGACGCGGGCGGGGGGACCGAACCGGACGAGCTGTTCGACGGCCTCGAGGCGGACGTGGGCCTGGTGGCTCGACAGGTTGTTGACGACGGCCTGGATCTGGGCCCCGACGTCGACGCCGGGCTGGGCGTCGTTGAAGCCGGCGTTGGGGCCTCCCATCGGGCCGGGCTGCCCCGGTTGGCGGGACAGGGCCCGGCGGAGGACCTGGTTCAACTCCTGGAGGACCGTCCGCATCTCCTGGAGCTGGCGGCCGGTCGCCTGCTCGGCCGAGGCCACGTCGCGGCGGATGCTCTCGACCTCGGCGCGGATCTCGGCGACGGCCGGGTCGAGCGGGGGATTCCCCGGCGCCGGGGCGGGGCCGGTCTCGGCCCTGGCCAGGCCGTCGAGGCGCCGCTCCAGCTTGCCGAGCCCTTCCTCGACGCGCCCGAGGGCCAGCCGGGTCGGCCCGTCGCCGGCCTCGGCCGGGGCCGGGGCCGAGGGTCTGGCGGGGACGACGGGTCGGGCCGCGGCGGCCCGGGCCAGGGCTTCCTCCAGCCGCCGGGCCTGGGAGCGCGACCGGGCCTCGCCCTCGGCCAGGGCCACTTCGAGCCGACGGGCCCGCGCCTCGCCGAAGCCGAGCGGCAGGGCCACGGCGGCCACGATCAGCGCCGCGACGGCGGCGCGGCCGGCGACCTGGCGGGATCGCGGCCGTCGGGGCGCCGGGGCGATGACCGGCCCGGCCGGGCCGTCGTCGAGCAGGGCGCGGGTCCGCTTCCGGGTCGATTCGAGGAACCGGCTGGCCTGGCTGGTCGGGTCGTCGACGGCCGCGCGAATCCGGGCGGCGTCGGTCCCCCCGCGTCCGGCCAGGTAGCCGACCATCGCTTCGAGTTCGGTGTTCATCGGATGGCCCAGTCGTGGGGAAGGAGTTTGAGGCAGACCACCCAGGCCGCGGTCCAGTCCTCGACCAGCCGCCGGAGGCCGTCGACCCCGCCGACCCGGCGGGGGACGTGGCCCAGGTTCGCCGCCGCCCGGTTCAAGATCCGCTCGGCCTCCTGGCGGAGCGGCCCCCGCTCGCCCAGGCGGATCGCCCGCTCCCAGTGGGGCTCGGAGAACAGGTGATACAGGCACCAGAACTCGTCGCGGTCCAGCCCCCGCGCCGGGCGGTCCGGCTCGATCCGCGACCGGACGTAGCCCAGGGCGGCCACGTAGGCCTCGATGGCCAGCTCGCGACGGGCCGGCCAGGGGAGGTCGACGACCTCGGCGCGGAACTCGATGAGGACCAGGACCAGGTGGCCCAGCGAGAGCGTCCCGCCGGCGGTCCACCGGGCCACGGCCGATCGGTCGACGCCCACCCGGTCGGCCAGCTCCTGCTGGGTCCAGCCGGCGTCGACGAGCCGGCGGTCGATCCATTCGCCGATCGCCTTGGAGCACGCCCGAGCCGGCCCCTCGCGGAACCGCTTGGCCAGCGCCGAGGCGAAATCCTCGTCCCGCCCCAGCGGGCAGCCCGCGAGGAACTCGCCGACGATCCGCTCATAAGCCCCGTCGACGGCCACCCGCCGCCCCTCCGACGCCCGGATCGCCCGCCCGTTGCTCCCGCCCCCATGTCCCATGGCCTCGCCCCCCGTCCGCGACGCGATCCACTCGCCCGATTGTACCCCACCGGTCCCCAGGGTATGTGAGCCGGGCTCACAAGTCCACGATACCCTGCGTGTATGATGGCAACCATCCAATCGGGCCCAGACCCCCCGCCGCGAGAACGGGGACGAATGCCAGGAAGGCTTCTCGCCCCAGCCCCATCGGAGGACGCCTCTGGCCCTCCGGTGGGGTTTTCCTTGGATGCGAGGTCGGATCAGCGGCCCGACGGCTCGACGATCGCTTGCATCACGGCCGTCTCGAAGTCGCGGTGGAACTCGCGGCCGGAGGTCTGGATCAGGAGCACGGCGACGAGCTTCTCGCGCGGGTCGACCCAGAAGTGGGTCCCGAACGCGCCGTCCCAGCCGAAGCTGCCCGGGGATCGGAACGTCCCCGCCTTGACCGGGTCGACGACCACCTCGACGGTGAGCCCGAAGCCCATCCCGGCGGGCCGGCCGGCCTGGCCGACGAACAGCTCGCCGACGTGGTTGGACCCCATCAGCTCGACCCCCCGGGGGCTCAGGAGCCGCTTGCCGTCGAGCTCGCCGCCGTTGGCCAGCATCTGGGCGAACCGGAAGAAGTCGGCGGCCGTCGAGACCAGGCCCCCCGCGCCCGAGGGGTAGGTGTCGGGGAACCGGATGGACGACGGGATTTTCTCCAGGCCCCCGGCGGTCTTCCGGTGGACGGAGGCCAGGCGGTCGCGGCGATCCTCCGGGAGGACGAAGGACGTATCCTTCATGCCCAGCGGCTCGAAGACCCGGGCGCGGAGGAACTCGTCGAACGGCCGGCCCGAGGCGACCTCCACGACCCGGGCCAGGACGTCGATCCCGGCCAGGCCGCTGTACCGCCACCGGGTCCCGGGCTGGAAGTCGAGCGGGACGCTCGCGAATTGGCCCGCCCCCTCGGCCAGGGTCGAGCGGGCCCCGTCCGGCTTGAGCAATTCTTGCGGGGCCATGCGCATGCCGGTCCCGCCGCTGAGGAGCCCCGAGGTGTGGGTCAACAGGTCGCGGATGGTGACCTCGCGCTCGGCCGCGACGAGCCGGACCTCGCCCCCCTCCTCGACGGCCACCTTCGCCCCCTTGAACTCCGGGAGGAATCGGGAAACGGGGTCGGTCAGGGCCACCTTCCCTTCCTCGATTAGCATCAGGACGGCCACGCCCGTGACCGGCTTGGTCGAAGACGCCATCCGGAAGATCGAGTCGGTCCGCATCGGGGCCTTGGACTCGACGTCCATCACGCCCCGGGCCTCGAAGTGGACCACCCGCCCCCGCCGGGCCACCAGCGCCACGGCCCCCGAGACCTTCTTCTCGTCGATGTAACGCCCGACCACGGCGTCGATGCGCCCCAGCCGCTCCCCCGACATCCCGACCGCTTCCGGCTGGGCGCGGGGCAGTCCCTCGGGCTCGGCCCCCCTCCCGACCGACGAGGGCCCGGCGACGAAGGCCAGGAAAAGGCCGAGATGAGCCGCCGCCCGCCGGGGGCCGGCTCCGATACGGTCCGAAAAGTCGATCATGGAATCCTCGATATGTCTCCGCCGCGAATGGGGCGATCGCCTCGCCCCTGTCCCGCGAATCCTACCCGCGACCGGCGGGCGCCGGCAGGGGGTCGAGCGGACCCGGATCGAGCCGGCCGCCCCGACCCCGCGCGATCGGGAAAAACCGCGACGCCCGAAAGGCATCGAACCCTCGCGAGTGTCCATCCGTCGGGCCTCTTCCGTTGCGCGGCGTGACCTGGCCCGTGAACAGGGGCCGCCTCGGGCCTCGCCGCCCGACGATCGGCCGCCGGGAAAATCTCGGGGGGTGATGTCCGTCCGGCCCCATCATCCTGATAACACTCGTGAAGGGCCGGACGTCGGCCCGGATGAACGGGAACCAAACGTAGGAGACTGGATCATGAACGCATCATTCCGGAAGCTGGCCCTGGCGGGATTCGTGGTGATCACCGGGCTCCCGACGGCCGACGCGAAGGCCGGTCCCGGAAGTGTCGGCCGCCCGCCGGCCAACCGTGGCCAGCAGGCCCCGGGGGCGTTCCGCGCCCCCATCGCCAACACCGGGAGCTTTGCCCGATCCGGCGGGTACGGCGGGGGAAGCTCCTACCCCAAGGGCGGCTACGGCGGGGGTAGCTCCTACCCTAAAGGCGGCTACGGCGGGAAGAACTGCTACCCCAGCGGCGGCTATGGTGGGAACTGCTACCCCGGCGGCGGCTACGGCGGGAACTGCTATCCCGGCGGGGTCTACGGCGGGGGGGGCTGCTACCCGGGCGGGGTCTATGGTGGGGGGGGCTGCTACCCGGGCGGGGTCTATGGTGGGGGGGGCTCCTACCCCAGCGGGGGCTACGGCGGCGGGGACTGCTACCCCAGCGGTGGGGACTGCTACCCCGGCGGCGGCTATGGTGGGGGGGGCTCCTACCCCAGCGGCGGCTACGGCGGGGGGAGTGACGCCGGAGGTTATGGCTTCAGCGGCGCCCGCAAGCCGATCGGCCCTCGCCGCTGAACCGGGGCCACGCCGGGCCTTCACGGGCCCGGCGTGGCGAGCGTCGTGAATTTCCGACCCGAACGAGGCGACATTCGACGAGGCACTTCGATGTTCCGAGCATCCTCCGCCCTCGAAGCTCTCGCTCCGCCTTCGGAGCCCATCGCCGTCGACTCGCCCGCCGGGGCTCGCGATGCCATCCGTCTCGACCCGGTCGACCTCGCGGGATGGTTCGGCCCGGGTCCCGAGGGGCGGGCCGAGTCCCGTCTCCGGGGCGATCTGGCGGGGATGAGCCTGGCCGCCGAAGTCCCGAGGGCGGCCTTTCGCGGGGATCAATGTCGATGGATGTGATCCAGGGGCGCCGTCCCGTCCGAGCCCCCGGACGGCGACGGTCCGCCGGACCCGCGCGAGGGGGACGCGGCCGGGGATCGCCCGGGGGCCGGGGCGGATCGCGACCCCGGTCAGCGCGGCAGGCCCGGGGCGAACAGGGCGATCACGCGGTCGGGCCGGCGGATCGACCGGGCTCGGAGATCCCCGTCGGATTGCTCGACGAGGGCCCGCCCTTCCTGGCCGCCCAGGGCTTCGCCGAGCCGCCACCCGGCGACGGCGGCGCAGACGCCCATGTCGGACTCGACGAAAAGGTCGCGGGCCTCCCGAAGATGCGACGCGACGCGATCCCGGCGGCCCTGGAGCGAGGCCAGGCCGGCCCGGATCATCCGGGCCTGGGCCGAGGCCCAGGCCAACCCCTCCCGCTCCAGCCTCGCGGCGTCCCGGCCGGCCGATCCGAGCCAGGGGCCGCGCGTCGGGTCGCCCGCCCCGCCGGCCGCCGCCAGGGCGCATCGGCCCCGGACCCCGAGCATGGCGACCCGGATGAACTGGACCCGCGGGAGCAGGGATCGGGCCAGGGTCGGCCAGTGGCGGGTGATCGAGTCCCAAGCGGCGGCCCCATCGCCCCGGTAGAGCTCGACCAGGATCGAGGCCCAGACCTGGTCGTTGTGCTGGACGTGATAGCCCTCGCGCGACCACTGGGCCATCACGCGCCGGACCTCCTGGCCGGCCTCCTCGGGGCGGTCGGCGGCGAGGCGGACGATCGCCAGGATGTAGGTGCTCAGGTTCATCTCCGCGTAAAGGTCGCCGCGCTCGCGGGCCTCGGCGATCAGGACGGGGAACCTGAGGGCCAGCTCCTCCCAACGCCCCAGGTGGCTGAGGGCCCAGAGGGCGTAGGCGTGGGCGGTGTCGAGTTCCCAGGCGACTCCCGTGCAACGGCCCCGGAAGGTCGCCTCGGCCCGGTCGCACGATCGGAGGGCGTCCTCCCAGCGTCCTTCCAGGTAGGACGAGACGCCCGCCGCCAGCGCGACCATCCCCGACTCATAGGGTTGCCCCGCGTCGGCCGACAGCTCCCCGGCCCTCGCGAGCAGCCCGGCCGTCCGGCCCGCGAGCCGGACGCCGCCGGTCGCCGACTGGGCGGCCTCGACGGCCAGGGCCCGGCCGATCCGGACCGGGTCCCCCGCCCGGAGGGCCAGCAACAACCCCCGCGCCTGGAAGTCGGCCCCCCGGACCCAATCCACGTTGCCCAGCCCCACCCCCGCCGACCAGCAGACGTCGACCCGGGTCAGCTCGGCCGCCGGGATCTCGGCCGCCCCCCGTTCCCGGAAGCCGAGCCCCCGGAGTCGCAAGATCCCCCGGCGGGCCAGGAGCGAGAGCAGGGCGCGGCGGGGGGTGGCGGGGAACGACAGGCCGACCCCCCGGAGGACCGACCGCATGGTCGCCAGGCCCCGGTCGATGTGGCCGCTGATCAGCCATTGCATGGCCGCCTTGCGTCGCAATTCCAGCGACTCGTCGCCGTCGTCGCCGTCGGAGGCCCCCAGGTATTCGCCCGCGGCCTCGGCGCCCCGGCCGGCGTTCGCCAGGGCATCCCCCAGGGCGATCCGGAGCGATCGAGTCGCGGCGTCCCCCGGGGGTTTCAGCCCGATGGCGAGCCGGAACAGGGTGGCGGATTTGTCGAACGCCAGCGTCGCGACCGCCCGGCGAGCGGCCTCGATCAGGTGGGCACTCGCCTTTTCCGGCTCCCCGCCCGCGAGGAAGTGGCCCCCGACCGCCTCGGACTCCGAAGACCCCGTCGCCTCGTAGGCCAGGGCCAGGCGTCGGTGGCAGTCCGCCCGCTCGCCGGCCGTCATGTGGCCGACGACGGACTCGCGGACCCGGTCGTGATACGTCTCGATCCGCTCCCCGTCGGCGGGCGACCCGGCCCCCGCGGCCCGGACCATCCGCCCGGCGCGGAGGACGGCGAGGGCGGATCGCTCGTCGCCCCCGTGGTCGAGGCAGAGCCGGGCGACGGCCGCCGGCAGCGGCCCCCCGGAGATCGCCACCGCCCGGAGCAGGCCCATCGCGTCGGCCGGGAGGTCGACCATCCGCGACCAGAGGACCTCGTCGAGGCCGCCCGTCGCCGCCAGGCCCGGCCGGCCGGCCCGGGACGCCCGCGCCAGCTCGGCGACGAAGAACGGGTTCCCGCCCGACTCCCGGGCGATCTCGCCGGCCCGCCATCCGGGGCCGACCTCGCCGAGCCAGTGCCGGGCCAGGTCCGCCGCCTCGTCCATCGACAGGGGGCCGACGTCCAGGTCGCGGTGATCGACCCCATCGGCCCGGCCGACCTCCCGGAGCCCTTGGAGGAACGGATTGCCCTCCGCCTCCTCGCTCCGATAGCTGCAAAGGAGCAGGAAGTTGGGCGGGTCGGGCGGCCGGAGGACCTCGGAAAGGACCGAGAGGCTGTCCAGGTCGCCCCACTGGAGATCGTCGATCCAGAGCGCGAGATCGCGCCGGTCGCCGATCCGGGCGAGCAGCTCGCGGAATGCCGCGTAGGAGCGACGCCGCAATTCCTGGGGGTCCGGGACGACCGGCCCCCGCGCCGAGGCGGCGGCGATGGCCTCGACCCGCCGGAGCGAGGGGAAGACCCCGGCCAGCGACGCGACGTCCCGGGGCAGAAGCTCCCGGACCTCCGGGTCGGTCAGCCTCCGGAGATGCCGCCCCAGGGCGTCGATCAGGCTATCGAGCGCCTTGTAAGGGACCGACTCGCGCTCGTGGCATCGCCCCGACAGGACGAGGACCTCTCGCGAGAGCCCGTCGAGGTAGCCCTGGACCAGGGCGCTCTTGCCGACGCCCGACGGGCCGCGGATGAAGACGACGACCGGTCCCCCGCGGGCGAGGCCGCCCCTCGCGTCGGCGAGGGCCGCCCGGTGGGACTCGCGTCCGATGAACGCGACCTCGTCGTCCCTCGGCCCGTGGGCGGTGGTCGCCCCGGGCTTCGCGGGCGTCGGGGGCGCCAGCCGATCGAGGAACGAGCCGCCCGTCGGCCGTCGCGAGGGGTCGCGCCCGAGCAGGTCGACGCAGAGGCGGTCGAGATCCTCGGGCGCGGCGGGGTCGAGCGATCGAGGCGGCGGGGGTTCCTCCCGCTGCTTCTCCATCAGGATCTGGAGCGGGCCGCCCTGGAACGGGAGCCGGCCCGTGATCGCCTCGAAGAGCATCGACCCGACGCAGTACCAGTCGCTCGCCTCGGTGGCCTCGGAGCCGGCGGCCTGCTCGGGGGCCATGTAGGCCGGGGTCCCCAGGAGATCCCCCCGGGTGCTCGGGTCCCGGTCGTCGGGCCGCCCCCGGGTCGCCAGGCCGAAGTCCATCACGACGACCCGCCCCTCGCGCGTGACCAGGACGTTCGACGGCTTGAGGTCGCGATGGAGCTTGCCCGACCGATGCACCGCGATCAGCCCCACGGCGACCTGCCGGAACGCCGATCGGAGCCGATCGACCGCCCCGGGGTCGCCCCCGAGGGGTCGGGGCGGCTCGCCGACGATGGCCGATCCGGTCCCATCCCGGACGTAAGCCAGGACGTCGACCCCCTCGACGTATTCCATCACGATGAACCAGTCGCGGCCGTCGGAGATCAGCTCGTGGAGCATCACGAGGTTCGGGTGGGCGATGCCGAGGAGGGCCCGGAACTCCTGCTTGAACCGGTAGATCGAGTTGTTGTCGACGTGCCGGATCGTCTTGATCGCGACCGTGACCCCGCGCCGGAGGTCGGACGCCCGGTAGACGATCCCCATCCCCCCCTCGCCGAGGACCGCCGTGATCTCGTAACCCTCCAGGGCCGGCCAGGGCCGGCCGGGGGCCGGGTCGCGGCCGGCGACGACCGGCCGGGTCGCGGGCGGCCAATCGTCGAGCCCGTCCCCTTCGGGCGTGAAGCTGGTCGTCAGGCCGTCCTCGCCCTCGGCGAACATCGCATGGACTTCGAAGAGGTCGGCGAGCGACCCGGCGAGTTCGGGGAATCGGGCCTGGTAGTCGGCGAGGGCGGGGTGCTCGCCGAGCCACCCGCGGATCAAGACTTCGTTGTAGATCAGGTCGAGGAGCCCTTCGCGATCCTCGCGGACGGCCGGATGTCGCGCGAGGATCGCCCCGATCTCCATCTCCTGGGGGCGCCGGCGCTGCTCCGCCATCAAGCTCCGGATCAGGTCCGAGTCGGCCCCTCGGCGCGGCCCCGGTGCGTCAGGCATCGTCGAGCCCGTCCAGCCCGATCTCCCGGGCGACGCGATCCACGGCCCTCGCGTACCGCTTGCGGAGGGCCTCGGGCGACCCGCCCAGCGCATCGGCGATCCCGGGCCATTCGAGGCCCTCCTGCCGGAGGTCGATGATCCTCAACTCGTCGGGCGCGAACCGGGCCCGGGCCTCGGCGAGCAGCTCGCGGGCCCCGAGCGCCCGGCTCGGGCTGATCTGGCGACCGGCGAGGTCGCCGTCGATCGCCCCGTGGTCGACGCGGCGGACGTCGCGCCTCGCCGCCCTCTGGCCGTTGGCCTGGTTGGCCAGCTTGTTCCTCGCCATCGTCGCGAGCAGCTTGAGGAGCTGTTCGGGGGTCGCGATCTCGTATTGCCCGAGCGCCGCCCGGACGAAGAAGCTGGCCATGACCGACTGGCAGATGTCCATCGAGTCGAGCAATCGCCCGAGCCTCTGGTCCGTCAGGCGGACGCGGGCCGCGCGGCGGATCATGGGCTCATACCTCCGGACCAGTTCCGCCGCCGCCAGGTCGTCTCCCGCCCGGACGAGCTCGATGAGGGACTGGAACGACTGGACCTCGGGCATCGCGACCCCCTCCCGTCGAACGGCCCGGTCGACCCGCCGGGGATTTCCGGGACCCATCAATTTCTCGGCACCGATGAGCATTTTTTATCTTAATCGATGCCGATGGCCGGGGCAACCCGCCGCGCGTCGGGGAACGCCCGAGGCCGGGCCCGATGGTCCGGGCCCGGCCTCGGGCGGTTCGGGCGTGGGGCGGCTCCGGCGATCACGCGGGGGTCACTGGAACATCCGGGCCGCGCGGTCGCCCCGGGACAGGATGTAGGCGACGAGGTCGGCGATCTCGTCGCGGTCGAAGGTGGACAAGAGGCCTTCGGGCATCATCGAGACCGGGGACGGCCGGGTTTCCTCGATCTTGTGGCGGTTGACGCTCACCTGGGCGTTGGGGTCGAGCATGTTGGTATTGATCATCATGTTGTCGCCGTTGAGGTTCATGATCCGCCCGGTGACGACCACGCCGTCGCTGGTGGCCACGGTGATGGCGGCGTACTGGTCGCTGATGACCTTGCTCGGCAGGATGATCGACTCCATGAGGTCGCGGGTCCCGAACCGTCCGGAAACCCCGGTGAGGTCGGGGCCGCCGATCCCCCCTTCGTTGTCGTAGCGGTGGCAGTTGACGCAGGCGGCGGCGGCGAACAGGGAGCGGCCCCGGTCGAAGTCGCGCTTCTTCTTGAGCCCCTCGTCGACGACCGGCACCAGTTCTTCCACGGTCCACGACTTGACGAACGCCCGGGCCGGCCCGGCGCCGCCGGTCGCGTGGGCGGCGGTCGGCCTGGGGGCGGGCTGGGCTTCGAGGATCGGCTTCAGCTCGGCCTTCTCGGGCTCGGAAAGCCCGGCGACGGCGTCGCGCTTGATGGTGTTGACGAACCCCCGGAAGCTCGACCCCCCCTTGTAGTCCGACGCCCTGACGAACCACGAGAAATAGGCCCGACGCAGCTCGGGGGTCCAGCCGGCCTTGAGGACGCGGAGGGCCCGGGCGTAGTCGATCTGCTCCTCCTGGGTCGGCGCCGACTCCATCAGGGCCACGGCCTTGGCGGCCACCTTGGGGGAATCGAGGAAGACCAAAAGGTTGACCAGCTCGACGTTCAACTCGCGCCCCCGGGTCGGGAGCAGGGCGTCGAACTTGCTCGCCAGGGCGGAGGCGGTGGCCTCGTCGGGCCGGCCGAAGCGGTTGAGGGCGACGGCGTGGACGCGGAGCAGGTCGAGCTTGCGGCCGTCGTCGAGCCTGGCCCAGTCGAGCCGGCCGAGGGCCTCGGAGATCCGGGCCGCGAGTGCCGGGTCGGGCTTGGGGGCGTCCTTCGGCCGGTGGGCCGGGTCGGCGGCGGAAACGTGGGTCAGGGCGAGCAAGGCTTCGAGCGCGGCCAGCGGGGTCGTCTCGGCCAGGGCCCGGTCGCGCCAGGTGGCGGGGTCCTGGAACTCGACCACCTCGCGGGCGACGGAGCGGACGAACCGATCGGGGCTCGCCAGGTGGGGCCAGGCGGCGTCGACGGCCTTGGGGTCGGCGTGGCCGAGGAACCCTTCGAGCATCCGCCGGGTCGCGCGGGCCTCGGACTCGGCGATCGTCGCGGGGGCGGCGGGCGCGGTCGCCTCGTCGCCCGTGTAGGTCACCCGGTACAGCCCCGAGGTCGTCCGCCGGCCGCCGATGGCGAAGTACAACGCCCCGTCGAGCGGGTTGACGACCAGGTCGGTCAGCGGCAGCGGGGCGCCGGTGAGGAACTCCTCGACCTCGCCCGAGTAGGCCGACCCTTCGGGCTTGAGGTGGACGGCGTAAAGCTTCCCGTAGCTCCAATCGCTGATGAAGAAGGCTTCCTGGTACTTCGCCGGGAATTTCGCCCCGTGGCCGAACGCCACGCCCGTGGGGGAGCCGGGCCCGATGTTGACCACCGCCGGGACGCCATCAATATAAGTCGCCGGCCACTTCCCCGCCCCGTTCCGGTAGCCGAGGTCCGAGCCCGGCGCGACCAGGCAGACGCGGGTCGGGCGGTACCAGGGGGTGTTCATGTCCCATTCCATGTCGGAATCGAACGTGAACAGGTCCCCGGCGCGATTGAAGGCGATGTCGTAGGCGTTCCGGTAGCCCATCGAGACCAGGGTGGCGTTCTTGCCGTCGGGGTCGACCTTGACGACGTAGCCGCCGGGGGCCTTTTCCTCGGCCATGAAGCCGTTGCCATCGGTCATCCGGGGCAACAGGTTGTCCTCGCCCCAGACCTTCGGGACGAGCGAGCCGGCCAGCTCGGGCAGGCGGGTGGCGTTGCCGGCGACGAGGTAGAGCGACTTGCCGTCGGGGGCCAGGACGACGGCGTGCGGGCCGTGCTCGCTGTTCCCCGGGAGCTTCAGGAGCGACTCGACCTTGTCGAGCACGTCGTCGCCGTCGGTGTCGGTCACCCGGTAGAGGCCGCTCCGGGCCGGGTTGGTCGAGTTGACCACGACGAACAGGCCGTCGAACGCCCAGAGGAGCCCCTGGGCCTCGCCGAGGTCGACCGGGATCGGCTCGATCCGGGGCGGGGTGCCCGCCGGTCGATCGGCCGGAGCCGGGGTCACGCGATACAGCTTGCCGTACTGGTCCGACGCGATCAGCCGCCCTTTGGTGTCGACCGTCAGGCTGACCCACGACCCCTGGGTTTCGCGGGGGACCGAGTAGACCAGGTCGACCTTGAACCCCTTCGGCGCCTTGATCTTGTCGCCGGACATCGCCGGAGGCGCGGGGGTCTCGACCCGCTTGGCGGCGGCCTTCTTCTTCGAGGGCGGGGCGTCGCCCTGCCCGGGGGCCGGGGTCGAATTCAGGCTGACGAGGGCACAGGCCGCGGCGACCAGCGCCGCGCAAGATCGGATCGAAGGCATCGTGCGTACCTCGGAAGGCGGTGGGTCGGGCAATCGCGACCGGGGCGGAGGGATGCCCTCGATCATAACCGCCCCTCCCGCGCGAATCGACGGGTCATTCCGGGGACCGCGGAGGATGGGCCGGGCCCGACCCGGCCAGGCACTCGGGGACATCCCGGCCGGATCGGTCACGGGGCGGTCTCGCCGCCGCGGTCGCCGTCGCGTCGGTCGGGCACGAGCAGCACCGCGTGACAAGCGAACGGGTCGGCCTCGTCGCCGAAGCTCCGGACGACCCGCGCGTTCATGGCCCGGTCGAGCCCTTCCCGCATCCCAGCCCGGCCCATGATCGCATAGTCGTAGGGAAAACGAGTCGCGTCGAAATAGTCGGGATACCGGATGCCCAGGAGGACCGGCCGATCGAGCCCGTAGGCGTCGAGGGCGAACTCGGCGCCGACGGTCAGCCGCGCGCCGGCCGGCAGCCCGGCCAGGATCGATCGCGTGAACGGGCGCGGGTTGTAATCGACCCTGTCCCGGTTCCGGACGCAAGCCGACGTGGCCCGGAGGCCGCCGCCGGGCAGGAACACGAGCGCCAGGACGCCGACGGCCAGGGCCGAGGCGGTCGAGGCCCCGAGGCGGCGGCGGGCCGCCTCGTGACACCGGGCCAGGCACCAGCCCGCCGCCATCGCGAAGAACGCCGCCGGATAGCACCAGTACCCCTGGAGCGGGTGGCGGCCTTGCGACGCGACCAGCAGATAGACCGACGACCACCCGAGGCCCGCCACCAACCCCAGGGCCCGGTCTCGCCGCCTCCAGGCCGACCAGGTGACGGCGCCCAGGCCGGCCACCAGGAAGGCCGCCTGGCCCACCCCGGCGCGCTCGACGACCAGGGGGAGATGCTCCGCCATCTCGCGCCAGGGGAACAGGAGCCGGTACGCCAACCCCGGCCCGGCCGGTCCCACGATGTTGGCCACGAACTGCGACCGGAACAGATCCGGGTGCCGGAGGATCAGGACCAGCCAGGTGGAAAAGGTGGCCAGCGCCGCGACCGCCAGCCCCACCGCCCGGAGCAGCCGCGCCGTCGCCGTCCCCGGCGCCAGCGCCGCCCAGAGCCCCAGTTGCAAGGCGATCACCAGGGCGAAGGGGTGGGTCAGGCCGGCCAGGCCCAGGAGGACCCCGGCCGTCGCCAGCCATCGCCGCCGTCGCCCGCGACCCCATCGACACATCGCCCAGACGGCCGCCAGCCCCAGGGCGCCGCAGAGCATGTCGGGGCGGGCGATCATGGCCGGGAAATACAGGAGCCGGCAGCCCGAGTAGATCCCGGCCCCCCAGAGCCCCGCGGCCCGGTCGTCCCAGAGCGATCGCGCGATCGCGTGGATCAAGAGGATCGCCGCGCAACCGGCCGCCACCGAAGCCAGTCGCGCCGTCGCGTAGGTCGGCGGCAGGACGAGGAAGAAGGGGGCCTGCGCGTAGAACGACAGCGGGGGCATCGCGAACAGGAGCCGCTCCGCGCCCAGGAAGACGCTGCCGGGGTCGGTCGCCCGCGCGTAGGGGACCCTCGGCACCCCCTCCCTCGCGACGGTCAGGCCCGGCACGGCGTACCATTCCTCGTCGGGGCCCCCCGCCTGGCGGAGGATCGGCGGGAGCCGGGCGGCCAGGAACGCCGCGAGCAGGATCGGGAGCACGAGGCGCGACATGGGCGGGTCCCGCGAGGCTGGGGGACGACTCCGGCGACGGTCGGCCGCGCTCAGTAAGCGTCGGCGGAAACGACCTCGCCCCCGGCGCGGGTGCCGAGGGCCTGGAGGACCAGGCTGGCCGGCGAGTAGATCGTCGAGCCGTCGGGCCTCGCGCCCGCGTTGCCGATCACGCTCTTGAAGAACCGGACCGAGCCGTCGGCATAGGCGAGGTTGGCGCCGCCGGGGTGGCGGCTGGAGAAGTCGTCGAGGCCGCCGTCGGGGTCGGAGATCGAGTTGAGCACGTTGCAATGCGCCTGCGCCAGGGTCGCGGCCGGGTAGTAGGAGGCCCCCGTGGTCGGGCAGGGATTCGAGGGGCCGCGCCGGACCACGCCGGCCCGGACCACGCCCGCCCATGTGCCTTCGGTGATCGACCAGGCCCGCTCGCCGACGACGATGGTCTGGCTGGCGCCGTCGGTGATGTCGGCCAGGCGGACGCGGCTGTTGCGGAACAGGACGCCGTTGCCCAGGCCGTCGTTGTCGAGCCCGGTCGTGGTGTCGGCCCGGTCGTCGCCGACGCACGCGGCATAGCTCGTCGAGTCGACGAGCCCGAGCGGGTTGTTGCCCGCGTCGGAGAGCACGAACGGGCCGTTCGAGATCCGGTCGGACGGGCAAAGGTAGGCGTCGACCCGCGACCGGACGACCGTCGAGTTTTCCCCGGCCTCGACCGGGAGGCCGAAGTTGATCGCGTGGAAAGCGGCGGATCGTTCGAGCTGGGCGAGGATCAGCGCCGACCAGGCCCAACCGGGCGCCACGTCGGTCGAGCCGTCGACGAACTTCGGGGCGGCGGCGTAGCTCATCGGGAAGGCCCCGACGGCGTCGTGGTAGTTCTGGAGCGCCAGGGCGACCTGCTTGAGGTTGTTGAGGCACTGCGCCCGCCGCGCCGCCTCGCGGCCGGCCTGGACGGCGGGCAACAACAGGGCGATCAGGAGGGCGATGATCGCGATCACCACCAGCAATTCGATCAGCGTGAAACCACGAGTTCGTCTCATGTCGTTGCCTCACTCCGTGGGGATGGGAGGGGGTCGGGGGTGTCCCCGACCCGGCTCAGTAGGTCCGGCCGAGGTGGCCGACGATGGCGCGCTTGACTTCGAGCGGGTCGATGGCGCCGGACTTCCGGTAGATGACCTTGCCGCCGGGGGCGATCAACAGCGTGTAGGGGACGGGCCCGGGCCAGTCCTTGTCGAGGGCCTCGGCGAACTTGTCGTTGTCCTCGGTCTTCCGCTGGTAGTTGGCGGCGGCGACGCGGTGTTTCTTGAGCATCTCGAGGGCCGCGTCGCGCTTCTCGGGCTCGTCGAGGCTGATCGTGGCGACCTGGAAGGTCCGGCCCCGGTACATCCGGTGGATCTCGACCAGCTCGGGCAGCTCGGCGACGCACGGGCCGCACCAGGTGGCCCAGAGGTTGACCAGGAGCAGGTTCTTGGTGTCGTTCTTGACCAGCTTGGCCACGGCGGCGTCGTCGATCGGCTTGAGGTTCACCACCTCGGCGTCGGCCTTGGCGAGCCACTGGCGGGCGCTTTCGCGCTTGTCGGACCACTTCGTCGAGCAGCCCACCACGCGGGTCGTCTCGACGGCGACCGGCGTGCCGGCCAGGATCGCCTCGACGGCGTTGATCGCGTCGCGCGACTTGACCGGCTTGACTTCGGCGTCGTCGAACCGCCCCTGATAGCGGAGCTTGCGGTCGGCGTCGAAGATGAAGAGGTGCGGCGTGGCCAGGACGCCGAAGGCCCGCGAGGTGGCCTGGGTCTCGCCGTCGTACAGGTACGGGTAGTTGAAGTGGTGGTCGCGCGCCCGGATCTTCATGGCCTCGAACGAGTCGTCGAGGTCGGTATACCCCAGCTCGTCGGGCCGGACGGCGAGCGGGTCGTTGGGCGAGATCGCGACGAAGGCGACCCCCTTGCCCTTGGCGTCGGCGGCGAACTTCGCGAACCGGGCCTCGTAGGCGTTGGCGGTCGGGCAATGGTTGCAGGTGAACGCGACGACCAGGACCTTGGCGTCGGCGAAGTCCTTCAGGCCATACGTCTTGCCGTCGACCCCCGGCAGGCGGAAGTCCGGGGCCGGCGACCCGATCGCCAGCGGCTTCGGGTCGGCGGCGACCGCCCCGGCGGCGAAGGCCGAGGCGAGGAGGGCGATCGAAACGCGGGCGCGGGCGAGGCGAGTCATGGCGCGGCTCCGGTGGGATTCGACGGAAGGGCCCCAGGTCGTAGTCTGGCATCTCGGGGCCCCCAAGCCAAGCGGCGAGTTCCCCGGGGGTCGATCGGTCGGGTAGGATCGAAGAAACCATCACGAATGGACGTCCCGAGCGGAAAACCTCCGATGGCCCACGGCGACTTCGCGCTCGAACAGGTCGGCCGGGCCCTGGGCGTGACGACCCGGGAGGCCGACCTGTTCCCCGACCCGAGGCCGGTCGCCATCCCGGCCTGGTTGCGGGAATCGCTCGGTCGACGGTCGAAAGCCACGCCCTGCTGGACCGCCGCCGCTATTACCTCGACGACGTCGAGGGCATCCTCGCGGCGATCCAGGCCATCATCGAGCGGGACGACTCGCCCCCGGCATGAAATCAGCGGCTCGGTTGAGGAATCGGTCTCGATGGACGAAAACGCGGAGATCGCTTATCTTGGGTCATCTCAACTCCAGGAGGACGGTCATGGTCATCGATCTCAGTCCTGAGCTGGAAGGCGCGTTGCGAGCGGAGGCCGAGCGGAGGGGACTTACCCCGGAAGCCCTGGCCCGCGAAACCCTCCGGATGCGGTTCCCGGCCCCCATCGTGCCTCGGGACGACTGGGAGCGACGGGTGCTCGCCCTGGGCAAAGATTATGGAGTCTCGCTCCCGCCGTCGGCCTTGACGAGCGAAGAGATGTACTGATGGGCGGCCTGCTCGACACGAGCGTCCTTGTGCGACTGGCGAACACCGCCGACGCCATGCATGACGTCGCGACCCGGTCCGTGCTGGTATGGCACCAGCGGGGCGAGGTCCTTTACATCACCCCTCAAAACCTGATCGAGTTCCGCGCCGTGGCGACTCGCCCGCTGGCGATGAACGGGCTTGGACTGACACCGGCGGAGGCGGAGGCCGAAGCCGAGGAGTTCGAGGCGACGTTCCCGCTGCTCGCGGAAACCCCGGACATTTTCCCGGCGTGGAAGGCCGTCGTCGCGGCCTCGGGCGTCATCGGCAAGCAGGTGCATGACGCCCGATTGGTGGCCGTCTGCCATGTCCACGGCGTGACTCACGTGTTGACATTCAACGTCGCTCATTTCGCCAGGCTGGCGAGCGCGGGGCCGGGGATCATCGTGGTCGACCCCGCGAGCGTTTGAATGCCCCGGCTCAGAAGTCGAACCCGTCGATGTTCTCCCGGGTGAACGCGAACGGCTTGCCGAGCAGGACGTTGCCGTCCTCGATGGCGACCACCCCGAGGCGGCCGGCGGCGAAGCCGGGGGCGCCGGGCTTGAGGGTGCCGTCGACGAGGTTCTTCGCGGTGGCGACGGCGAGGTAGCCGAGGTCGGCGGTCTTCCAGAGGATCAGGCAGTCGGTGATCCCCTCGTGGACGTACCGCTTGTTGTCGTTGGGCAGGCCCAGGCCGATCACCTTGACGTCGCCGCGGCCGGATTGCTTGATCGCCTCGGCGGCCCCCGGGACGGCCGGGGTGCAGATGGCCATGAGGAGCTTGATCCGGGGGTTCGACGAGAGCAGGGTGTTGGCCTCGGCGAACGCCTTTTGCTGGAGGTCGTCGCACGGGCGGATGGCGGCGAGCTTGATCTCGGGATATCGGGCCTTGCGGCGGACCTCGATCTGTTCTTGCCAGGCGATCATGTTCGAGGCGGTGAGCGAGGCGGTGATGATGGCGAACTCCCCCTTGCCGCCGAGGACCCGCGCGGCGTTGTCCATCAGGGCCTCGCCGATGCCCCGGGGCGTGGCCTGGTTGACGAACAGGTCGCGCGCGTCGGGGTCGGCGTCGGCGTCCCAGGTGACGACCTTGATCCCCCGGCCCCGGGCCTTGCGGAGGACCGAGGAGATCCCCACCCGGTTCTCGACGGCCACGGCGATCACGTCCACGCCCCGGGTGATCCAGGTGTCGACGATGTCGTTCTGCTTGGCCGGGTCGGGGTCGGTCGGCCCGTCCCAGATCAGCTTGACGGCCAGCTCCTTCGCCGCCTCCTCGGCGCCGAGCTTGCAGGCGATGAAGTAGGCGTTCCCCTTGCTCTTGGGCATCATCGCCACCGTGATCGGCCGGGCGACCGGACTTGGACCGGGCATCGGGATCAACTCGAAGTGGGGGAGCGGCCCGGCGGAAGCCTCGGTCCCGGCGGTCCGGATCGAGCCGACCAGGTAGACGTTGGTCCCGGCGACGAGCAGGCCGGCGGCCAGGATCGAGGCGCAGATCATCGCCACTTGCGCGTTCTTCACGGTCAGCTCCTCGTCAACGGGAGGAATCGTCGGGACGGGCCGGGTCCCCTCGGGGCGGCGGTCGAGGCCGATCGCGGCCAGGAGGAGGACCCCGGTGGCGATCCCGGCCAGCTCGCCGGGGAGGTCGGCCAGCCTCAAACCGTTCTGCAACACGGCGATGGCCAGGAGCCCCAAGAGCGTCCCGCCGATGGTCCCCCGGCCGCCGAAGATCGACGTCCCGCCCAGGACCACCGCCGTGATCGCCAGGAGTTCGTACCCCGTGCCGGCGTCGGCCTTGGCCTGGCCGAGGTGGGACACATAGATCACCGCCGCCAGGCTCGCGACCAGCCCCGATAAGACATAGGTCAGGCCGACCCACCGACCCACCGCCAGCCCGGCGTGCCGCGCCCCCTCGGGCGAATAGCCGATCGCGACCAGGGCCCGGCCGATCGTCGATCGCCGGAGCAAGGTCCAGAACCCCACCGCGACGACCAGGAAAACCGGCAGTTGGGTGGGAATCCCGCCCGGCAAGTACCCCTGGCCCAGGAACAGGAAGCCGCCGGGGAAGTCGGTGAAGTTGTCCACCCCCCCGGTCATCCCCTCGGCCAGCCCCCGGAACAGCGAGAACGAGCCGAGGGTCACGATCAATGGCGGGATTCGGAGCCGGGTGATGAGGAAGCCGTTCAGGCCTCCGGCCATCGCGCCGACGGCGAGCGTGGCCGCGGCGGCGGCGGGGGTCGAGAAGTGGAAGTCGCGCCAGAACGTCCCGAACAGGACGGCCGACAGCCCCATCAGCGACCCGACCGACAGGTCGATCCCGCCGCCCACGATCACCGGCGTCAACGCCAAGGCCAGCAGGCCGATCTCGACGCCGAGCCGGAGGACTTCCAGGGCGTTGCCCACGGTCGCGAAGTTGGTCCCGATCGCGGCGAAGACGACGACCTCGGCCCCGATCAACGCCAGCAAGATCACCTGCGAGGGGTCGAGCCATCCGGCGCGGGGGGCCGATCCGGTCGCCATGTCACCGCGCCTTTCGGGAGAAACCGTCGGAGGCGACGGCCAGGAGGATGATGGCCCCCTGGATCGCCCGCTCCCACTCGGGGCCGAGGCCGAGCAAGAGCCGCGCCAGCCACGCCCCCCGGCCCCCGTCCGCCCGGAGCGACTCCGCGGCGCCGGCGCCGAGGTACACCAGCGCCGGGTTGATCGTCCCGAGCAAGAGGACGCCGATCAGGGTCCCGAGCAGGCCGCCGCGCCCGCCCGAGACCGCCGTCCCGCCCACGACCACGGCGGCGATCACCTGCATCTCCAGCCCGGTCCCCGCCTTGGGGTCGACCGCCGGGAACTGCGAGGCGCCCAGGAGGGCGGCCAGGCCGGTCAGGGCCCCCATCGCGACGAAGACCGCGAACGTCACCCGCCGAGGTTGGATGCCCGCCAATCGCGCGGCCTCGGGGTCGGAGCCGGTGGCGTGGATCGCCCGCCCGGCCGCCAGGTGTCGCAAGCCCCAGGCAAACCCGGCGAAGGTCGCCACCGCCAGGCCGACCACCACCCATTGCCCGGTCGCCTGCCCGGCGCCGAACCACTGGAAATCGGCCGGCAAGTCGCCGACGAACGCCCCTTCCCGGGCATACCGGAGCGATTCGCGGCCGATCACCAGGGTCGCCAGCGTCACCACGATCGACGGCAAGCCCAGCCCAGCCACCAGGGCGCCGTTGATCGCCCCCATCCCGGCCCCGATCGCCAGCGTCCCCGCCCCCACCATCGGCATCGGCAGGCCGAGCCGGGCGAGCAGGCCGGCGGCCACCGCGCACAAGGAAAACTGGGAACCGATCGAGATGTCGATCTGGCGGGAG
>JAABUQ010004568.1_pt1 | contig 23407 bp, 25 predicted proteins | sample 5560001 | NCBI WGS metagenome assembly JAABUQ01 (sample SAMN10711888, study PRJNA513371) | rock metagenome | isolation source: Antarctica rocks | place: Antarctica: Victoria Land, Finger Mt nord | collected 2015-12-18 | reverse complement strand
GGCAGGGGGAGGGTCGACTGCATAGCAAGCGGTCGCTCGGCGTGGGAGGGCACGTCGACGAGGCCGACGCCGACGGCCGCACGACCCTCGACGCCTATGAGCTGGCCCTGAGGCGTGAGCTGGACGAGGAGGTGGCTGTCGGCAGCCCGGGAACGCTCCGGCGCGTCGGCCTCATCAACGACGACGAGACGCCGGTCGGGCGGGTCCACCTGGGAGTCGTCCACCTGTTTGACCTGGAACGGCCCGACGTTTTCCCACGCGAGGACGGGCTCGCCGACGCTGGCTTCGTCCGCGTCGCGGACCTGGACGATCATCGCGGTCGGTTCGAGTCGTGGTCGCGGATCTGCATCGACGCGTTGCTCACCTGAGGGATGGCGATCGCGTCGACGGTGCCGGTCTGGTGGCGGTCGAGCCATTCGACGATGGGCGGGAAGACCTCGCGGGGGGCGTGGCGGCTCCACACGAGGTCGCAGTGCCCGTAGTCGTAGCTGTGGCCCGACTTCAGGCCGAATCGAAGCATCGTCTTGTCGGTCGAGCCGAGGGCGTCAAGCGTCATGCGCTTCGACCCGACGCTGGCGAGCTTGTCGCCCTCGCCCGCCACCAGGAGGACCGGGACGGTGATGCGGCCGAGGCCCGCCGCGTAGTCAACCTCGCCGTCGGCCGACACGAGCCGGCCGTGCTCCAGGTATTTGTCGAGCTGCTTCAGGGCCCCGCGCCCGGGGTCTTCCAGCGTGTAGCCGTAGAATCGAGAGACTGTCCGGGTGTCCACGTTGTCGGCGGAATAATAGAGCCGGTCGATGCTGGCCAGGCCCGGCAGCCGCGCGAACATCATCGGCCGGGCCATGCGGCCGGTGCTCATGGTCGCCAGCAGGAACCGGAGGCTGCGGTTGGCGCGCTGAAGGGAGCGCTGGGGGCTTTCCTCCAGGAAGGCGGTGCTGCCCATGCCCACGAAGTTGGCGATCCGCTCGGGCTGCGGGCCACGTTGCAGGAAGGGGTAGATCAGCATCCCCCCCAGGCTGTGGCCAACCCAGTTCACGCGATCACGCCCGGTCTCGGCCTGGACGTAATCCAGGATCGCCGGCACGTCGTGCAGCGCCTGGTCGTCGATGGTCCATCGCGACCCGCCGACCTCCAGCAGGAACGTTTCCCGCAACCCGGCGTTGATCCGCCCGACCGGCCCCTTGCGATGGCTGCCTCCCGAGCCGCGCATGTCGACCACGAAAACCTCGTACCCGTGGTCGGCCAGCAGGCCCGGCAGGTGGTCGTCGGTGATCGTCCAAAAGGTGCCGTTGAGGCCCATGCCGTGACACAGGACCACCGGCAGCTTGTTCGGGTCCGGGCACGACGGCCGGATGCGGCGCACGCCCAGCTTCCAGCCGTCGTCGGTCACGGCATACCCGTCGGTGCACGGGCGCAAGCTCGGCTCGTGAGCGCTGCGCCGCATCGCGGCGCAACCGGGTGCGGCGATCAGCATGAGGGCCAGTGCCCGCACCAGCGACAACGACCGAATTCGGCGGCCTCTGGCCATAGGTTGGGGAACCCTTCCTGGGTCGCGCCACCCCCGACCCGCCATCCTGGCCGGTGGGCTCGCCGGCATGCCGGCGGGTTGGCGGCGGATACTAACCTGTCTGTGAAGATCGGGGAATGCGAGACGCAAGCAAGGACTCTTTTTCGGGCGTAGCTCTCGATTCCGGAGTTGAACTCTTCTTTGCTGGGTGGCTGGGGTCGATACCCCGACCCCGGAATTCCCGCCTTTCCGGGTCGTCAATCGCCGTCCCGAGCTTGATCCAGCGGCGGGCGATCGGGCTCGGCGCGAACGGCCGAACGCCCACCGACCGGCGACGGCGCGACAATGCGTTCGTCAAACTTGCCGGAGCGTTCGTGTGAGGGGTATCCGGTGGTTTACAATGGTCGGGACACGGGACTTGCGCGGACTTTCGCGCGGGTGTCGGACGGTCCTGATTCCCCTCGCCGCGGCTCGGTCGCGGCTGGCTCCATTTGGTCGCCGAGGTACGCCCGTGCTCCAGGCCGCAACGGTCGCGTCGCCCCTTTCCGAACGGCTCTGGCCGGCGCTGGACCGGGAGCGGCTGGACGGCGAACTGGCCGCATTTCTCGACGAATCGCGGCGGCGATACGTCGCCAATCCGCACCTGCGACCCCTGTTCGCCCGCGCGGCGGAATTTGTGCTGCGGGGGGGCAAGCGGCTCCGCCCGCGGCTCTGCCTGGCCAGCTACCGCATCCTTTCGGGGAAGAACGAGCCCCCGCCGCGCCCGGTCTGGCTCGCGGCGGCCAGCCTGGAGCTGTTCCACGCCTTCATGCTCGTCCACGACGACCTGATCGACGGCAGCGTCACCCGCCGCGGTAAGCCGACCCTGCACGAGGCCATTCGGCGCGACGGCCCGGCCCCCTCCGACCCCGGCCAAGCGGCGGACCTCGGGATAATCGCGGGGGATTTGCTGTTCGCCCTCGGCATGCGGATGGTGAACCGATCGGGGCTCGACGACGCCTCGCTCGCCAGGGCCAACCGGCTGTTGGCCGACATGCTGCTGGAGACCGGGCTGGGCGAGGCCCTCGACGTTCTGTACGACGACCAGCCGCTGGAACTGCTCAGCGAAGGGCAGATCGTCGAGGCGTACTTGCGCAAGACGGCCCGCTACAGCGTTTCGGGCCCGCTCGTCCTGGGGGCGAGCCTCGCCGGCGCGCCCGCCTCGGCCTGCCGGGCGCTCGACCGCTTCGGCGACCTCCTCGGCCTGGGCTATCAGATCCGCAACGACCTGGAGGCCCTGGAGGTCGACCCCGACGAGGGGGATCACCCCGACCTGGACGGCGGCAAGCGGACCCTCTTGCTCCGCAAGGTCCACGAACGCCTCTCCGATTCCGGCCGCCGCGCCCTGGCCGTCGCCCTGGAACTTCCCCCCGGAATCCCGCGTCGACGGGTGTTGCTGGGCCTGATCGCCGACAGCGGCGCGGCGGCGGAGTGCCGGGCCCGCCTGGACTGCCTCCGAGCCGAGGCCGTCGATACCCTGGTCCGTTCGCCCCTGGACCCCACGCAGCGGCGGGCTTTCGTCTCGCTTTCCGCGCTCTTCCAGCCCGGGTCGGCCGCCATCGCCGAGGTCCATTCTTGAGCGATCGCCCCGGAATCTCCCCAAGGCCCTCCGACGGCGCCAGCGACCGCACGGCGGTCGTCATTGGCAGCGGCTTCGGCGGGCTCGCGGCGGCGATCCGCATGCGCGCCAAGGGGTATCGCACGACCATCCTGGAGATGCGCGACAAGCCGGGCGGGCGCGCCTACGTCTACGAGGACCAGGGTTTCGTCTACGACGCCGGGCCGACCATCATCACGGTGCCGTTCGTCCTGCGAGAACTCGCAAACCTGGCGGGTGTGGACCTGGACGACTATGTCAAGATCGTGCCGTGCGAGCCGTACTATCGCATCAACTTCGCCGATGGCCGCCACTTCGACTACTCGGGCGACCCCGACGCCCTGGAACGCGAGATCGCCCGGTTCCACCCGCCCGATGTGGCGGGTTATCGCCGGTTCCTCGACTACAGCCATCAAGTCTTCGACCGCGCGTTCACGGGGCTGGCGGACCACTCATTCCATTCCGTCTGGGAGATGGCCAAGGTCGCTCCCGACCTGATCCGCCTTCGCGCCGAGCAGTCGGTGTATCGGCGCGTGTCGACGTTCATCAAGGACCCCGACCTCCGCCAGGTCTTCTCGTTCGAGCCGCTCTTGATCGGCGGGAACCCGCTGCGGTCGTCGGCGATCTACGCGATGATTCATTACCTGGAGAAGACCTGGGGCGTCCACTTCGCGATGGGAGGCACCGGGGCCCTGGTGCGCGGCCTCGTGCGGATCTTCGAAACGATGGGCGGTCGCCTGGAGCTCAACGCGCGGGTCGCGGAGATCGCCGTCGAAGGGGGGGCCGCGACGGGCGTCCGGCTGGAATCGGGCGCGTTCCTCCCGGCCGACGTGGTCGTGTCCAATGGCGACGTGGCCAACACCTATCGCAAGTTGATCCGGCCCGAGCATCGGCGGAAGTGGACCGATCGACGGCTGGAGCGCATGCGATACGCCATGTCGCTGTTCGTGATCTATTTCGGAACGAATCGGACGTATCCGCACCTGCCGCACCACTCGATCATCCTGGGCCCGCGTTACCAGGGGCTGCTCGGCGACATCTTCGATCGCAAGATCGTCGCGGAGGATTTCTCGCTCTACCTGCACACGCCCACGAGGACCGACCCCAGCCTCGCGCCCCCCGGCTGCGAGGCGTTTTATGTGCTTTCTCCGGTCCCGCATCTCGGTGGCGGGCAGGACTGGGAGGCGATCAAGGAGGCGTATGCCGACCGCATCCTCGCCTCGCTGGAGCAGGCGCATCTGGTCCCCGACCTGCGGAAGCACCTGGTCTCGAAGTTGATCTTCACTCCGCTCGATTTCCAGGGGACGCTTGATGCCTATCAGGGCTCGGCGTTCCAATTCGAGCCGATTTTGACGCAAAGCGCCTGGTTTCGTCCCCATAACAAGAGCGAAGATGTGGAGGGGCTGTACTTCGTCGGCGCGGGCACCCACCCGGGGGCGGGCCTGCCGGGCGTCATCAGCAGCGCGAAGGTGCTCGACCGATGGCTCTGAACGTGGCGCCGACAGGGGAATGGGTTTCCAGGGGCGCGGGGGTCTGCCGGCGGATCACCCGGCACCACGCCAAGACGTTCTACTTCGCCTCACACGGCCTCCCGCGCGCGACGAGGGCGCACGCATTCGCCATCTATGGCTTTTGCCGCTGGGCCGACAACGGCGTCGACGACGCCCGCGACCCGGTCGAGGCCGCGGCTCGCCTCGATCATGCCCGGAAGATGCTCGACCTGGCTTACGCTGGTGAGCCCGCGCCCGCCGGCCTGCTCGCCTTCGGCCGGACGGTCCGCGAACGCGCGATCCCGAGGGAACTCTTTGACCACCTGCTCGACGGCATGGCCATGGACCTGACGATCGCGCGCTACGCCGATTTCCCCGCCCTGGAACGCTACTGCTTCCGGGTGGCCGGGGTCGTGGGCTTGATGATGACGCACGTCTTCGGCTATTGCCACGCGCGTTGCCTGCCGCATGCGGTGGCCCTCGGCACGGCGATGCAATTGACCAACATCCTCCGCGACGTGGCCGAGGATTTCGGGCGGGGGCGGATCTACCTGCCGCAAGACGAGCTTGCCGCCTTCGGGATCAACGAGGCCCAGATCGCCCAGGGGCGTGTCGACTCCGCGTTCCGCGCCTTCCTGGCGGGTCAGATGGCCCGCGCCCGGCGTTATTACGCCGAGGCCGAGGCGGGCATCCCCGACCTGGACGGCGACGCGAGCCGACTGACGGTCCGCCTGATGGGACGCCTTTACGCCGGCATCCTCTCGGCCATCGAGCGCCTCGACGGCGACGTTTTCTCCGCGAGGGCGCACGTTCCCCTGCCCGGGAAGCTCAAGACCCTTGCCGCCTGCCAGGGGGCCACCTGGCGCGACGGGTTCCACCGCCTCTGGGCCTGAATCCTCTTCCCGAGACCCCCCATGTCGCAGCTCGACCCCGATCGCTTCCTCGACTTCCAGGGGCCGGGTGCGCAGGAGTGGTGGTATTTCGATGCGATCTCCGACGATGGCCGCGATGCCGTCGTCGTGGTCTGGTATGCCGGGCTGCCGTTCGACCCGGACTACGGGGTCGCCACCCTCCGCCACCTCAAGAACCCGACGGCCCACCCGGCGCCGACGGCCCTGGACCATTGTGCGATCGGCTTCAGCTGGTATCACGACGGCAAGACGGCGGCCTACGCCCTGAACGGCTTCCGAAGCGGCGACTTCACCCACGCGCCGGAGCCCTTCGTCGTCGCGATTGCCGGCAATCGGCTCGATCGCGACGGGCGCGACTACTGCTTGACCGTGGCGACCCCAGCGGTCGACGGCAAGCATCGCATCGCGGCCGAGCTGCGCTTCCGTCCCGCGCCCGCGAGCGAATCCCTGGAGCAGGACCTCGGCAATCCCGGATCGCCCCACCTCTGGATCCTCGCGGCGGCCGATTGCCGCGCGGAAGGACGCATCCGCATCGCCGGGCCGAGACCGCTGGACCTGGAGTTCCTGGGCCGTGGCTATCATGACCACAACGCCGGGGCGGAAGAACTTTCCGTCGCCATGACGCGCTGGCATTGGGGACGGGTTCACGACGGCTCGTCCACCGAGATCTATTACCGAGCCGAGCCGCGGTCCGGCGCACCGCGGAACCTCTGGATCACCTGCCACGACGGCCGGCCGGTCGCCGTCCGGAACGAGGTCACGATTGCGGAATCCGAACTCCGGCGGAACGTCTTCGGTGTGCGCGATCCCGGAATCTTGACGGCCACGGCCGGGCGAAGTGTTTTGATTCGTCGGAACTTACGCTGCCTGGACGACGGGCCGTTCTATCGCAGGAGCCTGGCCAAATTCGATTCCGAGGGGCGAACCTCGGTCGGGATTTCGGAATTGCTGGACACTCGGAATCTCCATCGACGCCTCTTCAACTGGATGATCCCCTACCGCCTCAAGCGGCCCGGTCCGGGAGGGCATGTCGCCCCTTGAGGGTCCCATCCGACTGACAAGGCGTAAGGGGCACGCCCACGTCGCGGGCCGGGGACCAACTTCAAGGAGGAACGCCATGCTGGTCTTGAGCCGCAAGTTGCTGGAGTCGATCCAGATCGGAGACGACATCCGGATCGTCGTGGTGAAGGTGGAGCGCAACGGCGTCCGCATCGGGATCGAAGCCCCGGGCCACGTCGGCATCGTCCGCGGAGAACTGCTCGAGGCGCAGCCTGGCGAGGGAAGGACCCGGATGTTCGCCGAGACGGCCGAAAACTGACCGCGAGGGTCGGCTCAGCGGCTGCCCATCGCGAACGACTTCAAGGCCATGTCGATGGTCGAGGTATCGGACTTTCCGCCGGCCGGGAACTCCCAGATCAGGGCGGCGTCGAACTCATTGGCGCCGTCGTGACGCTCGAAGAAGTCGACCCGGTACGTCTTGTTGTTGGCCTGGACATCCAGTTGCTTGAAGGCGTTGCGTCCGAAGGTGACGGGCTTGGGCGACTCGGCGGGCGGGCTGCCGAAGGCGGCGGCCAGAACACTCGTGGCGTCGGCGAGGAACGCACCGCGAGGCGCGGGCTCCGCCGCGGGCGGCTCCCCGTCCTTCTTGGGGGCTTCGGCCGCCTTGGGGGCCTTGCGCCGCGCCAGGACGTGGAGTGACAGAGCCGGCGAGTCGAATGACGAGTCCAGGTCGAAGCCCGGCGGCGACTGCGCAGTCAGGGCGAACGTCTTGGGACCGCTCAGCGTTTTGGGCACGCGCAGGGTCATCCCGACCTGCGTGAATTTGCCCCCCTCGGCGGGCTTGAGGAACTCATCGCGCGCAGCCTGCTCCTCCTTATCCTTGACGGCCGCCTCGACCCGCTCATTAAAACCGCTGCTACAACCCCCGATCGCGGCGAGCAGGAGGGCCAGGACCGGGGGAATCGTCAGCGCCCGTCTCATGGAGCATGACCTCGCGTCGCGTGGTTCCGGGAAGAAGATGCTACTCTCGGGGGAGCGTCCCCGATTGTCAAGCGCCCGGGAACGGGCCCTGGGAGGGACTTCCGGTGATCGTTCAACTGATTGCCCTGGTCAAGCCGTTCCGGGCCACCGCGGTCTTGCAGGCTCTGGAGTCGGTCGAGCTTCTGGGCGGCACGGTCCGCGAGGTCATGGGTTACGGCCGGCAGAAGAATCGCCTTCACCGTTACCTCGGCAGCGAGTACAGCGCCTCGTTCCTGCCCAAGGTCCAGATCACGCTCTTCCTGGCCGAGTCGCATGTGCCCGCCGCGGTCCGGGCCATCGTCGGCCAGGCGCGGACCGGCCGCATGGGCGACGGCAAGATCATCGTCACGCCCTGTCTCGATGCCCACGTCCTCTGGCCGCGCTGAGACCCCGCGGCGGCGGCAACGGCGAGGTCGACCGGGGTTCCCGCTGATCCATCAATGGCGGGTGCCGATCCACAGGACGCGCCGGATGCGGCGGCTCTCGGCCGGAGCGCTGACGTCCAACAACTCCGTGCCCGAATCGGGGCCGGGATTCTCGGCGCGGAGCATCGCGAACCGTCCCGAGAGCTGGAACCAACGGACGAGGGGGCGACCCTCCACCCAGGCGACGACCAGTTTGCCTTCCAGCGCGTCGAGTTCCTCGTCGGCGTCGGCGAAGGCCACGTCGGCCCCGTCGGCGACAATCGGGATCATGGCGTCGCCTTCCACGCGGACGCAACGCCCCTCGCGACGAGCCGCCAACCACTCGCGATCGGGCGCCAGCGGCTCCGCGACGGAAGGCAGGCCATGGCCGTCCAGCGAACCGTTCCGATCCGCAGCCAAACCGGGCCGCTCCGTCGCGGGTCCCTTGTCCTTCTGTTCGAGGCGTTGGAGGGCCTTGCGGAGCAGGTCCTCGACCGTGTTATTCGCGAGCGAGGAGGAATCCGACAGGGTGGAGCCGGCTCGGAATTTTGGGCCCTGTCCCCGCAGCAACCACAACGGCTCCACCGCCGTCAGCTCGACGAAACGCAACATCACCTCGGCCGGGACGGTGACACCCGCCTCGTAGTTGTACCAGGTGCGGATCGGCAACCCGAGCCGCCTCGCCAATTCCGGCCCGCCGCGTTCGCCATACAACTCCGCGCGAATCGCCCGCAGGCGTTCCGCCAGCGAGCATTTCGTGCGCACTGATTCAGGCTGGTTTTTCCGGCGTGCCATGATCGACTCCTTCGTGTTTCAGCCCGCATCCATCGACGGCGTGGTCCTCAACAACCACGTTCTGGGCGATCATTCACTTGTTTTCCGCCACTAGGTTAAGTTTAGCACGGCGACCACTTCCGTCGAACATCAATGAGGGACATGTTGCATGCAATGAACATTGCGAAAATTACAAGCATCATTCTGTCCATCGGGGGTCACTCTTCGTCGATTTCAAGATTCATCAGGAAGTCCGCGACGGCGTCTTCGCCGAGGTCCTTCTCTTGAGAGGCCGAGGGGGCGTTGGCCGCGGGTGTGGGAGCGGCGGGCTGGGGCTGCACCGCGACAGTGGGCTTTGTGGGCGGGGAGGGGGCCTGGACCTGGGCGCCTGGAACGTCCAGCGGTTCGGCGACGTCCTCCTCGTCGAAATCGACCTCGAACACGTCGTCGTCACCGATGGCGATGGCGGCGGCTTCAAAGTCGGAATCGGGCAGGAGTTCGACATCGTCGACAGGGGCGGTGGTCGGATCGTCGACGTCGATCGCCTCGACGATGGCGGTGTCACCGGAGGGCTTGACGGGCGCCTTGGCGGCGTTCTTTTCCACGCGGAATTTCACGGGGCCGATGCTTAATTCGTCACCGGGCTCCAGGACGCGCTGCTCGGAGACCTTCTTGCCGTTGACATAGGTGCCGTTGGAGCTGCCGAGGTCCTTGACCAGCAAGAAGCCCTTATGCTCGAAGAGTTGACAATGGCGGCGACTGACCTGAGCGGAGGCGATGCGGAGGTTGCAGTCTTCCTGGCGGCCGACGGTCGTGGTGCCGTCGGCCAGCTTCAGGGTCTGAGACGCCGTCCGGCCGCGGGTGACGACGAGGTGAAAATCCATCGCGGAAGCCCCTGACCAAGACCGGCTAGGAGAGTGGGGGCGAAGGCAGGCCCTGGGGCCGCCCCGCGAGTACACCAAGGTATCGCGCGGTGGGTCGCCAAGTAAACGGGGAACGCGGCAAATTTATCACGTAAGAAGAAGTTTCGCCGAAAACTCTCTTGCAATGCCGCTTGCCGCCCCGATACACTACCCCTGCCCCGCTCGAACGGGGCGTTGGCTTTGCTTTGATTTGACCTGGCCGGCCCTTCTTCCCAGGAAATAGGGCTAGCCTGCCGGGCGGGAGTAGCTCAGGGGTAGAGCACCACGTTGCCAACGTGGTTGTCGTGGGTTCAAATCCCATCTCCCGCTCCATTTTTTGCCTTGTCATGCCATGCCGAGCCATGAAGCCCCTCGACCCGGTCGTCGTGGCGGGGGCAGTCTGACACCAGGACGGACGGCCTCCCGTCCATCGCGTTAAATGCGTGATGGCGGCCCCGGCCGTCCCTGCCGGTCGTTGCGCGGGGAACGCCGTCGATGAACACCGTTGAGCACGACCCCGACACGTCCGTCGACTCGGCCGAGAGCCAGGCCGACGAGACGCCCAAAATCAAGCTTGACCTGGATGTCCAGATCACCGACGCCGGCCCTTGCAAGAAGCACCTGAAGGTCGCCATCGCTCGGGCCGACATCGACCGCCAGTTCGAAGCGTCGCTGGGCGAAGTCAAGAAAGAGGCCGCCGTCCCCGGGTTCCGCCCCGGCCGGGCCCCGCGTGGGCTGGTCGAGCGGCGGTTTCGCAAGGAGGTCTCCGGCCAGGTCAAGTCGACGCTTTTGATGGCCAGCCTGGAGCAGATCGACGAGGACTACAAGCTCAACGCGATCTCGCAGCCCAACCTCGACGTGGAGGCGATCGACCTTCCCGACGAGGGGCCGATGCGCTTCGAGATGGAGGTGGAGGTCCAGCCCGACATCGACCTGCCCGCCTACAAGGCCCTGTCGGTCCGCCGGCACGTCCGGCAGATCACCGACGCCGACGTCGAGGCCCAGCAGCGCCAGTTCCTGGAACGCTACGCCCAGCTCGTGCCGAAGTCCGAGGGCGGCGCGACCATTGGCGACTTCATCACGGCCGACCTGACGTTCCACCGCGACGGCGTCACGCTCAACACGGCCAAGGAGATCCAGTTCCGGCTCCAGCCCGAGCTGCGGTTCCAGGACGGCCGCGTCCCGCGCCTGGCCGAGGCCCTCGTCGGCGCCAAGCCTGGCGACCTGTGCGAGGCCGAAGCCTTGATCGGCTCCTCCTCCGCCGACGCCGCGATCCGCGGGCAGTCGATTCGCGTGACCTTCCAGGTCCACGACCTGAAAACCCTTCGCCTTCCCGAGGTCAATGACACCTTCCTTCGGTCCGTCGGCTTCGCAACGCAGGAAGAGCTGACCGAGGCCCTCCGCGGCGTCCTGGAGCGCCGGCTCCAGTACCAGCAGCGGCAGGCGATCCGCGGCGAGATCCTGGACCAGCTCATCAAGCAGACGAACTTCGACTTGCCGGCCGACCTCGTGTCCCGCCAGGAGAAGTCGACCCTCCGCCGCCAGGTCCAGGAGATGCGCCAGGCCGGCATGACCGATGCCGAGATCCGCGCCCGCGAGGCTGAGGTCCGGGCCAACGCCCACGAATCGACCCTGCAAAGCCTCAAGGAGTTCTTCCTCCTGTCCAAGATCGCCGAAGCCGAGGGGCTGAAGGTCGAGGAGGAGGACATGGTGCAGGAAATCGAGGGGATCGCCGCCCGCACCGACGAGTCCCCCCGCCGCGTCCGCGCCCGCATCGAGAAGGAAGGGCTCGCCGAGGGGATCGCTTCCCAGGTCCTGGAGCGCAAGACGATCGACCGCATCCTGGAGTTTGTGCGTTACGAGGAGATCCCCCTCCAGGAGGAGCGTGCCGTCGAGACCCTCGACCAGCTCGCCTCCCCCGTGCGGCCCGACGAGGATTCCAGCGCACAGGCCGAGCCGACGGCCGACTGATCGGATACAGTATGCGACGGCTCGGGCCGGGGCGGGACCTGCCGGGTCGCCCAAGGCGAGGCGATGCCCCGCCTTCCCGAACCCCCGCGGCTCGCGCCCGTCGCGCCCTCCTTTCCGGTCGCGAGGGGCTGCCGCCGCGATCCCCGAGGGACTTCCGCCGATGCACTTCGACCCACCGCCCCCGCGCCCCTTCGACGTTCCGCTCGACGGGCCCACCCTCCAGCGCTACAAGGACTACTCCCGGCAGCGGCAGATGACCCTGACCGACCTGCTGCTGGAGAACCGCATCATCTTCCTGGAAGGCGACATCTTCGGCGCGATGGCCAATCACGTCGTCAAGCAGATGCTCTTCCTCCAGTACGAGAACCGCTCGCAGGGCATCAGCTTCTACATCAACAGCCCCGGCGGCGCGGTCTACGACACCCTGGCCGTTTACGACACGATGCAGTTCATCGACTGCCCGATCGCCACGTATTGCATCGGCCTGGCCGCCTCTGGCGCCGCGGTGCTGCTGGCTGGCGGGACCAAGGGGCGCCGGTTCGCCCTGCCGCATTCCAAGGTCATGATCCACCAACCCCGCGGCGGCGTCGGCGGCCAGATCTCCGACATCGAGATCCAGGCCGAGGAGATCCTCAAGTCCAAGCAGGACATCAATGAGATCCTCGCCAAGCACTGCAAGGTGCCCATCGAGCGCATCGCCAAGGACACCGAGCGCGACCGCTACCTCACCGCCATCCAGGCCAAGGAGTACGGCATCGTCGACGAGGTCGTGGGCCACATGCCGAGCGCCGAGGCCGCCAAGGGCAACCCCTCCTGAACCGCGCCGACCCGACCGAATCGCACCGTCCCGCTTCGAGCCGCGTCGACCACCCAGGGAGCCCCTCCGATGCCCTTAGTCCCGATCGTCATCGAGCGCAGCGGCCGTGAAGAGCGGGCGCTGGACATCTATTCCCGCCTGCTGCAAGACCGCATCATCCTGCTGGGCTCGGCCATCGACGACCACATCGCCAACCTGGTCGTCGCGCAGATGCTCGTGCTGACCCAGCAGGACGACAAGGCCGATATCCACCTCTACATCAACAGTCCCGGCGGCAGCGTCACGGCCGGCATGGCCATCTACGACACGATGCAGTTCATCTCGTGCGACGTCGCCACCTACTGCATCGGCCAGTGCGCCAGCATGGGTTCACTGCTGCTGGCCGCCGGCGCCAAGGGGAAGCGCAACGCCCTGCCGCACGGCCGAATCATGATCCACCAGCCCCTGGCCGGCATGGAGGGGACCGCCACCGACATCCTGATCCACGCCGAAGAGTTCATCCGGATGAAGAAGCAGCTCAACGGCATCTATCAGAAGCACACCGGCCAGACCCTCGAACGCCTGGAGCAGGACACCGACCGCGACCGCTTCATGTCCCCTGAGGAAGCGCGCGAATACGGCCTGGTCGACACCGTCCTGGACAAGCAGGTCCCCGTCCCGGCCCAGCCGGCGACCTGACAAACGCGCCGCGTCCGCTCCGAAACGAACGAAATGCAACGCCCCCGGCCTTCCTCAATGAAATGAGGGCCGGGGGCGTTGGCCGTCGGCCAATCTCCCCGCAAGCCAGCCATCAGGGCTTGTGGCCGGCGCGACGATCTGAATCTCATGCGTCTCGCTCATGATGCGGCCCTTCCATATGTCCTTTACAATGCCGCCGCGCTCGATCTCATTTTGGTAATAAGCAGACATATTGTAATTACCGGCACTTGGCGAACACTCCTCGTCGACGAGGCGGAGCAATTCGAGGTCGATGCCGATAGATTCATGCGGTTTTATAACTTCAAACGTGGCGGGGCCTGTCGTTCGGTTGACAAAGTGAGGGCGCAACAGGAACTGCCGGGTTGTCTTGGAATTGGTCAGCACGATACTCGGGCTGACGCGGCCTTCGCTCCCCGTGGGGTTCCAAACACGGATATCCTCTTCCCCCTGGTTGCTCAGAGTGAGGCGGGCAAGGAACGGACGGCCGATGCCGTTCTCACCCAGGACCCACTTGTCACCATCAGGGAGTTCCACCTTGAGCTTCAAGCCTTGGCCTTTCGGCACCGCCTTCGGTTCCTCGGCCGCGGGCTGGGAACGCATCGTGGCCAGGGTGAGGAAGCTCACCCCGTAGAAAATCGCAAGGCTTCGCCGCTGGGTGCGCACGATAAAAATTCCTGCAAGGATCCGGTTCGAAGTCACCCTCGTCGCATGGAATTCAGGATCCCGCGATTCTTCGGCTATGGCGCCAAGATTTGAATCTGCTTGGATTCGCTCGTGATGCGGCCCGTCCAGATATTCTTCACCTGACCGCCGTGATCGCGTGAGTTTTCATAACGAGCCGTCACGAGATACTCGCCGGCGCTCGGCGAACACTGCTCGTCGACGAGGCGGAGCAATTCGAGGTTAATGCTGAGAACCTCATGGGGCTTGAGGACATTGAACGTCGCGGGACCTGTCGTTCGGTTGACAAAGAGAGGACGCAGCAGAAACTGCCGGGAGGTTTTACCATTAGTCAATATGACGCTCGGGCTGACGCTGCCCTCGCTATTCGCTGGGTCCCAGACTCGGACATCCTCTTCACCGTTATTGCACACATAGAGGCGAGCGAGAAACGGACGGCCGATTCCCTTTTCCCCGAGTACCCATTTTTCGCCATCAGGTAATTCTAATTTGAGGGACAGTCCGTTTGCAATGTCCTGTGCCAAAATAAGCGGCATACACGATCCCACGGCAATTGCCACCCCAATCAAAAGAGTTATATTTTTTTTGTATATGTACAAGTCAAGCATGAAGCCCCCTTGCATGTTCATGAGAATTACCTTGGTTGCCGATCCTCACCTTCCTATTAAGGACGTGGGCAAGAATCACTTGTCTCATTTGCTTGCACTTACATGAACGGGTGGCTGGGGTCTCGTCCGCGAGACCCCAGCCACCCTCTCCAGGAATCGGTCAGGTTATTCTTGCGCGGCTCCTGGTTCCGTTTTTTTGCAGTAATAAGGCGCCAGAAATAAACATAGATGCAATTTTGAATACGAATGAACTCGGCTCGGGGCAGCCTGAAGTTAAAAATGGTCGTGCCGGGCAAAGATGGTTCATAGGTTGGAATTTGACCGCTTTTATTGTCCCTACCACACACTGGAAATTTAACTCGTTCCTGGTATTTGTCAATACCTAGTCTTGTAAGGGCGGAGGGATTCCACCGGTTCCATGCCAGCGCGGGGGAATGGCGGATTACCTCCGCCCGACGGAGATCATCCTCCCCAAAGCCTGTCCAGGAGCGCCCGCACCGTCGCCCGCATTCGGGGGCCGCTCAAGAGTGACGCGGCGATCGGCACCGTCAGGGTGAGGCTTGCCAGGCTCCACCAGAACCGACTGAGGGCCGTATTGCGCGGCGAGGTTTCGCCTTTCAGCTCTTGACGAAGCGCGGGCTCGATCTGGGCGACCAGGGCTTCGGGCGTCGCGCCGAACGCCACGATCTCGGCCGTCCGGTAGCGGGGCTGGACTTCGACCGTCAGACCGCGTCCGCGCTTGCGATCCTCGAAGCCCTTCAGGGTCCGGGTGAAATCGCCCGGCAAGGCGTCGAGGATCTGGCACATCGCCCGGTCGAGCCGGGCCGGGTCGACGTTGTAAACGACCACTTTGCGCCGGGAACGGGCCGAGATCGCCATCAGCCAGACCCCCAGCCCGCAGAGCAGCGTCGGCCCGACCAGCGGCGCTTTTAGACCGGCGGTCAAGGCCCTCCCCACCGGCCCGAAGGCCAGCAAGGCGCCCAGCGCGAATCCCAGAAGGGCCGAGTCGAGCGGGCCGGACACGACCTTCGGATGCCTCCCCGCCTGGCGGAGTCCGAGCAGCGCGAAGTACAGTGACAGCGGGCCGAGCATCAAGGCCACTGGCAAGACCGGGATCATATCACCACCCCCGACGACGCCTCGCCCGCCAGGAATGCCAGGATCGGCCCGTTCGCTTCCGGGAATGGCAAGGCTGGCAACTTCCCGGCCTCGATCCACCGGAATCCCGAGGCCACGGTCGGTTCGTCTTGGGCGTCACGCGGCTCGCACGCGAAGTAGTGCAGCTCGACGAGGCCGTGGGGATAGCGGTGGGTCGTCCAGTGCAATCTCGGGCCCACGGCGACGGCCATGCCGGTTTCCTCGACGCACTCGCGGGCGGCGGCGGCCTCCGGCGACTCGCCCGGCTCGCACTTGCCGCCGGGGAACTCCCAGAGCCCGGGCATCGGCGAGCCGGGCAGGGGGGGCCGCGGCCGGACAAGGTAGCGCCCCTCGCGACCGATCAGGCCGATGCCGACGCGGATCGGGTCCTCTTCGGGTGGCGGGTTCACACCTTGCCGGCCTGGGCGGCCTCAATCGCGCGACCGGGAGAGCCCATGATGTTGTAGCCGCAGTCAACGTGCATCACCTCGCCGGTGATCCCGCTGGCCAGGTCCGAGAGCAGGAACATGCCCGCGGCGCCGACCTCCTCGCGCTCGATGTTCCGGCCCAACGGCGCGACGGCTTCATACAATCCCGCCAGCTTGTCGGAGTCGCCCACGGCCGAGGCCGCGAGCGTCTTGACCGGCCCGGCCGAAAGGGCATTGACGCGGATCTTCCGCGGGCCGAGGTCGTAGGCCAGGTAGCGGACCGAGGCGTCGAGGGCCGCCTTGCAGACGCCCATCAGGTTGTAGCCGGACACGACCCGCTCACCGCCGAAGTAGGTCAACGTGGCGATCGCGCCGCCGTTGGGCATGACCGTCGCGGCGTGGCGGCACACGATCGCCAAGGAGTAAACGCTAATGTCCATCGCGGTCTTGAACCCCTCGCGGCTCGCCTCCACGAATGGACACTTGATGTCGTTGATGGGTGCGAAGGCGATGGAATGCAGGACGAAGTCGAGCGTGCCGTAGACCGTTCCGGCCTCCTCGAAGACGCGGGCAATGTCGGCGTCCTGCTGCACGTCGCAAGAGGTGATGAGCTTCGAGCCGATCGGCTCGGCCAGCTTGCGGACGCGCCGCTCCATCTTCTCGCCCGGCAGGTGGGTGAAGCCGATCTCCGCGCCTTCGTCCAGCAGCTTCCGGCTGATCGCCCAGGCGATGCTGAAGTCGTTGGCGACCCCCAGGACCAGCCCCTTTTTCCCCGAGAACAATCCCATCGGCCGGACCCCCAGGCAAGCGTTGACGGAACGAGACGCCCGAGGATAGCCGGGCCGCCCCGGCCGCTCAACCTCACTCTCCGCCGCGACGCCCGCTCAGGGCTCGCCGATCGGGAAGGCCCACGCCTGTAAATCGGCGCCGAGCGCCTCCTGCGCCTGGTGGAGCGCCCGCCTCGTGGCGGCCCCCACCTTGAGGCTGCGCTGCTTCAGTTCCGGGTCGATGCCGCCCAGACCCAACCCTTGCACGACCTGGAACACCGCCTGGACCTGCGGATCGGCGGCGAGGTCGTCGCCCGCCTCGGCGCGCACGTCCTCGGGTCGGGCCGTCGCCGGTTTCGAGTCGGCGACCTTCCAGCCTTCGTGTCGCTTCAGGACGAGCAGCGTCGATTCGACCCGGACGAGGGAAAAGTCAGGCGCCACGTCCAGCCGCGTCAGGACCAGCCCGACCCGTCCGCGGGCCGCCGCCGCGTCGAGCCGCGCCTTGAGGGGATCGGTTCCCGCCTCCGCCTCACCGAGCAGCCCCTTCAGCGCGCCGAGGGCGTTGCCGAGGTCGGGCGGCTGCCCCTCGCGGCCCTCGGGGAGGACGAGCCCCTGATGGCGGATGAATCGGAGGCCGCTCTCGTTGACGACCTCCGTGGCCGCGCGACGCACGAGCCAGCGGTCCTCCGGCTCGACGGCCGCCGGCAGGAGGTCTTCCAGCCCGACCGGCGTGACCCCGTTGGGGTCAAGCCCGCGCCCCTCCACCGCCTCGCGGAGTTCCTGGGCGGTCATCTCCTCGACGCCGTCGATGTTGGCACGCCACCCGAGCCGCAGCAGCCTGCCAACCTCCGCGGGCCGCCTCGACACCGCTTGGACGACCCGGCGGTCGATCGACACGACCATCAGCCGCGAACGGGCGGCCCCGGCCTCATCGCCTTCCCGACCCAACTGGGTAATCTCCGCGACAATCCAGGCCGCGATCAGGTCGTCGCGGCCCGCCTCCGACACCCGCTCGCGCTTCCAGGTGTTGAGCCGGGCGAGCCGCTGCGAACGGGCCTGCTTCCGGATCGGGGCCTCGACGGCCTCCCAGCGGGCCACGAGCTTGGGGAGATGCTCCTGGGCCCATGCCCTCCGCACGACCACGGCGAGCATACCGCGGGCAGGGGTGTCGATCACCTGGCCCCGGACGACGCCTCCGTCGCGCAGGGCGATCGCGTCGGCGGGCGCCGGTTCCGGCTTCGCGCCGATTCCCACCAGAAGGGCGAACAGGATCGCGAGCGTCCGCATCGTGGAGACCCCGGCAGCTCCTGGAGCTTCCAGCGGGACGCTTTCGCCATCCTCCCGCTGGGGTCCGCAAAGATGATGATATTGTAGCCGAACTGTCCGCGCTGAGGGCAAACCACTTCGGGGGTCGGCGCCGCGACGGCCCCTGGTATGATTGGGCAGGAGTCGGTCTGCCGCCGAAACCGCAAGGGGGTGTCGATGGCCAGAATCCGCTGGGTCGAGGAAACGGACGCGCAATGGGACCTGGCCGCGGCGTATGCCGAGTGGCACGACGCCAATCCCGGCCGCGAGGAGATTCCCGGCATCCTCCAATGCTTCAGCCACCGGCCGGACTTCTTCCGCGACGTGGTGGCCTTCTCGGACCGCGTCCACTTCGCCGACGGGCACCTCACGCGGCGGATCAAGGAGATGATCGCCACGTATGTTTCGGCCCTGAATCGGTGTGTGTACTGAACCGGGAGCCACGCTTCGTTCCTGCGGTCGCAGGAGCCCGATCACGACGTTTCCGCCCATCTCGCCGCGGGCGACCTTGACGGCGCGCCCCTCTCGGAACCCGAGCGCGCCTTGCTCCGGTTCGTTGCGACCGTCACGCGACACGCGCATCGCGTGACGGACGAGGAGGTCGCGAGGCTGCGGGCGGTCGGCTGGAGCGATCCACAGATTGCCGAGTGCGTGTACATTGCCGCGCTGTTCGCCTTCTTCAACCGGGTGGCCGACGCCTTCGGGCTCGGAGACCCCTCGCCGCCGGGCGGACCCTGATGGACCTTCAGCCCCTGGGCGACCGCGCCTTTCTCGCCCGTTTCGCCGAGGTGGCCGATGCGCGGGCCTGGGCTTCGGCCGTTCGCGAGGCCCAGCTCCCCGGCGTCGTCGACGTGGTCCTCGCCTTCCACTCGGCCGCCGTCCACGCCGACCCCGCCCGGACCGACCTCGACGCCCTGGACGCTCGGCTCCGTTCGATCGCCCCCGAAGCGGAACCGCGTGCCGCCGGGAACCTCGTGCGCTTGCCCGTCCGCTACGATGGCGACGACCTGCCCGAAGTTGCCGGGAGGCTCGGTCTGACCGTCGCCGAAGTGATCGCCGAGCATGCGGGCCGCGTGTACGACGTCTTGGCGATCGGGTTTCTGCCTGGGTTCCCCTACGCTGGCGATTTGCCGGGTCGGCTCGCGGGGCTCCCCCGGCGCGAGTCGCCCCGCACGCGCGTCCCGGCTGGTTCCGTGGCGATCGCGGGGTGTCAAACCGGGGTTTATCCGGGTGAATCTCCGGGAGGCTGGCATCTCCTGGGCCGGACCCCCTTGCGGATCGTCGACCCGGCCCGCGGCCACTTCCCGATCCGCGCCGGCGACCGGCTCCGCTTTGAACCGATCGACGCCGGGCAATTCGACCGTTGGCGCGGGTGCGTCTTGTGATCCCGGAAGGCCCGACCATCGACCTGAATGCCGACCTCGGCGAGGGGTTCCCCCACGACGATGCGATCCTCGCCCGCGTCACCTCGGCGAGCATTTGCTGCGGCGCCCATGCGAGCGACCCGGCGACGATCGTGCGCACCCTCCACGCCGCGGCGGCGCACCGGGTCGTCGTCGGGGCTCACCCCGGCTACGCGGATCGCGCGAACTTCGGCCGCGAGGTCAGCGCCGCCACGACGGCCGAGGTCGAAGCGTTGATCCGCTCCCAGTTCGCGGACCTGGACGCCCTGGCTCGCTCGGTGGGAGTCCCGCTCCGTTTCGTCAAGCCGCACGGCGCCCTCTACCACCAGGCGCAGCGCGAGCCGGCGATTGCCCTGGGGGTCGTCCGCGCGATGGTCCGCATCGGCCTACCCCTGGTCGGCATGCCGGGCAGTCTCCTGGAAGCCGAGGCGGACCGGGTCGGGGTCCCCTTTCGGTCCGAGGGGTTCCCGGAGCGGCGATATCGGCCCGATGGTTCCCTCGCGCCCCGGGGCGAGCCGGGGGCGGTGCTCGACACGCCCGAGGCGATCGCCTCCCAGGCGGTGGCCCTGGCACGTCGAGGACTTGCGACCCTCTGCGTCCACGGCGACGCCCCCCACGCCGTCGAGTGGGCCGACGTGATCCGCGAAGCGCTCGCAAGGGCGGGCGTCGCCGTGCGAAGCGGGGAGCCGCCGTGGGCCTGATCGTCGTCCATCCTGGCACCTGGTCCACGGTCCAGGACCTCGGCCGACCGGGCTACCGCTCGTTCGGAGTCCCGGTGTCCGGCCCCTGCGATACCTGGTCGCACGGCCTGGCCAACGCCCTGGTCGCCAACCCTCCCGAGGCCGCCACCGTGGAATTGACAATGGTGGGAGGTCAGTTCCGCGCAACGACCTCACTGGCGATCGCCCTGGCCGGGGCCGCCATGCTGGCCACGGTCGAACGCGCGGACGGCCGCCGGGAGTGCCCCCGGATTCCCGGCTCCCTGACGCTTCGGCCCGGCGATCAGCTCCTCCTGGGCGGCTGCGAGCGGGGGCTCCGCACCTACCTCGCGGTCGCGGGAGGATGGCAGGCGCCTCTCGTTCTGGGGAGCCGGTCGTCGGAAGTTCCGTTGGGGGCGGGCGATTGCCTCCAGGCCGAGCCCGGACGGATCGCGGTCCGACGGCCGTGCTGGGCCGAGCCGATGCAGGACGATGCGCCGATCCGGGTGATCGGGGGGCCGGACTCCCCGACCGACCTGCATTGGGAAGGCCGTTCGTTCCGGGTCGCGACGGAATGCGACCGGATGGGGCTCCGGCTGGAAGGCCCTGCGCCGGAGGTCGTCGCGGAGCCGGAGCGGCTTTCCGGGCCGTTGGCGGCGGGCGCCGTGCAGGTGGCCGGGGGTCGGCTGCTGATCCTGGGAGTCGCGGGCGGCACGATGGGGGGCTATCCCCACGTCGCGCACGTCGTCACGGCGGACCTCCGCCGGCTCGGGCAGGCGCGGCCGGGCGACCGGATTGCGTTCCGGCCCATCCCCCTGGAGGAAGCCCGGGCGCTCGACCGCGAGGACCGTCAGCGGCGGGAGGACCGGCTCTTGCTTGTCCGTGCGGCGGCCTCGGATCAAGGCCCCGCGCCGGCGCATTGAGCTTGTCGCTTTCGGGAAAACGGGGTATCCCATCCCCTCGCGACGCAGTGTTTCTCACGACCCGACCCGACCCGACCCGAGAGACTGCCGATGCCGAGGGGGAGCCGCAGGCGACCGACCGCCCCGTGGACCGCGCTGAGCCTGCTGTGGGTGCTGGCCGCGGGCTGTCGCGGAGGGCCCGCGCCTCGCATGGAGCCAGGTCCGTCGTCCCACGGCGGGCCGACCCAGACCGGGGCCGTCGACCCGAGCACGCCCGCGGCAATCGCCGACACGGCGGCGAGCGTCGCGAGCCTTCCTCCCTTGCATCCGACCTCCGAGGCCGAAGCCCTCCCGCCCACTCCCATGCTCGACGCCGCGTTTCAGCGCGCCGAGGCCATGAAGCGCGACCTGGCACCGGGGCCCGATCGCGCATCCCCGCCCGACCCGCCCGCCGAGAAACCCCTGCCCACCCTTGCGGAACCGACCCGAACCGCGTCCCCGGCCATCCCCGTCGCGATCGCGAGGCCCCTGGACGCGGACCTGTCTCCCGAGGACGCCTGGGACGCCTCGCTGATGCGGCTGCGCCACCTCGCGCATGAGCGTTCGAGCGGGGTGGGGGGCGACGACGATTGGGTCCTCCGCGAAAAGGTGCTCGGCGGGTTGTCCGAGCGGGGCGGCGACGTCCGGAAGGCTGTCCGGGCGGCCGTGGGCGCGGAAGACGCCATGGCCGAGCCGGCGACACCCCTCGTCGAGGACGACGGCCCGTTCCGGGTCAATGAGTTGAAAGCATGCCGACGGGTCATGGGCTTCGGCAACGTCCAGCCGTGGGAGGGCTCCGCGATCCGGCCCGGCCAGTCGCTGATCCTGTACTGCGACCTGGGCGGCGTGCGCCACGAGCCCGAGGGCGACCGCTTCCGCTCGCGGCTGGAGTCGACCATCGTGCTGGTGCCGGAGTCGGGGGGCGAGCCGGCCTGGACGCAGCCGCTCGGGACGGGCGAGGACCTGTGCGCACGTCACCGCCGCGACTTCTTCGTCAGCTATCAGATCACCCTGCCGAGGACGCTGCCGGCGGGCACCTTTCAGCTTCGGTTGCTGCTCAAGGACCTGGTCGCCGGCCGCGAGACTTCCGAGTCGATCCCCCTGACCGTCGGACCTTGAGGCTGGCCCCACGCCGGCCGGGCCGTTATCGTCGGGGTGTGCCGGAACGTCACCGTGTGCAGGACACCCCCCATGACGATGCGCATCGCCCCGCGTTACCTCATCGGTCTCGGCCTCGCCCTCCTGGGCGGCGTCTGCGCCGCGTTCCTGCCCTGGCAGGAAGGCCACGCGGAGCCGCCCCCGCCCGAGGTGGCCAAGCCCATGCCCGAGGATGCCGCCGCGGAACTGGGCGAGGCCCGCGGAGAGGTCGAACTGCTCGAACTGCAACTGGCCACGATACGGGACCACCTCCGTAATTCCATGCATCACCTCAACGCCTGGCGGCTCGAATCGAAGGCGGTGGCGAACGACTTGGTCGAAGCGACCGAGAAGGATCTCGTGTCCTCGTACAAGAGGTACCTGAAATTGAGCCGCGAGCTCGGCCGCCTGCGCCACCGCGCAGCCGAGATGGAGGCCAAACTGTCCGCCAAGCGGCGGGGCGGTGCCGCGCCGGGCGTCGATACGAGCCATCGCCTCGAAGAAATCGAGCGCCGGCTCGACGCCCTGTCACGCGAGGCCGAACGGCCGAAGGAATGACGAGTGGCTCACCCGTCCGCATTCACCACTTGTCAATCGGGCCCGAGGGGACGGGCACCCGCGGCTCGAAGTGGCCGGGCAGGGGGGAGATCGGGCCGGCGTCGAGGATCATCGCCGCGGTTTCTTCAAACAGGGCGGCGCTGGGCAGGTTGATGAGGCGGTGGTAGAGCGCCTTGGGCGGGCGGATCGCGTGGTTGTACCACTTGATGAGCTTGCGGAACTCCAGGCAGGCCGTCCGCTCGCCGCGGGTCTCGACCAGGCGGCGGAAGTGCCGGACCATGACGCCCACTCGCTCCTCGAAGGTCGATTCCGGGCCGGGGTCGCCCGTGTCTCCCCAGCGGGCAAGCTGGCGGAACAGGAAGGGGTTCGCCAGGGCCCCCCGGCCGATCGAGACCGCCGCGCAGCCGGTCGAGCGCAGCATCGTGGCGGCGTCGGCCAGGGTGCGGACATCGCCGTTGCCGACCACCGGGATATGGTCGACCGCCTCGACGACCGCGCGGATCGCGTCTCGGTTCACCTCGCCGCGGAACCCCTGTTCGCGGGTCCGGCCGTGGATGATGACCGCCGCCGCCCCGACCTGCTCGAAGGAGCGGGCCAGCGCCGGGGCCGAAAGG
>JAABUQ010004567.1_pt1 | contig 23410 bp, 24 predicted proteins | sample 5560001 | NCBI WGS metagenome assembly JAABUQ01 (sample SAMN10711888, study PRJNA513371) | rock metagenome | isolation source: Antarctica rocks | place: Antarctica: Victoria Land, Finger Mt nord | collected 2015-12-18 | reverse complement strand
CGGTGACGTGGAATTCGGTGTGACCGTTCCCACGCGCGACGTTCGCAGCGTGCTCGCGCGCGTCAACACGTCGCCCGGTGCCGCCGAACTCGGATAGCTCGGCGACGCGCTACGTCGATGTGTTCGTGCAGCAGCGGACGGCGCGCGTGGAGCGTCCGCTCACGTACGCGGTGCTGGGCGACATCGATCTCGAGATCGGCGACCTCGTGCGCGTGCCGCTCGGGCCGCGGGAACTCTACGGGTTCGTCATCTCGCCGCCGCGCACGCTCGCGCGGGTCTCCGCCGCCGTGCGTCCCATTTCGACGCGCATCGATGGCCCGCGCGCGTTCGATCGCGACGGGCTCGCGCTCGCGCGCTGGATCGCCGAACGTTACTGTTGCTCGCTCGGCGAAGCGCTCGGACCGCTTTCGTTCGCAGCCGCGTTACCGCGCGTCGTCGATCGCTTCGTCGTCACTCCGCTTCGCGAGGATCGCGACGCAGCCGCGCCGTCGGTACCGCCGCGACTGCTGCGTTTGCTCGATGATGAACTTGCGGACGGATTCGGGCTCGAAACGCTCCTACGGCATCCCGAAGCGCGGCGCGCCGGCGACCGCAAGACGCTCCTGGCCGCGGTCGGCACGTTGCAGCGTGCGGGCATACTGCGGCGCGAGCGGACGTTCGTTTCCGCGCGCATCGTCGAAACGCGCGAACGCGTGCTTGCGGCCACCGGCGTGGACGTTTCCGGACCGCGCGTACGCGCGCTCGTCGCGCTCGTCACCGAACGCGGCACGTTGCGCAGACGCGACGCGCTCCTGGCGGGCTTCTCGCAGACGATCGTCGCGCGCGCGGTCAAAGCCGGCGCGCTCGCGGAAACGACGCAACGCGTCTCGGTCGCCCGCGCGACCGGTCCGCGCGAGACGCAAGATTTCGTCGCGACGGACGAACAGGCGCGCGCGATCGAAGCGATCGTCACGCGCGTTCGCGCGCGCGCCTTCGCCGAAGTCCTCGTGCAAGGCGTCACCGGCAGCGGCAAGACGTTCGTCTATCTGCGTGCGATCGCACAAACGCTGGCGGACGGTGGCTGTGCGATCGTCCTCGTGCCGGAGATCTCGCTGACGCCGCAGACGGCACGCCGCTTCGAAACCGTGTTCGGCGAGCGCGTCGCTGTCTTACATTCGGGTCTCTCCGAACGCGAGCGCTTCGAAAGTTGGCACGCGGCGGCGCGCGGCGAGATCGACGTGATCGTCGGCGCGCGCAGCGCGATCTTCGCACCCTTGCAGAACCTGCGGCTCGTCGTCGTCGACGAAGCCCACGAACGCAGCTACAAGCAAGACTCATCGCCGCGCTACGACGCGGTCGCCGTCGCACGCGAACGCATGCGCCTCGCCGGCGGCACGCTCGTGCTCGGCAGCGCGACGCCGCCGCTCGAGGCGTATGCTGCAGCGCGCGCAGGCACGATCGCACACGTCCGCCTCGAGAGACGCGCGACCGCAAGCGCCCTGCCGACCGTGCACGTGGTCGATCTCGCCGCCGAATTCGAACGCGGCAATCGTCGTATCTTTTCCACGCGCCTCGTCGAAGCGATCGGTGCACGGCTCGCCGCGCGTGAGAAGACGGTGCTCTTCGTCAACCGCCGCGGCTCGTCGAGCTTCATGCTCTGCCGCGCGTGCGGCGTCGTGCCGACGTGTCTGCGCTGTAGTTCGTCGCTGACGATTCACCGCGCGGAGAATCTGTTGCGCTGCCATCTCTGCGACGCGCAGCGTGCGATTCCGACGGCATGTCCCGCGTGTGGGAGCGGACCGATCCGCGAGTTCGGCGTCGGTACGCAGAAGGTCGTCGAGACCGCAGCCGCACTCTTTCCGAGCGCCCGCATCGTGCGCATGGACAGCGACACGACGACGCGTGTCGGTGACCACGCGCGTCTGCTCGATGAGTTCGGAGAACGCGGCGACATCCTGGTCGGAACGCAGATGGTCGCGAAAGGTCTCGACTTTCCAACGGTTACGCTCGTCGGCGTCGTCGCCGCCGATATCGGTCTGCATTCGCCCGATTTTCGCGCAGCCGAACGCACCTTCGATCTGCTCGTCCAGGTCGCGGGTCGCAGCGGACGCACGCGACCGGGCGAGGCGATCGTGCAAACCTACGCACCGCACCATCCCGCGATCGTCTTCGCCGCACGTCACGATTACGACGGCTTCGCCGAGAGCGAACTCGTCGCGCGACGCGAACTCGGTTTTCCGCCCGCAGCCGAACTCATCTACTTCGGGGTGATCGGTCGTATCGAGGGCGACGTGCTCGCAGCCGCGAGCCGCTATGCCGAACTGTTGCTCGGATTCGGCGGATGCGAGGTGCTGGGGCCGGCGCCGTATCCGGTCGTACGCGTCAACGACGAGTGGCGCTATCGTCTCGCGATCAAGGTCGCCGACGGTGCGACACTGCGGACGTATCTGCGCGATGTTCTGCTGCCGCTCGCGACGCGGGATCGTAACGTTCGCGTCGTCGTCAACGTCGATCCGTAGCTTCGCACCTACGAAGCGGACGAATCTTGTCGCGGCGCGGTCCAGGGGGCCGCTTCGCCGAGAGCGGGAAACAAAGTTTCATGAAGAGTGGCGACGATCTGACCTCCTCGGGCCTTCCCAGCGCCCTCGATCCCCTCGGCGTGGGCAACGCGGCCTTCGACGTGTGGCGTGCGATGCTCGCCTCGCCGCAGACGATTCTCGAGACGCAGACGCAGCTCGCCACCACGTGGCTGACGCTCGCGACGCGAACCATGAACGCGCCGCATCCCCCGCCGCTGACGCGCCGAGCGTCGTGGAGCCCGCGTCGAACGACGGCCGTTGGAAGCATCCCGCGTGGAAAGAGAATCCCGTCTTCGATGCCCTCAAGCAAGGCTATCTGCTCGCAACGCAAGCCGTGCTCGATGGGATCGATCGCGCCCCGGACGTCGACGAGGCCATGAAAACGCGCGTCAAATTCTTCGCCAAACAATTCTGCGATGCGATGTCGCCGACCAATTTCGCGATGCTCAATCCCGCCGTCATCGAAGAGACGGTGAAGACCGGTGGCCAGAACTTGCAGCGTGGCATCGAGAACGCGCTCGCCGACGCGCGCGACAACAACGGTCGCCCCGCACTCGTCGATAAGACGGCCTTCACGGTAGGCGTCAACGTCGCAGCGTCGGCTGGCCACGTCGTCTTCCGCAACGAGCTGATCGAAGTCATCCAGTATACGCCGACGACGCCGAAGGTGCGCGCGCGGCCGCTCGTCATCATTCCGCCGTGGATCAATAAGTTCTATATCCTCGATCTCCAGCCCAACCTTCGTGGTGTCGTGGCGGAATCCGGATGCGAGGCTCGGGCACCTCGGTTTCGACGATTACCTGGAACTCGGACCGCTCGCGGCCGGCCGCGTCGCGCGCGAGATCACTGGAAGTTCGTCGGTAAACCAAATCGGCTACTGCATCGGCGGAACGCTGACCGCCATGCAACTGGCGTATCTCGCAAAGACCGATCCCGAGATCGTGAACGCCGTGACATTTTTCGCAGCCCAAACCGACTTCACGGAGTCGGGTGAGTTGCGCAATTTTCTCCCGCCCGTCGCGCCCGAGGTCCTCGAGAAGAAGCCCGAGGCGTACGGCGTCTTTCCGGCGAGCGCGATGGCCGATACGTTCAACCTCTTGCGCGCGAACGATCTCATTTGGAACGTCGCGGTCAATCGCTATTTGCTCGGAAAAGACGCACCCGCCTTCGATCTGCTCTATTGGAATAGCGACGCGACGACGATGCCGGGTGCGTTACACGAAGCGTACTTACGCACCATGTACGGCGAGAACGCGCTCGCGAAAGGCAAATCCGTCCTTAAGGGCGTCACGCTCGATCTGCACGACGTGCGCAACGACGTCTACTCGGTCGGCTCGATCGAAGACCACATCGCTCCGTGGCGATCGGTTTATAAGATGACGCAACTCTTCGCGGGCAACACGCGCTTCACGCTCGGCCATTCGGGCCACATCGCCGGCATCATCAACGCGCCCGCGAGCGGCCGGGGCAAATACTGGACGAATCCCGCCAACCCCCGGGCTGCCGACGCCTGGTTCTCCGGCGCCCAGGGGCATACCGGGTCGTGGTGGCCCGATTGGATGACGTGGCTCACCGAGCGATCGGGTGACGAGATCGACGCGCCGCAGGCCGCGGGAAATGAAAAATACCCGGCGCTCGTCCCAGCACCGGGTACCTACGTTTTAGAAAAAGCTTAGCCACCGCGTGCCCGATGGCTCGGGTCGCTGCTTATTTCTCGACCGAAAATGCTTCGCGGAGCTAGGACTACTTCTTTGCGCCGCTTTTCTTCTTCGAGGTGCGCTGGGTTGCGGGGCCGGCTGCCGCTGCTGCTGCCTTTGCCACGGCCGTAACGTTGATCGCTTTGATCAGGCGCGACTTTTTGCGGGCGGCCTTGTTCGGGTGGATGATGCCCTTCTGGGCAGCCTTATCGAGTTGGCTCTCAACTGAGGGCGCCACGGCGATATCGCCGCCGACGCGGGCTTTCTTGAAGAGGGTCTTCAGGCGCGTTTTGACGTCGCGATTGCGCAACTCGCGCTTATCCGACTGTTTGACCCACTTGATGGCGGCTTTGATATTCGGCAACGAGAACTCCAGAACGGGACGAGTGAAAATCGGGCCCGGAAGCGTATGGGCACGCGCGGTAGTGTACCACAGCCGGACCGGAGCGTAAACCCACGATGATCGTCCCCGACCTTCGCTTGCGGCCCCCCGGCTCGAAGCGTTTCTGGGTTGCGACCCCGCGGGCGACGCGCGTGCGCTCGTGCCCCAAGACTTCGTTTCGCCCGCGACCCAGCCGATCTTCGGTCACGTCTGCGCGGCTCGCTCGGCAAGGGGGGACCTGCGTCCAGTGATTCATAATTGCATGGTCCGACGCGCCGTTGCTGAACGCACTCTCCGACGACGTGTGCCCGAACTTGCAGGCAACGTTCGCGATCGTCGCATTATCGACGAGCAATTCGCGCGCGGCGAGCTGTATTCGATTCCTGTCGCAACTGTTCGAGAGTCCACGAAAGAACGTCAGCCGATACGTACGCGTTGCATGCGAACGCCATGCGAAGAAACGGCGAACGGCGGCCGATGCCCTCGGGCCGTCGCGCCGATCAGCTGGTCGTTCCGCGGTCGGTCGTGCGATCCAAGATCGTTCGGTAACTGTGATAACGCGTCGCGGCGATCGAACCGCTCGCGACCCCGGCTGTGATACGACAACCTGGCTCGTCGCGATGGACGCAATCTGTAAAACGGCACGATCCCTCGAGACGTGCAAATTCACGAAAGCCCATGGCGAGTTCGGCCGGCGACATGCTCTGGAGTTCGAATTCGCCGACGCCGGGACTGTCGATGAGAAAGCCGTTGGCGAAACGATGGAGGCGACCGGTCGTCGTCGTCTGTTTTCCGCGGCCGATTTTCGAGACGTCACCGACATCGGCGGTCCCACCGAGCGCGCCGAAGAGCGAACTCTTGCCGACGCCCGATTGTCCGATGAGCAGCGTGCGATGGCCCGCGAGCGAAGCTTCCACCGCCGCCATTCCGTGACCTAATTTGGGATTCGCGAGCAGCGTCTCGTACCCGATTGCGGTATACGTTCGAACCAGCGCGGGCACGTCGATGCCTTCGGCGATGTCGGATTTTGTGAAGATGAGCCGCGTGAGGATGTCGTGGATCTCGGCGAAGGCGAGCAGCTCGTCGATCATTGCGAGGTGGAATGCCGGACGCGCGAGCGCCGCGACGATGGCGATGCCGTCGATGTTCGCGGCCATCGTCTTCGTACGTCCACCCACGGTCGTCCGTTCGAGTGCGAACGTCCGCGGTTCGCGTCGTTCGACGATGACGCGTTCGTCTTCCAGCGGTGTCGCGACGACGAGATCACCCGGCACGAGTACGACGCGTTCGAGCCCCTTGCGTAACTGCGCGAGCCGAACGATCGTTTCGTCCTCGAAACAGATCCACGCCGCGTTGCGGCCGACGCTCACGACGCGTGCGCGGCGGCCATCCTCGGGGCGCAAGAGTCGTCCGCTCGGGCGTGTAAAGATGCGTGAGCCTCAGGTTCGCAAGGATTCCATCGTGAAACGGTTCGCCAGCGTAACAATCGATGGTGTGCTCGCGGCGTGCGAGCGCGAGGCCGCTACGCGCACGCTAGGTTCGCTCGGCGCGATCGCGACATCCTGGAGCACGCGCCTCGGCCGTACGTACGCTCGCGCCGTACTCGATGCGGACGCCCCGTTCGAAGCCGCGGCAACTGCCGTCGCCGCGCGCATCGACGCACCGCCACTCGCCGTCTGGCACGTCGTCCCGCGCTTCGCCGACAAACTCGCGCCGCTTATGGACGCGCTCGCGGGCCCCGGCGCTCCGATCGGCATGCGCGACGCGCGCCGCGATACGACGTCGCTCGTCGTCGAATTCGACCCGAGCGCGACGTCCGCTGCCGTCGTCCTCGCGCTCATCGACATCGAAACGGGCGGCCGCGCCCTGCGTCGCATCGAGCCGCTCGTGCCGCTCGACGATGCGACGCTCGCAACGCTTGCGGGAGCAGTGCTCGGCGAACCCGAGCTCGACGCGTCTCGATTGATCGAAACCTATCTCGAGCCACTTTTGGCGGAAAACCCGAGATGATTCCCAACCTCTCGATCCCGCAGCCCGCCATCCCGTTCGGCGTTAGCGACGCAGTCGACATCGTCGCGACCGCGCTGCTGGTGTATTACCTCCTCGTGCTCATTCGAGGGACGCGCGCGGTACCGATCATCATCGGCATCGCGCTGCTCGCGGGGCTGCTCGGACTCGCAAATGTCTTCCATCTGCTCGTGCTCGCGACCGTGCTCCAATTCGCACTGGTCGGGACGGCCGTTACGCTGCCGATCGTCTTCCAACCCGAATTACGGCGGCTGCTCGAACAGCTCGGCCGCGGCGGAATGATCGCACGGCGCGAGGTCGAGGGCGACGCACACGCGCTCGAAGAGGCGGTCTCGACGCTCGCCGCGGCCGCAGTCGTGCTCTCGCGCAACCGCGTCGGTGCGCTCATCGCGATCGAGGGCGCGACGGGCCTGCGCGAATATGTCGAGAGCGGGACGCGTCTGGACGCGCGACTTTCCGTGGAACTCCTCGTCTCGATCTTCACGCCGCGATCGCCGTTGCACGATGGCGCGGCGATCGTGCGCGGCATGCTCGTCGAAGCCGCGGGCTGTTTTCTTCCGCTTTCCGAAAACGTATTGACGGAAAGTCACCTCGGCACGCGCCATCGCGCGGCGATCGGACTTTCCGAACAGACGGACGCCGTGGTCCTCGTGGTCTCGGAGCAGACCGGTACGATCTCGGTCGCGCGCATGGGCAAGCTCTCGCGCGAACTCGGCGACGAAAGCCGCCTGCGCAGCGTCCTGCTCGCGTGTGCGCGTGCGTCGCGCGGCGGGCGACCCGAACTCATTCCCGCAGCGCGCGCGCGTTTCGGTCGGCGTCGGCGGCGGGCGAGCGGCGATCGCGCCGGCGGAGAATTTGCCAAGCCAAATGCTTGATCGGATCCGCAATAATTTACGGCTGAAGCTTCTCGCACTCTTCATCGCCGTCGTCGCTTGGGCGTACTTGCGGCTCACGCCCAATCCCGTGATCGCGGCGCGCTTCGTGCAGCAGGTCACCGTTCCGCTCGCGACCACGGGCCTGCGTGCCGATGAACTCGCGCACTTCTCCGAACGCGAGGCGGTCGTCGCGATCGACCTCCCGCGCGCCGGTTCGCCAATCCGTCCGGAGATGTTACGTGCGATCCTTAATCTCGAAGGTCGCGGGCCCGGCGTCTATAACGTGCCGGTCGAAGTGATCGCGCCGAAACTCGAAATCAAATCGCTGTCGCCCGCGTCCGTGACGCTCTCGATCGAGCGGATCGAAGAGCGCTCGTACCCGGTGACCGTGCGGTATATCGGCGACGCGCGGCGCGTCGTCGTCGCGCGCTTCGCCGCGTCGCCCGCGACCGCAACGCTGCGCGCCCCGACGAGCGAACTGCGCCGCGTTGCGAGCGTGCGCGTCGATGTGCCGATTCCGACGAACGCCGCGGCGTTCGATGCGATGCTACGGCCGCTGGCGACCGACGCACGCGGCGCGGACCTGGGCGGTATCGCCGTCGCGCCGAACCTCGTTCGCGCGCGGGCGAAGTTCGTCACACCCGGAAAGAAGTCGTAGCGTGGCGCGCATCTTTGGGACCGACGGCGTGCGCGGCGTCGCCAACGTCGACCTCACGCCCGAGCTCGCATTCGCCGTCGGCCGCGCGGGAGCAGCCGTCCTCACGCGGCACGGTGATCCGAACAAACCGGTCGTCGTCGGCCGCGACACGCGGCTCTCCGGCACGATGCTCGAAGCCGCCGTCGTCGCTGGCATCGCGTCGACCGGTCGCGATGCGCTCTCGGTTGGCGTCGTCCCGACGCCCGGCGTCGCGCGCATCACGGCGCTCGCGGATGCGGCCGCCGGCGTGATGATCTCGGCCTCGCACAATCCCATCGAAGACAACGGTATCAAGTTCTTCGGCCCCGACGGTTTCAAACTGAGCGACGAGCAGGAACGCGAAATCGAAGCCGCGCTCGACGATCCGTCGTTGCCGCGTGCGCGCGGCGCGGATGTCGGCATCGCGCGCACCGCGCTCGGGCTCGTCGATCGCTATTTTGCCACGCTCGTCGAGGGAGGAGAAGATCTCTCGTCCCTGACCGTCGCCGTCGACGCCGCATTTGGAGCGGCGTACCGCATCGGGCCGCTCGCCTTCGAACGGCTCGGTGCTCGCGTCGTCGCCTTGCACGCCGAGGACGACGGTGCGCGGATCAACGTCGCATGCGGATCGACCGATCTCACGACGCTCCAGGCGCGCGTGCGCGAACTCGCGGCCGAACGTCCGAGCGCGCACGTGCTCGGCGTCGCCTTCGACGGGGATGCCGATCGCGCGCTCTTCGTCGACGAGTCGGGCGACATCGTCGACGGCGACCGCGTGATGCTCGTCCTCGCGAGCGACAAGAAGCGTCAGGGAAAACTCGTCAACGACACGGTCGTCGGCACGGTGATGAGCAACATCGGTCTCGAGCGAGCATTGCGCGCGCGTGGCATCGTGCTCGAACGCGCGGCCGTCGGCGATCGCTACGTGCTCGAGCGACTTCGGGCAACGGGGATGACGTTCGGCGGCGAACAATCGGGCCACATCATCGATCTCGAGCGCAATACGACGGGCGACGGACCGGCGACGGCCGTTGCGCTCTTCGCGATCGTCGCGCGCGAACGGACGACGCTGCGCGAACTGGCATCCTCGTTGCACGTCGCGCCACAAATTCTGCTAAACGTCCGCGCGCCGCGTAAGGACGTCCTCGACCGCGACGATGTCCGTGCGGCGATCGCGCGCGTGGAAGCCGATCTCGGCGACGGCGGTCGCATCCTCGTGCGTCCGTCGGGTACCGAACCGTTGATTCGCGTCATGATCGAGGGCGACGACCGCGCGCGTATCGATCGTCTCGCGAGCGATGTGGCGGAAATCGTGCGCGCCGCGGCGCAATAGCGGCGTATGATGTTCGCGCTTCGACGCGTCGCGCTGTGCGCGGCGTTTTCTTTGTTGTTCGGCTCGGCGACGCTGGGCGCCCGAGCGGCGGCTGTGCCATTGAAAGTTGCGGTCGACGCGACGCAAGCGGCCCAAAAGATTTACCACGTCGTCGTCACGATGCCGGCGAGCGAAGGTCCTTTCGCGTTCGTTTATCCCAAGTGGATTCCGGGCTACCACGGGCCCGTCGGTCCGATCGAAGCGATGGCGGATATTCGCGTGAGCGCGGGCGGCACGTCGCTCGCGTGGCGGCGCGATCTCGTCGATCCGTATACGATCGCGACGAACGTGCCGGCAGGCGCGCACGATCTTACCGTCGCCTTCGATATCGTCGCGGCGCCGTCGCGGAACGGTCAAAACGAAGCGGTCAGCACGTCGCAGATCGCGCTCGTGGAGTACAGCAACTTCGTCGTGTATCCCAAGGGCGCGCTCGCCGCATCGACCCCGGTCGACGCGTCGTTGAAGCTTCCACCGGGCTGGACGTTCGGCACCGCGCTGCCGGTTGCGTCGCAGACCGGAAATGAGATCGTCTTCGCACCCGCCTCACTTTATACGCTCGTCGATTCACCCATCATTTCGGGGGCGCACGAAAAGGCGTTCAAACTCGACGACAAACACGAACTCGACGTCGCGGGCGATAGCGCGAGTGCGCTCGATGTAACGCCGAAATTTCTGACCGGTATGAAGCATCTGGTCGCCGAAGGCCCGGCGCTCTACGGCGGCGAGCACTATCGCACGTACCATTTCTTGCTGACGCTGAGCGATCCGATCGGATTCGAAGGCATCGAACATCACGAGTCGAGCGACAATCGCGCGAACGAGGATTACCTCAGCGACGACAAGGGGTATCGCGTTTCGGCCGATCTCTTGCCGCACGAATACTCGCACTCGTGGAACGGAAAATACCGGCGTCCGGCGGATCTCGCAACGCCGGAATATCAGTCGCCCGAACTCACCGACTTGCTCTGGGTCTACGAGGGTCTCAATCAATACAACGGCGAGAAACTCGCCACACGCGCGCGCCTGACGAGCTTTTCCGACCAATTGGAAGAACTCGCGAGCGCGGCTGCGAGCATGGACGCGGAGAACGGTCGCGCCACGCGGCCGCTGCGCGATACCGCCGACGGCGCGGCCTTCCTGTATCAAGCGCCCGGCGCGTATCATGCTTTGCGCCGCAGTGCCGGCGACTTTTACACCGAGGGCGATCTCATCTGGCTCGACGCCGACGTGAAGATTCGCAAGCTCACGCACGATACGAAATCGCTCGACGATTTCTGCAAGCTCTTCGCTGGCGGAACGTCTGCGGACGTTCCGCGGGTCATGCCGTATAGCGAAGCTGATATCTACGCGTTGTTAAATTCTGTCGCGCCCTACGACTGGGCCGGTTTTTTCAAAAAACGCGTCGCGACCGCGCAACCGCGTGCGCCACTGGGCGGCATCGTCGGCGGCGGCTACAATCTCGCGTATTCCGATAAGGCGTCCGACTTCTTCAAAGCCGCCGAAGGCGAGCGCAAGAGCATCAATGCGATGTATTCGATCGGCGCCATCATTTCGACCGACGGCGACAGCGCGGGCCGCATCGAAGACGTCCGCACCGATTCGACCGCGTTCGCGGCGGGTCTCGCTCCGCATATGCGCGTGGTTGCGGTCGACGGTCGCAAGTTCGGCGCCGATGTCTTCCACGCGGCGATGCGCGCGCATGCCGACGGCAAGACGCCGCTACAGATGATCGTTTCGAACGAGGACTACTACCGTGTCGTCTCGATCGATGCGCGCGGCGGCGAACGGTTCCCACATCTCGTTCGCGACCCATCGAAACCTGACGAGTTGGCCAAGATTTACGCTCCAAAAACGTTCGCGGCGGCACAGGAACCGCGCAAATGAGCGCGGTGCGCCTTAGAAGCGCAAATTTACGTCGAAGGAACGCAGGACACCCGAAGTTTGCAGCTAAATCGCCGGACGTCGCAAGAAGCGCGCCTTTTGCACTTCAGGTGACAAAACCACACGCCAAATCGCCGAATCCGAGCTCACTCGGAGCGGGGGACTCCACGGTGGGGTGAATGCGCCGGTCGGCGCACGGGCAACCTTCTCAGCCCGAACCCGTCAACTAACCTCGTAGGCGTTGAAAGAGTAGCATGTCTCGTTCCTTTGGAACGGCGTTGTTCGCCGTTGCGCTCATCGGCTCGTCGATGGCGACTGCCGACGCAAAGAGCCACCCCTCGCCAACAACGATCACGACCGGCGCCTTACCGATTGCGGCTGATCGTCGTATCTCGGGGTCGGCGGCGGCCGAGCAGACCTCCACGGTACCGGCGCAGACGCGCGCGGAACTGCGTGCCTTGGAAAGCGCGTCGACGATGCCGACGGCCGATGCCGACCTCAAGATGTGGTCATCGACGGTGGACACCGCGAGCGTCTCGGCCGAGCAGCATCCGGCTTTGGCGAACGCCCTGTTCCGTCGGACCGATACCATGCATCGCTTCGCGCGCGGTATCATCAGTCGCACGTCGTCCATCGCGATTAGCCTCACGCGTAGTGCGATGCGTTTTATCGGGACGCCGTACGTCTTCGGTGGCACGTCGCCGTCGGGCTTCGATTGCTCGGGTTATACGCAGCACGTCTTCGGAATGATGGGAATCGCCATCCCACGCCTGGCGGATGCGCAATTCTACGCCGGCCGCCCCACACGCGGCGGTATGACCGCGGGCGACCTCGTGTTCTTCCAAACCTACGAACCCGGCCCGTCGCACGTCGGCATCTACCTCGGAAACGGTCGCTTCGTGCACAGCTCGAGCCACGGCGTCATGGTGAGCCGCCTGTCGGACAGCTACTGGCGCGCGCGCTACATCGGCGCGAAGCGCATCGCGAAGTTCGACTAGCGTGATCGATCGCCGGACGCGCGCCTAGTGCTCGACGGCTTTCGGAAGTTTCTCCTTCGCGGAAATGTCGTCGATCTCGCCGTCGCCGATCGACTTCGTGGTCGTCGAGACGGTGAATCGAATGACCGCACGATTCGCGCCCCAGGCGCCCCAGGCTCCGATTTGCAAAGAGTGCCCCGAGTGTCTGAGTGAAATCCCGCTCTTGGCGCGACGATGCAAAAACTGTACGGCGATGCTCTCCTAGCGAACTTGTTCGCGGCTCGTTATCGCCGGTCGCTACGATGAGACCGCACGCTCGGAGGTCCTCTGCCATCGAAACCACCGTCTGTTCCGCTTGCCGCCATCCCATTGCCGCCCATTCGCCGTCGGGTTGCACGAGCCACGATCCCGGCACCGCATATTTTCCGCCGCGCGATTGCACGTGTCGCCGCACGGAAATGCAAGCCGAACGCATGCGTCCCGGCCCGGCCACCGCACTGCGCTCTCCGATTCCATTTCGAGGCGACGTTCGCTAGACGGGGCACGAGACTCGGGCGCCGCGACGCAACGGAGGGAATTCGCGCAGCCGGAGCACATAGAGTAGCGCTCGAGCCGACTTCGGCATCGTCGCGGCCGTGGGTGGGGCGTCGCCAAGCGGTAAGGCAGGGGCCTTTGAAGCCTCCATTCGTTGGTTCGAATCCAGCCGCCCCAGCCAATTCCGCGAAAGCGATCGCGGATGCTTCGGCAACAAGGCATCGCCAAGCGCCCGTGCGTACCGAGCGCACGATGACGCAACGTGAGGCGCTCCGGCAATTGTTCGATACGTGGAAGACCGGAGACGCTCTGCGCTCGGGCGCGCACTTCGCAATCGAAGGAACGTACCGTGAGGCACGACACGAGCCGATCGTCGGACGCGATGCGATCGTCGCGCACTTCACGCGTTTTTTCCGCGACGGCCCGCGTTTCGAGTTCTTCGTCGACGACATCATCGTGGAGGACAATCGCGCGGCGGTGCGCTATCGCTTCGCCATCGCGGCCGTCGGCCAATCGTGGACGGAGCGCCCGGGTTGTGCGTTCGTCACGTTTGCGGACGGAACGATTACCGAATGGCGCGAATACGAGGGGTAGCATGTCACAAGATTCGCTCAGCATCGACGTTACGGCCGCGCGCGACGGTCACATCCAGCTCTTCGCCCTCGGTGGGAGCCTCGATATCGCGACGTCGCCGACCCTCCGGGCGGCGCTCATGGAAGCGGCGGATCGCGACAAACACGAGATCGTCGTCGATCTCACGCACTTAGAATTTCTGGATTCCACGGGTCTCGGCGCGCTCATCGGCGCGCACAAGCGGGCGGCGGAACACGGCGGCTCGGTGCGCCTCGTCGCACAAGAGGGACAGATTCTGCGGCTGCTGCGAATCACGGGTCTGCTCGACGTTTTCGCCGTCTATCCGTCGATCGATGCCGCGCTGAGCGACGACGCGCGGCTCGTCGGTCTCTAACGCTCAGGTAACGAACCAACCGCGCGCATGAGCGACCGCCCCGGGACGTTGTTTTCCGAGGGATTGGGGCTCATGCGCGAACGGATCGTGCTTTACGTAGCCTTCGCGAGCGCGTCGCGCTCGTCGCGATTTTTTTCCTGCCGTCGGCGCCTGCGCCGCCTCGAGCCGACGTTCCGCATGACGGCGATACGCGCGGCGATTGCCGTGGTCGCCATGGCGCTGCTCCTGATTCTGACGTTCATCTATTTCGAGTGCGTGCGCTATGCGCTTATCGTACGGTGGTATCGTCGTCTCGCAGCCGAGGACCGCTCTCCCGCCTCGCCGTAAGCGCCGGGCGTGGGATACGACATGAAAGCGAACAGCGCGACGATCACGCAGGGGCGCGATCGCGCGGGAGCGCGCGCGATGTATAAAGCCGTCGGATTCACCGACGACGACCTCCGCAAGCCGATCGTGGGCATCGCGAACACCTGGATCGAGACGATGCCGTGCAATCTCAACTTGCGCGCGCTCGCCGAGCACGTCAAACGTGGCGTTCGCGACGCCGGCGGCACGCCGATGGAATTCAATACGATCGCCATTTCCGACGGCGTCACGATGGGCACCGAAGGCATGAAGGCGTCGCTCGTTTCGCGCGAAGTGATCGCCGACTCGATCGAACTCGTCGGTCGCGGCCACATGTTCGACGCGATCGTGGCCTTGTGCGCGTGCGATAAAACGGCGCCCGGCGCGTCGATGGCGCTCGCGCGGCTCAACGTCCCGTCACTCATCCTTTACGGCGGCTCGATCGCGCCCGGCAAACTCGACGGCGAAGATCTCACGATCGTCGACGTCTACGAAGCGATCGGCGCGCACGCGGCGGGCAAGATTTCGGACGAACGCCTGTCGCTGATCGAAAACAACGCTATTCCCGGCGCGGGCGCCTGCGGTGGGCAGTACACCGCGAACACGATGGCGACGGTGATGGAATTCATCGGCCTCTCGCCCGTCGGAAGCGCGTCGCCCGGAGCGACCGATCCGCGGAAGAATCAAAAGGGGTACGAGGCGGGAGTCCTCGTGATGGATCTCCTGCGACGCGGCGTGCGACCGCGCGATTTGTTAACACGTGAAGCGTTCGAAAACGCGATCGCAGCGGCTGCCGGGACGGGCGGCTCGACCAACGTCGTCCTCCACCTGCTCGCGCTCGCGCGCGAGGCGAACGTGCCCCTGGTCATCGACGATTTCGACGCGATCAGCCGCCGCACGCCGATCCTTGCGGATTTGCGTCCCGGCGGTAAGTATGTGGCGCTCGACGTCGATCGCGCGGGCGGCATCCAACTGATCGCCAAGAACATGATCGCGGGCAATCTCGTGAACGGTTCGACACAGACCGTCACGGGCCGAACCCTCGCTGAGGAGACCGCGAGCGCCGTCGAAACGCCGGGGCAAGTCGTGATCTCGACCGTCGAGCGGCCGTTCAAGAGCACCGGCGGCATCGTCATCTTACGTGGCAATCTCGCGCCCGACGGTGCGGTCGTCAAGATGGCGGGCCACGAGCGAAATTACCATCGCGGCCCCGCGCGCCTCTTCGATCGAGAAGAAGATGCGATGGCCGCGATCGAAACCGGTCGCATCGTCGCGGGCGACGTGGTTATTATTCGCTATGAGGGTCCACGCGGTGGTCCAGGCATGCGCGAGATGCTCGGCATCACGGGCGCGATCGTAGGCGCGGGCCTGGGCGAAACCGTCGCCCTCGTGACGGACGGCCGTTTTTCGGGTGGCACGCGTGGGTTGATGATCGGGCACTCCGCGCCGGAAGCCGCGATGGGCGGTCCGATCGCGGCGCTACGAGATGGCGATTTCGTCGTCATCGACATCGATAACCGCCGCCTCGATACCGAGGTACCCGCAGGTGAGATCGCGGAGCGGCTGCGCGCATGGACGCCGCCGAACCCGCGTTACACCAGCGGCGTTTTCGCGAAATACGTGGCGCTCGTTTCGTCGGCTGCCGACGGCGCGATCACACGGCCGATCGTCAACGACCTAGACGCGAGATAGACGGTGATGCATCTCGCATGTAGCGAGTGCGATGCCGTCGCGAGCGGCGAGCAGATCTTCTGTCTCGCATGCGGCGGCCTGCTCGCATTCACGATCGATCCCGGCGATTACGACGCGCCGCGTCTCCGTGCGACCTTCGACGAGCGTCGGCTCTCGAACGACCCGCTGGATACGAGCGGCGTCTGGCGCTTCCGCGAGCTCTTGCCGCCGATCGCGCGCGAGCACGTCGTCACGCTTCGCGAAAATGCGCTGCCCGTGTACGGTGCCGCTCTGGGCGGAAGCCACGCCGATGCGACCAACGCATCGTACCTGCATCTCGGCATGAACCCGACCGCGTCGTTCAAAGACGCGGGGATGACCGCTGCCATCTCGCACGCGAAAGCGTCCGGCGCGAAAGTCGCTGTGTGCGCGAGCACCGGCAACACCGCAGCCGCGATGTCGGCCTACTGCGCGCGCGCCGGCATCGCGGGGCTCGTGCTCGTGCCTGCTGTCGGCATCAGTGCGTCGAAGGTCGCGCAGACGCTCGATTACGGCGCGACCGTTGCCGCGATCGATGGCGATTTCGATCGTGCACTCGAGGTCGTGCGATCGCTCGACCCGTCGCGCGTCGCGATCGTCAACAGCGTCAACCCCTACCGCATCGAAGGCCAAAAATGCGCGGCGTTCGCGCTGTTGCAAGCGCGCGGTTGGCGCGTGCCCGACTGGCTCGTGTTACCGGGCGGCAACCTCGGCAATACCAGTGCGTTCGGCAAGGGCTTCCGCGAAGCGCTCGCGCTCGGCTTCATCGATCGCCTGCCGCGCATCGCCGTCGTGCAAGCCGCCGGTGCGGCGCCCTTCGCGAAGCTCTTTCGCGACGGCGGCGAGATGGTGCCCGTGCACGCGCAAACGACGGCGACCGCGATCAAGATCGGCGCGCCCGCGTCGTGGCGGAAGGCGCTCGCCGAGGTGCGCGCGTCGCGCGGCACGGTGATCGACGTCGATGATGCGGAGATCGCGGATGCGCGTGCGGTGATCGGTCGCGATGGCATCGGCTGCGAGCCGGCGTCGGCCGCATCGCTTGCAGGTTTGCGGCATCTGCGCGCTCGCGAGATCGTCGGCCGCGACGAGGACGTGGTCCTGGTCCTCACCGGCCACGTGCTCAAAGACGGCGCGTACGCGACCGCGTATCACGAGTCGCACGCCCCCTTCGCCAATCGCATCCGGCAAACGCCGACCGATGCGCTCTTGCGCGATCTCATCGACGAGGTCACCGCGTCGCGTGTCTAGCAAACCGCCGTTCCGCGTTTCCGTCCCCGCGTCGAGTGCGAATCTCGGCCCGGGATTCGATGCGATCGGGCTCGCTCTCGATCTCTGGTGTCGCGCGACGATCCAATCGGCCGTCGAATTTTCGATCTCGTTCAAAGCCGGCACGTACGTGCCGACGAATGCGGGCTTCGAAAACGAAATCGTGCGCGGCATGGACCGCATACTCGGCGGCGAGCGGCCGCGCGTCTCGGTGCAAGTGGCGAACGACATTCCGCTGGGCAAAGGGCTCGGCGCGAGTGCGGCGGGTGCCGTGCTCGGCATCGTCATCGGCGCGGAACTTGCGGCGGTGCGTCCCTCCGAGCGCGATCGCGTCCGCCACGCGGCGGAAGTGGAAGGCCATCCCGATAACGCGCTGCCCGCGATGCTCGGCGGGGTCGTCGTCGCGGCGATGTCCGAAGGGATGGAGCCCGCGTATCTGCGCTTCGAGCCGCCGCCCGGGCTCGCTGCGGTGGTGGTGACGCCGAAGATCGTGCTGCCCACAGCCGCCGCGCGCGCGCTGTTGCCCGCGACCTACGAACGGCGCGACGTCGTGTTCAATCTCCAACGCGCGGCATTGCTCGCAGCATCGCTCGCCACGGGCGATTTGCACGCGTTGCGCGTAGCGACGGGCGACCGCTTACACCAACCCTATCGCGCGCCGCTGGTGCCGGGTTTTTCCGAAATGCTCGGTTTCGACATGCCGGGCTTACTCGCGATCGCGCTGTCGGGCGCGGGCCCGAGCATCATCGCGCTCGTTGCGTCGAATGCCGAGGCGATCGGCGCGGCAATGTCGGGCGCGTTCGCACGCGAAGGTATCGATTGCGACGTCTTCCCACTTGGAATTTCGACGCGTGGCGCGACGGTGGAACAGTTGGCCTCGGCAGCAACGCCCGGTAATCGCGGCTGAAGAGGGTTCTGCGCGGGTTCGCGAAGGCACGTGCATGACGATCGATACGAGTCGCCGCTGATGTCCATCGACGTGAAAAACCTACGCGACCTCGGATCGCGTCGCGTCACGCTCCGCACGAAGCTCGGTGATTTCACCGGGCAGATCGCGCAAACGTCGATTCCCGATTCTGCGCTCATGGTGATGTTCGCAAGCGAGCGGTCGCCGGGCGATCCGCTCGTTGTCGCGTTGCACGACATCGAGGCGATCGAGGAGAGGTAGGGTTCGGCCGCGCTCGAACCTACGTTGGTCAATGGTGCATGTCAACGTGGGCTCTCCGGCCGGTGCGTACAGCGTCGGGAATACCGCGTTCTTCCGTTACGTCGTGCGCCTCTCGGATGTCGGCCTCACGCTCGGGGCCGCAGATGCCGCCGCGATCGACATCTTGAGCGCGATTCCCAACGCCTTCGTCGACGAAGACGAATACTCGGGGAACGGCTGGCGTGTGGTACCGGCGGCGACCTACGAGGATTGGCCCGTTTTGGAAGCCACCCCCGCGCGGTTGCGCAATGCGCTGGAAACGGCGCGGCGCTTGCTTTGGGAAAACGCGCAGCCCGTCGGCATCACCGCGCGCGAAATCTCGACGATCGACGACGAGATCGAGAACGTCCTCTCCGTCCTCGCGCGCGCCGAAGCCGCGGGCTTCAGCGTCAACGTTACCTACGTCTCGTAATTACTGACGGCCCCCGAAGAGCGAGCCGAGCACGCCGCCGATATTGCTCGTGCCGCCGGTTTGTTGCGCGCCTTCGCTTGCGGGTTCGTGGTACGTCATCGATTGTAAACCGACGCGACCGGGACCATGGAAGCGGTTGAGCGTGAGCGCCGAGCCGCCGACGAACGCGCCGAGGGCGCCGAGCAGACCGCCGCCGCCCTGCGATGAGAGCACGCTGACGGTGTCCATGTTCACGTTCGCGTCTTTCCAAAGCCACGCGCCGGGCTCGACGTCGAGCATCTCGCCCGGTCCGAGCATCTTTTCGAAAACGTTGCCGTAGCCGTGCAGCAGTAAGATGCCGTCGGCGGATTTTGCGGTGAAGCGATCGGTGAAAAGCCCCGTGCGTGAGAAGAACACGTTGGCGAGACCGGTCTGGAAGTAGAAGTTGTAATCGACGTTGCTCGTCGCGAGTAAGAACTGATGCTCGCGCACGTCGATCGCCTGGCCCGGTTGGAGCCGTAGCGCGACGACTTGGCCGGGCGCCTCGCGCGAGAACGCAATATTGCCCGGGCCGCGCGCGGTCGAAATGAAGATCTGCAAGCCCGAGAAGAAGCGCTTGGCGGCGTTTTGCAAGCCCATGAAGCCGAGCGTCACATTCGGCTGCTTCCACAGCAGAATGTGGTGTTCGAAGTACACGGTTTGCTGCGACCCGAGTTCCACATCGACGACCGGCACGAGTTCGCCCTCGACCTTGATCGTCATATCGCCGACGCGGATCGGCTCCTTCGGATTCGCGCTTTCAGGGACGGGCTCGCGATACGAGCCGATCTGCGTGACCTGCGGTGCCGGAGCGCCGCAATTTGCACAAAATCGCGCGCCCGGTACGAGCGCCGCCTGACAAGTCGGACAGTTCATCGCGTGGTCTCCCAAGGCAAGTTGGCCGCGACTACTAGCGCCTGCAACGCTTGTTTCGCTTCTCGTGATTTGTCGGCATTGACGTGCGAGACATCATGTCCTTATGGGGAATTCATCACTCGATGAATTAATTGCAAGTCCAATTATTGCTAGCCATCGAAGGCGGTCGGACAGATTCAAACGCAAATAACGTGCCGCCATCCGAAAGGGCTTCAATTCAACACTTGATGAATTAGTCGGAACGATGGGGTCGACGACGTGAAGAAACCCAAACGTGGGAGGCGACCCGGCACACCGACGGCCGCACGTGCGATACGTCGTGCCGCGGCATCGGCATTCGCCGAACGTGGCTACTCGGGCGCAACGATCCGTGCGATTGCCGCTGCGGCGGGTGTCGACCCGGCGCTCGTCCATCACTATTTCGGGACCAAGCGCGCCCTCTTCGAAGCCGCCCTCGACGTCTCCAACGTCGCGTCGGCAAAACGCCTCGTGGCGTCATCGGCGGCGCAGGTCACCGACGGCGAGCGCATCGTCCTCGCATTTCTCGAGCGGTGGGACGACGCGGTTGACGGCGACGCGCTCGCCGGCCTCTTGCGCGCGGCGGCGACGGATCCGTCGTCGGCTGCAATCGTGGACCGAATCGTCGACGTCAGCATCGTCGCGCCCGCGGTCGCCGCGATCGACGCGCGGCGCGGCATGGCGACGTTACGCGCCGAATTGATCGCTGCGCAACTGATCGGCCTCGCATGGATGCGCTACGTCGTGCGTATCGAACCGCTCGCGCGCGCCTCGAGCCGCATCGTTGCGAAAACATACGGTCCGAGCCTCGACGCGACGCTCGTGGGCCGCGATTATCCAACGAAGGCGTAGCGGCCGCGGAGCCGTTACGTCGCGGCGGCGATCCCGCGAGGCGGTGCGTCATCCGTGACGGCATCGATCGTCCGCGCGGTTCGCACGTTGCTCGCGTCGTGCCACGCGCGCACGACTTCGCGCATCTTCGCAATCGTACGCCAGTATATATCTTCCATGAGCAGATGGCGGAATTCGCCGTTGCGACCGACGTTCGCCAGCCCCGCAATCGGTAAGCGCTCGGCGAAGCGTTGCCGTGTGGGTTCGTATGCGCGATGGTAGACGGGGTACCCGATCGGCGTGCGCAACACGCGATGACCGAGATGGCGAGCGGCGGCGTCGGGAACGACGTGTTCGAGAGTTGCGAGCGCGCGGGCGGCGAGCGCATCTTCATCGAGCGACCACCACGCGTCATCGACCGCCGCGCCGATATCGACCGTGATGATCGTGCGACCGTCGGGCGCGAGCGACGGCATGGCGACCGGCGCTTCGGTGAGACGGAAGATGGGATGGGCGGGCGTCGGCGTCCACAGGACGACGTCGCCGAGCAACCCGCGCCCGCGTAAGAAAAGATTGACGAGAATCATGCCGCGGAAGCGGAGGTCGCGCGCCGCCTCGAGCTGCGTCGAGCCGACGATCTGCGACGCGACGATCGGCAGTGGCGCCGACGTCACGACGGCGCTCGCATCGACGTCACGGCCGTTCACGCGCAAGCCGACGACGCGTTCGTTCTCGACGTAGATCGTTTCGACGCGCGATTCGAGCGCGATCGCGTCGCCGACGTCGCGCGCGAGCGCGCGGCAGACGGTATCGACGCCACGCTTCGGATAGACGTGCCAAACGTAGGGCGATTCAGGTTGAGACGAGCAGTAGCCGATGGCGGTCGCGGCGCGCGAGAGCCCGAAGCGATCGATCGTTTTGAGTGCGATCGTCCGCAGAATGCTGCTCGGCATGCCCTCGCCGACCGACGGCGCGAGTTCGGTTGCGGGGACGCCCGACCAGGCCTCGACGATGGGCTCGGCGATTTCGCGCGCGAGCGCTTCCCCGTAGCGCGCGCGGAAGAAGTCGGCGGCGCTTTTCGGCGCGACACCCTTGCCGCGCATCCGGCCAGCGAGCGCGCTTGCGGCATACGCCGGCACGGTCATGAGCCCGAACGGATCGGCGACGCGGCGCCGCCCGACGACCACGCTCTCACCGTAGCGGCGCACGTTATAGCACGATGCACCGATGCCGACGGCTGCGGCCAACCGATTCGTGATGAAGTGCGCGCCGAAATCGTGCGCGTACCCCTCGGGGTCGCGATACGACGCCGCGAGGCCGCCGAGCTTCGACCCACCCTCGTAGAGTTTGAACGGAATGCTCGACCGCCGCAGGGCTGCCGCGGCGGACAAACCGGCAATGCCCCCGCCGACGATTGCGACCGGCGCCTTCACAGGCGCTCGAACGTGCCGCGCAAGAGCGCGCCGCGTCCCAATGTCGTTGCGAGCCGCGCCGAGCTTGCCGGGCGACGAAGCTGCACTTGAAGCGCGCGTCTACCCGTACGTCGACTCGAATAGGTTGGCGGCCGGCGTGAAAGCGCTCGGCGACACGGGCCGATGTTTTCCACAATTCGAATCGTGCGAAGGGAACAGCCGACAAGCGTTCGACAAACTCAAAGGCCTGATGCAGCCGCCTGACGGGTGGCAGACACATCACCTTGCCGAGCAAATTCGAACGCCTGACTTCGGGACGCAAGCGATCCAAAATACGGCGAACGCGATCAATCTTCCAAAGCCCGTACACACTGAAGTCTCGCGCCAGTATGCCTCAGGCCCCCTTGAGGGAACGCTCGCGGAGAAATTCGCGACCGCGCATCCAGAGCTGAAGATTTCGTCGGTCCGCGATTACGTGAAGACACTATCGTACGCTGAGCAGCGTCAATTCTCTATCAAGACGATTCACGAGGCGCTCAAGAATCCCAATGTTCACATCACCGACCAAGAGCGTGCGACGGTCGAAAGGGAGATCCAGAAACTTGAGAATCCGACGCTCGACAAGAACCTTTGTCCGCCGCTTTCGCAGGTTCCAAATCAGGCTGCGCCGGAGGTCGCGGAGGTGCGGGGGATCGGCGATCGGGGAGACGCGCTTGTAGCGCGCGAAAGCCAAAATCAGAACGGCGATCGATCGACGCAAGGGCGCTCTCTTGGCGAACATCAGCTTACCGTTGATTCGCACCCAGAGCTTCACATTTCACGATGGCCAATCTCAAACGGTCGGCGTGGGTCATCGCCAAACCGGCAAAATCTTCAATTACGGCGTGCTGAGGCATCCAGGATGACGCGTCCGCTCAGCGCGGCCTCACCATGTACCCTAGGCAAGAACTTTTCGATCTGACGCCTCCCGAAAAACGGCCGGCTCTCGCCCTAGCGTTGCGCGACGGCAACACACTCGAGATCGGCGTCGGTAGCAAAGGCGTTGCCGTCCATGACATGACGCCTGCGCATCAGATATCACCGGCACTCGAGCATACCCGCGCGATTGAGCAGCCGAAGGGCCGCGGGCTCGAGCTATGACGTGGCTGACCTGTCCCGTCGCATCGCTCATGACGATCGACCGCATTGCCGAAGAAGTCCGAAGCGCGGCTCCCTCTGAAGGAGCGGATGGCTTCGGCGACGTTCCTTTCAGGTGCGTATCGATCGACACCGATACCGCGTATCAGCAGTCTTCATGCGGTGAATTGAGCCAGCGTCCCGCGCCGGAGACTGCAACGGTAAAGAAGTTTCTAGATGTTCAGCAGGGCC
>JAABUQ010004566.1_pt1 | contig 23415 bp, 24 predicted proteins | sample 5560001 | NCBI WGS metagenome assembly JAABUQ01 (sample SAMN10711888, study PRJNA513371) | rock metagenome | isolation source: Antarctica rocks | place: Antarctica: Victoria Land, Finger Mt nord | collected 2015-12-18 | reverse complement strand
CGAGCCCCGTTAGCTGAGCTCAGGGCGTACCCTTCGTGTAGGGGATGCGCCTGCTTCGAGGTCGCCAGCGCACCTGGCGGCGAATGAGGGTGGCACCACGAGACGCCTCTCGTCCCTTCGACGGACGAGAGGCGTTTTTGCATTTCGGAGAAGTCCTACCTCATGCCAACCCACAAACAGAACGGGTCGACAGCACCCCGTAAGCGCCTGCTGACCGGGTTGCGGCCCACAGGCAAATTCCACCTTGGCAATTACGTCGGCACGTTCGAAAAAGACCTCGAGCTGCAGAACAGTGGCGACTACGAGTGCTTCTTCCTCATCGCCGACTACCACACCCTGACCACCGGCTATGAATCGTCCAGCGCAATCGGCGCCGACATCCGCGACGGCGTGCTCGACTTCCTGGCTGTCGGAATCGACCCGAGCAAGAGCACGCTCTACTTGCAATCGCTCATCCCTGAGGTCTCGGAGCTGTTCCTGCTGTTCACCATGCTGGTCAGCGCCACACGCGCCCAGCGCATTCCAACCCTCAAGAATCAGATTCGCGACCTGAAGCTCGAGAGCGCTTCGCTTGGCCTGCTGAACTATCCCGTCCTGCAGGCAGCCGACATCCTGATGGTCAGAGGTGACGTGGTGCCGGTCGGCAAAGACCAGATGTCGCACATCGAGCTGACGCGCGAGGTCGCCCGCCGCTTCAACCAGCTCTACAGCCCGGTCTTCCCCGAACCCGACTATCTGGAAGCGCGCTTCCCCATTCTGCCTGGCATCGACGGCAGTCCCAAAATGAGCAAGTCCATCGGCAACACCATCCTGCTCTCAGACGACGCGGACACCGTGCGCAAAAAAGTCATGTCCATGTACACCGACCCCACCCGTCTGCGCGCGACCGATCCGGGACACGTGAAGGGGAACCCGGTCTTCGTGTACCACGACGCTTTCAACACCAATTTCGAAGAAGTCCAGGATCTGAAATCGCGCTACGTCAAGGGGAAAGTCGGCGACGTGGAGGTCAAGCAGAAGCTGTTCGTGGCCCTCAATCAGCTGCTCGAGCCGATACGCGAAAGACGGGCTGAGTTTGAACGCCAGCCCGGGCTGCTCGAAGACATCCTGGCCGACGGGAGCTACCGCGCTCGCATCGAGGCTCGCGAAACGTTGAGCCGGGCCCGCGAAGCGATGGGCCTGAACTATTTTCCCCGCGCCAGGAGCCACGTCGAAGCCGTCGAAAGAGGAGGCGTCGACTGATGGGCTCGCACGTGTACTCCCCCAGTCTGACCGAATTGGGCCGCATGGCCGCGACTGCGCACTATGCGCCGATGTACCGCGAAGTCCTGGCCGACGTCGAGACGCCAGTCTCGGCCCTGCTCAAGCTGGGCGCGGGCCCTGGCAGTTTCTTGCTCGAGAGCGTCGAGGGCGGGGAGTTCGTGGCCCGCTATTCGTTCGTGGCAGCCGGCCTCGAGCGCTCCCTGGCCATTTTCGACGATCACGCCGTCTACCAGGGCCGCGACGGCTCGGCTGAGCTTGGCTATACCGACCCGCTCGACCTGATCGACCGCATGGTTGCCCGAGAGGGCGTCGCCAGGCTGCCTGGCCTGCCTCGATTTGGCGGCGGCGCGGTCGGGTATCTGGCCTACGAGCTTGCCCGAAAATTCGAGCCCCGCATTCCCGCGGCGCCAAACGACGCCCTGGGTCTGCCGCTGGCACATCTACTCATGGTCGACACCCTGCTGGTGTTCGATCATCTGCGCCGAACCATCAAGGCAGTCACGTACGTCCCGCTGAACGAGGATCTGCCAACTGACTACCGCAGAGGCTGCGAGCGTCTGGACGCGCTGCTCGAGCGCCTGCAGAGCGGATCGCACAACGTCGGTCTCGAGGACGCGCCGGGCCGAGCGCGACCCGACGGGATCGTGAGCAACACCTCGCAAGCCGAATACGAGGGCATGGTGGGGAAGGCCAAGGAGGCCATAGCCGCTGGCGAATGCTTTCAAATCGTGCCGTCGCAGCGGCTCTCGGTGCCTACCAGCGCCAGTCCCGTGAGCCTCTACCGGGCCTTGCGATCCATCAACCCCAGCCCGTACATGTACCTGCTGAACTTCGGCGAGTACCAGATTGTCGGCGCCTCGCCCGAGCTCCTGGTGCTGGTGGAGGACGGCAAGGTCAGCCTGCGACCCATCGCTGGCACGATGCCGCGCGGCGACACGGCCGAAGAGGACGATGCCTTTGCGGCGCGGCTCCTGTCCGACGAGAAGGAGCGCGCCGAGCACATCATGCTGGTCGACCTTGGCCGCAACGACATCGGTCGAGTCGCCGAGCCTGGCAGCGTCAAGGTGGAGCGGCTCATGGAGATCGAGCGCTACTCGCACGTCATGCACATCGTCTCGAACGTCGAGGGCACGCTGCAGCCAGGCTTGCGACCTATCGACGCGCTGCGCGCGTGCTTTCCAGCCGGCACCCTCACCGGCGCACCCAAAATCCGCGCCATGGAGATCATCGCTGAGCTCGAGGCCGACCAGCGCGGACCGTACGGCGGAGCCATCGGTTTCTTCAACCGAGACGGCGACCTGGAAACCGCGATCACCATTCGGACTCTGGTTCTGAAAAATGGCGTGGCGCACATCCAGGTTGGCGCCGGCATCGTGGCCGACTCGGACCCACCGACGGAGTATCAGGAGACGCTCAACAAAGCCAACGCCGTGCTCGCCGCCGTAGCCGAAGCCGAGCGCATGGAGTCCGCGGCCGCCGACGCAGCAGTACCTCCGATGCTGGAGGTGGTGGCATGAGCGCACCCAGCGTTCTGCTGATCGACAACTACGACAGCTTCACCTACAACCTCTACCAGTACCTGTCCGAGCTCGGCGCGAACGTGACCGTGCGCCGCAACGACGCCGTCAGCGTCGAAGAAGCGCGGGCGTTAGAACCAGACTGCGTGGTCATCTCGCCAGGACCGGGCGTGCCGACCGATGCAGGCATCTCGATCGACTTGATCCGTGCGCTGGGGCCAAGCCTCCCGATCCTGGGCGTGTGCCTCGGCCACCAGGCCATCGCCGTCGCGTACGGTGGCGTCGTCAACCGCGCTCCAGAGTTGATGCACGGCAAGGCCTCGGCCATCCACCATGATGGGACCGGGGTGTTCGAGGGTTTGCCGAACCCCTTTTCGGCGATCCGTTACCACTCGCTGTGCGCTGCGCCGGAATCTGTGCCCGAATCGCTTGAAGTTACCGCTCGAACGACGACGGGGGTGATCATGGCCCTGCGCCATCGCGAGTATCCAGTCCACGGCGTCCAGTTCCACCCTGAAAGCATCCTCAGCGAGCACGGCAAGGCGCTGCTGAGCAACTTTCTGCGCGTTCGAGCGCAGCCTACCCTGCCCGCGGCACACGAGAACGGCACCGCGGCATGAGCATTCGCGACGCGCTGGCCAAACTCGTCCTGAGTCAGAACCTGTCGCGCGGCGAGGCAAATGCCGCGATGCGCTCCTTGGTCGACGGCGAAGCGACCCCATCCCAGATCGCCGGCTTCGCTATCGCGTTGCGCATGAAGGGGGAAACTCCGGAGGAGATTGCTGGTCTGGCAGAGGTCATGCGCGAGGCAGCTACGCGAGTAGACGCTGGATCTGACGTCGTGGACGTGGTCGGCACCGGCGGCGACGGTTCGGGCACCTTCAACATCAGCACACTCAGCGCACTCGTCGTCGCATCGGCCGGCGGGCGCGTCGCCAAGCATGGCAATCGAAGCGTCACCAGCGCTTGCGGCGCGGCGGATTTCCTGGAAGCCATCGGCATCGCCATCGACCTCACCCCGCCCGCTGTGGCGCGCATGGTTGCCGAGACCGGCTTCGGCTTCATGTTCGCGCCGCTGTACCACCCTGCCTTGCGACACGCCGCGGGCCCGCGGCGCGAGATTGGCGTGCGGACCGTATTCAACATCCTGGGACCGCTCTCGAATCCAGCCGGAGCGCGACGCCAGCTGATTGGCGTGGCCGTGCCCGAGCTCGGCGCGAAATTTGCCAGCGTGCTCGCCCTGCTCGGCTCCGAGCACGCCATGGTGGTGCACGGCCAGGATGGCATGGATGAACTGTCCGTGAGCGCGCCGACGCAGGTCCAGGAGGTTCGGGGCGGCGAGGTTTGCTCGTACACCATTGAGCCTGAACAATTCGGGCTGCGGCGTTGGGCCACGGACGCGGTGCGCGGCGGCAGCGTGGAGGTGAACGTGCGAGTGGCTCGGGGAGTGCTGGATGGCGAAGTCGGGCCGGCGCGGGACGTGCTGCTGCTCAATGCCGGCACGGCGATCTACGTGGCTGGTCTGGCCAGCTCAATCCAGGCTGGCATCGCCTGCGCGACCGACGAGCTCGACAGCGGCCGGGCGCGGCACAAAGTCGAGCACGTTGCCGAAGCATCACAACGCATTCGGGCCGAACAGCTGACGGCGGACGTAGCGTGATCCTGGACGAGATTCTGGCCAACAAGCGCCGAGAGGTCGACGAGCGCCGCGCTAAACGGCCACTGCTCTACCCTGCCGATGGGACGGGAAGCAGACCCTACACGGTCGACCCGATAGGGCCGGGGAGCAGCGACCCTGCAGGTCGGGGCAGCGTCAAGCGTGCCGAGGCGAGCGGCAGCGCGGAGGTGACGACCTTCGCAGGACCTGAGACGGCTGCGCCGGCAGCGTTGGCTCACGCGACGACGGGCCGTGCCAGCCCCGCCACCTCGAGTGGACCTCACCAGGTCGGCCGTGAAGCCGCGGCCGCCTCGGCCAGGCCACCGGGCACGGGCGCCGCGTTCGTTGCCGCGTTACGTCAACCTGGCGTGTCGTTCATTGCCGAGATCAAACGCAGCTCGCCCTCTGGCGGCGAGATTCGCCCAAGCCTGTCTGTGGCCGAGATTGCCACGACGTACGCCGACGCCGGTGCCGCGGCGCTGTCCGTGCTGACCGACGCGCGCTACTTCGGTGGCGCCGACGCCGATCTCACGACTGCCCAACACGCCACCGATCTGCCAGCCCTCCGCAAGGACTTCGTAGTCGACCCGTACCAGATCCTGGAGGCGCGCCTGCTGGGCGCCAGTGCAGTCCTGCTGATCGTGCGCGCGCTCGAAGACGCCGAGCTGCGCGAGTTGCTCAAGCTGACCGACCACTGCGGCATGGCGGCGTTGGTCGAGACGCACTCTGCCGCTGAGGTCGAGCGTGCCCTCGGCGCCGGCGCACGCGTCATCGGCGTCAACAACCGCGACCTGGATACGTTGGTCACCGACGTTTCCCTCGCGCCGCGACTCCGCTCACTCGTGCCAGCCGAGTGCGTCTTTGTGGCAGAGAGCGGCATCTCTCGACCAGAAGACGTCGCGCTGCTTGTCGATGCCGGAGTCGACGCGGTCTTGGTCGGCGAAGCGCTTCTTCGGGCAGCCGATCCTGGCGCCAAACTCCGCGAGCTGATTGCCGCGGGCGCGCCTGAGCGCGTGCTCGAGGGCACCCCATGAGCCAGACAAGCACCGGCACGATGGTCAAGATCTGCGGGCTGCGTTCGCTGGCCGAAGCGCGCGCAGCGCTCGACGCAGGCGCAGACATGCTTGGCTTCATTTTCTGGAAGCCAAGCAAACGCTACATAGCTCCCTCGGCCGCGGCGCGCATCATCCACAGTCTGAGGACCGAGGCCGCGCGCTGGTCAGCCGTCGGGGTCTTCGTCGATCCCGCCATTGACACCGTGACAGAGACCACGGCCGAGTGTGGCCTGGACTACGTGCAGCTGTCTGGCGAGGAGACGGTCGCCACCGTGGAGGGCATGCCGCGCCCAACGCTTAAGGCGGTCCACGTCCACGCTGGCGGCGAAGCCGCGGCCGCCGAGCTCGTAGCCAGCGACGCCCTGCGCGCCCACTGGTACCTGCTCGACACGCATGTCGACGGTCTGCCCGGCGGCACGGGCAGCGTTTTCGATTGGTCCGCACTCCACACAGTCGGCGGGCGCTGCTTCGTAGCCGGCGGCCTTCGCCCGGACAACGTCGCGGCGGCGCTGGCAACGCTTGCGCCGGTCGGCGTCGACGTCAGCAGCGGCGTGGAGTATTCAACGGCGCAGACGCAATCACCAGCCGGCGCCAAAGATCCGGCCCTGATCCGAGCTTTCATGGAGGCAGTCCGTACGTATGACAATCGCCCACACTAGCCCCGTTCCTCTCGTTCGCGGCCGCTACGGCGCCTACGGCGGCCAGTACGTCCCCGAAACCATCATGCCGGCGCTCGAAGAACTGGAGCTCGGTTTCTCGGAGGCCATGGCCGACAGCGCCTTCACTGCCGAGCTCGAGCGGCTGCTGCGCACCTACGTCGGCCGCCCGACCGCGCTGTACGAGGCCAAACACTTCGCGGCACGCGTCGGCTCAGGCGCGGTCTGGCTGAAGCGCGAGGACCTGGCGTTCACCGGTGCGCACAAGATCAACAACGCCGTCGGCCAGGGCTTGCTTGCTCAGCGCATGGGCAAGCGGCGGATCATCGCCGAAACCGGGGCCGGCCAGCACGGCGTGGCCACCGCGACGGTATGCGCCATGCTCGGTCTGGAATGCGTCGTCTACATGGGCGAGGAGGACATGCAGCGGCAGGCGCTCAACGTGTATCGGATGCGGCTCCTGGGTGCCGAGGTGCGTCCGGTCACCGCCGGCACGCGCACGCTCAAGGACGCGATCAGCGAGGCGTTCCGCGACTGGGTCACGACCATCGAGACGAGTTACTACCTGATCGGCTCAGTCGTCGGGCCGCACCCGTACCCGGCCATCGTGCGCGCCTTCCAGGCCATTATCAGCCAGGAGGCGCGAGCCCAGTCGCTGGAGTCGATGGGGCGCCTGCCAGATCGCGTGGTCGCGTGCGTCGGCGGCGGGTCCAACGCGATTGGCTCGTTCGCTGCATTTCTCGAGGATGCCTCTGTAGAGCTGATCGGCGTCGAGGCTGGCGGACGCGGCGCCGAGGTCGGCGACAATGCGGCGACACTGGCAACGGGTCGACCCGGCATCCTGCACGGCGCGCATAGCTACGTCCTCCAGGACACACAAGGCCAGATTGCTAGCACCCACAGCGTGTCGGCTGGGCTGGACTATCCGGGTGTCGGCCCCGAGCACTCCTTCCTCAAGGATCGCGGCCGCGTTCAGTACGCGTCGGTCACCGACACCGAGGCGCTGGAAGCATTCTTCCTGCTCACCCGGAGCGAAGGCATCATGCCCGCACTCGAGCCGGCCCATGCTCTAGCCTGGGTTCGGGCGCATCCGCAGCCGGGGCTCACGCTGGTAACGCTGTCCGGCCGCGGCGACAAGGACATCCACACCGTAGCCAGCGCCTCCGGCCATGCGGAATACCTGGCGTGAGCCGCACTTCGCGCACGTTCGAGCGCCTGCGTGACGAGCACCGCTGCGGACTCTTTCCGTTCCTGGCGGCAGGCTTTCCGGATGTGCCCACCAGCCATGCTCTGGCTGAAGCGGCGCTCGAGGCGGGAGCGGACGGGTTCGAAATCGGCGTCCCCTTCTCCGACCCACTCGCCGATGGCGCCACCCACCAGCGCGTCTACGCCAGGGCCCTGGCTGGTGGCGCGACCCTCGACACCGCGCTCGACCTGGCGCGTGTGATTCGCCGCCGTTCGCCCGAGACGCCGGTCGCGCTGATGTCGTACTACAACCCGCTTCGACAGCGCGGGGACGTCCGTCTCGCGGCCCAGCTCGCCGAGATCGAGGTGGACGCGGCAATCGTGCCTGACCTTCCACCTGAGGAAGCCGACGAATTTCGCACCGCGCTCCTGGCGCACGGACTCGGCCTGGTGCCGCTGCTCGCGCCAACCAGCCCGCGCGCGCGGATACGCGCCGTGGCTGCGCTGGACCCGATCTGGATTTACTGTGTGGCGCTGGTCGGAGTGACCGGTGCGCGCCAGGATCTATCGACCGACCTGGCCGCGTTCCTGGACAACGTTCGAGCCGAAACCGCGGCGCCGCTGGTGGTTGGCTTCGGTATTTCGCAGGCGGACCACGTCCAACGGGTGGCACGCCTGGGCGCCGCCGCGGCGATCGTGGGCAGCGCCCTGACTGACCTGGTCGAACACTCTGACGATCCCATCACGGCTGCCAGAGCCTACCTCGGAGAGCTCAAGCTTGCCGGCGCGTCTGGAGCCGTCGCGCGGTAGCGGAGCGACCCAACTCGATCTGCACCTCGAGAGCTTCGACGGTCCGCTCGAGTTGTTGTTGCTCCTGATCGAGCAGCGTCGCCTGCCAATTACGCAGGTCAGCCTGGCACAGGTAGCCGACCAGTATCTGGCGCAGGTGCACGCCCAGCCCGCGATCGACCCCAACCTGCTGGCCGACTTTCTGGTCATCGGTGGCAAGCTCCTGCTGCTGAAGTCGCGCGCGCTCCTGCTGACCGAAGAGCCCGATCCAGCGGTCGAGGAGGTCGCCTCCGATCTCGCCGAACGTCTGGCGACCTATCGCGTGTTCCGCGCGGCTGCCGAGGTCCTGCGCGAGCTCGAGCAGCGCGGCGCGCACATGTACCCGACTCTGCGCGAGCCAGCCATCAGCACCGCCCTGCCGCCGCTGGCTCCACTTGAGCCGGGCGCGTTGTTGGGGGTGTGGCTGCGTTTTCTAGGAACATCCGTCGCAGGCCAAATCGAGCTACCGACGGTGACGCGCGCGAGCGTCGACCAACGGCGGGCTGCCATTCTGGACGCGCTGCGCTACGCGCCGAGCGTCTCCTTTCGGTCGATGGCTGGTGCCAGCGTGGACGAAGTAGTGGCTACGTTCCTGGCGGTACTGGAGCTTTTTCGTCGCGGCCTGATCGAGGTCGAGCAGCAGGCGCCCTTTGGAGATTTGACCCTCAGCTTGATCGCTCGGTGAGGATGGCGAGCAGCTCTCGCGGCGTGGAAGCCAGGTGCACCCTGCCCGGGTGGGCCGCTCCGACCGCTTCGGCCGAGACGCCGTCAAGCGTCGCGCTGCCATCGAAGCCAAACGGGCCGGCCGGCAGGACAATATCGTCGATCTCACCGGGCAGCGAGTGCAGGGCGCGGATGAGATCGGCCCCCGACAGCAGCCCCGAAACGGAGATCGAGCCCTCGCCAAAGTAAGCGTTATCGACTGCGACAACTCGCGGCCGCCACCCAGCGCGTTCGGCCCACGCGTCTGCCATGCGATTGAGCGCCGGCGCGGCCAATTGACCGGTGACCCAGGCGACGTTGCGTGCGGGAGTGGGGCTCTTCTGTGCGCGCTCGAGCAAGCGCTGCCACTCGTCGAGCATGGAGCGCAGCAGGCCCACGCCGTTGGTCAGGACGGGAAACCCGTCGTAGTCCGCGGCCGGCGGAACCTCGTCGCGGCCGGCCAACAGGTACAGCTCGTCGCTGGCATACACGAATCCCTGGCCCAGCTTGCGTCGCAGGGCAGTCTGCCACCGCTCGCATTGCTCGAGCGCTCGGGTTGCCTCGGCTGGCGAGGGACGCTGGATGGTTCTTGCCCGAGAGTAGCGAGTGAGCCCAACCGGCACGACCGACACGCTCGCCACCGATGGGTGCAATCGCGCCAGGTCTTCGACGGTTCTGTCCAGCACCGCGCCATCGTTGATCCCAGCGCACAGGACGATCTGCGCGTTTACCCGAATGCCCAGGCTCTTCAGCCGATCGAGCTGTGGCAGGATCGGCGGCGCGTGGCGGTTGTTGAGCAGCTTCTGGCGAACGGCAGGCTCGGTGACGTGGACGGACACGTTCAGCGGCGAGAGTCGCTGGTAGCCGATCCGGGCCCAATCGCTTTCGTCAAGGTTGGTCAGGGTCAGAAAGTTGCCCCAGAGAAACGAGTAGCGGTAGTCGTCGTCGAAAACGTACAGGCTCGACCGCAGACCCGCGGGCAGTCCGCGGATGAAGCAGAACTCGCAGTGGTTGTTGCATTCGCGGATGCCGCCTGGCACAGCTTCCACCAGCGTGAGCGCGGCCGGATCGAGCTCGGTCTGGCCTCGCCGCAGCTCGAGGCGCTGCCCATCCTGCCGCTGGACGACGACGCAGCCTGCCTCAGGCAGCTCGAGCTGCAGATCGATGACGTCGCGCGGTACGAGTCCGTCGATGGCCAGCAATCGGTCGCCTGACCGAACGCCAAACCCGGCGAGCACTGACCCGGCCTCAACCGCCTGCACCCGCAAGCCCGTCTCCACGCCGATAAGTGGCTTCATGCGTGCACGGGGTTCGCGCCGCGAGCGCGGGCAAGCGTAACGATGCGCTCAATCACGGCTTCGGGGCTGAGCCCGTCGGTCTGTATCTCGACCGCGTCGGCCGCGCAGGTCATGGGCGCGACCGTGCGCGAGGCGTCGAGCGCGTCGCGGCGCCGCATGCCTTCGAGCACGCTGGGGTACGGCTCGCCCGTTTGGACCGCTCGCCGGCGGGCGCGTTCTTCGGCGCTGGCCGTGAGCCAGATCTTGAGCGGCGCCTCGGGCACGATGACGGTGCCGATGTCCCGCCCGGCCATTACCAGACCTGGAGGACGGATCAGGCCGCGCTGGGCGGGCAGCATCGCCTCGCGCACGGCGGAGTGCGCCGAAACGCGTGAGACGGCCGCATCGACGGGGTGCGCATGCAGTTCGGCCGTGACGTCCACGCCGTCGCGGAAGACACGCCCGAGGGGATCGACGTCGATATCCATCGAGCCGACAAGCGAGGCCAGCGCCGACGCGTCCTCCGGATCGACGTTGCGCGCGACGGCCAGCCAGGTCAGCACCCGGTACAGGAGCCCCGTATCGAAGTACCCGAGCCCAAGCTGGCGCGCAACCCCCAGCCCAACGCTGCTCTTGCCAGCCGCCGCCGGGCCGTCGAGGGCAACCACAAACGCCCCCCCGTCCAGCCGCACCGTCGCCCGCTGCTCCGAGCTCAAGAGCCGTCGCGTGGCGTCAACCGTCGACCGCTACGCCCAGATTCGGGGGCGCTGGGTGCAACCTCGCGAGCCCTCTGAGTTGACTGGTCACGGCTGGGCGTAGATTGGCGGGCGCTCTCGGCCGTCTGGGGGGCGCTCGGGGTTGAGGCGCGGGCGTCAAGGCCGACGGTGGACCGCAGGGCTTCGATTTCACGCGGGGTCAGCGTGCGGTACTGGCCCGGTTGCAGGTCGCCTAGAGCTAGCGGGCCTATGCGGACCCGCTGCAGCCCTTCGACGACACAGCCAAGCGCGCTGAACATGCGGCGTACCTGCCGCTTGCGGCCTTCGACCAGCACTACGCGTACGCGGCCGCCCCGCGGAGTGCTTCGCAGAAGACTCGTGCGCACGACACGCGCCAGGCCGTCGTCGAGCATCACGCCCGCTCGCAAGCTTTCGAGCACGCCTTCGCCGAGGTCGGGAGCGTCCACCAGGACGTGATACTCCTTTTCGACGCCGAAGCGCGCCTGGGTCAGCCGGAACGTCAGCTCGCCATCGTCGGTCAGCAATACCAGGCCTTCCGAGTCAATGTCGAGGCGGCCGACCGGATACAGGCGCCGCGAGGCGTTGACCATCTCGACAACCGTCGGCCGCCGCTCAGGGTCGCTGGCGGTACTGACCACGCCCAGGGGCTTGTTCAGCGCCACGTAGACGTGTTGCGAAGCCGGTTCGGCATTGGCCAGGCGCCGACCGTCCACTTCGATGGCATCCCGCTCAGGGTCAACCTGAGTGCCCATCTCCAGCACCACGGACCCATTCACCCACACCCGACGGTCGCGAATCATCTGCTCCGCCGCGCGGCGAGATGCCACGCCAGCATGCGCCAGCACCTTGTGCAGCCGCTCGGTCATCCGAGATAGACGTCGCGGAGATGCTCGCAGCGCAGCAGCCCGCCATCGAGGTCAAGCTCAACGGCGACCATATCGAGCCGCCAGTGGCGCTCCAGCATGTTGTTGTCCATGGCGAACGTTTGGAGTCCCAGGCTCATGCGTCGCAGCTTCCAACGCGTGACCGCTTCCTCTGGCTTTTCGAGGTCGAGGGCCGTGCGCGTCTTTACCTCCACCGCTACCAGGTCGTCGTCGTGGTCGACGACGAGGTCGATTTCCCCAGGCACCGTGCGATAGTTGCGGGCGAGAATCGTCGCCCCCAATTTTACCAGCAGCGTCTCGGCCAACTGCTCGCCCCACTTGCCGAGCGCAACGTTGTATCTGCTCACGGGTCCCCGGGGCATTCTCGCAGAGCAGGCCGGGGTCGCGGCGGTATTTCTCGAGGCACGCAAGGCACGCAAGCCACGCGAGGCACGCGCTGCGCTCAAACATCAACCCCAGTGAACGGAAGCGCCTCATCCAGGTGAGCACCGCGACGACCCGCGCGCCGGAGGCCAGAGCCGGACCCGGCTCCATCGAGAACCGCCACGGCAACCCCTGACGCGGCCGTGGTCACGCAGACGGCGGGCGCCCCTCGACACGCCCAGACTACCCACGGGATTTGCGTCCGGCAGAGATGAACGCGGCTCGGAGAGCTCAGCTAGGGAGTTCGGCCGAAACGTGCATTTCACACGCCACAGGGTCGCCGAACTCCGTTCGAACAGATTGCCTGGAGGGGTGACTCCGTGGCGGAAGACTTTCGGCCGCCCCTCTAGGGAGTTTGGCCGAAAAGTGCGCGGTCCGAAGCGAACAGCGGCCAAACTCCGTTCAAATAGACTGGGCTAGAGGGGCGACATCCGTGGCAGAAGACTTTTCGGCCGCCCCTCTAGGAAGCAACCTGGTCGTAGACCACCGCCGGTAGCGTGCCCAGGGCTTCGTCTGCTGCCTCTTGGACCGAAACATCGGCGGCGGTAAGCTCGATGGCCATGTCGGCCTCGGTGATGGCCTGGAGGTGGCTGCCACCTTCGCCCAGGTCGAGCGTGAGCTGTGTCAACATGCGGACGGTACCGAAGCTTCTTCGGTGGTGCGGGGTGATGCCGAGGCGGTGGATTGCCTGACGATGATCCGGGGTGGGGTAGCCGGCATTGTGCTCCCACCCGTAGCCCGGGTAGCGCGCGGCTAACTTGGTCATCAGCCCGTCTCGGCAAACCTTGCCGACGATTGAAGCGGCAGCAATGGAGTACGCGGTGGCGTCGCCGCGCACGATACACGTGTTCGGGCCCATGTCGACGTCGCGAATCGGCAGGCCGTCGATCAGGGAATGATCGCAGGCGCCCACGCGGTCGAGCGCCCGCTTCATCGCCAGGTGTGTTGCCCGCAGAATGTTGAGCCGCTCGATTTCGCGTGCGCTCGCCGCGCCGATGCCCACCCGGACGGCTTTGGCGCAGATCAACTCAGCCAGGCGTTCGCGCTCGACGCGACTGAGCATTTTCGAATCCCGCACGCCGGGGATGCGTCTGCAATTCACGGGCATATACAGCGCGCAGGCAACCACAGGCCCGCTCAGTGCCGCGACGCCGCACTCGTCGATCCCGACGATGCGTGCCAGCCCGTCACGCCAGAAGCTGCGTTCCACCTTGAGCGTTGGGTCGACGACCACCTGGCGGCGTTTCTTGCGCACGACGGCTCGCATTGCGTCCTGAAGGGTAGGCGATCTCTTGTTGTGGAGCACAGTGCGAGGTAGCCAACCGATCTGCGAGTCTGCGTACGCGGAAACGACACTGCCGCCAGGCTCGGCGACCACGAATTTACGGTGTTGTTGCAAAGCATTGGTGATGCCTCGGAGGCAGTTCTCGTGAGCGAGCGCATCCGCCGCGCGATCGAGCAGCCCATCCAACTGGGCACGCAAAGATCTACTCGTAGAAGAATGGCTGCCTCGTTTGGCGACAGGGAATCGGCGGCGTGGATGACGTTGGCTGTTTGCCCACCACTCCGGCCGTATGCGCCCCGAATGTCCAGATGTACCGTTCTGACCATAGCTATGTCTAAATCTCCGCTGAATCGCCGGCAATTCGCCGACCGGGTGCGTGAGTTTTTCACCCCCGCTCGACGAGCGACCGCTCGGACCTGTTCTTAGTTTAGAGACGTCCCGATTTATGAAAACGGCTGGACCTGACGAGGCGACAAAGCGCACGGCCCCCATGTGTAACGGAATGCACTGCTCGTCTCCTTTAGTGGTGAGGAGCAGAATGATGGCTCCCTAATCTCCCCGCGCTGAACAGACAGCGTCACAGAAATGGAGTGTTGCAATGTCATTCACTGAAGTCAGCCCACGCGATTCGTCCGAAGCCGTTCTCAATTGGTCGCCCGACGCCCCCAAGGGCGGGCGAGCGGTCCTGAATCGGATTCTCAAAGAAAATGCGACGGTCCTGCTTTTCTTTTCGCAGACACTGGTCGCCTCTTTAAGGGATGTCGGCTACAACAGCACGACCTCGGCGCTGTGCGAGCAGGTGGACAACGCACTTCAAGCGGGTGCTAGCGAGATTCGCGTGTACTTCCGCCAGTATGGGTCACGGGGCAGCTATGAAATTGATGCTGCCGTGTACGACAACGGTCGGGGAATGTCACCATCCGTCCTGAAGGTCGCTATGGCGTTTGGCGGTTCGATGCGCTTCGCCAGTCGAACAGGCATCGGTCGGTTTGGGATGGGTATGAAGACGGCTGCCTTGAGCTTGTCGCCCACCTTAGAGGTCTACTCCTGGCAAGAGCCTCGCGCGTTCTACAACATGACGCTGGACGTAGAAGAGATCGGACGCGACCGCGCGAACCTTGTGACACTGCCCGATCCCAGGTTGATGGACACCCTCCCTCCTGAGGTCGCCGACCTACTCAAGCGCCCACTCATATACCCAGCCAGTCCGTCCGAACAGGACCTTCTCGCCTCAACAGAGGACGACCTGTTCCTACGTCTCGGAACCTCGGGCACCATCGTCTCGAGCGCCGACCTGACCAGCCGTCGCCGACGCTTCGAGGCCCGAACGGTAGGCCGCCAGGGTTCCTACTGACCGTGTAGCCTCGGCGCCGATCGTCGTTTGGAGCGTGGTGGTGTCGGCCTGCTGCCGCGCAATCATCGTCGCCCCGATCGTGTCGGATGTCGCCACGGCAGCCGTCTCATAGGCCACGGCATGCTGATATTGGGCGGCCTGCCGCTGCTGCTCGGAGTTGTTCTGGTTGATCCCGACCAGCCCTAGCGTGCCGGCGACGATGACCACCAACACGAGACCCGCCACTACGAAAGGTCGCATCAGTCGTCCAGGCTGTGTCTGCTTCCTGCTGTCGAGGCTACGCGCTGCGATGGCTGCGGCCAATCGACCAGGAGCGCCTCGGGAATCACAGGCACGGCCGGTGCTGGTTGGCTGACCAGGTCGCTGAGTTGTCGATCGCGGCGCCAGTCGATGCGCTCAAGGCGCGCGGGCGGTGTACCGCCGGCGATGGCGACCACGTGCTCGGCATCGAGCTGCAGGACCTCATGCGGCAGCAGCAGCGGCTGCTCACGTTCGGCGTAGCCCCGACCAGCTCGGCGTTGCGCCCTGGCTGGCGCCGTTGTGGCGGCCCTGGACGAGCATCGGACCGGTGCGCCTCGAGAGCGCTTCGGCCGTCTCGATGTCGCGCTGCCGGTAATAGACATGCGCGTCGGCGCTGTCGCGGATCGTGGCCGCCCGAGCAGGCCCGTAGCTCGTTTGAAGCTGCGCCAGGCTCTGCACGGCGACCCATATCGAGATGCCGTAGCCGGCCACGGTTGCCATCTACTCGGGGATGGCCGGGATCGGCGTACGAGCGGCTTCGTCGACCAGGCACAGCACCGGCGCAGCCTTGGCGCGATCGGCCGGTGCAGCCGCTGCCCACCATTCGATCAGCTCGCCGAGCAGCGTGTCCCACACCAGGCGGACCAGCGGCACCAGCGCCTCCAGGTTACGCTCCGGCCAGCGCAGGTAGACCGTCACTGGCTGGCACGACGTGTAGAGCTCTGACGGTCGACCATGCTCGCGCTCGCAACCCGTAGCATCGCCGGCGTGACCGAGGCGTGCGACGCTCTACCTTGCCGTACCTCAATCGACAAGTCGAGACAGCGCCGAGAAATAGCCCCTTGACGATTGTTTCTTACAGCGATAGGGTAGACTTTGTAAGGAATCGTGACATGACAGCAGCTGCTACGCTCAGGGTCGCTGGCGACCTCCTCAACCAGGCCGACAAGATCCGCGACCAGCTCCCCGATGTGGCCGCGGCACTCGAGTCACACAGTGCGGCTCTGATCGAGACGGTGCCATGTCTCTCCGTGGCCGACGTCGCTGATCTGCTGGGTCAGAGCCGACCCACGATTTACGAGTGGGTCAAGGCCGGCTACTTGCTCTCCGAAGAGGCGGGCGCACAGAGCATGTCGATCTCGGCCAACAGTCTCGTGAAACTGATCCCGATCCTCGACCAGTGGGAAGACGACGGCCGCCCTGGCCGACCCAGTCGGTTGCTACGCCAGTGGTTCGCGGATGCGCAGGAGTTGCGCCAGCGACGGCGCGAGTTCGCTGCCAAACAGCGGGCGGGTGCGATCGACCTCAAGCCGCCGCGACGGTCAACTGCGGCTCCACGCGAGGCGTTGCCGGCCTAGAGGGGCAGCCGAAAAGTCTTCTGCACGGACATCGCCCCTCTAGGCCGGTCTATCGAACGGAGTTCGGCCGCTAGACATTCCGGCAGTGCACTTTTCGGCCGAACTCCTAGCGCCTGGTCATCCTCTCAATCTGCTTCACGCCGTCCTCCACGCCGACTGTCCGGCCTGCCGGGTCCAGGTCGGTGCAGCACGGCTCGACATCGAGCTGCGCGTGTCGCTCGTCGGCCGGTAGGTCGAACATATCTGCCAGGTCGTCGTACACGTCGCCGACTTCCCCATGCCCCAGATGTGGGCCGAACGCAACGATGTCGAAGACGCACCTATCAGGGTCCCACAGGTAAATAAGGCGTAGTCGCCGAGGCAGATCGACTTTGCAGAAGTGGTCCCAGCGCCACTCTGTATCTGGCGCGCTAGCCGGGTGCCGCAAACGCTGACCCAGGCATGGGTTCTCGAGCACCTGGACGATTCGCTTCAGGTAGTTGCGAACGTTGTGGCCGTATACGTCGAACCCTGCCTCACGCCAAATGTCGAACGGGAACAGCACCCACAAACAGTACGCGTTCATGGGGCTAGTGAGGCGTCATCAGACAGAAAGCACTGTACGCGTCTTCGTGAAGATCGTTCGTGCACGTGTGTAAGCACCCACGAAGCTATCCCGGCACTCACACCGTGGCTTGGCCTGTGCCATGAGCAACGCCAACTTCGCTGCCATTTCACCTGCGCGTCACAGCAAACGGCAGAAAGCCCCGTGAAAATTCGGCGTCCAAGCCCTTTCTCCTGAACGCATGAGAAGAGTGCTTATCATGCGTTCGCCTAGTGTCCTGTCTCAGAAGTTCGGCGCTGAATCCCCACGATGCAATCAAGGTTGAGTCTCATGAGGCGTATTCAGAGACAGGACGCTAGTGCGCTGCGGTAGCATTGGCAGCCCACGGCTGCTATGGGAACCATCGATCGGGCCGCCCTCCACCGCCAGATCGACGCCCTGGCGCCCGAGCTCCTCGACGTCGTCGAGCGCTCGCCCGACGTCATGGCCGGCCTGTCTGTCTTTCGCGGCACCCGCGTGCCGGCCAAAGCGCTGCTCGACTACCTGGCCGCCGGCGACAGCCTGGACACCTTTCTCGACGACTTCGCGTCCGTCCGCCGCGAGCAGGCGATCGCCCTGCTGGAGCTCACCCGCGAGCTCATGTCGAGCTAAGCAAAGCCGAGACGTGCGCGGGCTGCTCGACGAATGCGTCCCACGCCGCCTGGCGCAGTTCTTCGGCGCCAGCCACTCCGTAGCCACAGTGACCGGTACTCGCACAAGGAGGTGCTGCTGCTTGGCGCGTGTCTTGTCCGATGCCAGCGTGACTGCGACAGCCCACTAGCGCGGGCGGTCGAAGAAGTCCGCTACTTCAGCAGTCGCGCCTCTAACCCAAGTCTGTGTGAACGGAGGTTGGCCGCTGCTGGCCGATCGCCATGCCGCTGCTTGACCGAACACCTGTTCGGCGGCGCCGTGGGCGGCGGCGAAGCTCACGCGGGCCAGCCGCTGCCCGCGACAGTGCGCCGGCGGGTGCTGACCCGGCGGCGCTGGATATGAGTCTGCCCGGAGTTCGCGCGGACTCAGGCGCTGACGCGGGCCTCGCGCTTGCGCGGGCCGCCGTCGCGGCGCTCTCTGATGCGCGCGGCTTTGCCGGTCAGGCCACGCAGGTAGAACAGCTTGGCGCGCCGAACCGCCCCGCGCCTGGCCACTTCGACCTTCTCCACCCGCGGCGACTGGAACATGAATGTTCGTTCGACGCCGACGCCATGGGCCACGCGGCGCACCCGAAAGCTCCCATCGTAGGCGTTGGGCTTCTTCACCTGGAGCACCACCCCTTCGAACATTTGGGGCCGCTCGCGGTTGCCCTCAACCACCCGCACGTGGACGCGGACGGTATCGCCCGGCCGGATGGCGGGCAGGTCGCTGCGGCGCGAGAGCTGCAGCAGATCAGCAAGTTCAGGCATGGCTCAATTCGTACCTGCCGCGAGTATAGCGTCTCCTGAGCACGACGAGCGCATTGCATCTCCAGAGCGCCACGACCGGGTCGCGTCTCCTGAACACCACGACCGCTTCGTGGACTACATTACCGTTTGCGCTTGCGCCGCAAGCTCGGCCGCTGACGCGGTTCGGCGTTTGCGCCTGGGTCGCCAGCCAGACGCGCGGCAATGGCTCGGAGCTGGCTCAGGCGCTCGCGCGGAAACTGGCGCTCCAATCGTTCCAGCAGACTCAGCGAGCCCTCCAGCTCGCCCAGATACTCCGGCCGCGCGCTTTGAAACGCTAGCAGCGCCACCAGCAGGAACTCGAGCACCTGTTCGTCGACCAATCCGGCGTACGCCCGACGCGGCTCGGAGGCCAGTCGCAGCGCGGCATCGACCCGCGGGAGGTGGCCCCCCTCGCGCAGCGCCGCCGCGAGCTCTAGCACGTCCGCCGCGGCCACTTCGGCCACCGTCGGCCCGAGCCGGGCGCGGACGAACGGCCGCACGCGTTCGTCGGTGATGGCTTCGTCGAGCTCCGTCGGAGAACGAGCCTCGACCAGCACCGCCGGGCGGACGGCGACGGCGCCGAAGCGTTGCTCCCACGCCGCCAGCCTGTCCTCGACGGTGTCTGGCAGGGGCGCCTGGGTCAATTTTCGCAGCAACCGCCGGCACTCAGCAACAGAGCCGCCGCCGCCCAGCGCCGCAGCCACGTGCGACTGGATCAGATGGTAGCGCGACGGGCGACCGCGCTCGCGCAAGACCAGGTACCGTTCGGCCTCCAGCAGCGTGCCCAGATTGGCACGCGTCGGCGCGACCAGCTCAGCAGCCCCCTCCCAGTGGCACGCCTCCGCAGCCGCGGTCGGCCGCCTAGGTAAGGTGCGCCGTTCACGAGCCACGGACGGCCCCGCGCCAGGCTGAGCGCTCGGTTCGCCCGGCCGCAAGGGCCGCCCGCTTGGCAGAGCGCTCGGTTCATCCGCCAGCGATGGCCCAGCGCCAGGCTGAGCGCTCGGTTCACCCGCCAGCGGGGGCTGCCCGCCACCAGGTGTGCTGCCTTCGGCTGCCACGGGCTCGCTGGCGCTGACTGGGGGGCTGCCTTCGAGCCCGCCTCCCTTGCGCTTGAAGGCAGCCGGCGGGTCTCGGGGAGCTGGCAGAACGCCTGAGCGGCGCATGATGGACCGCCCGTCGGCGCTGGCGCTGATGACGCCCAGCCAGTACATCGGTCCGAGCACGGCGTAGCGCAGCAGCGGCTCCTCCAGGTCGGCCCAACTGGCCGAGTCCATCGCCACGATGCCGCGCGCGTTCAGCTGCTCTCGGACCACGACCGGCCGCACCCTCCGTAGCCAGTCAGAAAACCTACTGAAGGCTATCCAGGCGCCTTCCGGCAGTGACTGGACCGCGTCGACCAGCGCCGAGCGCAAGAGCACCGTTTCGGCAAGCTCCTGGCCGTGCTCGAAGTCAGTCTCCGCGTGGTCGAGCTCAGACCAGCCGCGATCGCCTAGGTACGTGCGCCAGAGCCGATCGGCCAACGCAGGTGGGTCATCCAGCAGCCGCGACAACGTCGGGCCGGCCCCGATCGCACCATCCGCCTGGTGAACCAGCAGTCCAGCCGACTGGGCGAGGTGGCGCAGGAAGAGCCAGCGGGCTTCCCAATCCCAGCCCGACGGCTCTTCCGACCAGTCGCGCACGTCCTGCTCGAGGTTCCCACCAGTGCGGGTGAGGGCGCTCACCACGGCGAACAGACTGAACGACGGGTCGCTGGCCCTGCGTTCGGCTGGCGGCGCCTCGCCTGCCGGCGGCGCGTCAAGCGCTGGCGGTGGGGGCAGGCGCCCGAGAATCTCCTCGGGCGCCTGGAACACTTCGCCCCGCAGCGGACCCGCCGCGGCAAACACGCGAAACAGGAACCCGCGTTCGATCAGCGCGTCGCCAGCGCCCGGGTGATCGCGCTCGACGAGCAGTCCCCGCAGCTCGCCACCGCTGGCCCGCGCCGCCAGTAACGTCTCCCGCTCGTCGTCTGAGAGCCGATCGAGCTGGTCTTCGAGGTACGTCGAATCGAGGACCAAACGCTCGGCGAGTCGCTCGATCAGCTCGCCGCGCGTGGTGGCGTCGTCGTGGACCAGCCCGTGGACACTGGCCATGCGGCGCAGCGCCCCGGTCGGCGACAGGTCCAATCCTTCGCGCAGCAACACGGCGGCAAAGCTGTAGAGGATCGAGGACGCTCAGTCCTGTGCGTCAGCGTCCGATAAACAGGGGCGCCATGACCAGAGTGATGGTGCTGAGCAATTTGATGACCACGTGCAGAGATGGGCCAGCCGTGTCTTTGAACGGATCGCCGACCGTGTCGCCGACTACGGCCGCGGCGTGCGCGTCGGTGCCCTTACCGAGCGGCGCACCCTCATCATCTTTGAGGAAGCCAAGCTCGATGAATTTCTTGGCGTTGTCCCACGTCCCGCCCGAGTTGTTGAGCACGGTGGCCATCAAAATGCCGCCCATCGTGCCGACCATCAGGAAGCCGGCCGCGGCCTCGGCCTTCAGGACCACGCCGACCACAATCGGGAACAGGACGGCCAGCAAGCCTGGAGCGACCATCTCGCGCAATCCCGCCTGCGCGGTGATGTCGACTGCCCGAGCGTAGTCGGGGCGTTCTGTGCCCAGCATGATGCCGGGGTGCTCACGGAACTGGCGGCGAACTTCCTGAATGATGGTGCCCGCCGCTGTGCCAACGGCTCGGATGGCCAGCGAGCTGAAGAAGAAGATCAGCATCAAGCCCAGGAAGCCGCCGATGAAGACCTGCACTTTGGACAGGTCCACGGGGAAGTTGTCGACGCCGGTGGCCTTCTTGATCTCGTCGAGATAGGCCGAAAACAACAGGAAGGCGGCCAGGGCCGCCGAGCCAACGGCGTAGCCCTTGGTCAGCGCCTTGGTGGTGTTGCCAACCCCGTCCAAGACATCGGTGATGTGCCGCACCTCCTCGGGCGCCTGGGCAAACTGGGCAATGCCCCCGGCATTGTCGGTGATCGGTCCGAACGTGTCCATCGACAGCACGTAAGCCACGGTGGTCAGCATGCCCATGGTCGCCACCGCCGTGCCAAACAGCCCTGGATTGACGTTGCCGGTGGCCAGCGCCGGGGTGAGTGAGGCGGCCTGGGAGCCAAAGAAATACGACAGCCCCAGGGCGATCGAGATAATGAGCGCGGTTACACCGGTGCTTTCGAGTCCGACGGCGAAGCCGGAGATGATGTTGGTCGCGGGGCCGGTGCGCGAAGCGCGCGCCAGCTCCTGGACCGGACGCCAGTTGCCAGCCGTGTAGAACTGGGTGATATAGACGAAGGCGACGCTGGTCAGCAGCCCTGTCAGGCCAGCGAGCGCGAACCAGTAGTTGCCGTCGAGCATGATCCAGACAGTGCCGACGATGCCGATGGCAGCGATGACCGTCATGGCCCAGTAGCCCTGGTCGAGCTTGCGCTGCGGATCGTTGACCTCGCCGACGCCCACCGCCAGGATGCCGACCATGGAGGCGATGATGCCGACCGAGCGAACCACGAGCGGGAAGAACACCCAGGACGTGTTGCCGGTGGCGACGTACAGGGCGACCCCGAGAATCATGGCGCCAATGTTCTCGGCGGCAGTCGATTCGAACAGATCCGCGCCACGCCCGGCGCAGTCGCCGACGTTGTCGCCCACGAGATCAGCGATCACTGCCGCGTTGCGCGGGTCGTCCTCGGGAATACCCGCTTCGACCTTGCCGACCAGGTCCGCGCCGACGTCGGCTGCCTTGGTGTAGATACCTCCACCGAGCTGGGCGAATAGTGCTACGAACGAGGCGCCGAAACCGAAGCCGACGATCTCGAATGGCACGCTGGCCACCCCGTCGGCCAGCCGCTGGGCGGCGGTCGCTCCAGGCGCCGCGGCGTTGAAGCCGCCAAAGACGGCATACATGCCCAGCACGCCGAGCAGGCTCAACGCTACGACCAGAAAACCAGAGACCGCCCCGCCGCGAAGCGAGACATTGATAGCGTCGCGCAGGCTCCGTTGAGCGGCGGCCGCGGTCCGCAGGTTGGCCTGCACGGCTATGTACATGCCGATGAAGCCCGCCAGGCCTGAACAGAAGGCGCCGACCAGGAACGCGATCGAGGTCCGCACGCCGTGACCCGGATCATTGCCCAGCCACCCGATCAACACGCCGATGATGACCGCCGCCACGATGGCGAGCATGGCTATGGTGCGGTACTGCCGATTCAAGAACGCCATTGCGCCCTCGAAAATCAAACTGGCGACTTCTTGCATCGCCTTGGTCCCGCGGTCTTGCGAAAGCACATCGCGCGCAAGCCAGGCGGCGAACAGAACGGCGATGATCCCCGCCAGCAACACGACCGGCCAGAATTGCATGGGAACCTTGGTCCTCCTACATTCCCGACGATCGACGCAACTGCGCGCCGATCAGAGTGTCAGGGATGGCCGCCGACCGTGCGGAGCGAGGCTCTGGAGGAAGACCACGCACGGGTAACGCTTCACACGCTGCAGCAGCGAGTCTAGCACCCGCGGCCACCCGACCGATACTCGGGCGCTGAAGGCCATCGGAGATAGGATGTAGCCGGGAAACTAGTTCCAAGCGGGAGTGTTAAAGAAAGCCACCATGACAAGCACCTCTACGCCTGGAAGTCGGTTTGCTGGCGCGCGGGCCACCCTGCAGACCGCTGGCGGCGCCGTCACGTATTACCGACTCGCCAGTCTCGCCGAGTCGAACCAGGACGTCACGCAGCTGGAGCGGCTGCCGATGACCATCAAGGTGCTGCTCGAGAACCTGCTGCGCCACGCCGGCAACCGTGTGGTGCGCGACGACGAGATCGAGACCCTGGCGCGGTGGACAGGAGCGATTCAGCAACCCGGCGAGTTCCCTTTCTATCCAGCCCGCGTGCTGCTGCAGGACTTTACGGGAGTGCCGTGCGCAGTCGACCTGGCGGCCATGCGCTCAGCCATGGCGCGGCTGGGGGGTGACCCG
>JAABUQ010004564.1_pt1 | contig 23422 bp, 12 predicted proteins | sample 5560001 | NCBI WGS metagenome assembly JAABUQ01 (sample SAMN10711888, study PRJNA513371) | rock metagenome | isolation source: Antarctica rocks | place: Antarctica: Victoria Land, Finger Mt nord | collected 2015-12-18 | reverse complement strand
GGCCGGAATCACCGGCAACGCCTCGGGCTTCACCAACACCAACCCCAACGCCCCCCAAGCCCAGCAGGTCGCCTTCCTCCAGGGCACCGGCACCATCACCCAGAGGATCACCGTCGCCGTCGCCGGCCGCTACCAACTCGCCTTCGAGGCGGCGCAGCGAGCCGGCAACCAGGAGGACTTCCAGGTGGTGGTCGATGGCACGGTGGTGGGGACGTTCCGCCCCGCCGGGTCGTCGTACGAGTGGTACGGCACGGGGGCCTTCACCGTCACCGCCGGCACGCACACCCTCACCTTCCGGGGGTTAGACTCGGTCGGGGGGGACAACACGGCGTTTTTGGACGCGGTGAGCTTGAGCGGGCTGGCGACGCCGGCTCCCACGGGCGCCTCGGCGGTGCGTTGGACGGTGTACGACGACCAGACGCCGCTCTTGGACTTCAACGCCGCCGGCACCTTGCAGGCGCGTTACCTCTCCGTCCCGGGTGCGATCGACGAGTTGCTGGCCCGGCAGACGGCCTCGGGGGTGGCGTGGTACCTGGATGACCGCTTGGGTTCGGTCAAGGATATCATCGACAACACGGGCACGGTGCTCGACCACATCGACTACACCGCCTACGGCCAGGCCACCGAGTCGGTACCGACCCAGGGGGATCGGTTCAAGTACGCCGGGATGGAGTTTGACGCGGCGATCAGCCTCTACTACGATCGAGCCAGGTACTACGACCCGGCGGCGGGACGATTCCTCGGCCAGGACCCGATGGGATTCGCGGCGGGTGACGCCGACCTTTACCGCTACACGGCGAACAATCCGACGAACTTGGTAGATCCGAGTGGAAACGACGGTCCGTTAGATTCGATCACCCCGCAAGGAACCGTGACACTGAATCCGATCAAAAACTTACCCCCGGGCGTTGATCTGATTCCACCTCACTCTCCGATACCGGAGCCCTTGCTTCCCGGAACATCACCTGCGGACGGTGTAATCTTGCCGGGGGTTGGCATCATTAAAGTGCCACAAGCAGGGGAACTCACCATTCTTGGGTTCGATCCCAAGACATGCACGTACCGCATCAAGGTTATTAGTCGATTTCCATTCCACCCGGTCATACTTTACCCTGCTGGTGGGGGAAGTCCATTCTTGCTCCCACCCAGTGTCAACGGTCCCGGCCCCGGTGTCGGTCAAGACTTAAGTACGTTCGGGCCGCTTTACTACGACGTCAGTAGTGGATGTGGCAAGAAGTCGCCCAAAGCCAACCCAGCACTGCCGCCCGGCTATTTTCCACTCTCACCTCGCTGATCCCGAGGCAAGCTGTATAATACCGTTAGTCGGAGCCTTCGTCTCAAGCGAAGGCTTTGAATTCATCACACGTTAACAAAATGTTGTGACATAAATACAATGAACATCAACAGATTAACCATAAGAAATTACGGACTTTTGATTTTTGGTTTTTCATTTGTTTTTTCTGCGTTAAGAACATACTTTGGAATATACCTAACGACCGATCTGATCGCATTGACAGTTTTGACACACATCGTGAAGAAAATATCAAATACTACATACATTAGATCGTGCTGTTACATATTCTCTTTGTATCCATTACTTGTGTTCGTGTCTGTTTTCACTACGTGGTTGTTTGCGTGCTACTATTTGGGCCATCCGCCTGGTCCATACTTTGATGATCCCATGTTTATAAAGAATAGCGTCGCAATCTTGTTCAACTTAACTTCGATGCTAATCCTTGGACTGCTGCCCATGATTTTGCTTTGCGTAATTTTTAACTTATTGGAGCTTATTGCGGAACTGTCAAAAGAAAACCCAAAACGAATCGCCATTGTACATTTGGTTTTTTTACCAATAATTTCTTGGTTTGTTTTTGGTCTGATCTTGGCTGTGAATCCAGCCAATGCGATAGCTTGGTTTGCTGCATGATTAATTGGATTAAAGATTATCGGCGCCGCATCCTGGTCAGCCTCGTAGGAGAGGGAAACCCGGGAGAGGGAAACCCGGGGGGGAAAGAAAACTCGGAAGAAAACTCGGTGTCAGTTCTCATTTCGACCCTCAAAAGAAGAAAACTCGGTGTCAGTTCTCATTTCGACCCTCAAAATGAGAACTGACACTGATCGGCCCCCTGATCGGCCCCCCTCTGATCGGCCCCCCTGCCACCTCTGATCGGCCCCCCCACCTTCAAAGGCCTCGACAGTGCCGGGGGGGACAACACGGCGTTTTTGGACGCGGTGAGCTTGAGTGGGCTGGCGACCGCGGCCCCCACGGGCGCCTCCTCAACCCGCTGGACGGTGTACGACGACCAGACGCCGCTCATGGACTTCAACGGCGCCGGCCAGCTCCAGGCGCGTTACCTGTCGATGCCCGGTGCGATCGATGAGTTGCTGGCCCGCCAGACGTCCTCGGGGGTAGCCTGGTACCTCGACGACCGCTTGGGTTCGGTCCGGGACCTCATCGACAACACGGGGGTGGTGCTCGACCACATTGACTACACCGCCTACGGCCAAGCGTCCGATTCGGCCCCGCCGCAGGGGGACCGCTTCAAGTACGCGGGGATGGAGTTTGACGCGGCGATCGGGTTGTACTACGATCGGGCCCGGTACTACGACCCGGCGGCGGGCCGGTTTATCGGACCGGACCCGACAGGATTCTCTGCCGGCGACGCCAACCTCGACCGCTACGTCGGCAACGAGCCGACTGGCCTCGTAGACCCCACGGGCTTGGCCGGTAGGCCGCCGGGCGGCTGGAACTGGCCCTGGTTGGACGGGACGAGGGCCGCCGGTTGGAGCGTTGTTAACAACGTCTGCCTCGGCGTCCCCAATCTCATCGCCGAAACCCCGGAAAACCTTGATAACAACTTCCGCGACAACCAGGACCGGGCATGGCAGAACGCGGCGCCGGACTCGAACTTCGACGCGAGTGGCGGATCGGGGGCCAGCTTCCCCAACGGCGGTCAACCGCTCTCGCCGGGATTGGCCAACAATCTCGAAACCGCTGCCGAGCTGGGCGGCGCTGCGACGACGCCGTTCGGGCCAGCGATCACGCCCCGACCCGGCAAGCCCTTCACACCCAAGGGGAAGAAGCAAATCTCCGATGAGAACAAGGGGCGCCACGGAGGCGTCGAGACGTGCAACGATTGCTACACGCCCACCGTCCCCGGAAAGCGGCACCAGAAGGACGTGACGCCACCCGCGAACGAGCGTCAATACGACCACAAGGAACCGAAGTCCAAGGGGGGATCGGGTACTCCGGACAACGGGCAGATCCTCTGCAGGAAGTGCAACAGGGCTAAATCGGACCATTAGTCAGGCCGACCAGAAGAGGCCATCGGCCCCCACGTTTGACCGGGATGTCGGGAGCAAGTAAGATCCGGTCGAAGCCACCTCGCAGCTGAACGGGTGGATATCCGGGTGAGCCCGCCCGCTCCTCGTGCTTCGCCATCCGAGAACCTTATCGATCACAGATTAGGACGGTGCTTATGAGCCAAATCAAGATCAAGTTCTCTCTCGAACAGGACGAGGATGGCTATCCGCCCTTCGATTCGGAAAACATCTGGGCGATGGAGCTTTCCGGGGGTGGGTTCCAGATCGACAACATCCCGTTCTACGCCAAAGACGCCACGTTCGGGGACGTCGTAGACATCGAGTGCCGCGAGGGCTCACCCGTCTTCTCCCGAGTTCTTCGGTACTCGGGCAACTCACTGGTTCGCATCAAGTTCTACGACTCAAGCGTTGTCGAGTCGACGATCGCCATCCTCAACGAGATGGGCTGCGAGGCGGAGATCAATGACAACGTCTCGACCCTGGTGGCCCTGCATATACCTTCGAAAGTGAGTTTTAAGAAGGTCATAGACTTTTTAATCGATGGATCGGACAAGGACCTTTGGGATTACGAAGAAGCCCTGGTGTGGGACCAAAACCAACCTGGTCCGGTGAATTAGCTGCCCTGTCCGGAAACTTGGGGGAATGAACGGGGACATTCTTGATTCTGGACGTTGACTGGGCAAGTTAGGTAGTTCCACTCCAACTCCAAAGGCTTTTCAAAAAAGTGTGTTCGACTGCCGGGAATCAAGCGATCTTCTCTAATGAATTGAACTTGCGATAAGTTGTTGCCAGGATATGATTTGCGGCACGGTCGAGTTCGTTTAGGAACGCTGGCTTACACCTCCGCCGGTACGCTAGCCAGCATCACCGACCCCGCCAGCCGCGTCACCAACGTCATCGTTGACTCCAACGACAACCTCACCCAAATCACCGACCATGACAGCCACACCGCCACCGCCTCGGCGCCACATCGAACATGACTTAAAATGACCTACGATCGGGCAAGTCAGGAAATCCAAAAGCGAGGGTTTCGCCATTCGACTTCTCTCCGTCGCCAGTCGCAATTATCTCGCCGAGGATGACCATAAAGTCCGTGCCCACCGCCAGTTTCTCAGCGGCTCTACCCGCTCGGGTTGCGCGGTGGAGGTACTGACGGGCACCATGTCGGCGACCGGACCAGAGGGCGATCCCGCGGCATGGCTCGCCGACGGCACGGCGTTGAAACCACCACCCGATCAGCCCCTACCGGCCTGGCCCTATCTCTCTTCGAGCCTGCGACTCGACGTTGATGGCTGGCCCGTCCACCTCCTGCGCGGGCCGTCCACGCTGCCCCACGAACCCGACGCCGCCGAGGTCGCCGCCTTCGGCCTGCTCGTTGATCATCTCATCAAGCAGACGCGGTCTGACGTGCTGCTCGCCCACGACGCCGACCGCCTCACCGCCGAGGCGCTCCGACGCGGGCACCAGCAGGGCCTCCGTACTGCCCTCCGCCTCCGCGACCGCGGGCCGCATGACCCCGGGGCCGTCCTCGCCGCCGACGCCCTCCTCGTCCCGTCGCACGCCCTCGCCGCCGAACTCCACGAGTCTACCGGCCGACCCTGCCTCGTCCTGCCCGACTTCCTCGACCCCAGCACGGTCCGGGCCGACGCGGGCAACCCCAAGTACCTCGCCTACTTCGACCCCAGCCCCGCCACCGGGCTGGCCGCGTTCGCCCGAATCGCCGACGAGCTGGGGCGGCTCCGGCCCGACATCCCCCTGCTGGTCGTCGCCGGACCCGAGGGGCGAACGGCCCTCGATGCCTGCGGCCTCGACCTCAAGCGGCACAACACCGTCAACCTAATGCGGACCCCGGCCGATCCCCGCGTGGCCTGGGGCCGAGTCCGGGCCGCCCTGGTGCCTGACCTCGACGGCTCCTGCCCGACCGACGCGGTCGTCGCGGCGCTCCTCAACGGCCTGCCGGTCGTCGCCTCGGATCGCGGGGCTTTGCCCGAGGTTCTGGGCGGCTCGGGGACCATCGTGCCGCTACCAGACCGCCTCACCGCCGCCACGATGCTCCTGCCGACCGCTGAGGAGGTCGCCCCCTGGGTCGAGGCCATCGTCCGCCTCTGGGACGGCCAGGCCCACCACGATGAGCAACGCCATCGCGCCGAGGTCGAGGCTCGACGCTGGACCCTCGACAAGCAGACAGCCTGTTACCGGTCCGTCTTCGATGGGCTTCGCCCCCGGGCCACGGTCGAGTCACTGCCGCCCGGCCGATCGAAAGCCGTCGTCCTGGTCCCGCACCTCAACGGCGTCGAGCCAGAGTGCGAGGACGGACTTCGCGGCCTGGAGCGGCTCGGCGTCCGGGTCGTCCGCCGCCGCGGCTGCTCGGCCATCGACGTGGCCCGCAACGAGATGGCCTCAGACGCCTTGCACGACGGCTTCGAGTCAATCCTCTTCATCGACTCCGACCTCGGCTTCGACCCTCGCGACGCGCTGCGCCTCCTGGCTCGCCCCGAGCCGGTCGTCTCGGCCTTCTACGCCAAGAAGGGACCGCGCGAGATGGCCAGCATCGTTGCCGACGGCGTCGCCGAGATCCACTTCGGCCCCGACTCGCCCGGCCCCTACCCCCTGAAGTACGCCGCCGCCGGCTTCCTCCGGGTCCACGCCTCGGCCCTCCGCCAGTTGATCACCGAGTTGAAGCTGCCGCTGTGCAACCTCGACTGGGGCCGCGGCTGCTGGCCGTTCTTCCAACCCATGATCACCGACAACGCCAGCGGCCACCCGCACTACCTCGGCGAGGACTGGGCGTTCAGCCATCGGCTCCGCCAGGTCGGCATCACCCCCCTGGCCGACGCCTCGATCCGGCTGTATCACTTCGGCCGCCACGGTTTCAGTTGGGAAGAAGCCGGCGACCACCGGCCCCGGAACCGATCCTATCGGTTTCGCCCCTGACACCCGCCGGCAAAATCGGACCTCTCTGGGTGCGAGTATCCGTGTTTCTGGGCAGGTTTCGACGTAACCTGTTTCGTGCAAACCATCGATCGACTTGATCACTTGCCAAAATCGTATTTGAGGGCTGCTAACGTCGGGATCGTCCGTGTTTCTGGGCAGATATCGTTTTTGTTCGAATCGGTGTAACAGGTTATGGCATGAGACCGCTTAGCCCAGCCGCATCTTACATTTGACCGATATTCAATCGAGCTTGCCTGGAATCCGTGTTTCTGGGCAGGTTTGTGACGCAATCCGTGTTTCTGGGCAGGAACATCCGTGTTTCTGGGCAGGAACATCCGTGTTTCTGGGCAGGAACATCCGTGTTTCTGGGCAGGAACATCCGTGTTTCTGGGCAGGAACATCCGTGTTTCTGGGCAGGAAATTTTCCATAAGTCGTTGCGGCGTAACAACATTTTTTCGCTAACTACTAACTCTTCTAACTAAGTTCTAACACAACAACTCGCGAGGCCGGGTTTTCGACGAAAAGGACCGCCTTGAGTTGTCGTTGTTGTTTTTTTGAGGTAAGAAATGGGTTATGACAATCAAAACTGTCGATCCGGCGACTGATGCTATTTTGATTCATCGTCTCGGCAAGGACGAGATGAACTTTGCCGAGTTCCCAATTGCACTGTTGACCGATCGCGTGCCCAAAGGACAAAGGAGCATCAAGTTTGAGGATCAAATCTTTGATCCAAAGAGAAAAAAGAAGATTACCCGCCGTCGGATCATCGATGGTTCCGAGGAGTATGGGCTTCCGACCGCTACCGACGATGCGGTGATCTTGGCGTTGATTCAGCTCACCAAGCAGTACAGCGATTTCGAGAGGCGTGAGGTTGAGTTCACACGCCTCGAACTAATCAAGCTGCTCGGTTGGGCGGATGAGGGGCGGAACTTCGATCGTTTGAAACTGTCTTTGATTAGAATCGCAAACGTTACATATAATTACGAAAATGCCTGGTGGGACAACCGCCAGAAGACTTGGGTCACGAAGGTATTTCACATCCTCGATACCGTCGAGATCAACGATAGTCGGGTCTCGGCTCAGCAGAAGTGCCTCTTTCCGTCACGCATCGTTTGGAACGAAGTGGTCTTTGACAGTTTTCAAGCTAGCTTTCTTCGAGACATCGACTTCCAGCTCTGCATCCAGCTCGAACATCCAATCGCGCTTCGCATGTACCGATTCCTCGGAAAACGCTTCCATGTCGAACCGGACTGGTCCTTCGATCTTAAAGAATTTGCTCACGACCACATGGGCTTGGGAAAGAACTACGAAGGGGGCACCCAGATTGCCCGCAAGCTTCGACCGGCTATCGGCGAGTTAGAGAAGCTCGATTTTCTCCAGCTGTTGAGCGAGGCCGATCGATTCCGAAAACGAGGGCGTGAATGGACAGTGCGGTTTGTGCGAAAGGCAGCGGATGCACTGATTCTACCGAAGCCAGAGTCTGCTGGCTTAACCGTTCCGACTTCCTCTTTGGTCAACCAACTGATTGATCGGGGTGTCACCGCGAAAACAGCCGCCGACCTGGTCGCCAACAAGCCAGCCGAAGCAATCGTCTCCAGACTGGAAGTGTTTGATTGGCTCAAAGATCAGAAGCAGAGCGGATTTAACAAAAGCCCCGCCGGCTTCCTGGTTGCTTCGATCCGCGACGAGTATGCCCCGCCCCAAAGTTTCATACCGCTCGCCGAGTTGCAGCGGCGCAACGCCGCCAAGAGAGCCAAAGAACAAGAAACCGCGAACGCAAAGCTACTCAAACAACAGCAAGAGATGCAGGAGCGTGCCGACCGCAAGGCAATCAACGCTTACCGTGACGCCTTGTCGCCTGCCACGCTGACGCAAATGGAGAACGACGCCATCGCCCAAAGCAGTCAGGCAATCCAGGATAATTTGTCGGCGACCACTGATCCAGCGTTCCGCCGATTCGTGATCGGCACTATCACCGACGACTACATCCGCCAGATCCTGCGTCATCCGTTACTCGATGCTTGATCCGCCCTGACCCGTCTTTGATCGTTCAGCCACTTCTTGGCGACGAGCCACCTACTCCTCTACCCCGAAGGCGGCGACGGATTAGTGTAGTGACGTTCCAAGGTAGGGGGGTTCCCATCAAACCCCCTGCTTTGTGGTCCAGTCTGGCCCTTGAAGCGTGAGTTACCCGATCCTCGCCGGGCCTGAGACACGATGGCAGGCAATGGTCGGAAATCAATACCACTCAACGTGCGTGAGTGGCCGATTATTCCCCGACTGGCGTCAAGGTCGCGACGAAAAAATTTGCCGAGAACGGGCTAGATCAAGGTTTGATGGACCGCCACGAATCCAAAATTTTCACCGTCAGCCCGACTGGCAATCGGCGTTGGCGCTGATGCCCGCAGGACCGCGGCGACACATGCCCCAGCCCGAGTCACTCTTTGCAACCCGATATCGTGTCTTGATCGATTCCCGTTTTTCATGGAAGGCGTCAATGTCCTTGATCGGCCATCCGCGGCTGCGGCACGGCCCGCGTTTGCGAGAGGTTGGCCGCTTTGGGGAACAGTTCCCCACATTGGGATGTCGCTTTGGGGAACAGTTCCCCACGATAAGTCTCAACCCCCCCTGCCCCGCCTGCCGATTCCTTGTATCATCGGTTTGGGGAACGGTTCCCCAGGTCTCAATCCTCGGAGCCAACCCCATGCGGTCGGTCGCTTTCGTCAACCGGAAGGGAGGGGTGGGCAAGTCATCTTGCGTGCTTCATCTCGGCGTCCGGTTCGCCCAGATGGGTTTGAAAACCCTCTTGATTGACGTGGACCCGCAAGCCAGTTTGAGCCAAGGGCTGCTCGGTCGGGACGCCTTGGGGATCGACCCGAGCGACACGCTGGCCAGCCTGTTCGACGAGACGGGTGTTCCCCTGGCCGGCCTTGTCAGGGAAGGGGGTCGCGACAATCTGTTCCTGGTGCCAGGCCACGAACGCATGGCCTTGTTCAACGTCCCGGCCCCTTGGGATGCTGGCCCGATCCAATTCGGCCTTCGAGATATGCTCGCCGAAGTAGCGGGCGACTATGATCTTTGTCTGCTCGACTGCCCTCCGCACATTCAGCTTTGCGCGTGGTCGGCCTTACTCGTCGCCGACGGGGTGATCGTCCCGGCGCAGCTCGAAGACTTCGGCGTGCAAGGCGTGGCCGCGATCCTCGACACGATCGACCAAGCTCGCGTGATGGGGAATCCCGACCTGCGGCTACTCGGCATCTTACCCACGATGTTTGACCGCCGGTTGTCGATCCACCAGAGCTACCGGGTCGATGCCCTGGAGGTTTTCGGGCCGGACCTGTTCGCCGAAGTCGTTCCCGCCTCGACCGACTTCAAGACGGCCGTGACGCTCCACAAGGGAGTGACCGAACACAAGCCGCGCGGGGAAGCCAGCAAGGCGCTGGGCCGGGTTGCCGACGAAGTCCTGTCGCGGCTCGCAGATCGATGTGCAGGGCAGGGGATCAAATCGCCATCAAAAGGAGTTGCGTGATGTCGAATCAACAGGAAGCGCTCAAGACGGCTCGGGCCGACTCGCTGGGTCGTCGGCCCGCCATCGCTAGCGCCACGACTCCCACCGGAACGGGACGGACGAACCGGGAGTATGAGGGTCGCCGCAGTTTGGGGAATGGTTCCCGAATCAAGGTGGAGCGCATTCGCCCCGACCCCGAGCAACCCCGCCGGACCTTTCCGACCGAATCCCTCGATCGTCTCGCCGAGAATATGAGGACGAGGGGACAGCTTGTGCCGATCCTCGTGCGGTGGTGCCCGGATCAGGACATCTACCTAGTCATCGACGGCGAGCGCCGCTACCGGGCCGCCCTGCAAGCCGGTCTCGCCGAAATGGCCTGCGTGGTCGAGAACGAGTCGGACCCCGGTGCCATCCTCGAAATGCAGTTGATCGCCAACGCGCTCCGCGAAGACGTGGCCCCGGTCGAGCAAGCCCGATCCTGGGAACGCCTGATGTCCTCCCAGGGTTTGACTCACCGCCAACTCGCCGAGAAGCTGGGTTATGACCACACAATGATCAACAAGTCGCTGGCGTTGTTGAATCTAGCACCGGCGATCCAAGCACGAGTCGATTCCGGCGAGATCGCCGCCTCAACGGGCGGAGTCATCGCCAAGCTAGACAACGCCGCTGATCAACAAGCCATCGCCGAGCGTGTGGTGTCCGAGGGCTTGAACCGCTCGGAAACGGTAGAGGCGGTTCGCCAGGTCGCCGACAGGAGACCGACCGGAAGAGTGGTCAAGGGGAAGGAGGGGGCGTCGAAGACCATGCCCCAAATCATCACATCCCGGACGTTCAAAGGAGAATCCGGCCTGCGGATCACCGCCGCGCGTGCCAGAGGAATCGACTTGGCGGCGCTCTTGATTGCGATGGAGCAAGCCGTCGAGCAAATTCGAGGGGAATTGGGCGGGGCTGGTTGACCCGGACTCGAAGACAATCCGGTTGACCCGATGGCAGATAGTCGGCAACCCCGGCGATCTGTTATAACCTTCCGCAAGACGACCGAGCAAATGCCCGACCACGTCATCGAGGCCTGCCGGCGCCGATGGATTGCATTCGACGCACTCCAGGCCGGGGTAGATGCCATGACCCCAGAACGACGGGCCAAGCCGGAAGTCGCCGGTTATACGGTGACCACCGCCAAAGACTTTCTCGGCCTGGACGAAGTCGATCGCCAGATCGTCGCCTTGTGGCTGGCCGTCCCCCGCGAGGTGCGCCGACTGCGCGAAGAGCAACAATTGACGCAGCGTGAGCTGGCCGAATCGCCGACGTCGAGAAAGGTCGGAATGCCAGCCTCGACGCCATCCTCATCGCCTGTGTCGCGCTGGTTGGCCGCGGCGTCGCGACTGCCGATTGGTTCCCCCGCCCGGCATTCCAAAGGCAAAATGGCAGGCGTGGTTTCGTTTCCGAACTGCCCAGAACTGCCCATGCAACCCCGCGGTTTTCCTTCGGCACACATAACCCTGATTATCGGACACTGCTTCTCCACCGAAACACGCCATCGATCGGGGTCGCCACCGCTCATCTGGAGCTTGGGTACCATCCCATCCAGAGGATGAAGGCGGCGATGCAGTCGGGTCAATTGGTTGTAACCTCCCAGTTCGACGGACGTTCCCGACGAGGGGAAACCGCGTCCCAACCGTCCATCTGGGGGAGGTTGGGTTCACCGAGCAACGGGCTGGTAGTCGATCCAGCAACAGGGCCTCCGTCTCGGTCCGTAAAACGCGGGCATAAACCTCGTCCCGGGAAGCGTCCGACAGCCCGAGCCGACCGAACCCGAGCCGTGAAAGACCCGCCTTGATCGCTCCGCGCGATTGATCTTTAGGGAAGGCCCTCGGTATGCGCCACACCGGTCCAACAATGCATTGTTCCCGCAAGAGTCCCCGGTCCAGGGTCCGGTCTGGACCCGAGGAGCCGGAATTAACCGCGCTCGATCCAGACTGGACCTAAAGGGGAGAGTTTCGCCGAGAGACGTGATGACCCAGCCGACCCCCCGGGGAGGCCCCCATCGCGGCGGGCCTCGGAACTAACCTTGGGCTGCCGGAATTTTTCACCCCGGGGGGTGCGGCTTGACCCGGATGGGAAACCCCGCCGTTGAAGTCCACGGTGGACCTGGCGACCTGAGTTTTAGCTTCCGACCAGCCAGAGCCTTCCAGAAACCCAATACCACTCGACCGGGGGTGAGTGGCCGGCTGTTCTTCAAGCTAGCATTGGACTTGGGAGCAAAATCGATTGATGACTCGCAGTCGTCGCGGCGGGGATAAGGCCGCGAGAAATCAAAGAATCAAACCGGAGCGGCGAGCCATTGTGGGGATGTCATGACTCGTGGAGGTTGTCCACAACCGGTCGGTTGTGGACAAGAAACCGTTGATGCGGTCGCTCTGATCAAGTCGCTCTGCTGGGCGATCGATCCGATTGACGGGGATGTCGACGGTAACAAGCCGGACGAAGTGACGCCTCAACAACCGGAATGAGCCAGGTCGGGTCGTTCTCCTGGTGTCCGCTCGGCTAGGATGGCTCGGCTCACTTCCCATCGGCTTCGATCCATGCCCCGGGGGTTCTCATGGTCCTACCCGACGGCTGCCCGTTGATTCTTTCCCCTGATGTTCTTCCCGAATCATCCGGCGATGGACGCCTCGTGTTGTGGCTCCCGAGCGTCCGGATTGGTGGTCATCAACACTGGGATCGTGTCGGAACCCCGGCCAAGGCGGAAGTCGTCATCGCCCGGGGCATCCACTCGATCTCGGCCGCCGCAACGCCGACACGCCCGTGGATCGGCGGTTCGATCGCTGGCTTGCTCCGCCGATTTCGCGCACCAAAGGCGGATCGGAGTTGGACCCTGCCGAATGGGGCGTCGGTCGAGCAGCGTGGACCACGTCAAGGCGACCTGATCCTGGCTTGGGCGGGCGACGATGCGATATCGCTCGATCCGGCGAGCGATGGCCCTCGGCAACCTCGATCCGGCAGACCGGGCCGGATTTGTACCTCCTGGCCGGGGTCGTACTCGACCACGGCCGATCCGAACCGGAACCATCGGTGGGGGACACCCCGCTCCAACTCGTCGAGCGGGCGTTGGCCGCCGCGCGAGCCGATGGCGACCCCCACCGCGAGGCGGCGGCGTTGGCCGACCTGGGCCTGGCCTGCTTGAGGGTGAACGAACCGCGGCGGGCCGAAGCAGTCTTCCAAGAAGCCCATGCCGCCGCCATCCGGATCGGCGGCCACATCCTGCAAAATAGCGTGGCGATCGACCGCGGTTTGGCCTGGCTCGACCTCGGGCGTCCGGAGGAGGCGCAAGGCGTCGGGTGATCGGCACGCCGAGAAGCTGACTCGCGATCGCCTGGGACGAGCTTTCGCCGATCTCGGCGATCATGCCTCCGCCTTGGGCGAGTTGAGGCAAGCCTTATCTCTAGCCGAGGAGTTGGGAGACGGCTCGCACGAGGCCGACCTCCTCTGGCGGGTCGCTATCGCGTGTGCCGAGCTGGGCCGGCGCGACCAGGCGACGGCGGCGGCCCAAGCATCCGTCGACCGGATGAGGCGACTCCGGCGACCGAGGGCCGAGTGGTATGCCTACCACCTGGCCAACTTCCACGCCGGTCCTGATCAGGACGAACTTCCCAAACTGTCCGCCTCGCAGGTTAGCCCGACGTCGAACCACCTCAGGGGTGCGATCGACACTGGCTCGGTTGCGACAAGTCGCGTCGCGGTCACGATCCCTGCCAGCCCCGGGCTGCTGCGGATGGCGTTCTCGACCGGGGCGTCTATGGCTAAATTCGTCGAGTCGGTCTTTCAGACGACCGATACGGCCGTCTACCAGAATCGCATCCTGGTCTGCTCGAAGTGCGGGCACCACAAGGGCTTGCGTTGTCGGATGTGCGGCTGTTTCACCGCCGGTAAGGCACGATTAAACCACGAGCGATGCCCGATCAATCGATGGCTCCGATGACGGCGGGACGCGGATCAGTCAAGTTACCTAAGACGATCACCAGTCGTTCCGCTTGGTGCAAATTTCGTCACTCCTATGTTTCGAAGAAGTCCGCTCGGTCGGGTCGTTACCTTATCGGCGCCACCAGCAATCGCTGCTACTGAATGGCCTCAACAACGGTTTTGTCAACATTTTGAGAATCTGGTACAGTTTTTTAAAAATTTTCCCAGGATGTTGCGTCGTTTTGCTTCCAAGTTAATTATTACGGTGGTGGTACTTACGCAACTTTGTTTTTCCCCAAAATCGTTCAAGAATTCTTTAGGTGCCGGCTTTCTCCGGCGATGTTGCTTGCAATTCTTGGTGCGGTCGATCAACTTCGACCCGTCGATCGGCCCTGCCGAATCGCTAAGTCCCTTTCAATAGATTTCAACCATCAATCAGCCTGATTCGATTCGTTGCATCGACGCACGAATCGACCGAGTCGCTGCTCGCACTGTCCTCCACACGCGATCCGAGTCGCGTCGCTGCTGACGATCAACGACCGACGAAGGAAGTGCGTGCCGCGTCTGGCCGGACCGACCATGAAGGGTCGTCGAAGCAGGTGATTCCTGGAGGCAACCTCGGTGCAGTTGACTATTTCCCCAGATAGTCGGACCATGATCGACCGGCCGTTCCGTGATCCCGCGACCGCGTCGTCGGAGTCGATTTTTGAGCACGCGGCAACAACTGCCGACGTCGAATTGGTCGAGGCGACCCGAGCCTATCTCGCCTGCCTCGAAAGTGGCGACGACCCGGGGCCGATGCTGACCTCGGCCTGGGATCAGTTTTACCGGACCTACGCGCCAATCGTTGTGCGACTGGCCCGACATCGATGCCCGGCGACCGGCGACCCTGATGATGGAGCCCAGGACGTGTGGCAGGCGATCGTGGCCGGGCTGGTCACTTTCCGACCTGACCCGGCGTGCGGCCCGTTCCAAGCTTGGCTGTTGGTCGTCGCTCGCAGGCGCCTGGCCGACCAGTGGCGGAGCGACGCCCGGAAGATTCACCCGGTGATCTGGGACACGCCGCCGGATCACCTGGAGGGGATCGAGCCCGACCCGGCCATAACATGTGAGCGGAACGATGAGCGAGCCTATGCCGCGAACCTTCTAATCAAACTCCAGGATCAGGCATCGTCGCTCAGCTACCGGATCTTGCACCTGCGGGCCATCGAAGGTCGGACAGTGCCGGAAGTGGCCCGACTCGTCGGCCTGACGGCCGGACAGGTCCGGGTCCGTCACCACCGGATGTTGGCCAAGCTCCGTCGGCTCGCCGGGGTTGTTAAAACCGGCGGCTCGACTTCAATCAAAGAAAAATTGGAAAAATTTCCACCTACCGCGCAACAACGGCGGGTCGGCCGACGTGTTTACTTAGTAGAGGGCACGGCGCCCACCATCAACCCGATCGCTGACTGATCCGATCTACTCGTCTCTGCCGCGAGCTCGCACTTCGGCGGGGCATCGCGTCGCGTTCGCTACAGCCACAGCTCGACCGAACACTCCACCTCGAACGCCCCTACCCAGGGCCGTCGGGGACCGTACGCTCACACCCCCCGGGAGCTTGCACCATGAGCCGTCGCCCGCGTCGCCGATCGCTCCGTCTTGGCCTGGAAACCCTCGAACAACGGCAGATGCTCCACGGGGGCGTCGCGACCGAACCGGCCACCGGCTTGCTGCGCATGGTCGATGATGGTCAAGCGGCGGCGGCGAATCGGGCGGCGCGGCGGCTCACGCACCTGGCGGCCCACGAGCAGACCCTGAGCGTCCAGGCCCTTCATACCGCGGCGAAGCACGCCCACACGGTCCATGCCCAGGTGTTGCCCACCAAGGCCGCCCACGTCGGCACCCATGCCAAGGCGACGCCTCACCACACAACTCACGCCAACGCGAAGCACCACACAGCCGCGACGGCCACCACAACAACGACCGCGATGGGTAAAATTACGTCGGTTGGTGCGACTTCCTCGGTCATGGTGACGCCTGCCGTCCCGGTCGTGGCCACGGCCTCGTCGGTTCCCGTCAAACCGACCTTCCCCAACACCGCCCCACCGGTTGTGACGCCAGCCGCAGTGCCGGCCGCCCCGATCACGATGTCCCCGGCGGCGCAATCCCTGGCGGTGGGTGGACACCTCGACACCAAGATCACGCCGGGCGGTATCGCCGGTCCGGCCGTCTCGTACGTCATCACGCCGCAGCCGCTGCCGGCCAACATGACCTTCGACCGGACCACCGGCGAGCTGACGTTCAACCCGGCCCCCGGGCAAGACGGCCACTACCAGTTTACTGTGACGACCAATGGGGGGTCGATCTCGGCCGCTCAGGTCGTGTCGATCGACGTGGCGAATCCGGCCCTCGCCTCGTCCGAAGTGTCGGGCACCGTCGTTGATGAGCTAGGTCTGCCCCTGGCCGGCATGCCGGTCGCGATCGGTGGTTCGACCACCACGACTGACGCCCAGGGGAACTTCACCCTGACAGCGGTCCCAGCCAACCCGAGGCCGATCAGCGTGGCCGGCTCCGTCGCCGATGCCCAGGTGCGGCAAGGCCTGCTCGCGCCGGTCGACCAGATGCTCGGCCATGAGGTCTACCCGAACGTCAACAACGTGATCGCCCAGGCGTTGATTCTGCCCAAGATCGCCTGGTCGGCCAAGTCGCCCTTCAGCGGCCTTGGCGGAACGACGCCGCTGACCATCACCCACCCGGCCATGCCGGGATTCGCCCTCCGGACGGTGCCGGGCGTCTCGGGATTGGTCGCGGCGTTGGGATCGGTGCGGGTGGCCGAGCTATCCGCCGCCGTGTCGGTGCAGCACATGCCCCAGGGCGTCGCATCGGGTATGGTCGTGCTCGGCGCTCAAGGGATTGACCTGTCCAAGCCGTTATTGCTGAGCTTGCCGAATTCCGCCAACCTCCAGCCCGGGGCGGCCGTGCAGTTGCTCAAGCTCAACCCGACGACGGGCGGCCGCGATGTGGTCGGCACGATGACGGTCTCGGCCGACGGCAAGACCTTAACTTCCGACACCTCGGTCGTTTTAGGCCACGCCCCGGTCGGAACTCCGGCTCCGGCGGCTCAAGCCCACAACGCCAACACCGCGGGTTCGGTTGGCCCGCAACCGGTCATCACCCCCAACGGCGTCAATGATGGCGACCTCAACTCTGTGTCTGTGTGCCTGATGTACCAGTCAATCGGTGCGGGCGGCGATTCCAACTTCAATTGTTCTGGCTGCAAGGCCAGTGGCACAGGGGCGTCGGGCACTGGCAACACCAGTCCAGGCGGGCCGATGACGAATCTGGGCACCCCCCAAGAAACGCTGAACTCGGACGTCGATCTTATCTCCGGCGAATACTACCTGAACCACCAGACCGTTACCTACCAGTCGCAAGGGCAGGCCCGAGGCATCGACCTGGCGTATAGCTCGCTCCAAGCCTACCCCCATCCGGTCGCCGAGTACCAATTCACCACCCCGCCGCGGGCCAACTCGTCGTCGATCGACTCGATCATGGCCCAGATCACCGTGGCCGGTGTGATCCAAGGACCGGCCGTCACCTACAAGACATCGGGTTATTTGACAGACGAGCAAACTTACAACATCCCCTTGCAGGTCGACGGTTCCGCACTGCCGACCGGCTCGTACCCGTACAAGATGACCATCACCGAAAACTTCGGCTCGGGCTCCGGGTCGGGCTCGGGCTCCGGGTCGGGCTCCGGGACGACCCCGTTGATGATCACCACCATCAACGAGGGCTTCATCAACGTCGTCAACCGGGCGAGCACACCGCTGGGGGCGGGCTGGAGCGTCGATGGCTTGCAACAGATCGCCCCGGCGGCCGCGGGCGGCCCGATCCTTGTCAATGCCGGCCAGGCGGGAACCACGCGGTTCAATCCGGTCTATACCAACGGGGGATACTTCCAGGACCTCGCCGCCAGCGCCACAACCACTGGGGCGGCCGTCATTGCCAACGACGGCAGGGGAGCGTTCCCGACCGGCACCAATACAGTCGCCGGTTCGCTCACGATCGGCACGGTGAGCGGCGACTTCAACGGCGACGGCAAGCCCGACCTGGCGATCCTGGGCCAGACCACCCTGGGCCAGACCACCCTGGTCATCGAGACCAACAATGGGACGGGCGCCCTGGGCGGCGGCAGTACGATCCCCCTGCCCACCGGGTACACGGCGCGAGCCCTGGCCGCGGGTAACTTCACCGGGCACACCAACGGCGTGCTCGACCTGGCCGTCGTCCTGGCCGACACCAGCAACAGCACCAACGCCTATGCCGTCGCCGTGTACGCCGGGGCGGGCAACGGAACCTTCGCCAACACACCGGTGATTACCACGGGCGTTATTGGCAAGTACAGTGGTAGTCCGAACATTCCCAACTCGGTCACGGTCGGCGACTTCAACGGCGACGGCAAGACCGATCTGGCGTTCAACACCGACGACGGTCTGGCCAACGTCATGCTCGCCACAGGGGGCGGGAACTTCGGGATGGCCTCGTCCCTCACGCTCCCCGACGCGGGCGACCTAGCCATCGGGGTCGCTGTCACCGATTACAACAACGACGGCAAAGCCGATCTGATCGTCCAGACCAAGATCTATCTTAACACCGTCGCCCAGGTCGGCCTCGTCGCCTTTAGCGGTGACGGCTCGGGGGGTCTTAGTCAGCGGGGGGTGTTTCTTTCCAACGGGTTCCACGATTTCAACATCCTGGGGATCGCGGTCGGTGCCTTCAACGGCCCGGACAGCGGGCTGGAGGTCGCCGTGCCAGTGAGGGGCGACGAGGGCACATTTATCGACATCGTGCCGCTTTTTCCCACCGGCGGCTTCGGCCAACCGTCCCTGTTCATCGGCCAGCACACCACTAGCACGATACCGATCAACCCGCCCACGCTGGTGGGGAACATCGTCGCCGGGGACTTCAACGGCGCCGGCAAGCCGAGCATCGCCTACACCGACGGCACCAACCAGGTCCACCTCTTGCTGGCCAATCCCGACTCCAACGGCATCCTGCCGGCCCGGACGGTCGACTTCGCCGCCGGCTCCGCCATGAGTTCAGGCTCTGGTTCGGGCAGCGGTCCGGTGTCCTACTCGTCGGCCGTCGGGATGCTCGCGGCCGGCTCGTTCGCCGGCACGGCCGCCACCCCCGTGTACCGCGGCACCCCCAGCGAGCGGTCGTCCATCGTCCACAACGGCGACGGCACCTGGACCCGCTCATACCCCGACGGCATGGTCTTCCAGTTCGACGCGCAGGGCCGCGAAGTCTCGGAGACCGACCGCAACGGCAACGCCACGACCTACGGCTATGTCCCGGCCGGCCAGCCCGGCGCCGGGGCGCTCCTGACCATGACCGACCCGGTCGGCCTCGTCTCCACGCTAGCTTATGATTCGAGCGGCCACCTCCACACCATCACCGACCCGGCTAACCGCCTCACCACCGTCACGATCGATCCCACCACCGACAACCTGACCGCGATCACCAACCCCGACGCCGCCATCGAGCAGTACGGTTACGGCACCACCCCCGCCAACCACGAGATCATCACCGAGACCAATCCCGATGCTCACACCGCCACGGCCCACTATAACTCGTTCGGGCAGCTGACGAGCGAGACCCTCTTCGACGGCACCTCGACAACCAGCGTCGTGCCGGCGCAGAGCATCGGGCTGCTCGCCCCCGGCCAGACCGGCACGCAGCTCCCGACCTACAAGGCGAGCCTCACCGACGCCGAGGGCCAGACCACCAGCCTGGTCTATAACCGCGGCAGCCACCCCATGAGTGTCAACGACCCCGTCGCCAACGCCGCCATCGCCGCCGGCTTACTCTCCACGCCGCTCACCGGGACCTACACCTACTCCAATCGGGCTTGGGTGGCCAGCACAACCGATTCCCTCAACCGGACCACGTCCTACACCTACGACAGCCAGGGCAACGTCACGTCGATTACCCAGCCGGCGCTCGGCTATGGCCTGCCGGGCGGCCCAGGTTCAAATGTCGGTGGTAGCCCGACGACCGAGACGATCGCCTACAACGATCCCTACAGCGTCCCCACCTCGATCACTGATTTCCTCGGCCTCCTCACGACGTTCACCCTCGACCCGCGCGGCAACGTCCTGCGGCGCACCGACCCCGACAACCTGCACGAGGACTGGACCTACAACGCCGCCGGCCAGCCCCTGACCGACACCACCCGCGCCGGCAACACCACCAGCTACGGTTATGACTCGAAGGGCCGCCTGATCACCATCACCTACCCTGGGACCGGCTCGCCGCACAAGACCATCGGCTACAACGCGGCCGGCGACGTCACGTCGGTCACCGACGAACTCAATCACACCACGACCATGACCCGCGACCAGGCCGGTCGGGTCCTGACCATGCAGGACCCGATCCAGGCCGCCGCCGGCAAAGCGACCCAGTTCGCCTACGACCCCGACGGCAAGCTCCTCTCGGTCACCGACGCCCTGGGACACGTCACGTCGTTCACCTACGACGCCCGCGACGAGTTGGCCACCGTCACCGACGCGGCGCATCAAGGCACCAATGTCCACATGTCGTACGGCTATGACCGCGTCGGTAACCTCCTGTCGATCACCGACATGCTTGGTCATACGACGAGCTTCACCTACGACAAGGACAACCGCGAAGCCTCGATGACCGACCCGACCCAGGCGATCACCAGCTACAACTACGACCCCGTCGGCCAGTTGATCTCGACGATCGACCCGAAGTACAACCAGATCGGTTACTCCTACGACAGCCTGGGCAACGTTCGGACCGAGAGCCTGCCGACGATCGGCAACCCCACCGGGCCGAACCAATCCGGCAGCGGGTACCACTACACCTCCGGCTCGGGCGGCACTTCCACCTTCGGGCACGATCCCGACGGCAACCTCATCTTTGGGACCGATCCGTTCAACCACACGACGTCCTACGGCTACAACAACCTCAACCTGCGGACCGGTAGCACCGACCCCTTGACCCACGCCACCGGCGCCACCTACGACAAGGACAACAATCAGGCCACGATGGTCGATGGCCTGGGCCACACGACCACGATGGTCTACGACAGCCGCGACCGCCTGAGCACCAAGACCGACCCGACCGGCGGCGGCACGACCACTTATACTTACGACGACGCCAACCGCCTCACCAGCGTCCGGGACCCCGCCAATAACCTCACCAAGTACACCTACGACGACGCCAACCGCCGCGCCACCGAGACCATGCCTACCGGCGGTGTCACCACCGGTACCTATGACTTGGTGGGTAACCTCACCCAAAAGGTCGACCCGCTGGGCCGGATCACCCAGTACGCCTACGACCCCGACAACCGCGAAACCACCGAGAAGTGGCTCCCCGTCGGGGGCGGGCCGGCCTTCCACACCATGACCATCGTTTACGACGACGCCGGCAACCTCCAATCGGTCCAGGACAACGCCAGCCAGTACACCTACGGCTATGACCCCGACAACCGCCTCACCACCGTCAACAACGCCGGCACCGCCGGCTCCCCCCAGGTCACGCTGACCTACGCCTACGACCAAAGCGGCAACCGCATCACCCTCAACGACACCACCGGCGGCACCAACTCCTACGAGTACAACGCCCGCAACCAGATCGACATCGCCACCCAGGCCGGCACCACCGGCGGCGGCGTCGCTCCCGCTCTGGTCTTTTTCAATTACGATGCCGTCGGCAACCGCACCAGCCTGACCCGCTTTGCCGACACCACCGCCACCACCAAGATCGCCACCACCAACTACACCTACGACAACGCCAACCGCCTGCAGAGCCTGGCCCACCAGACCGCCGGCGGCGTGGCGATCGCCTCGTACACCTATACCCTCGACGAGGCCAACCGCCTGTTCACCGAGGCCCACGCCTGGAGCGGCGGCAACTCGACCGACACCATCGCCTACGGCTACACCAACAACAACCAGCTCACCTCGGTGACGCACTCCAACTCGGCGCTGGCCAACGAGTCGTTCAGCTACGACAAAAACGGTAACCGCGACGCCGCCGGCCAGACCACCGCCACCGGCAACCAGATCCAGAGCGACGGGACGTCCACCTACAGCTACGACGCCGCCGGCAACTTGGTCAGCAAGACCAATCTCGCCAGCGGCGACGCGACGATCGACCAGTGGGACTATCGCAACCGGCTCATCGAGGTCGATCGCCTCACCAAGGGCGTCGCCTCGATCGTGGCGGTGTTCACCTACGACGCGTTGAACCGCCAGATCGGCAGGGCCGACTACACGGGCGGATCGGCACCGGCCCCGACGGCTCCGGCGGTGGGCGACGCCGGCTTCGAGACGGTCTCCGTCGGCAATGGGGGATACGCCTACGGTCCCTCGGGTTCGGCCTGGACCTTCACCAGCGGCTCGGGCCTCACGGGCAACAACTCCCCCTTCACCAACGGCGACCCGGCCGCCCCCCAGGGCACGCAAGTCGCCTTCCTCCAGGGCAACGGCTCGTTCACCCAGACGGTCGCCGGCTGGGCCGCCGGGTCGTACACGATCTCGTTCCAAGCCATCCAGCGTGCCGGCAACAACCAAAACTTCCAGGTCTTGGTCGATGGAGCCGTCGTCGGCGCCTTCCAGCCCGCTGGGTCGTCGTACCAGACCGACACCAGCGCCGCCTTCACCGTCGGGGCCGGCAGCCACACGATCACCTTCCAGGGACTCGCCTCGGCCGGGGGGGACAACACCGCCTTCTTCGACGCGGTGAGCGTCGCGGTCGCCGCGTCGGCGGCGCCGGCCGTCGGCGACGCGGGGTTCGAGGCGGTGGTGGTGGGCCAAGGCGGCTATACCTACAACCCGACCGCCTCGGCTTGGACCTTCTCCAGCGGCAACGCGGGCGTCAGCGGCAACAGCTCGCCCTTCACCAACGGCGATCCCAACGCCCCCCAAGGCGTGCAGGTCGCCTTCCTCCAGGGCACCGGCACGATCAGCCAAACGATTGCCGGCTGGGGGGCGGGCCGCTACACGATCGCCTTTCAGGCCATCGAGCGGGCCAACCAGGCCCAGGACTTCAACGTCTTGGTTGACGGCGCGGTGGTGGCCCACATCACGCCGAGCGGCACGTCGTATCAAGCCTACACCACCGCGGCATTCACCGTCGCGGCCGGCAGCCACACGATCACCTTCCAAGGCCTCGACAGTGCCGGGGGGGACAACACCGCGTTCTTCGACGCCGTCAGCGTCGCCATCGCCGGGGGGATCGCTCCCCACGCCACCGCCTTGGTGCCAGCCACCTATGTGGGCGACCCGGGCTTCGACGCGGTGTCCGTCGGCAATGGCGGCTACGCCTACAACCCGGCCGGGTCGGCCTGGGCCTTCGCCGGCCAAGCCGGACTTTCGGGCAACGCCTCGGGATTTACCAACACCAACCCCAACGCCCCCCAAGGACAGCAGGTCGCCTTCCTCCAAACCACCGGCACCATCAGCCAGAGGATCACCGTCGCCGTCGCCGGCAGCTACCAACTCGCCTTCGCGGCGGCGCAGCGGGCCGGCAACCAGGAGGACTTCCAGGTGTGGGTCGATGGCACCGTGGTGGGGACGTTCCGGCCCGCCGGGTCGTCGTATCAGTGGTATGGCACGGGGGCCTTCACCGTCTCCGCCGGCAGCCACACCCTCACCTTCCGGGGCCTCGACTCCATCGGC
>JAABUQ010004563.1_pt1 | contig 23423 bp, 25 predicted proteins | sample 5560001 | NCBI WGS metagenome assembly JAABUQ01 (sample SAMN10711888, study PRJNA513371) | rock metagenome | isolation source: Antarctica rocks | place: Antarctica: Victoria Land, Finger Mt nord | collected 2015-12-18 | reverse complement strand
CTTTGGGGAGAGGGTGGCCTCGCCGACGGCGAGGTCGGGAGAGGGGGAGAAGTGGTGCGCCCTGCCCGGTAACGGCACCGTTTCTCCCCCTCTCCCCGACCATCATCGGGTAAACAGCGCCCCGCGCTGTTTAGGTCAGGCCGGGGGCCTGACCGGCCCGATGATCCCCAAAGGGGAGAGGGAGTAGGCGTGCTGACGCCTGACGAATGGTCCATCGTCCGGCTCTCGCTGCTGGTCGGCGGCGTCGCGGTGCTGGCGGCGTTGCCGGTCGCTTGGGCGCTCGCCTGGGCGCTGGCGCGGGGGCGGTTTCCGGGCCGGCTGTTGCTCGACGGCGTCGTCCACTTGCCGCTGGTACTGCCGCCAGTGGTGACGGGCTGGCTGTTGCTGCTCGCCTTTGCGCCCGCCGGGCCGGTCGGGCGAGTGCTCGCGAACCTGGGCGTGACCGTGTTGTTCCGCTGGACAGGCGCGGCGGTGGCGGCGGCGGTGATGGCGCTGCCGTTGATGGTGCGCCCGATGCGGCTCGCGATCGAGGCGGTCGACCGTCGGCTGGAGGAAGCGGCGGAGACGCTGGGCGCGGGGCGCGCGCGGGTGTTCCGCACGATCACGCTCCCGCTCAGCCTGCCGGGCATCCTCGCGGGCGCGGTGCTCGGCTTCGCGCGCGCGCTGGGCGAGTTCGGCGCGACGATCACCTTCGTGTCGGACGTCCCGGGCCAGACCGAGACATTGCCGCTTGCGATCTACGCCGCGCTGCAACGCCCCGGCGGCGACGCGGCGGTGTGGCGGCTGGCGGCGCTATCGGTGGCGCTCAGCCTGCTGGCGCTGCTCGCGGCGGAACTGCTGGCGCGCAGGGCGGGGCGGCATGGCGTTTGACATCGATGTCCGGCGGCGGCTTGGCGATACGGACGTGGCGCTGCGCTTCCGCACCGGGGCGGGGGTGACCGCGCTGATCGGTCCGTCGGGCGTGGGCAAGACCAGCGTACTCCACATGATCGCGGGGCTGCTGCGCCCGGAGGCGGGGCATGTGCGCGTCGGCGGCGAAACGCTGTTCGACCGGTTCGCGCAGATCGACCTGCCCGCGCGGGAGCGTCGCGCGGGCTATGTGTTTCAAGACGCGCGGCTGTTTCCGCACCTCAGCGTCCGCGCCAACCTGCTTTATGGCGCGACCGGCATTCCGGCGCGGTTCGCGGCGTGGGTCGCGTTGCTCGATCTCCAGCCGCTGCTTGCGCGCTGGCCGCGCCACCTGTCGGGCGGGGAAGCGCGGCGGGTCGCGATCGGGCGCGCGCTGCTCAGCGACCCGCGCTTCCTGCTCCTCGACGAGCCGCTCGCCTCGCTCGACCGCGCGCGGCGCGAGGACGTGACGCGCGCGATCGAGGGGGTGCGGGACGAGGCGGGGTTGCCAATCCTGCTGGTGACGCACGACGAGAGCGAGGCGGCGCGGCTCGGCGCGCAGGTCGTGCGGCTGTGAGCGGGGGAGCGTCGGGTGGTCGCGGGCGTTGGACTGGCTGAATGGCGGCGCGGCTTCAACAATCCAGGGCGGATCGGATCAAGGCGGCGACGGCCTCCGCCTTGATCGTGGGCGCGGTCGGATGGGGACTGGTCCGCGCGCTGGCGAGCGATGTCGGCTTTTTGCCGAGCGACGCGCTCAAATTGTTCGCGATCGCGCCGCCGCCACTGCCCCCGCCCGTCGACCCGCCACGGCCGGAGCCTCGGCGGCAACACCGCCCGAACGGTGCTGCGTCGCCGGCCAACCTTCGCGCGGCGGCGACCCCCATCGTCGCGCCGCCGCTGCCGCCGCGACCATCGCCGGTCGTTGCCGCCCTAAAGCCAGGCGTCGGTGCGGAGGCGAGCGCGGGTGCGTCCGACCGCCCCGGGCCGGGCACTGGTAGCGGCGGGCAGGGGACCGGGACGGGAAGCGGCGACGTGGGAAACGGTGAAGGTGACGGCGATGGCGACGGCCCCGAGCTGATCGCGGGCGGCATCAGCAACCGCGACTATCCGCGTGACGCCTTGCGCGCGGGGGCGAGCGGGACGGTGCGGACCCGCTTCACCGTGGGCATGGACGGACGGGTCAGCCGCTGCGTCGTCACCGGGTCGAGCGGCAATGCCGAACTCGACGACATCACGTGTCGCCTGATCGTGAAGCGGTTCCGCTTCCGTCCCGCGCGCGACGGCTCGGGTCGACCGATCGCCGACGAAGCGGACGGCGAACAGCGCTGGTCGACCAGCCGTCGCTCGGTCGACGAAGATGCGCCGGACGATTAGCCCAAAACGACGAACCGCCCCGGAGCGATGCTCCGAGGCGGTCCCGTCAGACCTCGGTGCGGCCGCTCAGCGGTAATAGCAGCGCGACTTGGCGGTGAGCGTCCGATCGATCGCGCGACCCGCGAATGCGCCGCCAACGCCGCCGGCGATCGTGCCGAGCGCGCCGTGGCCGAAAACACCGTTACCCGCCAGCGCGCCCCCGACGCCGCCCGCGACCAAGCCGGTGGTGCCGCTCGAATGGCGGCACACCTTGCGCGCGCCATAAGTCGCACCGCGATAGCGATAATGACGCCGTGCCTCCGCCTGGCTGACCGGCAGCGCCATCGTGGCGGGGATCGCGATCGACGCGGCGCTGAGAGCCAAGATGAAGTTACGCATGAGCTATTCCCTTCTCGTTGTGATTGCTTTGCGACAACCTATTGCGCCCACGCCGGTTGCGTGAACGACAAACTACGTTGCGTTCAGGCAATCAACAGGATTAGCTCGCCGTGGTCAATGCGAGGTATTGCCGCGTCACGGGTTCGACCATCTCCTCCGCATCCATCGCGCCCTCGCGCTTCTCGGCGAGCGATTGCTCGATCCAGGTGCGGTGATGGCCGAACCCGGCCTGCTCGGCGATGATCGCGAGCGACTGGTAGGCCGCGATCTGCTCGTGCTGATAGGCATAGCCCGCGTACAGGTTCTTGAGCTGGGTGTCGGGGAACACGCCGTGGACCGCCGCGCCGACCGCACCCGCCGCGCTGGTGATCGCCTCCTTGACCATCGACGGGCTGGTGCCGGTGTCCGTCATCGCCTGTTCGATGCGGGTGACCTGCGCCTTGGTGATCGTGATGTGCCGCTGGAGCAGCGCGGCATAGTCGGGATAATCGCCGAGGCTGGGCAGCTGCGTTTCCATCATTTGTAGGCCCTGCTGCTCGGCGGCGCGGGTAGCGGTGAGCGAGCCTTGGTAGATGGATTTAAGGTCGGTGCTCATGCGCGGTTCCTTGTTCTTGCCGGTGGGGGACGGCGAGACAATTCGGCGCGCGCGGGGGTTCCGAAAGCGGTGAGACCTGGATCAGTGCAGATGCGAAAAGGGCGGCTCCCGAGACAGTCGGGGCCGCCCTTCTACGTCGAGGAGTCATGATCAACCGGCGAGCCGTCACGGGAGTAAATCCCGTGACGTCGGACGGGTTCGGCGAGGCCGACCCGCCGGCCGGCGCTACGAGTCTTGGGATAGCGGTTGCTATCCCAAGCGCGTTTAGCGTTTGGAGAACTGGAAGCTGCGACGGGCCTTGGCGCGGCCGTACTTCTTGCGCTCTACCGTGCGGCTGTCGCGGGTTAGGAAGCCCGCTGCCTTGACCGGCGCGCGCAGGATCGGCTCGTATTTGGTGATCGCCTGGCTGATGCCGTGCTTAACCGCGCCCGCCTGGCCCGACAGGCCACCGCCCTTGACAGTGCAGATCACGTCATACTGCCCGGAGCGTTCGGTGATGCCGAACACCTGGTTGATGACGAGGCGCAGCGTCGGCCGCGCGAAATAGGTCTGCTGGTCGCGGCCGTTGATGGTGATCTTGCCCGAGCCGGGCTTGAGCCACACCCGCGCGACCGCGTCCTTGCGGCGGCCGGTGGCATAGGCGCGGCCCTGCTTGTCGATCTCCTGCTCGCGCAGCGGCGCACGTATGACCGGCTCGTCGATGCGGCCGGCGACATAATCCTCCGCGCGCGCGTCGGACTGCGCGACGGCGGCGTCGCGCTGTTGACCGAGCGCGGCACCCAGATCGGCCAGAGACTGCCGACTATCTGACGACTGGCGATTGTCGGACATCAATTACCCACCTTGTTCTTGCGGTTCATGCTCGCGATGTCGAGGATCTGCGGGTCCTGCGCCAAATGCGGATGCTCGATGCCCGCGAAGATACGGAGATTACGCATCTGATCGCGGCCCAGCGGCCCGCGCGGGATCATCCGCTCTACCGCCTTTTCCAGCACGCGCTCGGGAAAACGCCCCTCCAGCACCTTGGCGGCAGTGATGCTCTTGATCCCCCCCGCATAGCCGGTGTGCTTGTAATAGACCTTCTTTTCCGCCTTGTTCGACGTGAAGCGGATCTTGTCGGCGTTGATCACGACGACGTTGTCACCGCAATCGACATGGGGCGTGAAGCTGGTCTTGTGCTTGCCGCGCAGGACGTTGGCGATGATGGACGCGGCGCGGCCGACGACCAGGCCGTCAGCGTCGACCAGATGCCATTTCTTGTCCACCTCGTGCGGCTTGGCCGATTTGGTGGTCTTCATGAGCGCCTTCACGGGCGTTCTCCTTCATCAGCGATAAGAACGGCAAACGAACGCCGTGGTTGCCCGGCGCGAGTGCAGGAGCGGCTCCGGAAAGTCAAGCAAACCGCCGGTTTCCCGACGGGTATTGACCTACCCGTGGGTCGGTGTTCGGCGACCGATGGCGTGCGTGCCCCACACCGTTGCCCCGACTAGCGCCGCGCCAACCAGCTGGTGCAGCGCCGCCAGCGCGACGTCGACGCCGCTCATCACCGTCGCGATGCCCAGCAGGATCTGCGCGCCGAGCACCGCGTGGATCACAACGGACGCGTGCCGGGCCCCCGCCGCGCGCGCCTGACGGGCGAGCACCAGCAGCGCCGCGACCGCGACCCATGCCCACCAGCGGTGGATGAAATGGACCAACGACGGATCGTCGACCATCAACAGGCCGAACGGGCGCGTGCCGACCACCTCGCTCGGGAACACCCGGCCGTTCATCAACGGCCATTGGTTAGTGACCAGCCCCGCGCGCAGCCCGGCCATCAGCGCGCCGTAGAACAGCTGCACCGCCAACACCGCGCCCGCGATCGCGCCCGGCTGCGTCAGCCGCGCCGGGCGCGCGAGCGGCACCCGGCTGAGCGCGTGGAGATCGAGCGCCGTCCACACCACACCCGCCAGCGTGAACAACGCGGTCATCAGGTGCGCGGAAAGCCACAAAGGCGCTACCTCCGTCCGCACCACCAGCCCCGAACGCACCATCAACCAGCCGAGCGCGCCCTGCAGCCCCAGCAGCGCCAGGATCGCGCTCAACCGCCAGCCATAGCCCGCCGGGATGCGCCGCCGCAGCGCGAACCACGCAAGCGGCAGCGCGAACGCGCTCACCACCACGCGCGCCATCTCGCGGTGAAGGTACTCCCAGAAGAAGATCGCCTTAAACCCGGCGAGCGTCATCCCGTGGTGGATCGCCTCATATTGCGGGATCTGGCGATAATTGGCGAACTCCGCCCGCCAGGTAGCGTCGGTCAGCGGCGGGATGACGCCGGTGACCGGTTTCCACTGGGTGATGGAGAGTCCCGATTCGGTCAGCCGGGTGATCCCGCCCACCGACACCATCGCGACGATCAGCACCGCGACGACGAACAGCCAGCGCGAGAGCAACAATGGCCGCGCGGTAGTGACGAAACTCCGGGAAATCTGAAGCATGGTTTGAGATAGGGGAGGGGCGGGGGGTTGTGAAGAGCGAGAAGAGATGCTGCGTGCCGGGAAAACGCACCGCTTCTCCCCCTCTCCCCGACCCTCCTTCCAGGGGGAGAGGATCGGGGAGAGGGGACGCGGGCGGACCCTCTACCACGCACGCTACATACTGTGACGAAGCTCACATCCTTACCGTCACGTCCGCGTGAAACGTCCGTTGCGGGAACGGGTGGAACAGGAAATACCGATCGTTGTTCACATTATCCACGCCCAGTCCCAGCGTGAACCGGTCGCTGGCGCGGATCGCGGCGCGCAGGTCGACGACAAGGTATTTGTAGAACCCGCCATTAGGTGTTCCCGACCGGGTCGCTGTTGTCGAGCGTGCCGTAGTTGCGGCTGGCATAGCGAGCCGCCGCTGTTAGTGAGACCGCGTCGTCCGGTCGCCACGTCGCCACCAGCGTCGCCTTCCAATGCGGCACGCGGGCAACAGCTTGCCTACCGCGCCGGGCAGCGCCGCGTCGGCGCGGGTGATCGCGTCGGCGTAGGTGACGCTGCCCGACAGGTCGACGCGCGGCACCAGATTGGTCCGCGCGCCCGCCAGCTCGACCCCCCGCGCCCGAGTGCGCTCGACATTCTGGACGAAACCGGTGAGCGTTTGCGTGCCGTTCAGCGCAGTCAACGGCGCGGTTTGCGAGATCAGCGCGTCGAACACGACCTCGTTGAACAGCGACAGCCGCAACGAGCCATGCGCGTCGACATGCTCGAACGCGAGCTCCTCCGATCGGGCGTGCTCGGGCCGCAGATTCGGGTTCGGCACGGCGGGAACGGGCGTGGTCACGACCTGATACAGCTCGCCGACGGTCGGGAAGCGCCATGCGTCTCCATAGGACCCGCGCACCGTCCAGCCGCCACCGGCGCTGTAGGCGAGCGTCGCCTTGGGCGAAAAGCGCGCGGCGTCCCGCTCGGGCTGCCGGCGGTCGATCGGCGGGGCTGGCGCGACCGTCGCGTAGTTGTAGCCCGCATAAGCGCGCCACCATTCGTATCGCCCGCCAACCGTCAGCGTCAGCGGCGCGGCCAATCGCCAAACATCTTCCGCCCACACCGCGACGGTGCGGGTACGGCCGAGGGAGAACAGGTTGAGCGCGCCCTTACCGCCACTGATCCAGTCGGTCGTCGCATACCGATTGCTCGCCAGCCGGAACTCGTCCGCGTGCGCGCCCAGCGTCAGCGCGTTGGTCGCCCGCGCGTCGCCGCGCCAGGTCAGATGCGCGTCCGCCGTCCGCCAACCGGTGCCGTCGAGCCGGGTGATCGTCCCCGCGCCGCCTGCGGACGCGGCGGGCAACGCGCCGGTCGGAATACGCTGCACGTCGCGGGCGAAATCGTATAGCGTCGCGATCGCTCCCCAGTCGACTCGCGCGCCCGTGCCCGTCGCGGACAGCGCGTGCGACCAGTGGCGCTCCTCGTAGTTGTACACATTGCCCGAAATTGCGCTCGCCGCGACCGTGTACGGATAGCCCGCGATGGAGAGCGCGCCCGCATAGACCGGGTCGCCGGTCGCGGCGCTGGACAGGTACGTTTCCGCTCCCGCGTCCGTGTCGTTGACGAACAGCCCGCCGACATAAGTCAGTCTGACCCCCCGCGCGATGTCGAGCGCAGCGTAGAGCTTGTACTGCTCCTGCCGTTGATGCTCGATGCCGGTCGCGCCGAGGACGCGGATCGCAGCGCCCGAACGGTTGCGGTCGTCATAGCCGCCCAGCGTCGGCGTGCCCGTCGTCGCGGCGGCGGCGGGGCGGAGCGCGGTGGCGTAAATCAGCGGCTGACCCCGGCTGTCGGTCCGGTTCGCGCTCGCGAACAGCGACAAGGGGCCGAACCGGTCGCCCAGCGTGATGCCGGTTTCATAGGCGGGCAGAGTCGCCCTGGTGCCGTATTGCGAGAATTTCTGCACGCTGGTGGCGGCGGTCGCGGTCGCCTCCGGCCGGTCGGGCAGGCGGGTGGTGATCTCGACCACCGCGCCGATCGAGTTGCCCGGGTAGCGGGCGGAGAACGGGCCGTAGAGAACGTCGACGCGCGCGATCTCCCGCGGGCTGACCAGGCTCCAGCGCGGTGAGGCGAGCGTGTTGTTGTTGCCGATCAGCGCGGACAGCAGCGCGCCGTCCGCGTAGATCAGGCTGCGCGCGCTCGCGCCGAGGCCGGACGTGCGGGTGGCGAGCGGGGCCTGCGTGTCGCCGATATGGCGTTTGCGGACGAGCAGGCTGGGCAGGTATTTGAGCGTGTCCTCGACGTTGATCGCGTTGACGGTGGTGGCGATCGCGGCGGCGTCGATACTCGCGACGCTGGCGGGGGCGGTGCGCCGGCGCTCGGCGACAACGAGCACTTCCCGGTCGGAAAGCGGGGCGCGGTTGGGGAGCGGCACGGATTGCGCGGCGGCGGCGGTCGCCGACGCGGACAGGCACGCGCCCGCGAGCGCGTGAGACAGATATGACATGGCAATTTCCTCGGCTGAACAGGGACGGCCCGCGACGCGCGCGGGCGGGGCGTTCAGGCGAGGAGCGGTGGCCCGGTCGAGGGCGGCGGCGGCGCGGCGAGTCCGCGACCGACCGCGACGGCGGCGTGGATCGCGTGAGGAGTCGTGCGCCCCGGCGCGGGCGGCACGAGGCGCGGCGGCGACAGCGGCTCCGCCATCGCCAGGCCCAGCCCGGCGAACGCGCAGGGTTGGTCGGCCCCATGACCCGCCTTGCCGTGGTGGTGGTGACGGTGCGCCGGCCCAACCATCGCGGGCGGCGTATCCGTGCCGTCGCACGGGACGAGGTGGAACCCGCTGGCGTCGACCTCGGGCATCCACCCGGGAGGCGAGGCGAGCCGCGCCAGCAGCGCGCCCGCGAACACCAACGCCAGCAACGCGCGGCGCATCGTGCGGATGAGGGCGGCGGGCCGGATCACCCGCGCCACCTAGACGCGAGCGTCGGCGGTGCCAAACGCTTCCTGCTACCCGAGCCACACGGACCGGTCGAGTGAGCGATCGACGCGCGAAATGTGAAGCTTTCGTGAAGTCTTGCGCCGCGCAATCGACAGCGCCCGCGCGCTGCGATAAGCGCGCGGGGATGACGGACTTGCCCGACACGCCGCTGCTCGCTACGCCACTGCTCGATACGGTGACGACCCCCGCCGAGCTTCGCCGGCTCAAACCCCACCAGCTCAACCAGCTCGCGGACGAGCTTCGACAGGAGGTGATCTCCGCGGTCGGGACCACCGGCGGGCATCTGGGCTCCGGGCTGGGCGTGGTCGAGCTGACCGTCGCGATCCATTATGTGTTCGACACGCCCGCCGACCGGCTGGTCTGGGACGTCGGCCACCAATGCTATCCGCACAAGATCCTGACCGGGCGGCGCGACCGCATCCGCACCCTGCGCCAGGGCGGCGGCCTATCCGGCTTCACCAAGCGGAGCGAAAGCGAATACGATCCGTTCGGCGCGGCGCATTCGTCGACCTCGATCTCCGCCGCGCTTGGCTTCGCGGTCGCCAACAAGCTGGCGGGGACGCCGGGCAAGGGCGTGGCGGTGATCGGCGACGGCGCGATGAGCGCGGGCATGGCCTATGAGGCGATGAACAACGCCGAGGCCGCGGGCAACCGGCTGGTGGTGATCCTCAACGACAACGATATGTCGATCGCGCCGCCGGTGGGGGGACTGAGCGCGTACCTGTCGCGCATGGTCTCCAGCCGCGAGTTCCTGGGGCTGCGCGAGCTGATGAAGCGGATCGCGCGCAAGCTGCCGCGCCCGTTCCACGAGGCTGCACGCAAGACCGACGAGTTCGCGCGCGGCATGACGATGGGCGGTACGTTGTTCGAGGAACTCGGTTTCTACTATGTCGGGCCAATCGACGGGCACAATCTCGACCACCTGATCCCCGTGCTGGAGAATGTCCGCGACGCGGCGGAAGGCCCGATCCTGGTCCATGTCGTGACAAAAAAAGGCAAGGGCTACGCCCCCGCCGAGGCGTCGGCGGACAAATATCACGGCGTCCAGAAGTTCGACGTGATCACCGGCACACAGGCCAAAGCACCGCCGGGTCCGCCGCAATATCAGAACGTGTTCGGCGCGGCGCTGGCGAAGGAAGCGGCGAGCGACCCGCGCATCTGCGCGATCACGGCGGCGATGCCGTCGGGGACGGGGTTGGACAAGTTCGCCGCCGCGTATCCCGATCGTTTCTTCGATGTCGGCATCGCCGAACAGCACGCCGTCACCTTCGCGGCCGGCTTGGCGGCGCAGGGGATGCGGCCGTTCTGCGCGATCTATTCGACCTTTCTTCAGCGCGCCTATGACCAGGTGGTTCACGACGTCGCGATCCAGAACCTGCCCGTGCGCTTCGCGATCGACCGCGCCGGGCTGGTCGGCGCGGACGGTGCGACGCATGCCGGGTCGTTCGACGTGACGTATCTGGCGACCTTGCCCAATTTCGTGGTGATGGCGGCGGCGGACGAGGCGGAGCTGGTGCATATGACGCACACCGCGGTGCTACACGACTCGGGGCCGATCGCGGTGCGCTATCCGCGCGGCAACGGCACGGGGGTGGCGTTGCCGGAGGTGCCGCAACGGCTGGAGATCGGTCGCGGGCGTGTCGTGCGCGAGGGCAAGACGGTGGCGATCCTGTCGCTGGGCACGCGCCTAGCCGAGGCGATGCGCGCCGCCGAGTTGCTCGAAGCGAAGGGGCTGTCGACCACGGTCGCGGACCTGCGCTTCGCCAAGCCGCTCGACACCGCGCTGATCCGCCGCCTGCTGGCGACGCACGAGGTCGCGGTGACCGTGGAGGAGGGGTCCGTCGGTGGCCTAGGCGCGCACGTCCTTACGCTGGCGAGCGACGAAGGGCTGATCGACGCAGGGCTGAAGCTGCGCACCATGCGCCTGCCCGACGCGTTTCAGGACCAGGACAAGCCCGAGAAGCAATATGCCGATGCCGGGCTCGACGCGGACGGCATCGTCACCACGGTGCTGAAGGCGCTCCGCCACAACAGCGCCGGCGTCAGCGAGGGCGCGCGGGCCTGAGTAGCTGGGCTGCGGTCGGACTCGCCGTTGCTGCGCTGTTAGGCTGGGCAGCGGTCGAGACATGGCGGGAGCGCCGCCGCCAGCGCGCTTGGGCCGTTACGCGTCCGTCGACATCGAGGGCAGATTTCGTCCGGCTGCTGGCCGACGCAGGTGTCGAGGAGGCACTGGCAGATTGGCTGTGGGCGGAAATCCGGGTTTATTATACGCGCCCCCTCACGCCCTACGGATCCGACCGCATCTACGGCGACCTCAGGATCGACCCGGACGACATCAGCGACATCGCGCTCCGGTACGAAAAGGCATTTGGTGTCCGGCTGGTTGAGAATCCGATCCCGTGTCCCGACGATCCGACCTGGGCGGAGCTTTGCGCGGCGTTGCAGCGAAACAGCTATCTTTGAGGGGACATCCGCTCGCTGCTTGCTGGCAAAGGCCGGTGCGGCTATGTGCAGGTAGTGCACATGCAAGTGAGGGATGATCATGGCGACCCAAATAGCACAAGTGGCCGATGTGCGGAGCAACCGGGTGGTGGTATTGGTTTCTCCAGCGGAGAAGCAACGGATCGTGGCCGATGCGGCTGCCGCCGACATGTCGATCAGTGATTTCATGCGGACCGCCGCCGAAGGCTTCACCGAGCCGACGCCCGCCGAGCGCAGGCTGATGCGAGATTTGTTGCAGACGTTGGAGGAAGCCAATGCCCGCACGGATGCGTCGCTGGCGCGGCTGATGGAAACGCAGGCGCGTGCGGCATCGTTCGACGAGGACGCTTATCGCGATCAAGTTCGCGCCGAACTGGAAGCGCGCGAGGACATCGATTGGATGGCGATCGCCGGCGAGCTGGGACTTGGGCGGGCGTGAGTTTCTGGACCGACGCGCTCCGCGCGGTGCAGCAAGCGGCGCTGCTACAATACAAGGTCGATCAAGCCCTTAACGTCGCGGAGGAAGCGCGCCGCCACTCGGTCGAGACGCGCGAGCGAGTGGTTCAGATCGAGGCCTTTTTGAACTTGCTTCGGCACAATGCGCTGGCGCACCGATCACCGTCTGCCTGAACTTTCGAGATCCGGCTTCGCGGCTGGGCTGGCTGGTCGACAGCGGCGTGCTCGCGCGCGACCCGCTCGAGGGCAAGCGGGCGGCGGATCGGATGACCGACGCGGGCCGCGCGCCGACGCCGGTGCTGGGCGCGATCCCGAGGTGGGGCGACGCGCATCCGCCGCGAGCCGCCAATGGCTAAGCCACGCGTCGATCAGCTGCTGGTCGAGCGCGGGCTGGCGGAGTCGCGGACGCGCGCCCAGGCGCTGATCATGGCGGGGCTGGTGTTCGCGGGCGAGCGGAAAGTGGCCAAGCCCGGCGAGACGGTCGCGCCCGACGCCGCGCTGGAGGTGCGGGGGCGCGATTACCCCTGGGTGTCGCGCGGCGGCGTCAAGCTGGCGCATGGACTCGATCATTTCGGGTGGACGGTGACCGGCGCGGTCGCGATCGACGTCGGCAGCTCCACCGGCGGGTTCACCGACGTGTTGCTCCAACGCGGCGCGGCGCGCGTGTACGCGGTCGACAGCGGCACCAACCAGCTCGCCTGGGCGCTTCGCCAGGACTCGCGCGTCGTCGTCCACGAACAAACCAGCGCGCGGGTGCTGACGGCGGAGCACGTTCCCGAGCCGGTCGACCTGATCGTCTGCGACGCCAGCTTCATCGGCCTCGCCAAGGTGCTCGAACGTCCGCTGGCCTTCGCCGCCCGGAACGCGCGACTGATGGCGCTGGTCAAGCCGCAATTCGAGGCCGGGCGGGCGGAGGTGGGGAAGGGCGGCGTGGTCCGTGACCCCGCCGTTCACGCGCGCGTTTGCGCCGAGGTCGCCTCGTGGGTCGGCGAACGGGGCTGGTGCGTCGAGGGCGTGACGCCCAGCCCGATCACCGGGCCGGAGGGCAATGTCGAATTCCTGCTCGCGGCGCGGCGAACCGGCTGACGAGAGCGGGGAAGCCGTGCCGTGCCGGGACGCGCGCGGAACGATGCGCGTCGCTTCCCGGTTTACCGCGCGCAGGGGAGGCCGCAAAAGGCGATCGAGTTCTTCAGGAAAGGAACAGCGTGAGCGGGATCGCGTCGCGGGCGCAGTTGCGGATGTCCTTTCTTCGCTGGGCGCTGGTCTGCGTGCCGGGGGTATTGCTGCTCGGCTTTCTGTCGGGGAGCGGGACGCGCGCTTCCCTCGCATCGTGGTACGACCGGCTCGACAAGCCCGGGTTCACGCCACCCGACTGGATTTTCCCCTTAGTCTGGCCGGTCCTCTACGTCCTGCTCGGCTTGGCGCTCGCCATCGTGCTGAACGCGCGCGGTGCCCGTGGACGCCGGGTCGCGATCGCGCTGTTCTCTGGCCAGCTGGCGCTCAATCTGGCGTGGACGCCCGTGTTCTTCGGCGCGCATCAGGTGAAGGCGGCGCTGCTGGTGATCGCGGGGATGATCGGATTGACGATCGGCACGATCGGCGCGTTCCGGCGCGTGCGGCCGCTGGCGGCATGGTTGATGATCCCCTATCTGCTGTGGATCGTGTTCGCGGCGGCGCTCAACTGGAGCATCCTGCAACGCAACCCGAATGCCGGTCGGGTTGCGTCCGCGTCGGTCAGCACCCAAATCCTGCGCTGACCGCAACAAGGGCCGCCCATGCAGACCGAAAACAACCTGTTCGCCGACCTGACGAAGTTCCTGAACGGTGCGGCGGGTACGCTGGCCGGCGTGGGACGCGAGGCGGAGGCCAGCGCCCGGTCGCGCGCGAAGGAGTTTATGGGCGGGCTCGATTTCGTCGGCCGCGACGAGTTCGAGGCGGTCAAGGCGATGGCGGCGGCCGCTCGCGACGAGGCCGACACGCTGCGTGCGCGTCTCGACAAGTTGGAGCACGGTAACGCGCGCCCGCCCGCTGAGCCTTCGGCCATGCCAACCGCCGATGATATGCCCGGCGGTGCCGCGTCGCTACTGTCCCCCGCGCCGACAATCGACGAGGTGGACGGCTGAGCATCTTCCCGCACGACACAGGTTTCCCGCTCGCGCGTGCTGTGGCATCGGAGGTTTGATGCTGGACGAAGCCGATTCCGGGCGCGAGGCCGAAGCGCCGATCGACATGCTCGAGACCTATTACGCCGCGCATGGCTGGTCGTTCGAGCGGCATGACGAGGAGATCGTCGTGACCGTCAAGGGCAGTTGGACCGAGTACGAGCTGCGCGCGCTGTGGCGCGACGAGGACGGCGTGCTGCAGTTCCTCGCCTTTCCCGACATCAAGGTCGCCGACGACCGGCGCGCGGCGGTTTACGAGGCGATCGGGCTAGTCAACGAACAGCTGTGGATGGGCCATTTCGAGCTATGGTCTTCCAGCGGCATCCTGCTTTATCGCCATGCGGTGCTGGTCGACGGCGAGGACGAGGAGGGGACGCTTTCGCTCGCTGCCGCCGAGCTGCTGGTCGACACCGCGATCGACGAATGCGAGCGGTTCTATCCGGTGTTCCAGTTCGTATTGTGGGGCGGCAAGACGCCCAAGGAAGCGATCGCGGCGGCGATGGTCGAGACGCACGGCGAAGCCTGAAGACGTGAGCATGGGCGACATCCTGCTCGTCGGGTGCGGCAACATGGCGGGCGCGATGCTGCGGCGCTGGATCGAGACGGGCCTCGCGCCCGAGCGGGTGACCGCGGTTAGTCCGAGCGGTCGCGCGATGCCCGCGGGCGTTCGGGTCGAACGGGAGTTGCCGCTCGACCGGACGGATTTCGACATCGTCATGCTCGGCTTCAAACCGCAACAGTTCAGCGCCATGATGGCCGGGCCGGTGGTCGCCTACTCGCCGCGCCTGTTGGTCTCCATCCTGGCCGGGGTCGAACTCGCGACCCTGCGCGAGCATTTCGTCGCGGACTCGATCGTTCGGGCGATGCCGAACCTGCCGGTCGCGCTCGGCAAGGGGGTAGTCGCCCTGCACGGCGAGGATCGCGACGGGTTGGCGGCCGAGCTGATGGCCCCGCTCGGGCTGGTCGAATGGATCGCGGACGAGAGGCTATTCAATCTGGTCACCGCGCTGGCGGGCAGCGGGCCGGCTTTCGTGTTCCGCTTTGTCGACGCGCTGGCGGAGGCGGGTGCGGCGCTGGGCCTGCCGCGCGACCAGGCCGCGCGGCTGGCGCTCGCCACCGTCGAGGGCGCGGCGGCGATGGCGGCGGGGGCGGGGGAGACGCCCGCGACGCTCGCCGACCGGGTAGCAAGTCCGGGCGGCTCCACGCGCGAAGGGCTGAAAATGCTCGATCGGGAGGGCGCGCTACGGAGGCTGATGGTTGACACGCTCACCGCCGCCACCCGCCGCAACGCGGAACTGGCGAGCGTTTCGGGTTAGCGCAACCCGTCGATCCGCGCGCGTTCGCTCTCCGGGATCAGCCCTTCCAGCACCGCCCAGAAGCCGGACACCGCATGCTGCCCCGCCCGCGCGTAGGCGGCACTGATCCGTTGGCGCACCACCTCGAACAGCTCGTGCTCCATTGTTGCGCCTTGCGCCGTCAGCCGCAGCAGGCGCTGTCGCCGGTCGCGCGCTCCCGGACGGGTCTCGACCAGCCCGCGCTCGGTCAGTTCACCCAGCACGCGGCCGAGCGATTGCTTGGTGATCGCCAACAGCCCCAGCAATTCGCTGACCGTCATGTCCGGGCGGCGCGCGATGAAGTACATGGCGCGGTGGTGGGCGCGGCCGAGGCCCTGCTCACCGAGTCCCCGGTCGACCGACCGGGTCAGGTGGCTATGCCCGAAATACAGCAGCTCCATGCCGCGCCGCAGCTCGGCCTCGCGCAGGAACAGGGGGGACGCAGTCGATACCGGGACAGCCATGTTGACCGGCCTTGCCATCGCCCCTACCCATCCGCAACCCCGCGAGCGGGCGACACCGTAACCCGATGAGGAGCGCAATGGCGGACGCGGAGCCTGATTTCGTGCTCGAGCGCAATCCTTCGCCGGAGCCGGTGGAGACGCGAACCGAGCGGTTGCGCGATCCCGGGTTCGGGCAGGTGTTCACCGACCACATGGCGGTGGTCGACTATGCGTCGGACCGCGGCTGGCATAGCCCTCGCGTCGTCGCGCGCGCGCCGTTCAGCGTCGATCCGGCGACGGCGGTGCTCCATTACGCGCAGGAGATCTTCGAAGGGCTAAAGGCGTATCGGCTGGCCGACGGCAGCGCGGCGCTGTTCCGCGCGGACGCCAACGCGCGCCGGTTCCGCAACTCCGCGCGGCGGATGGCGATGCCCGAGCTGCCCGAAGAGGTGTTCCTCGACGCCTGCCGCGCGCTGGTGCGGACGGACGCGGACTGGATCCCGCCCGGCCCCGACGGCGCGCTGTACCTGCGCCCGTTCGCGATCGCGACGAGCGTGTTCCTGGGCGTGCGGCCCGCGAGCGACTACCGGTTCGCGGTGATCGCTTCGTCGGTCGGCGCTTATTGGCGCAAGGGCGCGCCCGAAGCGATCTCGATCTGGGCGACCCGCGACTATACCCGCGCCGCGCCCGGCGGCACCGGCGAGGCGAAATGCGGCGGCAATTACGCCTCCAGCCTCGTCGCGCAGGCCGAGGCGTCGCGGCACGGGTGCGACCAGGTGGTGTTCCTCGACGCGATCGAGCGCCGCTGGGTCGAGGAATTGGGCGGGATGAACGTGTTCTTCGTGTTCGCGGACGGGTCGGTCCAGACGCCGCCGCTGACCGGCACCATCCTGCCCGGGATCACGCGCGATTCGCTATTGACGCTGGCGCGCGAAGGCGGGCTGACCGTGCGCGAGCAGCCGTATGCGCTCGACGAGTGGCGCGCGGACGCGGAGAGCGGGCGGCTGACCGAGGCGTTCGCGTGCGGCACGGCGGCGGTGGTGACGCCGATCGGGCGGGTAATGTCGACGGAGGGCGAGTGGGCGATCGGTGGCGATGGGCCTGGGCAGGTGACGCGGCGGCTGAAAGATGAATTGGTCGCGATCCAGCGCGGCACCGCGCCCGACGCGCGTGGTTGGATCGAGCGGCTCTGACGGCCTTGGCATCCGCGCGCGCGCCGCTATAACCCGCGACGCTGCGATGGGGCGTCGCCAAGCGGTAAGGCAGCGGCTTTTGATGCCGCCATTCGTAGGTTCGAATCCTGCCGCCCCAGCCAACCTGATCGCGCCCCGCTTGCCCGGACCCGCTTGCAAGCGCGTCGGCGCGGCCTCATCTATTGTGCGGTGCAGCATTGCCGAGGCGCAGCGTATGAGTTCCTTATCCGAGACGGTTGCTCGCCTGTCGGCGATGCGGGGCACGCTTCAGCCTGGCAAAGGTTCAAGCATGCTTGAGGAACTGACCGGGTTCGGGAGCAATCCCGGGGCGTTGCGTGGCTGGGTCCACGTGCCCGCCGACCTGCCGCCGAGCGCGCCGCTGGTGATTGTTCTCCACGGCTGCACGCAGACCGCCGCCGGCTACGACCACGGCGCGGGCTGGTCGCAGCTCGCGGACCGCCACGGCTTCGTGCTGCTGTATCCCGAACAGGAGCGCGCCAACAACCCGAACCTGTGCTTCAATTGGTTTGGGCCAGAGGACATGCGGCGGGATGCGGGCGAGCCGCTGTCGATCCGTCAGATGATCGCAGCGATGACCGATCGCCATACGCTCGACCCGACGCGCGTTTTCGTGACCGGCCTGTCGGCGGGCGGCGCGATGAGTTCGGTGATGCTCGCCTGTTACCCCGAGCTGTTCGCCGGCGGCGCGATCATCGCCGGGCTGCCCTATGGCGTCGCGCGATCGATCCCGCAGGCGCTGGAGCGGATGCGCGAGCAGGGCGGGGCGGATGCCGCGCGGCTGGCGGGGTTGGTCCGGGCGGCGTCGACGCACACCGGTTCGTGGCCGACCGTTTCCGTCTGGCATGGCGACGCGGACGCGACGGTGGCGGCCGCGAACGCCGATGCGATCGTCGCGCAATGGCGGGCGCTGCGGGGGTTGCCCGAGCAGCCGTCGGCGATCGACATGCGCGACGGCTATCCGCGCAAGGTCTGGCGGGACCACGACGGCCGCGAGGTGATCGAGCAGATCGGCATCGCGGGCATGGGTCATGGCACCCCCTTGTCGACGCTGGGCGCGGACGCGTGCGGCCATCCCGGCGCGCATATGCTGGAGGTGGGTACATCCTCGACGCGCCACATCGCGCGCTTCTGGGGATTGCTGAAGGACGGCGTGGACGAGGTCGGTGTGGAGCGACCCACGCGCCGCGCGACCGCCGAGCCGGATGCGCCGTCGCGGACGAAACTGCCCATCGACTCGGTCGAGCAAGTGATCGGCAAGGCGTTGCGCGCGGCTGGCCTGATGCGCTGATCGCGGCCACCCGGGCGTGATCGACGCCGCGTCGCACGGGGTTGAGCGAACGCGCGCGGGGGCTTAACCGGGTCCGGTCCGCTGGACACGGGAGCCCCAATGAACGACTTCGACTTCGCGCTCGGCGAGACCGCCGAGATGATCCGCGACACCACCCGCCGCTTCGCCGCCGACCGCATCGCCCCGCGCGCGGCCGCGATCGACGAGCAAAACAAGTTCGACCGCTCGCTCTGGCCCGAGATGGGCGAACTGGGCCTTCACGGTATCACCGTCGAGGAGGAGTGGGGCGGCCTCGGCCTCGGCTATCTCGATCACGTCGTCGCAATGGAGGAGGTGTCGCGGGCGTCCGCATCAGTCGGACTCTCCTATGGCGCGCATTCCAATTTGTGCGTCAACCAGATCCGCCGCTGGGGCAATGACGAGCAGCGCCGCCGCTATCTCCCCAAGCTGATCAGCGGCGAGCATGTCGGCAGCTTGGCGATGTCCGAGGCCGGGTCCGGCTCCGATGTAGTGTCGATGAAGCTGAAGGCCGAAACGCGCGGCAACGACCGCTACGTCCTCAACGGCACCAAGTTCTGGATCACCAACGCGCCCGAGGCCGACACGCTGGTGGTCTACGCCAAGACCGACCCGGCGGCGGGCGCGCGCGGGATCACCGCGTTCCTGATCGAACGCGACATGGCGGGCTTCTCCGTGTCCAAGAAGCTCGACAAGATGGGCATGCGCGGCTCCGACACCGCCGAACTGGTGTTCGAGGATTGCGAGGTCCCGGCCGAAAACGTGATGGGAAAGGTGGGCGAGGGGGTCCGCATCCTGATGAGCGGCCTCGATTACGAGCGCGCGGTGCTGGCGGCGGGGCCACTGGGGATCATGCAGGCGTGCCTCGACGTGGTGCTGCCCTATGTCCGCGACCGCAAGCAGTTCGGGCAGCCGATCGGCGCGTTCCAGCTGATGCAGGGCAAGGTCGCGGACATGTACGTCGCGCTCAACAGCGCCCGCGCGTATGTCTATGCGGTCGCGCGCGCGTGCGACATGGGCAAGACCACGCGGTTCGACGCGGCGGGAGCGATCCTGCTGGCGAGCGAGAACGCGGTCAAGGTCGCGTTGGAGGCGATCCAGGCGCTCGGCGGCGCGGGCTATACGCGCGAATGGCCGGTGGAGCGGTTCCTGCGCGACGCCAAGCTGTACGACATCGGCGCGGGCACCAACGAGATCCGCCGCTTCCTGATCGGGCGCGAGCTGGTGGGGAACATGGACGTGGTAGCGCAATGAGCGCCCCGGTGCTCGACACCAAGATCGACGTGGAGGGGGAAGCGTTCCGCGCCAACGCCGCGCATAACCGGTCGCTGACCGATGCGTTGCGTGCGCGGGTGGCGGAGGCGGCGCTCGGCGGACCGGCCAAGTCGCGTGAGCGTCACGCCGCGCGCGGCAAGCTGTTGCCTCGCGAGCGCGTCGAACGGCTGCTCGACCCCGGCTCGCCGCTGCTCGAGATCGGTCAGCTTGCCGCCGATGGCTTGTACGATGGCGAGGTGCCCGGCGCGGGGGTGATCGCGGGCATCGGCCGGGTGTCGGGGCGTCAGTGCATGATCGTGTGCAACGACGCGACGGTGAAGGGCGGCACCTATTACCCGCTCACCGTCAAGAAGCACCTGCGCGCGCAGGAGATCGCGGAGGCCAACCGGCTGCCGTGTATTTACCTGGTCGACAGCGGCGGCGCGAACCTGCCGCACCAGGCGGAGGTGTTTCCCGACCGCGACCATTTCGGGCGCATCTTCTTCAACCAGGCGAACATGAGCGCCAAGGGCATTCCGCAGATTGCCTGCGTGATGGGCAGCTGCACCGCCGGCGGCGCGTATGTCCCCGCGATGAGCGACGAGACCGTGATCGTGCGCGGGCAGGGGACGATTTTCCTCGCTGGCCCGCCGCTGGTCAAGGCGGCGACCGGCGAGGTGATCAGCGCGGAGGAGCTGGGCGGCGCGGACACGCATGGGCGCAAGTCCGGCGTGGTCGATCACGTCGCGGAAAACGACGAGCACGCGCTGACGATCGTCCGCGACATCGTCTCGACGCTGCAGCCGCAGGTGCAGGCGGACGTCAACCTGCGCGGCCCGCGCCCGCCGAAGTTCGACGCGGAGGAGCTGTACGGCATCGTCCCCGACGACGTCCGCGCGCCGTACGATGTCCATGAGGTGATCGCGCGGCTGGTCGACGCGTCCGAGTTCCACGAGTTCAAGCCGCTGTACGGCGCGTCGCTGGTGTGCGGGTTCGCGCATATCTGGGGCTTGCCCGTCGCGATCCTCGCCAACAACGGCGTGTTGTTCAGCGAGAGCGCGCAGAAGGGCGCGCATTTCATCGAGCTCGCCTGCCAGCGCCGGGTGCCGTTGCTGTTCCTCCAGAACATCAGCGGGTTCATGGTCGGCGGCAAGTACGAGGCGGAGGGCATCGCCAAGCACGGCGCCAAGCTCGTCACCGCGGTCGCCACCGCGAGCGTGCCCAAGATCACCGTACTGATCGGCGGCAGCTTCGGCGCGGGCAATTACGGCATGTGCGGGCGCGCCTACTCGCCGCGGTTCCTGTTCACCTGGCCCAATGCCCGCATCAGCGTGATGGGCGGCGAGCAGGCGGCTTCCGTGCTGGCGACCGTGCATCGGGATGCCGACAGATGGACGCCGGAGCAGGCCGAAGCGTTCAAGGCCCCCGTGCGGCAGAAGTACGAGGACGAGGGCAACCCCTATTACGCCACCGCGCGGCTATGGGACGACGGCGTGATCGACCCCGCGCAGACCCGCGACGTGCTGGGGCTGGCGTTCGCGGCGACGCTCAACGCGCCGGTGCCGGAGAGCGCGCGCTTTGGCGTGTTCCGGATGTGATGGGAGGATCGATGCTGACCCTGTTCGCGATCGCGATGGCGGCGCAGTCCACCTCGGACAAGCTCCCGCCCGCCAACCCGCTGCCCTACACCGACGCGGATAGCGCCAACGTGCTCGCCCCCGTCCACGCGCTGCTCGCCGCCGTCGCCGCGCGCTACGCGGCCGCGATCCTCGCTCAGGTTCGCACTGACGGTGCCGCCACCGCCGCGATCGAGCGCGCCGACGGCAGCCGCGCGATCCGGCGCCAGGGCTGGGCCGAGTTCGCCGCCGCCCTCCGTCCCGGCCCCGAACGCTATGCCGAGCGCCTGCTCGACCCGGCGGTGGAGATCGACGGCGATGTGGCGATGGTGTGGAGTCCCTACGTCTTCACCGTGAACGGCCGCGTCGACCATTGCGGTGCCGACCATTTCGACCTCGTCCGCGAAGCGGGCCGCTGGCGCATCCTTAACGTGACCTGGTCGCAACGAACCACGGGATGCGAGGCGCGATGATCGCTTCCCTGCTCATCGCCAATCGCGGCGAGATCGCTTGCCGGGTAATCCGCACCGCGCGGAAGCTCGGCGTCCGCACCGTCGCGGTGTATTCGGACGCGGACGCGGAGGCGCTCCACGTTCGCCAGGCGGACGAGGCGGTGCACATCGGCCCGTCGCCCGCGCGCGAATCGTATCTGCGCGGGGACAAGATCATCGCCGCCGCGCGCGCGACGGGGGCGGAGGCGATCCACCCGGGCTATGGCTTCCTGTCGGAGAACGCGGACTTCGCGCAGGCCGTGCTCGACGCCGGGCTGATCTGGGTGGGCCCCAAGCCGCAGTCGATCCGCGCGATGGGGCTGAAGGACGCGGCCAAGCGGCTGATGATGGAGGCGGGGGTGCCTACCACGCCCGGCTATCTGGGCGACGACCAATCGCCCGAGCGGCTCCGGGCGGAGGCGGACGCGATCGGCTATCCCGTGCTGATCAAGGCGGTCGCGGGCGGCGGCGGCAAGGGCATGCGCCGGGTCGAGGCGGGTGCCGAGTTCGCGGACGCGCTCGCCTCGTGCCGCCGCGAGGCCGCGTCGAGCTTCGGCGACGACCGCGTGCTGCTGGAGAAATACATCCTCTCGCCGCGCCACATCGAGGTGCAGGTGTTCGGCGACAGCCACGGCAACGTCGTCCACCTGTTCGAACGCGACTGCTCGCTCCAGCGCCGCCATCAGAAGGTGATCGAGGAAGCGCCCGCCCCCGGCATGGACGACGCCACCCGCGAAGCGGTGTGCGCGAGCGCGGTCCGCGCCGCGAAGGCGGTCGACTATGAAGGCGCGGGCACGATCGAGTTCATCGCCGACGCCAGCGAGGGGCTCCGCGCCGACCGCATCTGGTTCATGGAAATGAACACCCGGCTACAGGTCGAACACCCCGTGACCGAGGAGATTACCGGGGTCGATCTGGTGGACTGGCAGCTCCGGGTGGCGAGCGGCGAGCCATTGCCGAAGCGGCAGGACGAGCTGAGCATCAACGGCTGGGCAATGGAGGCGCGGCTGTACGCGGAAGACCCCGCAAAAGGGTTTTTGCCTAGCATCGGGCGGTTGACCCATCTTCGGCTGTCCTCGCCCGAGGTCGATGTGCCTTGGTTGCCGGCTCAACCAGACGCTACGAGCCGTCCGCGGGTCGATACTGGCGTTGAGCAAGGGTCGTCGGTGACGCCCTTCTACGACCCGATGATCGCCAAGCTGATCGTGCATGCGGCTACACGTGACGCGGCGGCGGCCGCGCTCGCAAAAACGTGCGCCGACGTACAGGTCTGGCCGGTGCGCAGCAACGCGGCCTTTCTCGCTCGACTAGCCGGCGATGGCGATTTCCGATCGGGGCAGGTCGATACGGGCCTGATCGGTCGCAAGTTCGAGGAGCTGACCCAAGCCGAGCCCATTACGCCAGCTTTGGCGACCACCGCTCTGAGCATCCTTCGGCAACGAACTGGCCAAGAAATTGGGCGTGAGTGGCCGATCGGCGATGGGCTTGATGGTTTCCGGGTCAACGCCGCGCGGGAGGGGAGCTTCACGCTGTACGCCGATGGAGAGCCAGTCGATGCCGCTCTGCCACAAGGCAATCCGTGGGCCGATGAGGACTTCCTAGCCCAAGGATTTCTCTTTGACGACGAAGGTGCCGTGGTGTTCGAAGGCGGTGGCACGCATATAGTTGCCCTGGCTTACCGACCGGGCGCAGCCTCCGGCACCGCCGCCGACGGCGCGATCCTCTCCCCCATGCCGGGGCGCATCATCGCGGTGGAGGTTGCCGCCGGAGACCGCGTCACCAAAGGGCAGAAGCTGGTCACGCTGGAGGCGATGAAGATGGAGCATAGCCTCGTCGCGCCGTTCGACGGGACGGTCGCTGAGCTCGATGCGGTCACGGGCGGGCAGGTGACGGAGGGCAAGCTGCTCGCCCGCGTCGATCGGGAATAACGGCATAAGTCCTCCCCCGGAGGGGGAGGGGGACCGCTGCGCGAAGCGCGGTGGTGGA
>JAABUQ010004562.1_pt1 | contig 23425 bp, 21 predicted proteins | sample 5560001 | NCBI WGS metagenome assembly JAABUQ01 (sample SAMN10711888, study PRJNA513371) | rock metagenome | isolation source: Antarctica rocks | place: Antarctica: Victoria Land, Finger Mt nord | collected 2015-12-18 | reverse complement strand
GCCGGTTGCTCTCCTGCACGCCGCGGCGCAGCACCGCCTCCAGCCGCTCCAGCACCTCGACGGACATGTCGCGCATCTGGAACAGCACCTCCGCCCGCCCCGGGATGATCGACGCAGCCCCCGGCGATAGCGTGATGCGCCCCACGGTCCACACCGTCCGCTCCCCGCACTGCCGCGGGAACTCCGCATCCAGCCAGGCCAGCAGCCGCACCGCCGCCAACCCGGCATCCCGGCGCTCCGCCATCGTGGTGCCGCCCGCGTGGTCCTGCTGGCCCTCGATCACGATGCGGTACTGCCAGATCGCCACGATCCCCGTCACCACGCCCACCTGCAGACCCTGGCTCTCCAGGACCGTGCCCTGCTCGATGTGCATCTCCAGGAAGCCCCGGTAGCGCCCAGCCTCCAGCGTCACCCGGGGGCGCCCGGCCAGCCCGGCCTCCGCCAACGCCTCCCGCAGCGGCTTGCCGTGGTAGCGGTTGGCCAGCCTGTCGATCTCCGCCTCGTCCAGCAGCCCCGTGAACGAGCGGGAGCCGATGAACGAGCCGTAGTGCCCCTCCTCGTCGGCGAACGCCACCACGTCCACCGGCAGCCCGGCCCGTGCCAACGCCAGGGCCGCGATCACGCCCAGCGCGCCGTCCAGCCACCCGGCCTCGTTCTGGCTTTCGAGGTGGCTGCCGCACAGCAGCTTCGGCCCAGGCCCGGGATGGCGGCCCAGCACCGTGCCGATGCCGTCCGTCACCGGCTCCAGCCCGGCCTCGGCGAGGCGCTCCATCAGCCAGTGCCGCGCCGCCATGTCGTCGGGGCTGTAGGTCGGGCGGTGGACGCCGGTGCGGAATGCACCGAACGACCGCAGGGCCTGGAGGTCGGCGAGGAAGCGGTCCGTGTCCACGGGGATCATCAGGCAGCCTTCGTGGAAGCCAGGGCCGGGACGCCGTCCCGGCCGTCGCGTGAGCGGATCAGCCGGCCTTCTTGGCGCGCGCCTTGGGGGCGGTCTTGGCGGCCGGCGCCGGCGCCTTCTTCGCGACGTTCAGCGCGTCCTTCACCTGCTTGGCCGGGGTGAAGGCCAGCTTCTTGCTGGCGGCGATCTGGATGGCTTCGCCCGTCGCCGGGTTGCGGCCCTGGCGGGCGTCGCGGCTGGCGACCTTGAACTTGCCGAAGCCGGGCAATGACACCTCCTCGCCCTTCACGGCGGTCTCCACCACGGCGGCGAACACCGCCTCCACCACCGTCTTTGCCTGCTTCTTGTCCATGCCGTGCTGCCCGGCGATGTGATCGGCGAGTTCTGCGATGTTCATGCGTGTCCCCTTTGGCCCATGGTCCGTTTCACCCCAATGGCGCCGGACGCTCGGCGCCAAACGGCCAGCACCTGACGCCAAGCACCTGACACCAGGTGTCAGCCGACGTAAGCAGGGGCTTTCCCGCATGGGAACCCTTATTCCGCTGGCCCTGGCCCGCGGGGATGACCTGACAACGATTTACGGCGGGGTGTTGCAGCGCTGGATCACCCAAGCAGGGCGCGGCCTGCCGACCAAGGCTCCGAGCGCCCTGCCGAGTCGCAACTCGCCGCGCCCGGCGCGGCGTCAGGTGCACATGGCTTCGGACGCATGCAGCGGCACGCAGACGGGCTGCAGCCTCCCAGGCCAAGCTGCAGCCTCAGGCCAAAGGGCTCGCAGTTGCATAGCCATGTGGGACGGGCCGCGTCAGGTCGGTGGCGAGCAGGCCGGCGATGACCGCGCAAAACAAGGCGGCAAGGACCAGCACGGCGGGGCTGGCGGCGGGACTGGCAGCGGGACTGGCAGCAGGGCTTGCGTTGGGGCTGGCGGCGGGGCTCGCGTCGGCGCTCGCACGCCCCGGTCGCGTCACCCCTGTCTGAACGTCGTCACGAGTGCTGATCTGCATGGTTGCGCCTCCAATCCGGGTCCGAATCCAGGATCTGGCCCGTATCGGAGCAACTTCGTTGCCATGCGGCAGTGACTTAGGTCACGCGATGCGGCAAGGTCGCCCCGCCTGCAACCGTAGGGCATGGAGGGTTCCCAGACATGCGGCCCGCTGAAGTCCCGTTGCTTGCCGCCGCACCATGACGGTGGTCGCATCCCGTGCCGGCATGACGGGCGGACGCCTGTCGCAGGCCGCCCGCCGCGACGTGCTGGCCGCCACGCCGCTGTTCCGTCTGCTGGACGCGGCGGAACTCGATGCGCTCACCAGCTTGGTCACCGAACGCCACGCGCGCCGCGATGCCCTGGTGGTGCGGCGCGGGGACGCCGGCAGCAGCTTGCTGATCCTGGTGCACGGGCGCTTGCGTGCGGGCGCCACGTCGGCGGACGGGCGGGAGGTGACGATGGGCCTGATCGAGCCGGGCGGCGTGCTGGGGGAGATGGCGTTGCTCGACGGCCAGCCGCGCAGCCTGGACGTGGTTGCCATGGCCGACAGCCTGCTGCTGTCCGTCGAGCGCAGCGCGTTCCTGCCGTTCCTCCGCGCCCGGCCGGAGTTGACGCTGCGGCTGATGGCCCTGCTCTGCGACCGTCTCCGCCAGCTTAATGCCGCCTTCGAGGACCTGGCGCTGCTGCCCATGCCCGCCCGCCTGGCCCGTCTGCTGCTGGGCCTGGCCGACCGGCACGGGACCTCGGTGCCGGGGGGTGTCCGCCTCCGCATCCGCTTGTCCCAGCGGGACATCGGCGCCCAGGTGGCGGCCACGCGGGAACGGGTGAACAAGCAGCTCCGCCACTGGCACGAGGCCGGAGTGCTGAGCGAGCTGGACGGCCACCTGGTCCTGTGCAAGCCAGCCGTGCTGCGCGCGTTGCTGGACGCGTCGGGGTAAAGACCGCGCTGGCTCCTCGTCGCGCTGGGAGAAGCGGGCAGGTGGCCTTGTCATGCATGTCAGCCCTGGGACGCACTGGAGCGGGAGGTTTCCAGGACATGGACCTGGATCACGACCGATGGCGCAGCCGCTACCGCTGCGGCGCCGATCAGGGTGTCGCCGGCTTGCACCTCCGCTTCCTCCACGGCCAGGGCGCCGGACCAGCAATGCAGCAGCCCGGCCCCTTCTGCCGGGGGCTCGATCCGCTCGCCGACAGCCAGGCGCAGCACCTGCACCTGCGCCTGGCAGCGCCCCCGGGCGGCGATCACGTTGAAGGCCCGCCCGGGTGAGCCACCCAAACGGCACTCGACGCTGGCCTCGCCACGGAAGGCGAACGGCGCCAGCAGCGGGCAGGGCAGGAACGCGCCGCCGTCCAGCGACAGCGCGATCCCCTCGCCCCGGACCGGCGTGAAGATGCGGTCATAGCCGGCGTAGTCGGAGAAGCTGGTGTCCCGCACCAACTCGGCTATGCTGACCTGCCAAAGCAGCGCGCCGTCCGGGCCGAGTTGCGTCGCCACGTCGCGCGTCATGCCCTGGCCGTTGCGCCATGGCACGGCGACCAAGTCGCGGGCGCGGCGCAGCACTGGCCTCATGGCGGTGACCGCCGAGCAAGGGATACAGCATGACACCTGACAAGTTGCGGCGTTTGGACCAGCCCATGGCGCTGTCCCCACCCCTGCAAGCCCTGTGGTGGGCCGCCCGGGACGACTGGGACCATGCGCACGAGGTCGCCCAGTCCGACCCTGGCCCGGATGCCGCCTGGGTCCACGCCTACCTGCACCGGGTCGAGGGCGATGCCGAGAACGCCGGGTACTGGTATGGCCTGGCACACCGCCCGGTCAGCGCGGCGCCACTGGACCAGGAGTGGGAGGCCATCGCGGCGGCGCTGCTGCAGGGCGTCAAGGCGTAAGCAGCCGGTCCAGCCGCAGCCGTCCCCGGGAGTCGGTCAGGCGCCGGGCTGCCAGGAGGGCCGCCGCTCCCGCCGCCACCCCACCCGCGCCGGAGATGAGCAGCAGCATGAGGATCTGGTACTTCACCGCCTCGACCGGATCGACCCCGGCCAGGATCTGCCCGGTCATCGCGCCCGGCAGGGTGACGACCCCGGCGGCGGTCATCTGGTTGACCACAGGCAGCAGCCCCCGCCGGATCGCCTCCGTCACCAGCGGGCGCACCGCCTGGGCGAACGGGCAGCCGAGGGCCAGTTGCGCCTCGATCCCCGCCCGCGCCGCTGCTGCGCCGCCCAGTACCCCGTCCAGCGCCAGGCTGCCGCTGCTCAGCGCACCGCCCAGGACGATTCCGGCGATCGGGATGGCGTAGCGCGGGTCCCACCAGGGCTGCGGCCGCAACGCCGTCGCCAGCGCCAGTAGCACCGCCAGCACCGTCGATGCCCCGACCGCCGCGGCCGAGACCCACAGGTTGCCGCCCCGCGCCAGCCGCTGCTTGGGCCGTGCCGCGACTTCCCGGGCCGCGACCGCGCTCATCGCCAGCACGATGGCCAGCACGGCGGCCGGGGAGCCGGCCTGGAACACGAAGCGCAGCACGTAGCCGACCAGCACGAGCTGCACCACCATCCGCACCGCCGCCAGCAGCACGGCGCGGTGCAGGTGCAGGCCCAGCGCCAGGGACAGCACCGCGTCCGCCAGCAGCAGGGAGGCCGCTGCGGCAAGGTCTAGCGGGGTCAGCAGGATCGTGTTCAAGCGGGAACCAGGTGCTTGGCGTCCATGCGCCGCTGCTCGGTTCCCAGCCGGGCCGCCTGTGCCGGGTCATGCGTGACCAGCACGAGGGCCAGCCCGGCCGCCAGCCGCTCCCGCAGCAGCGCCTCGACGGCGGCGGTGGCGGCGGTGTCCAGCGCGCCCGTCGGCTCGTCGAGCAGCAGCACCCGGGGCTGGCCGGCCAGGGCGCGCAGCAGGGCGAGCCGCGCACGCTCCCCGGTGGAGCAGCGCGCGACTGGGCGGTCCCAGATGTCCGCCGGCAGGCCGAGCCGGGCGGCGTCGGGCCGCGGCGCGGCGAAGTGGTCGCCCACCCGGTCCATCCACCAGCCCGGCTCGGCGGCGGACAGCACGACTTGCCGGCGCCAGGCCGGGGCAGGGGTGGCCGACTGGGCGACGCCGTCCAGCCAGGCCTCGCCCTCGTGCGGGTCCAGGTCGGCGACCATCCGCAGCAGCAGGCTCTTGCCGGACCCGGATGGACCGGTGATTGCGAGGCAGCCGCCAGCCGGCACCTCGAAGCTGAACGGCCCCGCCAGCGGCGAGCGCAGGTCCTGGACGCGCAGCCTCAACCCGGCGACGCAGCCAGCCGGCCCAGCAGCCGCGCATGGGCGCGAAGGCCGTGGTGGAAGCACGCCCAGTCGAACTTCTCGTTGGGGCTGTGGACCTGGTCGTCGTCCAGCCCGAACCCCATCAGCAGGCTGTCCACCCCCAGCAGGCGGCGCAGGCTCTCCACCACGGGGATGCTGCCGCCGCTGCCGATCATCACGGCGGGGCGTCCGTACTCCTCGGCCAGCACCTCGCGCGCGGCCTGCACGAAGCGGCTGCCGGACGGCACCTCGATGCCCGGCGCGGTGCCGAACACCTCGATGTCGGCCCGGGCGTCGGCGGGCAGGCGGGCGTGCACGAAGTCGCGGAACAGTTGCACCACGCGGTCCGGGTCCTGGCCGGGCACCAGGCGGAACGACACCTTGGCGCCGGCCTCGGCGGCAATCACCGTTTTGCTGCCGGGTCCGGAGTAGCCGCCCCAAATGCCGTTCACGTCCGCAGTCGGCCGCGCCCACATCCGTTCCAGCCCGGTGCGCCCCACTTCCCCCGCCGGGACCGACAGGCCGATGCCGCCCAGGAACTCGCCCTCATCGAAGCCCAGCGCCGCCCACTCTGCCGCCAGCGCCGGGGGCACCTCCGCCACGCCGTCCAGGAAGCCCGGCAGTTGCACGCGGCCCTGGTCGTCGTGCAGGTCGGCCAGGATGCGCGCCAGCAGGTTGCAGGGGTTCAGCGCCGAGCCGCCGAAGATGCCGGAGTGCAGGTCCCGCGCCGCCGCGTGGATTACGACCTGGACGTAGGCGATGCCGCGCAGCCGCGTGGTGAGGGCCGGGGTGTCGCGGTCCCACATGCCGGTGTCGCTGATGACGGCGACGTCGGCCCGCAAGGCGTCGCGGTGGGCGGACAGGAACGGCTCCAAGTTCTCGCTGCTGACTTCCTCCTCGCCCTCGATCAAGGCGGTGACCTGGACGGGCAGGGACCCGTGCACGGCGTGCCAGGCGCGTAGGGCTTCCAGCCACATCATCACCTGGCCCTTGTCGTCCACCGCGCCGCGGGCGACCACCCGGGGGCCATGCGGGCCTTCGGTCAGTACGGGGTCGAACGGCGGGCTGGTCCATAGCTCCAGCGGCTCCGCGGGCTGCACGTCGTAGTGGCCGTAGAACAGCAGGTGGGGCGCGTCGGGGCCGGGGCCGGGATGGTGGCCCAGCACGATGGGGTGGCCCGGCGTTTGGTGCACCGCAGCGGTGAAGCCCATGGCCGCAAGCTGCTCCCGCACCCATTCCGCGGCGGCGGCGCAGTCCCCGGCATGCGCCGGCTGCGCGCTGACGCTGGGGATGCGGAGGAAGCTGAACCAGCGCTCCCGCGCGGCGTCCAGCGTGGCTTCGATGTGGTCCAGGACGGGTTGGGTCTGCATGGCGCCATGTTGGCAAAAGCCGCCCGCCGCCGCTAGCGTGCACCGGCAACAACGGGGACGACGATGAAGCGACGCAGCCTGCTGGCCCTGACCGCCGCGTCCGCCCTGGCCCGCCCGGCCGTTGCCCAATCATCCCGGGTGCTGCGCTTCGTCCCGCAGGGCAACCTGAACAACCCCGACCCGGTCTGGACCACCACCACCATCGCCCGCAACCACGGCCTGATGATCTGGGACACGCTGTATGCTGTGACCAACCGGCTGGAACCGCGCCCGCAGATGGTGGAGGGCCACGAGACCCTGGATGACGGCCGCCGCTGGCGCTTCACCTTGCGTGACGGCCTGGCCTTCCACGACGGGGAGCCGGTGCGCGCCGCGGACTGCGTCGCCTCCATCCAACGCTGGGCCAAGCGCCGCGGGCTGGGCCAGCGCATGATGGCGCAGACGGACGAGATGCGCGCGCTGGACGACCGCCGGTTCGAGATACGCATGTCCAAGCCGTATCCGCTGCTGCCCTACGCGCTCAGCGACTGGTGCTTCGTCATGCCGGAGCGTGTCGCCCGCACCAGCGCCTTCGAGCAGATCGCCGACTACACCGGCAGCGGCCCCTACCGCTTCGTGCGCGACGAGTGGGTGGCCGGCTCGCAGGCCGTCTATGCCCGCAACGACCGCTACGTGCCCCGGCAGGAGCCGCCGGACGGCGCGGCCGGCGGCAAGGTGGTGCATTTCGACCGGGTGGTGTGGCAGGTCGTCCCCGACCCCGCGACCGCCGCTGCGGCGTTGCAGGCGGGGGAGGTCGATTGGGTCGAGCAGCCGCTGTTCGACCTGCTGCCCTCCCTGCGCGCCTCACGCGGCGTGCGGGTGCTGCAGAACGACGGCATCGGCGCGATCTGCATGGTTGCGTTCAACCACTTGCACCCGCCGTTCAACAACCCGCGGCTGCTGCGCGCCTTGCTGCCGGCGGTGGACCAGCAGGTGTTCATGGAGGCCGCGTACGGGCAGGAGACCGGCCTGTTCCGCACCGGTGTCGGCGTGTTCACCCCGGGGTTGCCGATGGCGAACACGGCCGGGCTGGAGGTGCTGACCGGCCCGCGCGACCCCGCCCTGGCCAAGCGCCTGGTGGCGGAAAGCGGCTACAAAGGGGAGCGCGTCGTGTTGCTGTCGCCGTCCGACTACCCGGAACAACAGGCGTTCAGCCAGGTGATGCGCGACCTGATGGTGCAGCTTGGCATGACCGTGGACTACGTCAGCACCGATTGGGGCACGCTGGTGCAGCGCCGGACCAGCCGCGAGCCGCCGGAGAAGGGCGGGTGGGGCATGTTCTGTACGACCTACGAGGGCATGACGGTCGCCAACCCGGCCAGCCACGTCCCGCTGCGCGGCAACGGCGTGGAGGGGTGGTACGGTTGGCCGACCAGCCCGCGGCTGGAGGCGTTGCGCGATCAGTGGTTCGATGCCGCGGATGAGGGTGCACAGCGCGGCGTCTGCGAGGCCATGCAGCGGGTCGCATTCGAGGAAGTGCCATTCCTGCCCGTTGGCCAGAGATTCCTGCCGACTGCGGTGCGGGACAACCTGACCGGGATCGTGAGGGCGTCCTATCCGGTACTCTGGGGCGTCCAGAAGACCTGATCTTCTCCCTCCTCCTCCGGCCCTGAGCCGCAGAGCGGACCAAAGAAGGAGGAGGAAGTCGTCAGAAAGCCTACTCCTGCGCTGCCCGGATTGCCGCCCACACCCGCTGCGGCGTCGCTGGCATGTCCACGTGCCGCACGCCGACCCCCCGCAGCGCATCCATCAGCGCGTTCATCACCGCCGGCAATGCTCCCGCGCAGCCGGCCTCGCCGCAGCCCTTCACGCCCAGCACGTTGGTGCGCGCCGGAACCGGATGGCTCAGGAACTGGAAATCCGGCGCGTCACCCGCATGGGGCAGGGCGTAGTCCATGAACGACCCCGTGACCAACTGCCCATCCTCATCATAGGCCACCGACTCCATCAGCGCCTGGCCGATGCCCTGCACGATGCCGCCATGCGCCTGGCCCTCGACCAGCATCGGGTTGATGACCACGCCGAAGTCGTTGACCATGCCGTAGCGCACCACCTGCACCACGCCCGTCTCGGCATCGACCTCCACCTCCGCCACATGGCAGCCGTTGGGGAAGGCGCTCGGGGCGGCCTCGTGGATGTGCTGTACGTCCAGGCTGGCCGGCACGCCCTCCGGTAGCGACGGCACAGTCCGCAACTGCGCCGCCAGGTCCATGATGCCGATGCCGCGGTCGGTGCCGGCGATGCTGAAGCGCCCGCGCTCGAACTCGATGTCGGCTGCGGTGGCCTCGAGCACATGCGACGCCGCCTGCCGCCCCTGCTCGATGCAGATTGCGCTGGCCTCGACGATGGCGGCGCCACTGGCCATCATGCTCTTGGACCCGCCGGTGCCACCGCCGGCGATCAGCTGATCGCTGTCGCCCTGCAGCAGCCGCACCTTGTCGAACGGCACGCCCAGCCGGTCGCACAGCACCTGCGCGAACGGCGAGGCATGGCCCTGGCCGTAATCCAGGGTGCCGGTGATGATCGTCACGGTCCCATCCGCTTCGAAGCGGATGCCGCCCATCTCCTGCTGCGGCGGCGCGGTCACCTCCAGGTACTGGCCGATCCCGCGCCCGCGCAGCTTGCCGGCCCGGCGGCTCTCGGCGCGGCGAGCGGGGAAGCCGTCCCAGTCGGCCATCCCAAGCGCCCGGTCCAGGATGGCCGGGAAGTCGCCGCTGTCATACACCATGCCGGACGGCGCGGCGTAGGGCATCTGGCCCGGCTGGATGTGGTTGCGGCGGCGCAGCTCCACCCGGTCGATGCCCATCTCATGCGCGGCGGCATCCACCAGCCGCTCCATGTAAAGGTTGCCCTCCGGCCGCCCGGCGCCGCGGTACGGGCCGACCGGCGTCGTATTGGTGAACACGCACCGTGCCTGCGCCTCGATCAGCGGCGTCGCATACACGCCGATCATGTTCTTCATCGTGTTGACGGTCGGCGGGATCGTCGTCGCATTGCTGAGGTATGCGCCCAGGTTGCCATAGCCCGTGACCCGGATCGCCAGGAAATGCCCCTCTGCGTCCAGCGCCAGCTCGGCGTCCACGTCGTGGTCGCGCCCATGGCTGTCGGACAGGAAGCTCTCGCTGCGCTCATCGGTCCACTTCACCGGGTGGCCCAGCAGGCGCGCAGCCAGCAGCAGGCAGGGGTACTCCGGATAAACCGAAGCCTTCATGCCGAACGATCCGCCGACATTGCCGGTCAGCACGCGCACCTGCTCCACCGGCACGCCCAGCACGTCCTTCAGGGTGGCACGCAGGCCGAATACCCCTTGGCAGCCCACGCGCAAGGTGTAGCGCCCGCTGTCCGCGTCGAACTCCGCAAGCGCTGACCGCGGCTCCAGGGCGCTGACCACGATGCGGCTGTTGCTGATCGATAGCCGCGTGACATGCGCCGCCTGCGCGAAGGCGGCAGCCACGGCGGCGGCGTCGCCATGATGGTAGTCCAGCACCAGGTTGCCCGGCACACCGTCATGCACCAGCGGCGCACCCGCAGCCGCCGCAGCCCGCGCCGCGGTCACGGCCGGCAGCGGGTCGATGTCCAGCAGCACCGCCTCCGCCGCGTCACGCGCCTGCATTGCCGTTTCGGCCACCACCATTGCCACGGGGTCGCCGACGTAGCGCACCTTGCCCTCCGCCAGCGCCATCTGCTCCGGGCGTGGCGATGGCGATCCATCGCGGTTCTTGCCGGACGAGGACTGCATCGGCCCGATGCCGCCCGCACGCAGGTCGGCCGCGGTGAACACGCCGAGCACGCCGGGCATCGCCAGCGCCTCTGCCCGGTCCACGCCGCGCAGCACGCCATGCGCGTTGCGGCTGCGGACCATCGCCGCATAAAGCTGCCCGGGCAGGCTCAGGTCGTCGCTATAGTGCCCCTGGCCGCGCAGCAGGACGGGGTCCTCCTTGCGGGACACGGGCTGGCCGATGGCGAACTTGGCGTCGGTTGGGTCGAGGTAGGCGTTCATCAGGACATCTCCGGCAACACTACTGAACGATTTAGGACGCAACGCGCATTGCGGGAGGGTGCCGGGGCCAAACCAGTTGCGTGACCAGGGTTGCGGCGGCCTGCACCCCCAGCACCAGCGCGACGCAGCCGGGCCAGCCTGCATGCGCCCAGATGCCCGCCGGCAGCAGCCCGCCCAGGCTGCCGCCGACGTAGTAGCTGGTCACGTAAAGCCCGACCGCCGTGGAACGCGACGACCGCGCTGCCGAGGCGACGTAGCCCAGCGACAGCACCTGCTCGGTGAAGATGGCAGCCGCCACCAGCGCCATGCCGGACAGGATGCCCGGCAGCGACGGCAGCAGGGTCAGCAGCAAGCCCGCCATGCCGACCGAGGCCGCCAGCAGCACCGTCCGACGCCGCCCGAAGCGCAGGGCCAGCCGGGTCGCCACCGGGGTCGCCACCACGCCCAGCAAGTAGATGACGAACACCGACCCAAGCCCCGCCGGCCCCAGCCCGAACGGCGGCGCGGCCAGCAGGAAGTTGGCGTAGGTGAACGTCGCCACCATCGAGAACAGCACCGCGAACCCAATGGCGCAGGTCGCCATCACCTGCGGGTTGCCGAACTGGTCGGCGAACCCGGCCAGGGTGCCGCGCCACCCCCGTACCGGACGGAACCGCTGCTCCGGCGGCAAGCAGGCCGCGATCACCCCGGCGCACAGCAGCGTCATCGCTCCCAGTACCAAGAACGCCAGGCGCCATCCGCCGTACTCCGTCACCCATCCGGCCACGAACCGCCCGGCGAAGCCTCCGACGATGGTGCCGATGGCGTAGGTGCCCGTCACCCGGACCGCCTCCGCTCCCGGGCACTCATCGGCGATGTAGGCGACGGTGACGGCGAAGATGAACGGCAGCAGCAGGCCCTGCAGGAAGCGGCACAGCACCAGCGCGTCGAGGTCCGGCGCGAACGCTCCCAGCAGGGTCGGCGCCACCAGCGCCAGCGATGCGCCGACGATCAGCCGCCGCCGGCCTAGCGCGTCGGACACGCTGCCGACGAACGGCGCCACCAGCGCCACCGCGACCAGCGTTGCCGTGACGGTCAGGCCGGTGTGCGTCAGGCTTGCGCCGAACTCGCGCGCCAGGGTCGGCAGGATCGCCTGGGTGGAGTAGAGGTTGATGAAGGTGCAGAACCCGGCTGCGGCGACGCCAGCTTGTCGGTTGGCGATCAACCGCCCGGTCCTCCGGCCAGGATCGCAGCGCAGGCGGCCGGCAGTGGGGCCGGCGGCCGGGGTGGGGACGGCGGGGCAGGCGGAGCGTCAAGCTGCTTGAACCACCAGTCGAGCGAGGCGTCGCAGCCCTCCACGGCCGGCGGTGGCGGCTGATCCCGGCACTCCGGCTGTCCGGCGGGACAACGGAAATGCAGGTGCATGTGGGCCGTGTGGCCGTACCAGGGGCGGATCAGGTGCAGCCAGGTGCGGTCCCCGGTCACCACGCGGCAAAGCTGCTGCTTGATGGCCGGGTTGACCAGCACGCGGTCGAGGCCCGGCAGGCCGGTCGCCAAGTGAAGCAGGGTGACGTGCTCGGAGGACCAGGCCTCGGGGTCGATGCCGCGTCCGTCCGGCGTCACCAGGCTGCGGACCTCCAGGTTGTCCAGCGCCGCCGGGCTGAGATGGGGCTTGGGGCGCACGTCCAGCCAGATGTCTGCGTCCAGGCCCAGCATGTGGCTGGCGTGGATGCCCGGCATCGGCCCGCCGCGGGGGCGCGAGATGTCGTTCATATACAGCGTCGGCAGCCCCGCGGCGTAGGCGCGCACCGCCAAGGTCTGCAATGCCGCGATGGTGTCCGGATGGCCGTAGAACCAGCTCCGGCTGGCGCGTATGGTCTGGTAGCCTGGCCCGGACGCCGGTAGCTCGACCGCTCCGGCGATGCAGCCGCCGCCGGGGCCGCCGACGATGCGAACCGGCTCCGGGCGCTGCTGCGCGTGGGCGCTGCCCATGCCGTTCCAAAGCAGGAGAAGAACGGCTAGAACGGCGGCACGGGGACTGGTCATGCTGGGAACCTAGCGGCAATCGACGGGATCGCCTCCATAGACCTTTTCTGTGGAGGCCGGGCTACCCCCATTCCAGCAACTACGCCCACCCGAACAACCAAAGCATGAGGTCCTCGATGGCGCGTTACCTGGTCACCGGCGGCGCCGGCTACGTCGGCAGCCACCTGGTTGCCCTGCTGGCCGCCCAGGGCGCGGAGGTCGTCGTGCTCGACAGCCTTCGCCAAGGCCATCGCGCCGCCGTGCCGCCCGGCGTGCGGCTGGTCGTGGCCGAGCTGTCCGATGCTGCGGCCGTGGATGCCGTGCTCGCGGACGGACCCTGGGACGCCGTGTTCCATTTTGCCTCCCTGTCCCTGGTCGGCGAGAGCATGGCGCAGTCGATGCGCTACCTGCTGGATAATGCCGCGCTGGGCATCCGCCTGATCGACGCCTGCATCCGGCACGGCGTGCGCCGCTTCGTGCTGTCCAGCACCGCCAACCTGTTCGGCCTGCCCGACAGCATCCCCATCGCGGAGGACGCGCGCATCGCCCCGGCCTCCCCGTATGGCGAGAGCAAGCTGATGATCGAGCGCGCGCTGTTCTGGGCCGACCAGCTCCATGGCCTGCGGAGCGCCTGCCTGCGCTACTTCAACGCTGCCGGGGCCGATCCGGAGGGTGTGCTGGGCGAGGACCACAATCCCGAGACCCACCTGATCCCCCTGGTGATCGACGCCGCCCTGGGCCGCCGTCCGCCGCTCGTGGTGTTCGGCACCGACTACGACACGCCGGACGGGACCTGCATCCGCGACTACGTCCACGTGACTGACCTGGGCAACGCCCACCTTTGCGCGCTGCGGCAGTTGGACCACCGCAGCGTCACCTACAACCTTGGCAACGGGCTGGGCCACTCGGTGCGGGACGTGATCGGCGCGGTGGAACGCATCCTGGGGCGGCCGGTGCCGGTGGTGTTCGGCGACCGCCGCGCCGGGGACCCGCCGGTGCTGGTAGCCTCAAGTGCGCTGATCCGGTCGGAGGCCGGGTGGGCGCCGCAGTTCGCGGACCTGGACAGCATCGTTGGCACCGCAGCGCGCTGGCGGTTGGCGCATCCGCAAGGCTACGCCACGGAGCGGGCAGCTAGCCCTGTGGCGGCGGTGCCGGGATCGACAGGTAGGCCAGCCGCTTGACCTCCTTTCGCCCTCGCGTCACCGAGTCCAGGATCAGGCCGCAGGTCAGCGACAGGAAGGACAGCACCACCAGCCCCGTCGCCAGCACCGCCGTCGGCAGGCGCGGCACCAGCCCGGTTTGCAGGTAGGTCCGCAGCACCGGCGCGAACACCACCGCCGCGACCAGCAGCAGCAGGGCCGCGATCACGGCGAAGAACGGCAGCGGACGCTCCTCCTTCACCAGCAGCAGCACCGTGCGCAGGATGCGGAGGCCGTCGCGGTAGGTGTTCAGCTTGCTCGCCGACCCGGCTGGGCGCTCCTTGTAGGGCGTCGGCACCTCGCCGATCGGCATCCGCAGCTCCAGTGCGTGGATGGTGAACTCCGTCTCGGTCTCGAAGCCGCCGGACAGCGCGGGGAAGCTTTTCACGAAGCGGCGGGAGAACACCCGGTAGCCCGACAGCATGTCCGACACGCGGTCGCCGAAGATGCCCGCCACCAGGCCCGTCAGCACCCGGTTGCCGAAGCGGTGGCCCGGCCGGTAGGCGGCCTGCGCCTCCGACACGCGGGCGCCGTTCACCATGTCCAGGCCGTCGCGCAGCAGCAGCCCCACCATGGCCGGGGCGGAGGCGGCGTCATAGGTGTCGTCGCCATCGACCAGCACGTAGGCATCGGCCTCGATGTCGGCGAACATGCGGCGGATCACGTTGCCCTTGCCTTGCAGCCGCTCGGTCCGCACCAGGGCGCCAACCTCGCGCGCCGCGGCGGCGGTGCCGTCCAACGAGTTGTTGTCATAGACGTAGATGGCCGCATCCGGCAGCGCCGCCCGGAAGGCGCGGACGACGGCGGGGATGGCCGCCTGCTCGTTGAAGCAGGGCACCAGCACAGCGACGCGATGCGGCAGCCTCATCGCCCGCGGCCGCTGAACACCACCCGGCGCGACAGGTTGAAGTTGGCGAGCAGCCCCGCCGCCACCCCGGCCAGGATCGCCAGCACCGGGTGCGCGGCGCAGACGGGCACGTTCCAGACCAGCAGGAAGAAGGCGCCACGGTTCAGCACGAAGCCGACCCCGTTGGCGGCGACGAACAGCAGCCATTGCCGGGCCGCACCGTCCTGCCGCCGGCCGGCGAACGTCCAGGCGCGGTTGCCGGCCCAGGTCGTCGTAACGGCGGCGAAGTAGCTGAGCAGCCCCGCGGCGATCAGCCCGACGAGCCCCCGCAACGCATAGACGACCGCGGTGTCCACGATGAAACCTGCGAACCCGACGATGCCGAATTGCAGGAATTGCTGTCCCATCCGCACCCGGTCCGGCGTCAGGACGGCGCGGATTGGGGGAGGGAGCCAGGAGGGCAGCAGCATGGCGACGCAGTAGCGGAAATCTGAGTGGCAGGCCACCATGCTGGCTTGAAGGGCACCGCGCTGGCTTGCAGGGCGCGGGCGTGGTTCTGTCCGCAGAACGGACTTGGAGGTCACGATGAAACGCCGCACCTTGCTGACCGCTCCGGCGCTGCTGGCACTGCCCTCCCTCGCGCGGGCGCAGGGGAGCCGCGTGCTGCGCTTCATCCCGCAGGCCGACCTGACGGTGCTGGACCCGATGTGGACCACGGCCTACGTCACCCGCAACCACGCCTTCATGGTGTACGACACGCTGTTCGGCCAGGACAGCCAGTACCGGCCCTCGCCGCAGATGCTGGACTCGTTCACGACCGAGGACGAGGGCAAGACCTGGATCCTGCGCCTGCGGCCGGGCCTGCTGTTCCATGACGGGGAACCCGTGCGCTCCCGGGACTGCGTCGCCAGCCTGCAGCGCTGGGGCAAGCGCGATGCGTTCGGCGGCGCGCTGATGGCCGCGACGGATGAGCTGGTGGCAGGCGATGACCGCACCTTCACCTTCCGCCTGCGAAAGCCGTTCCCGCTGCTGCCCAAGGCGCTGGCCAAGACGCCGCTTTACATGCCCGCCATCATGCCGGAGCGCATCGCCAAGACCGATCCGTTCACCCAGGTCACGGACATGACCGGCAGCGGCCCCTACCGCTTCGTTGCCGGGGAGCGCGTGCCCGGCGCCCGCGCGGTGTATGAGCGCTTCACCAATTACCGGCCACGCGAGGATGGCGTGACCGACTGGACCGCCGGCCCCAAGGTGGTCAACTTCGACCGGGTGGAGTGGACCACCATCCCCGACCCGACCACCGCCGCCCAGGCGCTGATCAACGGCGAGCAGGACTGGTGGGACTATGCCACCGCCGACCTGATGCCGCTGCTGTCCCGCAGCCGCGGCGTGAAGGTGGTCGTGCAGGAGCCGTCGGGCCAGATCCCGATCCTGCGGTTCAACCACTTGCAGCCGCCGTTCAACAATCCCGCGATCCGCCGCGCCTTGCTGGGCGCCGTCAGCCAGCAGGACGTGGTGACGACCGTCGTCGGCGACGCGCCGGGCATGTCCCGCACCGGCGTCGGCTTCTTCTGCCCCGGCACGCCGATGGCCAGCAGCGTCGGCATGGAGGCGCTGACCAGCCCGCGCGACATGGACAAGGTGAAGCGCGACCTGAAGGCGGCCGGCTACAACGGGGAGCGCGTGGTGCTGATGGCCGCCACCGACTTCCCGGTGCTGAAGGCCATGGCGGACGTGGCGGCCGATATGATGCAGCGCGCCGGCATGAACGTCGATTACGTCGCCACCGACTGGGGCAGCGTCGTCACCCGCCGGGCCAAGAAGGAGCCGGTGGAGCAGGGCGGCTGGAGCGCCTTCTGCACCGCCTGGGCCGGCACCGACCACCTGGACCTCTCCGGCCACCTGTCCCTGCGTGCTAACGGCGAGCAGGCCTGGATCGGCTGGCCCACCGACCTGCGGATCGAGCAGTTGCGCGACCAGTGGTTCGACGCCGCGGATGTGCCGGCACAGGCGGCGATCTGCGCGGAAATCCAGCAGGAGGCGTTCCAGTCCGTCCCCTATATCCCGATGGGCCAGTACCTGCAGCCCACGGCCTACCGCACCGACTTGCAGGACGTGCTGAACGGCTTCGCGCTGTTCTGGAACGTCAGGCGCGCATGATCACCCGCCGGGGCGCGCTTGCCGGAGCGGCTGCCCTGGCGATGCCGTCCGTGGCGCGGGGCCAGAAGAACGAGGGTCCAATGGGGCGTGCTGCGGATGGTGCCGCAGGCCAACCTGGGGTCGCTCGATCCGATCTGGTCCACGGCCAACATCACCCGCAACCACGGCTTCATGATCTATGACACGCTGTATGGCCTGACCGCCGAGTTGCAGCCGGCGCCGCAGATGGCGGCGGGACACCGGGTGCTGGACGACGGGCGCCGGGTGGAGATCACCCTGCGCGAGGGCCTGGCGTTCCATGACGGCGAGCCGGTGCGCGCGGTGGACGCCGTGGCCAGCCTGCGCCGCTGGATGGCGCGCAACCCGTTCGGCCAGAAGCTGGCGACGGTGCTGGACGAGCTGCTGCCGCTCGACGACCGCCGGCTGGTGTTCCGCCTGTCGCGCCCGTTCCCGCTGCTGCTCAACGCGCTGGCCAGCACCAGCACGCCCGCCTTCATCATGCCCGAGCGCGTGGCGGCCACCGACCCGTTCCGCCAGATCGGCGATACCACCGGCTCCGGCCCGTTCCGCTTCAAGCAGGACGAGTTCAACTCGGGCAGCCTTGCCGTCTATGAGCGCAACCCGGCCTACTTGCCCGCCAACGGCCCGGCCAGCCTGACCGCGGGCGGCAAGGTCGCCCACTTCAACCGCGTGGAGTGGCGCATCATCCCCGACGCCGCCACCGCCTCCGCCGCGTTGCAGCAGGGCGAGATCGACTGGTTCGAGCAGCCGCCGCCGGAGCTGCAGACCCTGCTGCGCCGCAGCCGCAACATCACCGTGGAGGCCATCGACCCGTTGCCGCTGATGGGCGTGCTCCGCCTGAACCACCTGCATCCGCCGTTCGACGACCCGGCCCTGCGCCGTGCCCTGCTGCCGGCCGTCAGCCAAGCGGACTTCATGGCGGCCATCGTCGGCACCGACCCGGCCATGATCCGCGACCGCGCCGGCGCGTTCACCCCGGGCACGACCTACGCGACCGAGGCCGGGCTGGAGCCGCTGCTGTCCCCGCGCAGCCTGGATGCCGCACGCACGGCGCTGCGCGACGCCGGCTACACCAACCAGCCGATGCGGCTGATCGGCCCGACCGACATCCTGGCGCCGGCCGCGATGACCCAGGTGGCCGCCGACCTGTTCCATCGGCTGGGCTTCAACATGGACCTGGCGCTGTCCGACTGGGGCACCGTGATCCAGCGCCGGGCGAGCCAGGAGCCGCTGGAGCGTGGCGGCTGGTCGGCGCTGCTGACCAGCTTCACCAGCTACGACTTCCTCGACCCGGCGCTGCACCCCCTGGCCCGCGGCAACGGCGTGAAGGGCTGGCCCGGCTGGCCCACCCTGCCGCGCCTGGAGGAGTTGCGCGACGCCTGGTTCGACGCGCCGGACCCCGCCGCCCGCAAGGCGATCTGCGACGACATCCAGCGCGTGGTGATCAAGGAGGTGGCCTGGGTGCCGGTCGGCGGCTACTTGTCAATGACGGCGCTGCGCCGCAACTTGGTGGACCGCGTGAATGGGTTTGCCATTTTCTGGGGCTTGCGCCCAGAGTAGCGGCGTGTTGGCCCGTGGGTTGCTTGTTTTTCGCGGAATGCCTCGGATAAGGAACGGAAGCCATGAAGCGTCGAGACCTCCTGGCCACCGGTGCCGCAGTTGCAGGCAGTTTGGCGATGCCGCGGCTGGCCAAGGCGCAGGACGCCCAGGTGCTGCGCTTCGTGCCGCAGGCCAACCTGTCCACCCTGGACGCCATCGTCGGCACCCAGTACGTCGTCCGCAACGCCAGCGTGCTGATCTGGGACACCCTGTTCGGCGTCGATGCCAACCTGGACCCCAAGCCGCAGATGGCCGAGGCCTGGGAGGCCACGGATGGCAACAAGACCTGGACCTTCAAGCTGCGGCCCAACCTGCGCTTCCATGACAACACGCCGGTGCTGTCGCGCGACGTGGTGGCGAGCCTGTCGCGCTGGATGGTGCGCGACACCATGGGCCAGCGCATCAAGGCCACCCTGGACGCCATCGAGGCGCTGGACGACCGCACCATCCGCCTGCGCCTGAACAAGCCGTTCCCTAAGATGCTGTTCGCGCTGGGCAAGAGCAACCCGCCGATGGCGGAGATCATGCCGGAGCGCATCGCCAAGACCGACCCGTTCATCCAGATCACCGAGTACGTCGGCTCCGGCCCGATGTCGTTCAAGCGCGACGAGTGGAACCCCGGCAGCAAGGCCGTCTTCCAGCGCTTCGCCGGCTATGAGCCTCGCGCCGAGGCCGGGGAGTGGCTGTCAGGCGGCAAGCGCATGATGTTCGACCGCATCGAGTGGCAGATCATGCCCGACGACGCCACCAAGGCCGCCGCGCTGCAGAACGGCGAGGTCGATTGGTGGGAGAACCCCGTGCCGGACCTGGTGCCGCTGCTGAAGCGCAACCGCAACATCAACGTCGATATCTCTGATCCCCTGGGCAACATTGGCTCGTTCCGGATGAACCACCTGCAGCCGCCGTTCAACGACGTGCGGGTGCGGCGGGCGGTGATGATGGCGCTGGACCAGGAGGACTACATGCGCGCCATCGTCGGCGAGGACGACGCGCTGTGGAAGCGCAACGCGAGCTACTTCACGCCGGGCACCAAGACGTGGAGCGACGCCGGGGGTGAAATCCTGACGGGGCCACGCCGGTACGACGAGGCGAAGCGGCTGCTGGCCGAGGCCGGCTACAACGGCGAGCCGGTGGTGCTGATGGTCGCCACCGACATCCAGATCACCAAGGCGCAGGGCGACGTGACGGCGGACCTGCTGGGCAAGATCGGCATGAAGGTGGACTACCAGGCGCTGGACTGGGGCACCGTGGGCGCCCGCCGGGCCAAGAAGGGCCCGGTGAGCGAGGGCGGCTGGAACATCTTCCACACCTGGCACGCGGGGGCGGACTGCATCAACCCGGCGCCCTACACCGGGCTGGACGCCGGCGGCGACAAGGCCTGGTTCGGCTGGCCGAAATCGGACGCGGTGGAGGCGCTGATCGGTGAGTGGTTCGACGCGCCGGACCTGCCGGCGGAGAAGGCGGCGATGGCGGCGATCAACAAGGCGTCGATGCAGTTCGTGACCTACGCGCCGACCGGCTTTTTCCTGCAATACCAAGCGTGGCGCAAGAACGTCAGCGGCGTTGTCAAGGCGCCGTTCCCGGTATTCTGGGGCGTGCAGAAGACTTGAGGGGCAGGGCCTGACATGCTCGGCTACCTCCTCCGCCGCGTCCTCTCCACCATCCCAGTCATGGCCGTGGTGGCGCTGTTCGTGTTCAGCCTGCTGTACATCGCCCCGGGCGACCCGGCGGCGATCATCGCCGGTGACCAGGCGACGCCGGCCGACGTGGAGCGCATCCGCGCCGGGCTGGGCCTGGATCGGCCGTTCCTGATCCGCTTCGGCGAGTGGGCATGGCACGTGCTGAACGGCGACCTCGGCATCTCGATCTTTACCAACCTGCCGGTGACGCACATGATCGCGCAGCGGCTGGAGCCGACGATCTCGCTGATGGTGCTGACCCTGATCCTGTCCATCGGGATCGCGGTACCGATGGGTGTGCTGGCGGCGTGGAACCATGGCACCTGGATCGACCGGTTCATCATGATCTTTGCGGTGCTGGGATTCTCGATCCCGGTGTTCGTGGTGGGCTACCTGCTGGCCTACGTGTTCGCGCTGCAACTCGATTGGTTCCCGGTGCAGGGCTACACGCCGCTGTCGCGCGGGGTGGGGCCGTGGCTGAATAACCTGGTGCTGCCGGCGGTGGCGCTGGGCGGCGTCTATATCGCGCTGATCGCCCGCATCACCAGGGCGACCATGCTGGAGGTGCTGAGCCAGGACTACATCCGCACTGCCAAGGCCAAGGGCGTGGGTAGCCGCACCGTGCTGTTCCTGCATGCGCTGAAGAACGCCGCCGTGCCCATCGTGACGGTAATCGGCCTCGGCGTCGCGCTGCTGATCGGCGGAGCCGTGGTGACGGAGAGCGTATTCGCCATCCCCGGGCTAGGGCGGCTGGTGGTGGACGCCATCCTGCGGCGGGACTACCCGGTGATCCAGGGCGTCGTGCTGCTGTTCAGCTTTGTGTATGTGCTCGTCAACCTCGGCGTTGACCTGCTCTACACCGTCTTCGATCCGAGGATACGGCTATGAGCACCACCACCCTCCCGGACCTGCCCATCGCCACGGCGCTGCAGCCGCATGTCACGCCGGCCGCGCCCATGCCGGATGTGCTGCCGGCGGTGCGCCCGCGCGGACGGCTGCGGACGTTCATCCGGCGCTACCCCACCATCTTCGCGGGTGGCCTGCTTCTCGCATTAATCCTGTTCATCGCCGTCGCCGCCCCGCTGCTTTGGACGGTGGACCCTACCGCGCTGGCGCCGGCCAAGCGCACGCGGCCGCCCTCGGCGCTGTACTGGTTCGGCACCGACATGCTGGGGCGGGACGTGTATTCCCGTGTGCTATACGGGGCGCGGGTGTCGCTGATCGTCGGCTTCTCCGTCGCCGCGCTGGCCTCGGCCGTCGGCATGGCCATCGGGCTGGTTTCCGGCTTCGTGCGCTGGCTGGACGCCGTGATCATGCGGATCATGGACGGGCTGATGAGCATCCCGCCGATCCTGCTGGCCATTGCATTGATGGCGCTGACCCGCGGCAGCGTCGGCAACGTGGTGACGGCCATCACCATCGCCGAAATCCCCCGCGTGTCCCGCCTGGTGCGCGGCGTGGTGCTATCCCTGCGGGAGCAGCCGTATGTCGAGGCTGCCGTCGCCTCCGGCACCCGGGTGCCGCTGATCATTTGGCGGCATATCGTGCCCAACACGCTGGCGCCGATCATCGTGCAGGCGACCTACATCTGCGCGTCGGCGATGATCACCGAGGCCATCCTGTCCTTCATCGGCGCCGGCACCCCGCCGATCATCCCGAGCTGGGGCAACATCATGGCCGAGGGCCGGGCGCTATGGCAGGTGAAGCCCTACATCGTGTTCTTCCCGGCAGTGTTCCTGTCGCTCACGGTGCTGTCGGTGAACCTGCTGGGCGACGGGCTGCGCGATGCCCTGGACCCGCGCATGGCGAAGAAGGTCTGACGCGATGGCGTTGCTCGAAGTGGACCGGCTGCAGACGCATTTCGGCACCCTGGACGGGGTGGTGTGCGCGGTGGAGGGGCTGAGCTTCCACATCGACGCCGGGGAGACCCTGGCCATCGTAGGCGAAAGCGGCTGCGGCAAGTCCGTGACCAGCATGAGCATCCTGCGTCTGATCCAGGAGCCGCCGGGCCGCATTGCCGGGCAGATCAGGTTCCAGGGGTGCGACCTGCTGCAACTGCCGGAGGCGGAGATGCGGAAGTTGCGCGGCAACGACATCAGCATGATCTTCCAGGAGCCGATGACCAGCCTGAACCCGGTGCTGACCATCGGCCGGCAGATCGGCGAGACGCTGCGCCTGCACCAGGGCCTGAACGCCCGGCAGGCGGAGGCCCGCGCTGTCGAGATGCTGACCCTGGTGGGCATTCCCGCGCCGGAGCGCCGGGTGCGCGAGTACCCGCATCAGCAGTCCGGCGGGATGCGGCAGCGGGTGATGATCGCCATGGCGCTGGCCTGCAACCCCAAGCTGCTGATCGCCGACGAACCCACGACGGCGCTGGACGTGACGATCCAGGCGCAGATCCTGGACCTGATGCGGGACTTGAAGACCCGCATCGGCTCGGCGATCCTGCTGATCACGCACGACCTGGGCGTGGTGGCGGAGATGGCGCAGCGTGTCGTCGTCATGTACGCCGGGCGCAAGGTGGAGGAGGCTTCGGTCGGCGACATCTTCGCCAATCCGCAGCACCCGTACACGCGGGGTCTGCTGGGCGCTGTGCCCAAGCTGGGATCGTCGCTGTCCACCCAGGGCCGCAGCAAGCTGGCCGAGATTCCCGGCCTGGTGCCGTCGCTGCGCAAGCCGATCATCGGCTGCGCCTTCGCTGGCCGCTGCCAGAGCGCCACAGAGCTGTGCCGCACCGTCGCCCCAGCCGTCGAGCAGAAGCGCCCCGGCCACAGCGTCGCCTGCCACTACGCCGAATACGCCATGCCAAACAGCGCCCTAGCAGGGGGGATGGCCGCATGAGCAAGCCCACGCCCTTGCTGGAAGTGATGGCGCTCAAGAAGCACTTCCCCTTGCACGGCGGCCTGCTGGGCGGCGTAACCGGGCAAGTCTATGCCGTCGATGGCGTGTCGTTCCACATCGACCGCGGCGAGACCCTGTCCCTGGTCGGCGAAAGCGGCTGCGGCAAGAGCACGGTGGGCAAGACCATCCTGCGCCTGGTCGATCCCACCGACGGCGAGGTCTGGCTGGACGGCAAGCGCATCGACAACCTGCCCGTCAGCCAGCTTCGCCCGTTGCGCCAGCGTGTCCAGGTGGTGTTCCAGGACCCGTTCAGCAGCCTGAACCCGCGGATGCGCGTGGGCGACATCATCGCCGAGCCGCTGCGCAACTTCGGCCTGGCCGGCAGCGCGTCCGAGCTGCAGGACCGCGTCGCCAAGCTGATGGACACCGTGCGCCTGCCGCGCGACGCCATGCGCCGCTTCCCGCACGAGTTCAGCGGCGGCCAGCGCCAGCGCATCGGCATCGCCCGCGCCC
>JAABUQ010004561.1_pt1 | contig 23426 bp, 21 predicted proteins | sample 5560001 | NCBI WGS metagenome assembly JAABUQ01 (sample SAMN10711888, study PRJNA513371) | rock metagenome | isolation source: Antarctica rocks | place: Antarctica: Victoria Land, Finger Mt nord | collected 2015-12-18 | reverse complement strand
GGCCAGCGTCATAGTTTTGTTCGCCAATCTCGCGCCATGTCGCCATGTCAACCCTGCTTTTTGCTTTCGCCCGTGTTCGTTTTTGATATATAAACGCCCGCGCCGATGCCTACCAGCAAGCCGACAATGACAAACAAGCCCAAATTGACCAGCAAGTTCTTGACCGTGTCCAGCCCCAGATGTTCGGTGATAGCATTGTAGACCGTCCACAAGCCATAGTTGCCTGCCCCGACCAGCAGCCCAAGGGTGAAGCCCGGCACGAGCCGCTTTTTCGCCGCGCCCCACGCCAAGCCCGCGAGTGGGGCCAGCACCAGCACGGCCAGCATCAGCCCATTGGCCTGGTGCAGACTGATCAATTCTTTGTTGGGGTCGCCCATAAGTTCTGCCTGCGCCTTTGTCTGCTATTTGCAGACTTCCATCAGTTCCAGGCGGTTGCCGAATGGATCGCTGACATAAACACGCTTGTACCCGGCCAGCGGCTCATCGGTCACCACGGCGTGCTGGGCCTGAGCGCACTGCTCGGCCAGCGCTTCCAAATCGTCCACCAGAAATGCAGGATGCGCTTTTCGCGCCGGACGAAACTCAGGTTCCACGCCCAGGTGTATTTTGACAGCGCTCGCCGCAAACCAGACCCCGCCGCGCGCTGCGAGGTTTGCAGGCTTAGGCTGCTCCCTTAGGCCCAGCACGCCGTCGTAGAATGCCCGCGCCGCGTCTTCCTGACCCGCAGGCATGGCAAGCTGAACATGGTCGATGCCGAGTATTTTAGTCACCGTGCTGCCTGCTCTTTGCGCGCGTTGTTTGCGTCTTGCTTCGGTGCTGCAAGGGCGTTTAGAGCGTGTACCAACGACGGAAGAAAACCGTCCGTCGTTGGTGTGCCGTAGAAACGAGTTGTCAGCGCCCAAGCGAAGCCTTCGGTGCGCTGGGGCTTCGCGCTTGCCTAAATCCCGCGCAGGCCGCGCGCCATCGCAATTCGGCCTGTGCGCACCAGTTCCCGAATGCCGTAAGGCTCCACGAGCTTCTCAAACGCGTCTATCTTTTCGTTGCCGCCAGTCAGTTCAATTACGAAGGTTTTCTCACTCATATCAATGACGCGGCCCCGGAACACGTCCACTAATTGCAAAAGCGCTGTGCGGTTCTGCACTTCGGCATTGACTTTAATCAACGCCAGCTCGCGGGCGACAATGGGGATGTCTAGGTAATCCTGGACTTTGGAAACGTCAATCAGCTTGTGCAACTGCTTGGTGATTTGCTCAACTTCCTGCTCATCGCCGTTGACAACCAGGGTCATGCGCGACACTTCAGGGTCTTGGGTAATAGAAACCGCCAGGGATTCGATGTTGTAGCCGCGCCGGGAAAACAGGCCGGACACGCGGGACAAAACGCCCGGTTTGTTGTCCACAAGGACGGTGATGGTGTGCTGCGACTGCAAGGGGATGCTGGTTCCTGTTCTTCCCCGCGCCTGTTTGTCGGAGGCGCGGGGAGCGGGGGCGTGGCCTGTTTAGGCTTGGGGCGCGGCGACAGTTTCTTTTTCCACGGGTTTCATAGGACTTGTCTCGCCCTCGTCCGTGTAGACTTCACTCGCCATGTAGCTGTCCAAGGGGGTCATGTTGGGCGGGCGCTGCACGACCATTTGGGCAATAGTTCCCCCGCTTGGTATCATCGGATAGACGTTTTCTTCCTTAGCAATCCTAAAGTCCAAGACGGTGGGACGGTCGGTGATTGTCATGGCTTCTTCCAAAGCGGCCTCTACCAATGAGGGATTGGAGCAGCGGATCGCATGCGCGCCGTAGGCTTCGGCAAGCTTGACAAAGTCTGGGGACGCTTCCAGGTCTACATTGGAATAACGCGAGTCCCAGAACAACTCCTGCCACTGACGCACCATGCCTAAGTATTGATTGTTTAAGATGCAGATTTTAATCGGCAGCTTGTAGATGGTGGCAACCATCAGCTCCTGAATGCACATTTGGATGGAGCCGTCGCCGGACACGCAGAACACGGGCTTGTCCGGCATGCCGAACTGCGCGCCGATAGAGGCGGGCAGGCCGAAGCCCATTGTCCCCAAGCCGCCGCTGGTGACAAACTGATGGGGGCGCAGGCACTTGTAAAACTGGGCCGCCCACATCTGATGCTGCCCGACATCGGTGACCACAATCGCCTCATGGTTTGTGGCAGCCCCAATCTGCTCAATCACCTGCTGGCCGTGCAGAACGCCGTCCTGGGGATAGTGCAGGGCGAAGTCTTGCTTCAACTGCCCAATGCGGGCGGCCCATTCGGGGTGCTTCGCGGGGCGCACCACTTTGAGAAGCTCAGTCAAGATGGCTTTGACGTCGCCGACAATCGGCACGTCCGCATTGAGCACTTTGCCGATTTCGGCGGGGTCCACGTCAATATGGATGATTTTCGCCTGGGGCACCCACTCGTCGGCCTTGCCGGTCACCCGGTCATCAAAGCGCGCGCCGACAGCAATCAGCAGGTCGCACTCGGAGACCGCATAGTTGGCATACGCTGTTCCATGCATGCCAAGCATGCCGAGCGACAGGGGAGACGTTTCCGGGAATGCGCCTAGTCCCTTGAGCGTCGTGGTGACGGGCGTTTCGGTGCGCTCGGACAGCAGGCGCACTTCATCGGCTGCCCCCGAAGCAATCGCGCCGCCGCCGACATATAAAAGAGGCCTCTGGGCCTGGGCCATAAACTCGGCGGCCTTTTTAATCTGCCCAATATGGCCCTTAACCGTGGGTTTATAGGTGGGAATGTCCACGCTGCCGACCGGCTGATAATCAAACTCCGCCCGCAGAATATCCTGGGGGATGTCCACCAAGACGGGGCCGGGGCGACCTGAGCGTGCGACATGGAACGCCTCGGCAATGATGCCCGGCAATTTAGTCACGTCTTTGATGAGCCAGTTGTGCTTCGTGATAGGCATGGTGATGCCCGTGATGTCCGCCTCCTGGAAAGCATCGGTTCCAATTAAGTTCGTCTTGACCTGCCCGGTGATTGCGACTAGGGGCACGCTGTCCATCATGGCGTCGGCAATGGGCGTCACCAGGTTGGTGGCCCCTGGCCCCGAAGTGGCGAGGCACACGCCGACCTTGCCCGTCGCAAGCGCGTAGCCTTCCGCCATGTGGCCCGCCCCCTGCTCATGCCGCACCAAGATGTGCCGGATGTCGGGAAACTGCGCAATGGTGTCGTAGAGCGGGATAATCGCCCCGCCCGGATAGCCGAAGATCGTGTCCACGCCCTCGCGCTTGAGGCACTCCAATAGCGCCCGACTGCCTGTGATTTTCATGATGCCAATCCTTTATCGTCAGTTATCGTTGATAAGCCAGACCCAAAAAAGCCCCTCGTCCACGGCAAGGGACGAGAGGCTTTGACGCACTCACGCGGTACCACCCTTGTTCGGAACCCTCTTGATTGTTCCCTGCTATGAAGCAAAAGCGCAATCAAACATTCCGCACTTGGAGCGCGATTACGGGCGCGAACCGGACGGCCCTACACGCCTGCCGTGCTTGCTTTCGCAGCACAAACAGGGTTCGGACAGCCTGCTCAGAGGGGAGACCACAATCGCGCGCCTGCCGCTTTGCACCAGCCAGCGGTTCTCTAAAAAGCGACGCGTTTGTGTATTGTCCTCGTCAACGCAGTTAAGTTCAGTTGTGGGGGCGATTATACCCGTGGTTTAGGCGCATGTCAAGCATTAGCAGTGCTTGTGTGATTAATTGTGGACAGTTGTGTGAATAATTGTGTTGGGGTTAATTGTTTCACCAATGCGCTTTTGCAAATAAGCTTTGTCGTAGCCAGACTGCATAGGCACGCGCAGAAGGGGAAGATTGGCAGCACGGCAAGCGGCATCTTTGACGGCATCGCGCTTCTGGGCGTCGGCACTGCGGTGCGTTGCGTCGTCCAGCTCAATGGCGAGCAGGGGACGGGTGGTGGACGGGTCGCACAGCACAAAGTCAAAGTGCTTGCGGCTGATTCGGTTGAACGCGCTTTGGCTGAAGGGCTGCGTTTTCAGCACGTCGGCCACGCGCACCTTGCAGGCCAGCAAGTAGGTGCCCTGGCTGGCTTGAGAAAGAACATGGTGGAAGCGCTCTTCCGTGGGTGTCAGCAGCCGGGCCTGCACAGCATAGGGCAGGCGCAGTCCGGGTTTGCCTGCCTCCTGCCTGGCTTTGAGCCACACGGCCACAAAGAACAGGATAACAATAATGGCTTCTAATAGCAGCATGGGTACGCGCCTTCCGTAAGCTCTCAGCTCGCAGCACTTTAATCAACCGATTGTCCATTATAGCCCCGCAAAATGGAAGGCCGCCGCATGAACGCGCAGACGGATAGGTTCCTGCAAACTCTCTACAGCCTTTCAAGCTTCCAATATTAGGCAAGACAGTCCAAGAGGTACAATGACAGATAACACAATCTATTCCCGCGCAAGGAGTCCCGCGTGCCTAAAGCCTTTCCCCCTGAAGCCGCCGCGCCGCACACGAACCATCAGCTTCTTTCCGATCATTACTTAAATTATACCCTGCCCCGCCGGGCGGATTGGAGCGCGCTGCTCCCTGCCGCCGCTCTGGTGCGAGGCGCACTCGTTGCGCTGTTTCAGGCATTCACGCCCAGCGACAACGAGGTCCAGACGGAAGACGGCTGGATTAAGCCTGTCCTCAAGGCACTAGGGCATACGTTTGAAGTGCAGCCCGCGCTGAAGACGCCGGACGGGACAAAAAAGCCTGACTATGTCTTTTACCGCGACCTGAACGCGCTTAACGCGAACAAGAAAAAGACGTTGACGGATGCCTTGCCGCACCAGGGTGGCTTTGCCGTGGGGGACGCCAAATACTGGCAGCGCCCCTTGGATGTCGCCGCCAAAGACAAGGCCAAGAGCAACGACCTCTTCACCAACAAGACGCCGGGCTACCAGATCGCGTTCTATATCCAGCACAGCGGCGTGGAATGGGGCATCCTGACCAATGGCCGCCTGTGGCGGCTCTACCATCGCGACACGGCGCATAAGCTGGATCGCTATTATGAAGTAGACCTGCCCGCCCTGCTCCAAAACCCCGACCCCCATGCGTTTTTGTATTTCTATGCGTTCTTTCATCGCTCGGCATTTGAGCCGCACCCGCTGGGCGTCTCGGCTCTGCTGCGCGAAAGCTTGGACTATGCGCGCGGCGTGGGCGACACGCTTAAAGCCCAGGTGTATGACGCTCTGCGCCATCTCGCGCAAGGCTTTTTAGACTATGCCCCCAATGGCCTTGCCAACGACACCGACACGCGCCGCGAGATATACAACAGCTCCCTGATTTTGCTCTACCGCCTGCTGTTTGTGCTGTACGCCGAAGCGCGCGAGCTGCTGCCGGTGCGCCAAAGCCAGCCGTATCGGGACGGGTACAGCCTGCACGCGCTCAAACAAACGGTCGCCGCCGATCTGGACGCGCACAAGGCGTTGCTGCCGACAACCGCGACGCTCTGGCCCCGCTTCAAGGAGCTGTTTGGCATTATTGACAAGGGCAGTCCGCCGCTGCAAGTCGCGACCTTCAATGGCGGCCTGTTTGACCCCAAGCGGCATGAGTTTCTGGATACGCAGGCTGTCGGAGATGCCCACCTTCAGCGCGCCCTAGACAAGCTGGCGCGCGTGGCGGGTCAGTTCGTGGACTACCGCGACCTGAGCGTCCGGCACCTGGGCACGATCTACGAGGGCCTGCTGGAATACCATTTGGACGAGATTGCGGGGGAAGGCGTATGGAGCATTGTGCTTCTCAACGACAAGGGCGAGCGCAAAACGTCCGGGTCTTACTACACGCCGGATTACATTGTCAAGTACATCGTGGAGCAGACGGTCGGGCCGATGCTGGCGCAGGCGGTGGGCGGCAAGACCGATGACGCCGCGAAAGCCGAGGCCGTGCTGGGTGTCAATGTCCTTGACCCCGCGATGGGCAGCGGTCACTTTCTAGTGGAAACCACCGAGTTTATCGCCCGGTATTTAATTGACCTCGCCGTTCCCGTCGACCCCGATGCCGCCGGGGAGCCGGACTTGCTGTACTGGAAGCGGCGCGTGGCCCAATCCTGCGTTTACGGCGTAGACCTGAACCCGCTCGCCGTGGAGCTTGCCAAGCTGTCCCTGTGGCTGACGACCGTTGCCAAAGACCGGCCCCTGTCGTTTCTGGATCACCACCTGCGGGCGGGGAACGCCCTGGTCGGAGCGCGCCTGGCCGATTTGCAGTTTGGGGGCGCAAAGCCCAAGGCCGGCAAGAAGGCCGCCGCCCCTGCCGGGCAGCTTTCCATGATGGCCGACGAGACATTCCGCCGCAGCCTGAGCGTGGCGGTCGGCTCCATGTGGCTGATTGAAGGCAGCGCGGCCCAGACCGTGGCCGATGTCAAGCACCAGGAGCAGCTTTACCACGCGCTGCGCGAGAACTTAAGCACGCGGTACAGCCGCCTAGCCAACCTGGTCACCGCCTCCCACTTTGGCGTTCCACTCGACCGGTACCTGTGGAAGCCGCTTTCCGCCTATGCCTTAGACCCCGCCAGCGTGTCGCATGCAAAGTTCGCGGAGTGGGTGGCCCAGGCGGAGGCAAAAGCCGCCACGCTGCGCTTCTTTCACTGGGAGCTGGAGTTTCCCGAAGTTTACTTTGGCAAGGATGGCAAGCCGCTGGGGGATTTGGCGGGCTTTGATGCCGTGGTAGGCAACCCGCCGTATGTGCGGCAGGAAGAACTTGCTGCCTACAAGCCATTCTTTGCCGCCGCTTATCCCCAAGTTTCTCTTGGCGCGGCAGACCTGTCCATGTACTTCTTGGGACAGGGGCTTCGGCAGCTTCAGGCGGGTGGGCTTATCAGTTTCATCACTTCCGGCACTTTCCGCAAGCTCAATTCCGGCATGCCACTGCGTCGGTATCTGGCGGAACAAACGACCTTGGTGGAACTGGTGGAGTTTGGGGAGCAGCAAGTCTTTTCGGATGCCACCACTTATCCTGTTGTTTTTGTGATACGCAACAGCCCTTCCGCGCCGGAAGCGATGCTGACGCTGCGGCAGCCCGCGTTGGCAGATCAGCAATTTGTGACTGCGGGGGAAGCAAAGCAGCCGGTGGGCGGCGCGCCGTGGATTTTCACAACGGCGGGGCTTCACCATATTATTGAAGGCTGGGCAGGCTCAACGACGCTTGGCAAAGTTCTCACCAAACCCATCTATCGTGGCATTACAACGGGGCTGAACAAAGCATTTGTTATAGACACAAAAACAAAGGATCATCTCATAGCCAACTCAGCCGAAACGAAAAGGCTTATCCAACCCTTTGTCGGCGGCGAAGACCTGCACGCTTGGTATCAAGTGCATCATGGAGAATGGATTATCACCATACCCTCCGGCTGGACACAAAGGCAATTTACGGGAGTGCTGGACGAGACGGATGCATGGAGCAAGTTCGCCCTACATTATCCTGCGCTTGCTGAACATCTTTTCCAGTATAAGGAGCAAGCCGAAATACGGCAAGACAAAGGCCAATATTGGTGGGAATTGCGGCCTTGCAACTACTACTCGGCCTTTGAAAGCCCACGTATCCATTCCACAAAGGTGTCCATCTTTCCACGCTTTTCACTTTCAGAAGCAACGGCTTACGCAGGAAACACATCTTACGTGCTTCCCCTGCCCGATAGGGAAACCGGCTTTTACCTGCTCGGCTTGCTGAACTCCCATGTCTGCGAGTACTTCAGCCGAAGCGTCTTTTCGCCCAAAGCCAACGGCTATTACGAAGTGCAGCCGGAAGCGCTGGCGCGTTTCCCAATACCTAATGCCTCTGACACCGACCGGGAAGCCATCAGCACGCTGGCACAGCAAATCACCCAGCACGCCCAAGCCCGCTACGCCCTCCACCAGCAAACCCGCCACCGGCTCCAAACCGACCTCGGCACGCCCGCCACCCACCTCAACCAAAAACTCACCGCATGGTGGACGCTGGACTTCCCCAGCCTGCGGCGCGAGCTGGTGAAAGTCACCAAAGCCGACATTCCCCTCAAAGACCGCCACGAGTGGGAAACATGGCTGAGCGAGCAGCGCGCCGCCCACGACCGGCACACAGACGCCATTATCCAGCGCGAGACCGACCTGAATGCCCGTGTCTACGCCCTGTTCGGCCTGGCGGCGGAAGAAATCCAGCAGATTGAAGCTGTCACCAAGTACCAATACGGCGAAGGGTAAGCGTGCGGGGCAAAAAAGGCGGCAGCCTTACGTGGCGAGAAAAGTCTTCATTGGGTATGTAGTGCTTGGAGAGGCGAGTCAGGAAAAACAAAGAGTGGTACAATACAAGCACCAGTCTCAGCAGAGGGAATTATGGCAGACCAAGAACAACAAACGGAAATTGCTCCTGCAGAAGTGGAAACGTTCGAGTTTTGGGACAATGACACAAAAGCCGTTCCTGAACATTATCTTGAAGCTTTCACAGTGACCAGTGGCCCCTCGGATGTTACATTGCTTTTGGGCAATACATACAAAGAACGCGACTTACGCGTTGATCTTTGCAAGTTGCGGCTGAACATGACACATGATAATTTCATGAGGTTCGCGGAAGCCATACGGAAACAAGCAGCTCTCCTTACAAAGCTTTACAAGGGAAACGAACCCGGCCTTAACCCTACCCCAGAGGAACTTGACACAGCAATGAAGGAAGTCTATGGAAGCGACTAAAGAGAAAGGACAGACACATTCTCAGTGGCAGGAGTTTCCTGTCTTCCCAAAGCAACAGAGAGGCCTGGAACTGTCTGGCGAAATAAAAAGCCGCGCACGCTCTCGCACTGCGAACGTTCCTGTGCGTTTCTCCGCTGAAACCAAGAAGCCGTTGCGTAATCAAAGGGCTGGTCACTCTCTAAAAGCGTTTTTCCAGGTCTCTACCGTACATCCTCACCAAGGACACGAGGCTTGGAGGCAAGGCGGCTTCGTGTCCCAAAAACCAAAGCCTCACCCAAGACTAAGTCCTGTCTTGCGGGAAGCAGTTCCCGCAAAGCACAGACCGGCAGAGCAAGCGGAGGCATCGCGCGCCGAAGAAGCCGTGATCGCTTTTGAGGGGCACATAGACCAAGTGGCAGAAGGAGTTGCCACGCTTCGCCTGGTAGACCAGGAGGGAAGGCGCTCAGTTGCAGCCTACGCCGCCGCAGACTTGGAAAGAGACAACATCTCCGCGCAGGCAGGCACGGCATTTCGCTGCCAAGTCATCCGGGACAGGAACGGCTTTAAAGTGTCCTTCCAGCCCGTACCCCGGCGTACCGTCTCAGAGGCCAAACGAAAGCAGCTTGAGGATAAAATGCTTGCGGCTTACAGCACCCTGAAAAATGACTACTGAGGCCTTTCCACAGCAGCCGTCACGGCTGGGCCTGCATGTCATTAACGCGGGCTATGGGGAAAGTATCGTTCTCGAACTGCCGGGGGACCGTTGGGGCGTGGTAGACTGCTATGCATCCAAGCTGGACAAGCCAGACCTCAATCCGACCTTAATCTTCCTGCGCGAACGCTCCGTCCAAGAGTTGGAGTTTGTAGCGCTCACCCATCCACGCGCAGACCATTACCACGGCTTAAAAGACCTATTGGAGCATGTCCGCGTCAAAGCCTTCTGGTGGTTCGGCGGCGTCAGTTCTTCCGACCTTGCCCGGCTGGTCAATGGCCTGCGCGTGGAGGCATTTGAGGCAAAGGATCGCCGCCGCCAATACAGTGCCCGTTATTTAGACCGAACGTTCCGAACCATGATCCAGCAGCGGAAGGCCGGGACGCTCATGGGGACACAAATGGCTGATTTCAAGCCGCTGTATCCACTTCCTTTTGGAGGAGCGGCAGAAGATGTCCGCATCCATGCGCTGGCACCGCACACAGACACCGGGCAGCGTTACCAAGAAGAGTTACATAAATGCTTTCAGGACGAGCAGCTTCAAGCAAAGCTGCCTGAGATGAACCAGAACCAGATTTCTGCCGCCCTGCTGGTTGAGTACGGCGCAACACGCCTGATCCTTGGCGGCGATGTCGAAAGCGAGAGCTGGGAAGAAGTGCTGACGCGAGTTGATCCTTCCCGGCTGAAAGCGCATGCAGTCAAAGTGAGCCATCACGGCTCGCGCAATGGGTACTGTCCGACGCTCTGGCCGACCTTCTGCGCGCGCGGTCAAACTGTTGCCATTGTTACGCCGTCACATCCTCACGCACTTCCAAATGAGAATGCCATTGCTCATATCCGAGCTTCCACAAAGCAAATTGTCAGTACTTGTACTCCAGCCCACACATTCTCCACCGAGCCGCAGTACGACTATTGGGACGCTTATGAAGCCGGTGTGCAGCTAAGCCTGCGCGCTGTGTTTCCCACGTTCATGGCCGAAAAGCCATTCTCCACGGGCGTTTGTTCATTTTGGTTTGACAATCAGGGACAACTACAGGAAGCAAAACTCACGCCACCGGCAGGCGCCCTATAACCCAATTCCCTTTCTGGGAAGCGACCTTCCGCGTGCCGAAGCGAGAGAAACCACCGCCAAGACCTGGCGCACTACTACCCTCCGGCTTCTGGAACCCGCCCTAAAGACGAATTACGAGACCATCAAAACCATCTTTGCTTGGGAAGCTTGAAATGACCAAGTCATCAGCGGGAACAAATGTTTGCCTTAAGGCGTCACCATAGTCTACCTATGCCAAGGGCACACCGCCGCCGGGCGCAAACACGGGGCTGATACCTGCGTGCCCAAGGCGCTCAGGGCAGGCGCACCGTGACTGCCAGCGGCGGCGCGGCTTCGGGAAAGGAGACAGCCTGCGTCTTTGTATGCCCTTGGCTATCGCGCACCGTGATCTGGTAGTCGCCGTAAAAGACGCGGTGGGCATACGCGCCCGCATGGTTTGTCGTGCCCGCTGCGCGCGTCCACCACTGCTTGCGGATCAGTGCCAGGAGGCGCGTGTAGGCGGGCTTGGGAGACATGTCGGCGCGCAGCAGGCCCGCGGGCGCGCCCAGCCATGCCCCCCGGTCGCTGAAGTCCCACCACGTAATCGCGCGCACCGAGGGATGGCTGAACAAAAGCGTGTAGAACTGCGCCACATACCGCGCCTGCTCAGCCTCGCCGGCGGCAGTGGTGGGCCAGTCTGCGGCGGCCTGCCCGTTGTAGTCCGGCGTGCGATTGGGGCCGCTGAGGACGGTGGTTTCGGTGAAGTGAATGGGCCTGCCGAACTTGCTGAACGTGTCGCATATCTGCCAGACCTGAACCAGCGGCAATTCCGCGCGGTGCATGTGGGACTGAATGCCGATAGCATCGGGCAATTTGCCGTCTGCCTTGAGCTTTGCCAGCAGCGCTAGGTTGGGCGGGCCTGTCTCGTAGTCATTGTACAGAAACGTCTCGGGCAGGCCCTTGCCCGCTGCCCGCGCCCAGCCCAGGGCGGTTTCCACCACCGAGGCGGGGCCATCGCGCCCGACCCAGGCAGTTTCGCCGTTGGCCGGACGCACGTTCGCCGCCCCGCTCGCCTCGTTTACAACATCCCAATAGTGAATGGTGTCCTTGTAGCGGGGCACCAAATCCAGCACGCGAGCATGGAGCAGCGGAATAGCCTTGTCGGGGCTTGTGGGTGCCCAGGCGGGCCACACCTGATGCCAGACCAGCGGGTGGCCTTTGGGCGTGATCTGGTGCGCCACGCACCAGGCGGCCATCGCTTGCAGGCGCGCGTAGTCCGCCTTGCCCGGCTGCGGTTCAAATGCCCCCCAGTAAAACGGCAGCGTGGCGTAGTTGAACAGCGCGGTAAACTGCGCCTGGTACGCGCGCTGAGCAGGCGAAGGGTCGGCGGGGCTGAGCGCGAAGAAGTTGCACCCGAACAAAAACGCATGGCGTGTCTGCACGACCTGGACACGCGCACGGGGAACCGGCTTGCCGCGCGCGTCCACAACCCGGATTGTCAATGTTCCTTTGCGGTATCGTTCAATGCGCGCCTGCACCCGGCTGGGGGCAAGCGCGGCCTGCGCAGCGGCGATAGCCGGGTCTGGGCCAAGGTCTGTGACCGCTGCGCCCGCAATGTCTATCACTCCGGCCTGCTGCCCGCACTGGAAATGAGCGCTCAGCGTGTTTGGCCCCCACCCGGACGACACTCCCTGGGTCGTGTATTCGCGCCACGCAGGGGCCAGCATCACCTTGTCTTGACAGACGCTGTCGTAGGGGGCCGCGTTTTGCTCCACCGTCACGCGCAGGGGGCTGCGGGTCGCTGACCGTGCCCAAAAATGCAGCCGCACCCGGTGCCCGTTCGGGACTGCGGCGGGGATGCCGCGCGCAATCTGAATCAGCCACAGCGGGTCAGTGGGCGCGGCGACTGTCACCCGCAAAACGCTGCCGTCGCCCGGCGCGCCCATCACGCTTTGCCTTGTCAGGGCCGCATCGCTTGGGCGGGGCGCGGACAGCGTCCACCCGCCATGAGCCAGCAGGTTGGGCCGGGCGGCAGGCGAGGGACGCACGCTCCCCACCAAAAGCGACAGCAGGAGCAGCAGGCGAAGCAGACGCGTCATAGCAACCCTCTTGGCCGGAGCCTCGCCCCGGCCCGCTGCCCACGCACAGGGGCGTGGGCAGCAGAGGACAGCCGGACAACGACAAGCTTGTCAGGGACGCTGAGCGTAATCTGCCCGTTTTTGATCGGCACGGGCGTTCCTGCCATGCCATCGTTGGGCACATACACGGCGGCGGCCTTGACCGCGAGCGGCACGGCCAAAGTGACAGGCAAGGCAGGCGGCGTCACCAGCCGGTGCGGGCTGACGCCGCCATCCTCATCGGACACTTCATGCCACAGCACCAGAAAAAAGTCCCCATTGCGCTTTTGCAGCAGCAGGTGGTGGACATAACGCGTCCGGTCATAGTTGACTGTTTGGCCCGACCCAGGCTCTTTGTAGCCAAGCACGGGGCGCACCGCCAGGGTATAGTCCAGCGTCTGCGGCGAAAACAAGCCCGCACCCTGGTCAGCAAGCAGGGTAATCAAATGCTTGACAGCGGCATAGGACGGCTTCGGCATCAGGTTATGCCGCACCAGGCCAAAGTTTGCCTCGCGGTCACTTTGGTTGTCAAACTCGTCTACGAACTCATACAAATAGGTGCGCACAACCCCGTGCGCAAAGTACTCGCACAGCAAACGGGGGATATATTTGGCCTGCACGGCCTCGGTTTGGCCGTTCGTGAACGTGGAATAGCCGGTTTCCGAGCAGGCCATCGGCTTTGGCGCGAACGGCGGGGCGTAGACGTCAAAGGCAAACGGGAACTCGTCCATGTTTGCCGATGGCTGTGTGCCGTGCCCGATGTACCAATCCAGCGTGTCGTAGCCGGCCCGGTCGCTGAATGGATTGCCGCCTGGATAGGGGTGGAAGTTGCCGTAGTCCACAACGCGTGAAAGCGCATGGGGGCCGTAGGGCGACTTGGTGCTGTAGTCGTAGGTCTTGCCCAGGGCCGGCCCGATTATCTTGAGCGATGCCGTTGCCGGGTCGGCCTTGAAGGCGGCGTACAGGTCTTTTTGGAACGCGATCACCCCATTGATAATGCTCTGGTCGCCTCCCGCATAGCCCTGTCCGCGATAGCTGACCGCTCCGTAGCCGTTTTTGTCGCCGCTGTCCGACTTCTGCCAAAACAAGTCCGGCTCGTTTGGCCCCTCTACCCAGTCCACAGCATTCAGTCCACCGGCGTTTGCGGCTTTGATTTGGCTTTTGATCTTCTCGATGGTGGCCGGGCCGCCGTCCTCATTGTGGCCGGGGCCGACCGATGGCATGGTGGTAATGCCTAGGGAAGCCAGGTCGCGCGCGCGGCTCAGTTCGCCCCGAACATGGCGGATGCCGCTGCCGACCAGCAGCTTTTTGACCGCCTCGTACTGCGAGCCGTAAGGCGTATCGGGATAGCTCCAATGCGCGTTCACGCCGATGCTGTCTGCAAAGCTGTCCGCGCTGCGGGCCTGCTCCGGGGCCGCGCCCGCGCTTGCCGCCCAGAGCAGCCCCAGCCCAATCCCCACAGCCGCGCGGCCTGCCGGAAACAAATCTCTGCGCAAACTCCGGCCTGCCTGCGTCCTCAAACTCACCCATAAACTCATGGCGGCCCCCACGGCTGCGTTTCGCACGCACGCTGTTGCATTACAGTGTTTCTTTCAGAACGTTTCTTTACCCTGCGCCTGCCGGTAGCGCATCACCTCCAACGCCAGGAACAGCGGGTCTAGATTGATAATGCTGCCCAGACGCTCCAAGCTTTTGGCAAGCGCGCGCTCCCCGGCGTCATCGAGCGGCAGGCCCGGCGCGGGCAGCAGGCTGTCCATGGTGTCTGAAATCAGGCGCGCGGCCCTCAGCACAAAGCGCGCCTGCCCCTGCACGTACTTGATCGGCGCGGCTTTGTAGCCCTGCTGCAAGCGCTCGTTGAGCTTTTCCCACGAGGGCGAGGGTTCGGGGGCAGGAACATCAAGCGCTCCGGCGGCGGGCCGGGCCGACGCAGACGGCGAGGCCGCAGGCGCAGGCGGGATCGCGGCTGTGGAAGCTTGGCCTGTCACGGCGGGCTTTTGCGCCTGCCAGTCGGCCAATGTGGTGCCTTCAATAAGGCGCAGGGCCAGCACGCGGCCTGTCAAGCTTTGCAGGGCTTCTTCAATTGCCGCTGTCGCCTCGCTGCTTTCCAGATTGGAGGCGAGGTACTGATCGTCCGCCGCCATCCCAGCGACAAAGTAGTAGCCGTCAATGGCAATCGGCACGGCGGCCTGCATCGCCAGCCACACGGTGGCGACATCAACGGTGTCCCGGACATGGTTGAAGGCGCGCAGCCAAAGCTCGCGCACCGAAAGGGTTTCGTTGGTTTCCATGAAAGTTAGGTTCCCGGCGTTCTTTAGGCAAAGAGCGAGCAGAGGGCATGGCTGCTGCTGTGACGTTGTGCTGTCATTATAAGGCATGCAAAGGCGCAAAGTCAACAACAAGCAAGAGGCCCGCACAGTTTGGCCCGGCGTTGTCTTAGCGGCGCATTGGCGTTTCCCTTTGATTTCGTGGGCGGCTTAAGCGCACCCCAACGACGGACGGATTTCTTCCGTCGTTGGTGAGGGCTGGACACGCCTTGAAAAAGCCAAAGCGACGGGAGAACGTCGCGCTCCCAAGCCGGACACTGCCAAAAATCGCAGCCGGGGAAAGCAAGCGTCATCTTCCGCCCAAATCTTATGCTATAATAGGAGCAAAGCAAGACAAAAGTAACAGCAAAGCAAGACAATCACTTGCGCACGCAAACTGCTGCGCGTTTCCGATGGAGCACTCATGATTATCCCCGAAGCCGCCCCCATGCTGACCTGCACGACGAACAATGACGGTTTTTTGTATGAGCTGGTTTTGCGGGCAACCGAAGGCCAGCCTGCGATTACCCAAATCCGCATCGGCCCCTATGCATTCCGCCCAGACTACCGGCCCCGGCCTTTGATGCTGGGCCTGAGCCGGGGCGGCCCCGAGGCGGCGTTCTGGATGCACAAGCGCGTGCCGCCGGGCTGGTCGCGCCTGCGCTGGCATGTCGCTTTGGATGAGCCGGGAAGCCCGACTTATCTGGTTTCGGAAGGCGTGCTGAAGCCCGGCAAGCAGGGCTTGTTTCAGTTTGTCTCGCTGTTTGCGCCGGGCGGCATGCGGGCCGGTTTGGAAGTGTATCAAGGCCGCGAGCACAAGGACTGCGGGGTGACCGGGCCAAATTATGAGCGTTTCCTCGAGGGTGACCACGGCCACTGACACAGGGAGTATGTGGCGGCAAAGCCAGTCTGTTTTACGGCACCAGCCAAGACAAACAAAGCCTCGCCCGCCGTCAGGCAGGCGGGGCTTTTTGCCGAGCGGGGAGCAGGAAAAGCGCAAGCAGAACAGAGGACAAAAGCACAAACCAGTCGCCGTGCTGCACGTAAAAAGTTTGCGTATGGCGGGACTGCACAGGCGCAGACACCACGGCAGGCACGAACAAATGGGACGAAGCGATGACTCGGCCCGCAGGGTCTAAAACCTGCGAAATGCCGGTGGCGGCGCAGCGCACCAGGTAGCGGTCGGTGGCGGCGGCGTCCACCGAGGCCATGGCAGCATGCTGACCGGCGGCGGCGGTGCGCCCGAACCAGGTGTCATCCGTGGTGACAACAAGGAGATTGGCCCCGCGCGCGACCTGGGCGCGCATCAGGCCGCTGTAGGTGGAGTCGTAGCAGATGGCCGCGCCAATCTTGCCAATCGGCGGCCCGGCATCCAGCAGGGGCTGGTGCGCGCCGCCCTGCGCCATGTCGTAGATGGACAGGTGGAGGCGTTCCAAGACGGGAAATGTCGCCCGCAGAGGCACATACTCGCCAAAGGGAACCAGGTGCCGCTTGCTGTATTCGCCCGCAATTGTCCCCTGCGGCGTGACAAGAAACAGCGTGTTGGTATCTTTCTTCTCGCTGAAAAGGTAGCCGCGCGCGCCGACCAGAGCGGTTTGGTGGTTGAAAACAGCCGATTGCGCAATCGGCTGCGCAAAGCGAGGGTCAAGGCGCAGGTAGCCGGGAACAGCGGTTTCGGGCCAGACAGTCAGGGTCGCGCCCTGGGCTTTTGCGGTGCGGCTTTGCGCGGCAAATGTGTCCAGCACGCGCTGCTCGTAGGCCGGAGTGTCCAGCACGTTCTGATTAATGTTGCCCTGCAAGGCGGCGGCAACAAAGGTAGGATGGAGATGCTCGCGGTTTAATGTGTGCCAGCCGGAGCCAAGCGCCAGGGCGAACACGGCAAGCGCGACCGTAAAGTGCGCTTTGCGCCTAAGAACTATTTCCCTGCGCCCGCGCAGAAGCTGGGCCAGCAGCCCGTTGACCAGCACCACAAGAAAAGACAAACCCCACGGGCCGGTGGCTTTGGTCACCTGTAGCAAGGGAAGAATGCGGTGCTGCGTAAAGGCCAAATCGCCCCAGGTTGTCCCCAGGATGCCGAACTGACGGCCCCATTCCAGCACAGTCCACAAGGCAGGCAGGCCCCAAAGCCAGGCTCCAAAGCCGCGCCGCGAAAGCCAGTGCGCGCCCCCAGCAAAGATAACAAGCCAGGGAGCCAAGGCAAAAACTGACCCCAGCCACGCCACGCTCCCCAGGACAGGCCCGACCGCATGCGCGGCAAACAGCCCAATCCAGTACATCAGGCCGCCAAAGAAAACGCAGCCCAGCACCGCCCCATGCGCGAGAGCCGCGCGCAAAGTGGCATGGGGAAAAGTCAGCAAAAAAGGGACAAGCGCGGCCCAAGCCAGCCAGCCCAAGTCGCCGTGCGGGAAGCAAAGGATCAGCAGCACGCCGGAAAGCGCGGCCATGCCAAACGAGAGGGGGGAAAACAACGCGCGCCGCGCAGGCAGGCGAGAAGAAGCAGCAATGGGGAGAGTAATAGCCAAGAAGATGCAAACCCTGCTATAATAGGAGTTATTATGCTCCGAAAAGCCACACGCGGCGCGGCGGCTTGCGCCACACTCGCGGTCGTCAGCCTGGCGGGATGCGCCAAAAGCCCGTCTGTGCCCACCAGCGCAGTCGGCACGCAGATTGTCGTGTCCATGACCGTGCGCGGCGTCATCCGCCCAGACTACTTTTACTATGTGCTGTTCAGCAACAGCGGGGATGCCAGCGGCACAAGCGGCCCCATTCCGGTGGTCGCCCCGCCCTACGGCAACGGCTTTGCGGCAGGCACATTTACGCAGTTTGTCGTGGTGAACGGCGCGCAGGCCAGCGGCGGGGGCGGAAGCGCGGCCCCGGTCGGGTATGGGGTGTTCGCTGTCACGCCGGGTTCCAGCCTGCGGTCGTTCACGCCGCTGCCGTCGCCGGTGCAGACCGCGACCGGCACGAGCACCATACAGTTTCGCATCCCGCTGTCTGAGCTAGCCACAACAGCCATTCCCGCCGCCAGCATTCGTTACCTGCAAATCAACTTTGTCAACACCAACACCGTGCCGGTAGACCCGAACTATACCGGCCTGAAGCTGTTTGACGCGCTGGGCGACAGCACACAGTCGGGCGGCATCAACGACTACATTTCTATTGACGTAAGCAAAGCCGCCACGTACCAGAATAGCGACAAGGGCTTGGAAGGCCCAAACGATGTTGTCCAGGTCGGCAACGGCACATTCCAGGTGGTTAATGAGCCGGATTTAGATATTGTCAACTGGCAAGTGCAGGTGGTTGACTAAAGTTCGCTTCTGAAGAAAGTATACCCCCATGACACTGATTGTCCCGTTCTTTTTCGCCCATCAGCCCTTTCGGCTGAAGCCTGCCGAGCAGCGGCGCACCGACGCAGCCCTGCCGCCCGATGCTTTGGAAGACTCATACTTTGATGACAAGCTGGACAGCGAGATATTCCACAAAGTCGCGGGCAAGTGCTATTTCCCCGCCACGCGCATGATTTTAGACATGGTGCGCGAGCATCAGCACCACGACAAGCCGTTCTGGGTTGCCTATGGCCTGTCCGGCACGCTCCTGGCGCAGGCGCGGCGCTATGCCCCAGAATTGTTGGATTTGTGGAAGCAATTGGCGGATACGGGCCTGGTGGAGTTTACGGGCGAAACGTACTACCATAGCCTGGCGGGCCTGTTTGACGATGAGCGGGTGGAGTTCCGGCAGCAGGTAGAGATGCACCGCGACGCTATCCGCGAGCATTTCGGGGTGACGCCCACTGTTTTCCGCAACACGGAAATGATGTACAACAACGCCGTCGCGTCGGCAGTGCAGAGCTTAGGTTACAAGGGAATTATCACCGAAGGCGTGGACTGGCTGATGGCGGGCTGGCGCTCGCCGGACTTTGTGTACCAGGCCACCTGCGGCCTGCCTGTCCTGCTGCGCAACTATCGGCTCAGCGACGATGTGGGCTATCGCTTTTCCAACAAAAGCTGGGGCGGCTATCCCCTGACGGCGGAGAAGTTCGCTGGCTGGCTGGCGGGCAACACCGACCCTCTGGTGCTGCTGGCGATGGACTATGAAGCCCTGGGCGAGCATATCTGGGCTGACACGGGCATCTTTGACTTTGTGCGCGCATTGCCGGGCCAGACCGCCCACTTCCCCCAATTAGAATACAGCACGCCTGCCAATGCCATCGCGCGCGTGCCGCTGGGCGGCGAGATTGACGTGCCGGTCATGGCGACTATCTCCTGGGCCGACCAGGAGCGGGACACATCGGCGTGGCTTGGCAACGAGATGCAGCAGTTCTGCTACGAAGAACTGAAGCGCATGGAGCCGGTTATTCGCGCCACCCACAGCCCGGACTTTCTGCACGTCTGGCGCTTGATGCAGACCTCCGACCACCTGTACTATGTTTCCAGCAAGGCGATGTCTGACGGCGATGTCCACCAGTACTTCTCCGCTTACGGCAGCGTGGTGGAGGCGTTTGTCCGCCTGCACACTGCGGTGTACGACCTTCGGCGACGCGCCGAGGCCGCCGCTGCCTCTTAGCTTCAGTTTGCTGCTGCCTTCTAACCTGCCCCCAGCCCCGCGCCTATGAAACGCCTGGACCGCTACCTGCTTGGCGAGATGATACTGCCTCTCTTTGGGGGCATTCTGCTGATTGTCGTCATGCTGGTGGGCAACACGCTGTTTCCCCTCATTGAGCCTATCGTCAAAAACGGCATCCCGTTCCCTGTGGTCGCCAAGCTGGTTGTTTTTAACATCCCCACCCTGCTAACATTGACCCTGCCGCCGAGCGTTGCGCTCGCGGCGGCGTGGGCTGTCAACCGCCTCGCCCGCGACTCGGAAGTCACTGCCATCCGCATGGCGGGCGTGTCGCTGCGCCGCTTGTTCGCCCCCATTATCTTGGTGGGCTTGGCCGCAAGCCTTGTTGCCTTTTGGATTGGGGACAAGGTGCAGCCGCGCGCCCAGCATGAGTTCCAGCAAACCCAGGGACAGATGATCGCTTACACGCTGCAAGCCTCGCCCTCGGTGGCCGCCAACAAAGTCTTCACCTTCCAGAACTACGCCTTCCATATCCGCGAGATACGCAAAGACCCGCAGGGCGGCACCGATAAGCTGAAGCTTTTGGGCGTCACCATCTACGAAAGCGCGATTGACCCCGGCGCATTTCCCGCTTTGTATACCGCGCAAAGCGCCGACTACAGCCACGACCTATGGACACTGCACGACTTTGTCATTCACACGCTGGCCCCCAACGGCGAGGAGCGCTTTGAGGTATCGGGCAAGACGCTGGCCCTGAACCTAAAGGTGCCGCTGGCAGGCATTGCGGAGAATGCGGCGTTTACGCCCGATGAGCTGTCCATGTCCCAGCTCGGCACGCAGATGGCGGCCCTTGCCCGCACCGACCAGGATTACACGGCTGTCGCCGTCAACTATTATACCAAGCTGTCGCTGCCGTTTATCTGCCTCGCGTTTGCCCTGTGCGCGCCGCCGCTGGCCCTGCGCTTTGCGCGGCAGGGGGCGTATACCGGCATCTTCTTATCTATTGTGCTGGTGTGGGTCGCTTGGAACACGTTTCTGCTCGCCAAGTTTCTCGGCCTGTCCGGTAAGCTGCCGCCGTTCGCCGCCGCCTGGTCGCCCGACATTATCTTTACCTTGCTAGGCGCATACTTCTTGTGGCGCTTGGAGTAACAACGCGTTATGGCTATCTTGCTGAACTTGGAGCCTAATTTGGAGGCGCAGGTCACCGCGCAGGCACAACAGCAGGGCGTGCCCCTGCCCCAGTATCTGCACAGCCTCATTGCACAAGCCGCTTCGGCTGCCGCCCCAGAAGCCTTGGGCTGGCCCGAAGGCTTCTTCAACGATACGTTTGGCATCCTTGCCGGTGATCCCTTGACACGGGAGCCGCAGGGACAGCTTGAAACAAGGGAGCCGCTAGCCTAAGCGTTTTGGCTATGAGCTTTCTGCTGGACACTAACACTTGTATTCGCTATCTCAACGGGCGCGCCCCCCATGTCCGTGACCGGATGCAGCGCACCCCGCCTGCCCTCGTTGCTGTTTGTGCAATAGTCAAAGCCGAACTGTATGCGGGCGCGGCTAAGAGCCAGAACCCGGCCCGCACCCGCGCCGCCCAAGACCGCTTTTTGTCCTTGTTTGCGTCTTTCCCCTTTGACGACGCGGCGGCGGATGTTTACGGACATCTGCGCGCCCGGCTGGAGCGAGCCGGTTCCCCTATTGGCCCCTACGATCTCCAAATTGCCGCCATCGCCCTCCTACACGGCTGCACCCTTGTCACCCACAACACGCGTGAGTTTGCCCGTGTCCCTGGCCTTCTGCTAGAAGACTGGGAAGCACCGAACGATTTGGATTAAGCCAAGTTATGAACGCAGAACACGTTTCTGCTGGCGAAGTTTCTTGGGCTTTCGGGCAAGCTGCCGCCGTTCGCCGCCGCCTGGTCGCCCGACATCATCTTTACCGTGCTGGGCGCATACTTCTTGTGGCGCTTGGAATAAACAGCCTTGCACAGAAAACGGCGGCAGCGAGGATGCCCAGTATCGCTCTGGCATAGCAGGAGAATGCGCCCCGGTGCGCGAACAAAGGTTGTGACTGCCTGCCGCAGTCACAGCCTTTTGTGCATTAGAGGGCAGCTATGAAGAAAGACGGCAAGTGGAGCACGCTGCAAATTGTTTTCAGCGTCATGTGCGTGAACGGCCTATTTTCGCGCGGTCATGCCATTGACGCCACCCATGCCCACCGTGCTGCTCTGTTTCACCTTGCGGTGTCTGTGGCCGGGCTGATAGGCCTAGTCTGGACGCAAAGCGCACGCAAGCGCGCCGCCACCCTCGCGCCTGACGGCGTGTCCCCGGTCAATTCCCTGTCCGCCACCAATGCTCCGCACGCCTCAGTGACCTACAACAGCACGCGGGCCGACCGGTGGCGCTGCAATTTGTATTTCATGTTTGGGCGATGGCAAACATTGCTCACTGTTTCCATATTCCCGCTCCTCATGACCTTCTTGGTCTATGTGCCACTCTTGCGAACGCGCCCCACATCAGTTGTAGTAACTTTGCTTGTTCTATGGGCAGGCTGGTATGCGTTTTTGCTCGCAGTCATCTGGGCGCAAATCCTGAAGGCCGTGCCGCGCAACGGCGGTGCGCGCATTTGCCAATCGGTGCTGCGCGCAGATGGCTTTTTTGTCATCACGCCGGAGCAGTCTGCCTTTTACCGCTGGGCAGACGCGACCGAGCTGCGCGAGCATGACGGCGACCTGTACTTCTGGCGCGGCTTTGGGGCGGGCAGCTACGTGCCCATCGCAGCATTCGGTGGGGACAGGCAGGCGGCGCGGGCCTATTTTCAACTGGCGCAGGATGCCTGGCAGGGACGCGATGTGCAGTGGCCGGAGCGCGCAAGGCCCTCTGCCATTCCTGACGACCCGACGGTGTGGCCCCCGCCGCCCCAGCGGTTTTAGCGGGCGTTCTTTCTGCGCAAACGTGCTGTTTGCCCGTTGCCCCCGCTTTTCCAGGGCTGATTCAGCGCATTGTAAGCCATGACCAACGACGGAACAATTCCGTCCGTCGTTGCAACGCGCTTTAAATGCCTCCAAAACGGCTTAACAATGCCTGCCAAACGCCGCTGAACGCAAAAACAAGTCCGCAGCCAAATAAAAACAAGCCCGAAGCCAAACGGCTCCGGGCTTGCTGAGTTTGCGTGCTGTTGTTGTTTTGCTCTGCCTTAAAGGGCGCGGCGGCCCTGCACCATGCGGGCGATTAAGACCACGACCACGGCCCCGATGGCGGCCCACAAAATGCTGGCAAGGTCGAAGTGTGTAATGAAGCTCCGGCTGCCGCCGGAAACAAAGTGAAAAATCAGGCCGCCAACGACTGCGCCGATGATCCCCAGCACCGTGGTGCCAAGGAAGCCGCGCGGCTCATCCGCCGTGCCTGGGGTGATTGCTTTTGCCAAAAGGCCGGCCAGAAAGCCGACCACGATCCATCCAAGTATGCCCATAACTCTCCTCCGTGTGTGCGCAGCGCATCCGTGCGAAGTGCGGGCTGTCGTCCTTGACAGCCCTTCCGTGTTCTCTTTTGTGACGAGCGGGCGCGCGCATAAGTTCCGTGCGCCTGTTGGGATTATGTCCGCCAGGCAGAGGGGTCAAACATGGAGGCACGCCTGCGGCTATGGCTGGGCGGAAATGCGCAGGACGCTGACCGAGCGCGCGGGGAACGTGTGTCTAAATTGAGGCCCGATGCCGTGCAGAACAGCCGTGACGGGCGCAATCCGCCGGGGCGCATCCAGCGTGTTGACAGCCGCGTTAGGGCCGGTCATTGTTATCAGGGTGGCGCTTGGGCTGACATCACCTGCCCCATTAAGTTTGATGAGGAGCGGCTGGTCGGTATCGGAGATGTTGACGACTTTGACAAGGATGTCGCCCGTGCGCGATTGCCGGGCGGCGCTCGCATACAGCGGGGCGGGCGTGGGCGGCGGCGTGTCCTGAGCCTCGCTGGTGAGCTTACCGTCCAGAAAACACTGAATATGCGGCCCCTGAACGACAATGCGAATGTCGTACCACCGTCCGGTCTGGACAGTGACCGGAACGGAGCGG
>JAABUQ010004559.1_pt1 | contig 23428 bp, 14 predicted proteins | sample 5560001 | NCBI WGS metagenome assembly JAABUQ01 (sample SAMN10711888, study PRJNA513371) | rock metagenome | isolation source: Antarctica rocks | place: Antarctica: Victoria Land, Finger Mt nord | collected 2015-12-18 | reverse complement strand
AGTAAATATAAAAATAATTATAAAAAAAATAAAAAAACTTAATATTATAATTTTTTATATATCAAATTAAATTATTAATATAATATCGGAAAAAAGGGTTTATATATAATAATAAATAATAAATTAATTAATATTTATATTATAATTATTATATTTACCGAATAATATTTAAAATATTATAATATTATATATTCTTATCTTTTATATCTTTTTTAAATTTGAAAGATTTTTAAAATATTATATTTATAAATATATATATAATAAAAATATTATATATATAAAAATTATATAAAATATATTAAGATTCTTTTCCCCTTATAACGTTTATAATAAAGGGTTCTTAATAAGCTTAAAAAGATATTATTTTATTATTTAAAATATTAAGGATTAATACCTTAAAAAAAGGATAATTATAAAATTATATATAAATTTTAATATTATATATATATTCTATATATATTCCGGTATATAATTGAAAATTATATTAATATTAAATTTATTATTAAAAGCTTTAAGGAATAAAATAACTTTATATTTATTTTATTTTAAATTTTTATTTTATTACTTTAAAAATCCCTTATTTTTTTAATAATAATCGTTAATTCTTCTATTTTCCTAAAGGATAGGGTTAATAGCAATTATTTATTTATTACATTCTGCTTATATTCTATTATCGTAGCAGCTATATCTAGTTATTATACTTTATATTACTATTTACTATATACCTTAATAATTATTAATAAATAATTTATTAAATTTACCTTTTTTATTTTATTTTTTATATTAGTTTTAATAATTAAAATATATTATAAAGTTTTTAATTAAATTAGTTATTAATTTATTATTTAAATTTGTTTTTATAATTTTTGTATTTCCTTTGTTATATTTAATAATTTAGTTTTTAATATTTAATTTAATTAATAATATTTATTTTCTTAAGAATATTTTATATCTTAATAATAAATTTTTCATTTTTCATTTTTCATTTTTAATATTTTTTTAATCTTTATAATATTAAAATTTTAATTAAAATATTATTTTTTATTATTTTTTATTTAACTTTAAAAATGTTTTTCGTTAATTTTGAAAAAAAGTAATATTTTCGTTTTCAATTTTAAAATTTTTTTTTATAAAAGGAATTTTTCCTTTTTCCTTTTTTTATTCTTTTTAGAAATTATAACAATTTATTAATAATAAAGTTTATAACCCGTTTTAATTATTATTTTAATAATATTAATAGTTTTTAATAAAATTAAAAAAGTATTTGTTATATTTTGAATATTCTTTATTTATTATATAAAAATAATATATTATTAATATAAATTATAATTTCTTTATTTAATTTTATATTTAATATTTTTTTAAATTTATATTCGATATAATATTTATTGAAGTTTATATAAAAATTATATTTTTTACCCGAAAGCTTATTACATTCTTTTATATTTATTATAATTTTTATTTTATATTAATTATTGTTTTTTGTATTATCGAAAATTCATCTTGTATTTCTATATTCTTTTATTATAAATCCTTTGTATTTAATACGTTAGTTGGGAATTATAAGATTTGAACTTATGATTTTGTAAATTTATATATATTATAAGTGTAAAGCTATACGTAAGTCTTGGTATTGTATATATATTGTATATATATTACAATATATAATTAGAAGTTATATTAATACTAAGCCTGTTATTAGAAGCCTTAAAGAATAAAATAACTTTATATTTACTTTATTTAAAACTTTACTTTATTATTTTAAAAGTCTTTTATTCTTTTAATAATTGTTATTAATTCTTTTATTTTCTTAGAAAATAAAATTAATAATTATTATTTTTTTATTATATTCTATTTACGCTTTATTATTGTAATAATTATATTTAATAATTATATTTTATATTGCTATTCGCTATATACCTTAATAATAAACGCGTTCTATATAATTATTAAATTGACTTCTAATGAAATTATTATTATACATTAACAAATTCGGAAACCTTATTTTGGTATATTTAGCAATTAAAGTCCGGATTAGCGGATCTATTTATATCCAAATTTTTTAATATAAAATATACCAAATTAGAATACAATTAGTAACTATTTAGTACTATTAAAAAAAAATTTTGTTTAAGTTCCCGATTAAATAAGGCTTATACGCTAGGCTTATTAGAATAATATAATTCTATTTAAAGTTATTTTTAACAAAATTTTCAAATTTTTAATTTTTTTTTAAAAATATTAATTAATTGTAAAAATATAATTATTTTAAAAATAAAGATTTAATTCCCAGCCTTAAAAAAGCTTAGCAACAAAAAATTCTTAGTAAAATCCTATTAATTATATTAATCGTACTAAACGCGGCTAATTAGAAAATCGATTTATTAAAATCGATTTAAAATTTTTCCAAATTTGCTGATATATTATTACTTTTTATATTTAATATTTATTTTGTATTTTATATATTAAAGTTAAAATTAATTATTTTATTAAATTTAATATTTAAAATATTTATTTCTTTAAATCTATTTTATATATTAAAATTAAAATTAATTTCTTTATTAATTTTAATATTTTAAACATTAATTTATATTTAATATTTATAATTTATAATTTATTTATTTACTAATATTTTATTAAAAATATTAAAAATATTAAAATTAATTTTTTCATTTTATTTTATTTTTTATTAACTTTTTATTTTTATTTTTAAGGTTTTCAAAAAACTTTTTTAATTTTTTATTCATTATATATAAATATTATTTGTAGTTTAAATAATTTAAATTTTATATAATTTTATTTTATTTAAAAAACTTTTTAAAAATAAATAAATTAATATTATTTGCTTTATAATTTATATTGTAATTATTATATAATTATTTTAATAACGCAAATATTTAATATATCATTAATTAAATATTATTTAATTATTTATATAATATAATTATTCTTTTTTTAGAATTTATTTTCCAAAAACTTTTATATTTTTATAATATATTTTTCGTTATTAAAAAAGTTTTTAATATATAATATATATATATATAAAATAATAATTTAAACTTTTTTATTTATTAAAAGCAAGTTATTATTTATATATATATATATTTTTTTAAGAACCGATTAAGATTTTTCTTTAATAAAAATAGTTTGCGTTTTGGGAGTTTAATTATAACAATTAAGAATCTTTTTTAAAATAATTATTTTCTTATATATTACTTTTATAATTTAATATAAAAATAAATTAAATTGTAATATTTATAAATTAAAATTTTGAATGTTTTTCTCTTTATATAAATATATAAATATTAACCGGGCTTATAACTTATTAATTAAAAGATTTTAATTATTTTGTTTATTTAAGAACTTAAACTTATTTATATATATAATAAATCAATTTAAGTTTTATAAATAATAAAATATTTAATAAAATTAATTTACTTTGAATATAACTTTTATTATTTAATATATAACTTAATTAACAATAGTTTAAAATTGCGATACATTAAACTTGATTTAATTCAATATTGCTAAAGAAACTACTTTAGTTACTTTCCAATATATATTAATATTAGTACTTTATGCTAAAATGGTTTATATAAACTTAGGAGTACTTAGGGTTTGCAACACTTTACTTTAACGGAGGCTATAGAAAGTTAATATAATTTTACTATTGTTTTCAAAATTAATATTGTTTTGAAATTGTAAAATTTTTTTTTTTAATATATAATGAAAATAGTAATATAATATATATATTATTTTATTATATATATATACGTTTATGGTATGATACCAACTCAGATTACATGTTTTCGTTTAACGGTTTCAAAACGGAACGGTGTCATTACGGTGTCAGTACGGTTCCAAGCCACCAGCCAAACCCTCTAAAGTAGACTTGACCAATACACCACCCTTGCACGAATCTGATCCACCGTACAATTTGCTTGTTTCATTGCTAGCTGTTAATACCACCACTGTACTCACCGCAACATTTGCTAAGTTTTACGCTACTGCAACCATCGCATGTCACGGAGCGGGGAGCGGGGAGATAGGAGGTGTGGGATCCACATTACTCGGCGTAAGCTTCGGCTGCAAGTTGCTATTAACACGGAAAGACCTACCGGCATCTGAAAGCTTCGTAATTGATACTATGGATCTGACAAAACTTCCACCCTCACCCTACCTCTTAGCTAAATCCCTAGGCTCAACCTAACTATTATGGTGTTAAAGTTCCATATACTGGCTCAGGCTGACATTGCCTTGTAGCTGTGCATAGCACAGGCCTGTCGATTGTTATTGCTGAAATAGGCCGTTTCTTTTTCACGTCGCTATTGATTCTCATTACCACAAAGCATGGCTACAGATATGTTTTCGACCAAATGGGTCGTGGTACCTCTGGCAGGCACCGCATTGGTAGGTCTCATCACACAGGATATTCATCCTCACCGAACACCGGCGCTAACCTTGGCTGTGTCCAAGACATTTCTATACTACATACTGGAGGCAATATATAACGTACTCTTTCATCCACTGAGGAAAATTCCTGGTCCTCGATCAGCGGCTGCCAGCCGTCTGTCGTATACCTTAGCAAGGGTACGAGGACGAGCAACGCACCGAAGCAAAGACCTTCATGACAAGTATGGTCACGTCGTGAGAATAGCGCCAGACATTCTTTCCTTCACTACCAGCCAGGCATGGGACGGTCAGTCTCCAATAGCCGCGCGGAGCTTCATTTGTCTGGTCAGATCACTGACCAACCCCTAAGATATCTACGGCTCAAGACAGTCTGATATGCGAGGAAACATCCCGAGAGACCCGAGTTTTGTCAAAGTCCTAAATCCCGATTCAATCGTATGTTCATTACTCTCACCAAATCTCCATGAATCATATGCTCACGCAATCTCCGCGGAAGGCCTTAGCAGATGATGAGAACCATCGCAGGCTCCGGCGCGTCTCAGCCCCCGGATTCTGGGAAAAATCGATTGCCCTCCAAGAGGACTACATGCAGCGGCACACAACCCTTTTCATCTCTCGGCTACGTGAAGAGTCATCTCGTGAGGGCAAGGTTGACTTCGATTATTGGATCAATGCGTGCACTACGGACATCATTGGAGACTTGGCCTTCGGACGAAGCTTTGGTGGCCTTGAAAGTGGCAAGACAGATCCCTGGCTACAGGCCGTGTTTGGGAGCATCAAGGTTGGGTTCCAATTGGGTGAAGTACCGTTCTGAATTTTGAAGTTTGCTATCTTGTATCTGCCCCAGATCAGAAAGCAGTACAACGAAGTCCGACGATACGGGGCCGATGCGGCGCAACGAAGGATGAGCATGGGAACCGACAGATCCGATCTGTTTTCCAGCCTGCTCATCAATCGAGATCAAGGCAAAATAAGCGACAGTGAAATTGTCGAATCCGCTGTCCTTTTCATCGTTGGTGGTAGCGAAACGACGGCTACCTTGCTTTCGGGGTGCCTTTACCTCCTATGCAGAAATCCTGACCGCATGCAGAAACTTACCAATATGATTCGCTCCGAGTTTGCTTCTAATTCTGACCTGACCCTTTCGAACCTCAGAGGTCATGAATACTTGAATGCGGTGTTACAAGAAGCGCTTCGCTTATTCCCTCCAGCTCCGGACTCGTTATTTCGCCGCACCCAGGAGCCAGCTGTGGTAGTTGGACAACTGATCCCCGCAAATGTTTGCCTGACGATGAATTTATGGGCTGCGAACAGGTCATCGCGCAACTTCCATCGACCGGAGGAATTCTTGCCAGAACGATGGTTGAAGGACTGCCCGCCCGAATTTTCGACCGACGACCGGGCTGTTGCGAAACCATTTGGTGTCGGACCCCACGATTGCATTGGGAAAAAGTGAGTAACCCTTATGCATCAGATGTCTGGGAGTGCGACTGATCGATCACAGTCTTGCATGGGCCGAGATGCGATTGATTCTTGCAAACATATTGTGACACTTGGATCCCGAGCTTCTTCCAGAAAGCCAGAACTGGATTGATAGCTCCAAGGTATACTTCTTATGGGAAAAGCCAGCGCTCAACATGACTTTCAAGCCGAGGCAATGAAAACAAACCATATAAGAAAGGATCGACGACGCCTATCACAAATGGTTATGATTCTTGTGACTTTTAAGCCTTGCATTTGTTACCATTGAGAATCCCATTATGCAAATCAAGAGATGTGTGTGTGTGTGACAGTTGTCCAATCCAAGGCCATTATCAACAATGGCAGAGTCTGTTTCTAGGTCTATTGAATTATTATGAGCTTTCTGGCACCTGAAAGCTCCTATCGTGTTTTCGTAATTAAACTTCACTTATGCGCAGAGTCGAACGAGAACAAATATCTGGGTATCAGACGTGCTCCGATTTTGCCTGTCATGATATGTTCCACCACTTCTCACTCCTCGGCCTACCCTACCAACCCTTAGAGCGCATCGTCATAATGGCCGAGGCTCTGTAAGGTAGCGGAATATCCCCTCAATTTAGCTACTTGCTCCTTGTGGCGCTTTTCTAGGAGGTTTGAAGTGAGCCTTTTGATTCTGCCTGTTCAAGACCACGAAGACCAACAAGCTCTTGTCATCAATGAAGATGTCACGGTAGTGTTGAAGCTCCGGATCTAGCGGCTTTCCGCGCCCACAATTTACAGCTTCCATCGCATCTAGAGGGATCCATTATTCATACTAATATCATTTTCTGTACTAAAGACGTTACAATTCGGGAGCACAGCGAATCGACTCCTAAGTCCGTCATCGTATAGAGACACTCAAGATGTAATGTATACAAACTTACAAATGGAAGACACGACACGCTTCGCTAACTTGGCGGAATTCGTTAGTTAGCTACTTTACTAGAACAGTGTTATTGTCAGATGCACTCAGGGCTAAATCGTCTGATTGATAAATAATGGTGCACAGCACCCTAATATACATGATGATGAGGCCCTAAATAGGGGCAAATAAATATTCCTAGCCCTGTTTCATACCAATTGCTTCGCCTGATAAAGTAGAGAATAGGTAGTATAATAATAGTATTTTAGTAGTATAATTAAGGGTCCAAATAACCCTAGAGAAAGCAAAATAGGAAAAACGGGCTGATAAAGGAAAATAAGGGTAATAATAACTGATATACCCCCCTAAGATAATAGTAATCTGGCTATTATTATAATTTTATTTAGTTAGTAAATAAAGTTATATAGCTGTTCAAGTCAACGAGCTATAATATATAAATAAATTCCTTATATTTCTGGCGAGGAAGGGGTTTAGTAAGGCTATCTACTAGTATCTTAGCTATAAAGACTTACTTAATAGCGATATAATTATTCTAAACTTCTTAGCGAAGCTAGTATCGGTATATATTAATATATTTAAAGTATATAAATAGCTTAAGAATAAATTAGTTAACGAGGTTTAATATTTGCTAATTATCGCAGATAATAATAATATTTTGACCTATTTGAAAATATATATATTCGAAAAATTTATTTTATTAAATTATTTGTTAAATTATTTTATTAAAAATAAGCAATTCATCTTCAGTATTAGATATAATAACGGTAATTTATTTTAAAGTTTTCTAATCGATAAGGCTATTATATAATTGGAAAAGGTAATTAAATAAGCTTTTCCTAATAATAGAATTGTTAGCAAATACAATATTTAATACTAATAGAAAAATATTATTTTGTACTTGGCTATTATATTTAATCGCAAGCGTTTTAGTAGCAAGCAAATATACTATTAACCGATTAGCTAGAGCTAAATAATAAGGGGATAGATTTTGGAAGAATTAGGCAAACTAAGAATTAATAAAAGTAATATCTGGCCTAATAATAATAATAGCAAACGAAATAGAGCTAATATATTATTAATATAAATATATTTATTCAAAGATAACTTAATATTCGTATAAAAGGATTTCTTTTGCTAGCAATAATATTTTTAATAGAATATAACTTCTAAGAGGGAATTTGCTAGCTATTTTTTTAATATATAAATTTTAACTTAGCTAGATTTACTTAATAAAGCGATTTTTAATAATATATATATTAATAAATTATACTAACTCTCCTAAATACCGAAGCTTATATATATTAAAGAAAGATACTTCAAAAATATTATATTTAACTTAATATTATTTCTTATATAATATTATAAAATTATTAATATAGAAAAATATAATTAGCTAATTGTTGGTAAAAAGGTATTCTATTCCTAATATTATATATAAACTAAGACGTTCTATTATTTTAATAATATCCTAAAGCCAAAATAATAGGGATTTTTTTAATTTATATAATATTTTTATAAGCAAAAAATATTTATATAATATATTTAATCTCCTTGGAGGATCAATACCCTTAGGGTAATAAATATAGATTTCTTTATCAATATTATTATTAATAAAAGCGTTAATTATATTATATTAATAGGATTCAAAAAAAAAGCGGTTATAATAGCTATAAATATTCTCAAGATTTTAACGGCTAAGATAGCTATAGTTATTTCTTATTCTGTTTATTATAAATCTCCTTTAATATATAGGCGAGCTTTATACCTTTTTAAATATCTATTCTTATCGTATTTATATTTGAAAACTTAAATAAGGGGGAGAATATTTGCTCCTTAGGGTTTAAAACTTATTTAAAATATACCCTTATTATTAAAATTAATATATTCTTTGTATACGGCTTATATAAAAATATCGCTATAAGAATATTTCGCTAAGGCTTTCTAGTTTTTTAGCTTTAATAGAAAGTTATCGCAATATAAGTATTTAATAAAGTTAAAGTTTTTTATAAAGGCTAAATAATATCCTATATCCTGGCCAAAATTTGTAATAGCTAGTATATAAATATAATAACGATCTCTCGCTTATATTCTAGAAAGTAGGATATTATCTTCAATTATTCCTAATAAGATTTCGGAGCTCCTAAGAACTAAATTTATTATAAATTAATAAAATTAATATAATATTAATAATAATAATAATATAGCAAGAATATTGTTTTTTAAAATATAATTCTCTAGCGTATCGCTAGTATTTTGGCCTAATATCGTATTTTTAATATTTTTAGTATTTTGGCTTAGTATCTCCCTCTCTTTAGTAGCAGGTATATAGACTGATAGTATTCCTGCTAAGGTATTACTTGATAGAGGAATAGGAAGGATAGGGTAGGAATAATTGATTAAGGTTGGTAAAGTAGTAATTATCGTTTTTAGAGTTGATAACGAAATTTAGTAATAAAGCTGATTTACAACGTTAATACTATCAGTAAATAGGTCTATTCTATTTATCTTATTTAACGGCTAATTATTAGCTAATAGCCGATTAGCTTCCTTATTAATAATATTTAGGGCTTTATTAAGCTTTAAGTTATTAAATAATAAGCCTAAATCGATATTTATAAGATTATAATAATAGTTTTCGTCAAACGAGATATTCCTAGCCCGAATAATATATTTTTTGCTTAGGACTTATATTTTAAAGATATTTCGTAAATTATAATTAATAAGATAACTTAAATAGGCTCTTTGCTAAAGCTTCAGAAATTTAGGAACTTTTAAATATATAAATAAATATACTTTATAATTGAAAATATAAAAATAAATTAATAATAACTTTATATAATAGAGAGCCTCAAATAATATTTTATTATCAAATACTTTAATTGATATCCGATTAAGGAGATATATTACTATTAACGTAATTTTAAACTATAAATTATAAGGAAGTTTTAAAACTATTTATATATATTTACTTTTTATTATAATTACCCCCCTAGAACGTTTAAATAAACCGTTCTGCTCTATAATATATAGGGCTATTAGCTCTACGATAATACTATTTTCCTATATTAATATATCAAATAATTTTCTTAAGGAAGGCTCGCTATTACTATAAAGGTATTTGATTAGATAGTTATATTGTTGTTTAGCCAGATAGATTATTCGTTTTATTATTTTAATAGCTTGGTCCTTTGTATAATAAGTTTATATTTAATAATATTTGATAATAAGGCAAACGAAATAGCTTAGCTATTTATACCTATTAAATCCTTTTTCAATAGGAATAAGGTTATAATAGATATATTCTAATAAGTTTATTGTTTTATATTTATAGTCCTGATAATAAGAAATAATCTTTTTGGTTTTAAAAAGATAATATAATTAATATACCTTAAATTAGCCCCGGGTTAATAAGGTAATAAGCTTAATTCCAATAATATTTTCTAATAATATTATAATTGCCTTAAGGTTAGGATAGCCTATTAGCAAATACTAATATAATAATATAGTCTTGATTAGTAGTCGAGGGCTTTTAGATTTATATTATTTTATTAATATAACTGTAATAGCAAGTTTTTCCGGGAAATCCTAAGCTTTTAATTAATCGATTTATAAAAGCTAATAGCCTTAATATTAATAGAGTTTGCAGAAATAATCCTTATAATTATCCTTTATTATATAAAATATATTATTTTTGATATTCTAATAAATATTAATTTAATTAGCCTTGCTAAAGAATATTAAATTAATTATAAAATTAGGAACTAAAGTTATATTTTGGAACTCGATTATATTATATTCCTTAATAAATATTAAAATACCGATTTTGTATATTTTAAAAGCTTTAATTTTATATAATATTTTCCCTAAGATAACTATATTATTAGGAGTAGATAATTGTTAATAAGAGAAATAGTTTCGATTGTTATATAAATATATATTAGAGTTAGAATCCAAAATCTAAGTATTAAATAATATATCGTTATAGGAGTTAAAAAATATAGCTAGAAAACAAAACAACGTTTGCTTAATAGAGAGTCTTAGCAATAAGATTTTTATTATTTATTTTATAAATATTTTTATTTTTGATATTCTATTACTTATATAGGTTGCTACAAAGGTACAAGGCTTTGCTAGTAGTATTTGTATTTAGCTTATTAGAAGCTCTAATAGGATAAGGGTTGAAAAACGTTCTTCAAATATTTTCTAATTAATAATAGCTTTCTCGACTCTTTCCTTGAAAAAACTGTTTTTTAAAAGCGTTTTAGCCTTTTTAATATACGCGGTATTTAAGATCTAATTTTTTAAACGAAAAGCTTTATTAAGGTAATAATATTTAACAAACTAATAATATATCTTTTCGACCGGGTATTTAGGAATAAGAATATTATTATATTATATAAATTATTCTCTTGGAGGTCTCCCCTATAAAATAGTAAAAGATAAAGACGTTCCTACCTAATAGACTATCTTTTCGTTTATTCTATATAATTATTTAATTTCCTATATAAGTTCTTTAAAAATTAATAAAAACTTCTCTTTATTTTTCTTGCGGCCAAAATATACCTTAATTATATTAAACTAATCCTAATTTATAAAGCTAGTATTCTTGATAAAGTTGATCTTTGCTATCGTTGTTTAGAAATTAAAGTATTTGATTTTAATAACTTCGGAAAACAATACTTGTTACTTATTTAACCAAAATTTTATATTTTAGCCTTTAATCTTTCTAATATATAATATTCGATATTCTTTATTAACGTCGAAATACCATATTTGTATAATAGGTACTAGTTAATATTTGAGGCTTTTAAAGGCTTAATAAGGAATAATATAATTAACAAGGTATATAATAAGATTTACGGAGATTGATTTTTCAATATTAATTTATAAAATTCGTATAGCTTTTATCTAGTTTAAATAGTACTTCTCTTTATAATTGTATTCGGTATTAAATATTCCGTATATTTCTTTGGGTATATAGCCTTTATATTTAGCTTGTTTGCTTATTTATTTTGCAGATAATATAATAGGAGGTATTAATAGTAAATAGGAAAGTTCCTTAGGTATTTTAGGGTTAATAAGGTACCAGATTTTAGCAGATATTATTTTATTCTTAATATTTAAGATCTATTAGAACCAATTGTTCGTACCGATAAATATAAAGAATATAAGAATAGTAGTAGTAGAAGATATAATACTAAGGATATTTTGCGTTCGGGAATATTTAGGTAGTTTAAGAGCAATTTTAATATAAATTATACCTGTTTAGGCCTAATAATATTAAATAATTATTATAATAACTTAGCAAACCAATCAAACGAGTTTAATATAATAAGCTAATAACGTAATCCGGGCTTATAACTGTCAGATATACTCAGGGCTAAATTATCTGATTAATAAATAATAGTATATAATACCTTAATATATATAATAATAAGGCTTTAGATAGGGGCAAATAAGTATTCCTAGCCCTGTTTTATACCAATTGCTTCGCCTGATAAAGTGGAGAATAGGTAGTATAATAATAGTGTTTTGGTGGTATGATTAAGGGTCCAAATAACCCTAGAGAAAGCAAAATGGGAAAAACGGGCTGACAAGGGAAAATAGGGGCAATGACAGCTGACAGTTATCAATACCCGTATGTCCGAGTACACCACCAACCGTACCAGCAAGCAAATTTGCCAGATGACGACATCATCACCAATAACACTATGACGATGACACCGAGCAAAATTGGATCCCAGCCGTTCCTCCAACGGTTTGTACTTCAAAATGTACCAAAATCCAAGTGACCCACCAGGCGAAAGGCTTTCTAGAAGAGATCCTCGACTTTGGTGACTTGGATACTAGGAGGAGGAATAAAACGATCCGGAGTCCTACTAAGGTCAAATGAGTCGGATATTTATCGATATAAGAAGGAAGCCTAACGGGAAAACTTCCACTGTGGCCCTTTCGCCTCGTCCTCCACCTCGCCCGCTTCGAAATCCTGGACCGTCCCCTCTTCCTCTACCTCTACCACCTCTTCCACGACTATCGTAACCACTGCGGTCACCGCGGCCCTGGTTACCTAGATCTCAGCCTAACACTCTAGTGTAAGTTTTAGGTAAAAGTTCTAGTCGTGAGGAGGTTATAAGGGTTAGTGGAAAGAAAACGTCACAATTAGGCTGTAACTTACCTTAACGGAAGGCTATGAAAGCTCAGTACAGTACTGGTATCGTTCTTCAAATTAAAACTGTTTATAGACTGTGAATTACGTTTTTCCCTTCTCGTTTAATTAATATCGTATTTTTATATATTTTTATTAAATCTTTATTAGTTTTCTAAGTAAAATAGTAATAAAAAATTAATATTTATAAATAAAAAGATTTAAATTATTTTTGAAGAAAAACCGTATAATTACGATTTTAAAAAAATTACTATTATATTATTATTTTTTATATATATAATTAATTAATTAATAATAAATAATAATATTTGAATAGTCTAAATTAATTGATTATATAATTTTAATTTATGAGCCGCAAATTAATTGGAAAATTCAAAAGTCGACGATAATTATTAATAAATAATTAATATTAGTTAATATTAAAAATAAGTAATAAGAGAACAAACTTTCCCAAAAAGGAAATTAAGGAAATTATATAAAGTTTAATGAATTAATAATAATTTATAAAATTACATGTATGTATATAAAATAATAATTAAACAAAAAAACGTTCGAAAAAGGAAAGTAATTGAAAAAGTTACAATTAAAAAAAAAATTTAAATTTTTTTTAAGTTTTCCTTTAATAATATATAAAAGAACTATTCTTTTGATATTATTATATTTTAAATAATATATTATTCAAAAAATAGTAATTGATTTATATATACGTTTATCGTATAACACCGGTTCCAGACTATATAAATTTTTTATATTTTTATTTTCAAAACAATATCAATACGGTATTAATACCGTTCCAAACCCTTACCAAAACCCCTTAAGGTACGTAAGGAAAAAATTTATTAAATTTACAAACAAAGTAATTCGTAATCAAATTTACTTTACTATATTTAAATTATTTATAACTTTCATTATATAACTTCGTTCAGTTAATATGTTATTAATAAATTATATACTTTTACATTTTTTTACATTATTTTTATTATACAAAGTATATACGTTATTAATATATAGTTAATTATAAGTACCGCTTTTTATAATTATAATAATAATATAATACTTCTTCCGCGAATATATTAAATTAAAAATAAGAAAAGAAAACTTAAAAAGAAATATTATTATCGTTGTGAAATAATTATTAATAATATATATTAATATTAACTTTTAATAAGTATTAAATAAATTTAAATAAAATAAATGTATATTTTTTTGAAGTTTTTATATTATAATTAATATTAACAAATTAATAAATGTATTCAAGAAGTTAAAATTTGTTAAATTTGTTAAATTTGTTAAATACTTTTGGAAAAATCTTTGTATAATTTTTAAATAAAATTATACAAAATTGTTTTAAATGTAATTAACAAGTTTAATATATTTAATAATATTAATAGTATTTTGTTAAGTACTTACTAAAGCTTAAACGAAATTTTTATTAAATATTTTTATTATTATATTTTGCAATTTATATCGTTAATACGAATTTATCGTGGATATAAACCGCGAAGTTACAAATTTAATTCAATATAAAATTCGTAATAAAATTTCAAAATCCAATTAGTTATTTTTATATATATAAAATATTTTCATTTCCTTTTAAAAGTTTTTTAATTATTAATTTAAAAATTGAAATAAATTATTACGAGTCTTTTTACTTCAAAAGTTATATTAATTTTATTATTTATTACGAACTTAGTTGTACAAACTACTTATTATACAAAAAGTTTATATATTTATATTTATCAATAATAAATCGTTATAATTACTTTTTTAACAGTTAATATTTAAAAAATTAATTTAATAAGTAAACAATATATATATATATATATATTTCAATATTTTAAATACGTTTGGGGCGCTTAAGGTGTTTAAAAATCAAATATAAATTTTATAAATTTTGTTAATTTGTATTCAAAGTACATAAAGTATACCTTAAGCAAGCTTGCTAATTTATTTAATAATTTTGTTTTATTATCCGTCGAATATAAATATAATATAAAATTATATGAAATTCTTAAATTAAATTAACGGTATTAAAATAAAATTAAAATTAAAAGAATAATTAAGAAAAATATAAAAGAAAAAAGGAAAATTAATAAAGAAAAAACATATTATATATATAGTAAAAATATAATATTTTCAATATTTTAAAGTTTTTCTTCTTTAATATTCGATTGAAAATCCTAATTAAAATAAAACAATTCCGTTTTATTTATTATATAAAAAGCGAAAAGAAACTTTGTAAATACAATATAAATTAAAATAAATTTATATTATATTAAAAATTTGCATTAAATTAAAAATAACTTCGTATTATTATTTCTTTTATTATATTTAATTTGTTAATTATCTATAAAAAAAAACTGTATTTTAATATAATAATCAATCAATAATTTTATATTTTTATTATTTTCAAAGATTTTTAAATAAAAATTTCATATTTAAATAATTTAAAAAAAAATAAAAATCAATATATCAATCAACTAGTATTCTGTTAACAATTGATTATTGATCTAATTATGGTTAATAAGTAAATTTATCACAGTGGCTGACTGCATCATGCAGTGTGGGGGCTTCCCGTAAGCGCCCGAGTCGTCTTGCAAACCCTCTCACCCATCGGTGTCCGCTATGACCACTGAAGCCTGAGGCTAGGAGTGATGCAAAATTTGCGGAGATCCGCACATCCTTGTCATGCTGAATGCGATCACATCGCGAGTGGCAATAGAGTTTCGAATCGTAGTAGTATTGAAGGAATCAACATACCCGATTCAATATGAATTTTCTTAGCCTCGTGTCATATACTTGTATTGACCCCCCAACGGCCATAACCCCCCAACGGCCAGGCATTAAACCTATTTAGGGAAGCTAATATCAGTATACCTCGCATATTACGTTTATATATTATATTAAATATTTAAAAAAAAATTTATAAAATTTATTAAATATTCTTGTTTAATTATTTATTAATATAAATTAATTAATAAATAATAAAAGAATATGAAAATAAAGTTTTATATTTCTTAAAATATAAAATTAAATATAATAATAAAAAGCGTATATAAATATTAAAGTATCAAAACGTTTATAATCTTCGTTTATATAATTTATATAATTTATATACTTTATATAAGCTTTATATAATAAATATTAATAAAGATATAATAATAATATTTAAGGAATATTATATTATTTAATAGGTAGAAACAGTAAAGTTTGCTACCAACTAACTAGAATAGGTTTAATGCCTGGCCATTGGAGGGTTATGGCCGTTAAAAGGTCATACGAATAAAAACATATCTCCCAACGCCTACAGACTCAAACGCCCAGAGTTTGCTATACTGCAATATAACAAATTTTTTAATCATAATCAATTGTTAATCTGATTATGATTATACTTTTCATTAATTGATTATGATTAAAGATGTTTCGTTAATCAATTAATAATTTTTTATTATTATTAATGAATTTCTTTGTAAATTTCTTTACTTTACTTTTTTTTTTATTAATTCCCAAAAAAAACAGTAACTAAAAATTATTTCTCTTTTAATACTTAATTCATTAAAACTTTAGAAATTGACAATATTTTAAAAATAGTATATTAATCAATTAATATTCTGATTAATAATTGATTTTTAATCTGATTATGATTAACATATTTATATTCATAATCAATTATGATTAACACCGTATTAATCAGATTAATGAGGGAATATGTTACACTGCTATACTGTCCAGCCATGAAACGAAGCAGTGTCGGGTACACGGTTAAGGAATAGAGAGGATGAAATATTCCGGGTGTTCGGAAACTATTGCTTGTCTTGCTTGGAAGTGGATGTACGAAGCCGACTTGTAGGACCTGATACGGTGGCCAACTTTGTACATTAGAAAGTGAGCACTTCCTCAGCTTGAAGTATTCCCTACAAACCAAAACAAATTCCTATAGTATCCTTTCAATGACCTCGTGAATGCATCATAATCGATGACACCCCAACGGTCGCCACGTGGATTGTGGGTTCGAAGACCAACTGCCGAGTGCAAGTAGGGAAAGGTTGGTTAAAAGACTTGCCCTCCTTCAAGTTCAATTGCTCAAACGCGCTTTGGTACGGTCGGCAGCCCTCGAGCACGGCTACACGCAAAAGACATCGTTGGCTTTGCATCCGCAAAGTCTAGCGTATAGAGGCATCGAAGAGATGCGGTTATTCAACATGCACATAGCCTTCAGGAAGCCTGACCTGGATAGAGCCGCCCTCTATGCAGGTCTTAGACCCTGGAAAGCCAGTTGGGATGGTCTTAAACAATCTCAAGCAACTGTCAAGTAAAAGCCAGGCGTGTAAAACGATTTTCCCTTTTTCGATAAAACAAAATTTCAGCCCTAGGACAAGGCTTAGCGAGCCCACATCAAAATTGAGCCTCTGACAACTGGAGCAAACATCTTTGACCTCGATTCCAATATCAAGCAACTCGACACTCAAAATGTCTCACCGAAAGTTCGAAGCACCTCGTCACGGCTCCTTGGCTTTCCTGCCCAGGAAGCGTGCCTCGAGGCATCGCGGAAAGGTAAGCCACATTTCATGTCCACCAGCGGGATGTTGAGCTCCCACTGAAGTTGTTTTCAGGTCAAGAGCTTCCCCAAGGACAATCCAAAAGAGCCCGTTCATCTCACAGCTGCTATGGGCTACAAAGCCGGCATGACCACGATCGTTCGTGATCTTGACCGTCCGGGTGCGAAGATGCATAAGAAAGAAATTGTCGAAGCTGTCACAGTCATCGAGACTCCACCGGTATGGCATCCTCAGCAAAACTTTGGGAAGAGGGCTCATGCAGCGTATAGATGATGGTCGTTGGTCTCGTTGGCTACATCGAGACTCCCCGCGGCCTCCGCTCCCTCACCACCGTCTGGGCTGAACATCTCAGTGACGAGATCAAGCGACGCTTCTACAAGAACTGGTATAAGTCAAAGAAGAAGGCCTTCACGAAATACGCCAAGAAGCACGCCGAGAACAACGCCCAACCTATCAATCGCGAACTCGAGCGTATAAAGAAGTACTGCACCGTCGTCCGTGTCCTTGCCCACACTCAGATCAGCAAAACTCCTCTCAAGCAAAAGAAAGCCCATCTCATGGAGATTCAAGTCAACGGAGGCTCCGTGACTGAGAAGGTGGACTTCGGAAAGGGCCTTTTCGAGAAGCCAGTCGAAATCAGCTCGATATTTGAGAAGGACGAGATGGTAGACTGCATCGCTGTCACCAAGGGTCATGGTTTCACGGGCGTGACGAGTCGATGGGGTACGAAGAAGCTTCCCAGGAAGACACACAAAGGTCTACGCAAGGTCGCTTGTATCGGAGCATGGCATCCTTCGCATGTCCAATGGACTGTTGGCCGCGCTGGTCAAGATGGCTACCATCATCGTACTTCAGTCAACCACAAAGTCTACCGTGTTGGCTCCGGTGAGGCAGAAGACAACGCATCGACCGAGCTTGATACCTCGAAGAAGCAAATTACACCGTAAGTCACATTGATCCCCTTTCATTCAGCGTGGCTAACATATCACAGTATGGGCGGTTTCGTGCGCTATGGTGTGGTCAAGAACGACTTCATCATCCTCAAGGGTGCCGTTCCGGGTGTGAAGAAGCGAATAATGACGCTACGCAAATCCATGTTTGTGCACACGAGTAGAAAAGCTTTGGAAAAGGTGGACTTGAAATGGATCGACACATCATCAAAATTCGGACATGGAGCCTTCCAGACGCCGGCGGAGAAGAAGCAAGCGTTGGGGACGCTGAAGAAGGATCGATTGGTGGATTGATTGAACTTGTTTGTGCTGTGGTGTTTGCATGGTATGGAGCTGCTGAAAAGGACTTGTTGCCGAGATTAGCGGGAGAAGCACCATTTCCAGTGTGATTGTGAATCGAGCACCACCTCGATCAAGTCAAAACGTTGCTTTCCCGTTCCATGTTCATAAACCTTCGTTCTGATACTCCATTGTGATTCGTGTGTGCCTTGTTCGTCTCCGGATTTGGTGGATTGATTGCACTCCTAATCGATAAGCCCCTCGTCATACCTCATTGAATGTTTGAACGAGGGGAAATTGTAACATTCTTGAACGTAATGGTTCTTCACCAAGTGTCCATTGTCCTGAACATATGCTCCATAGATCTTCTTGTTGTTGCCAATCCTCCTCGCCCAAGATCCAGATCTCGCACCTGTGTCATCCCGCAGTACGCGTTCCAAGAACCCTGCTCAAGAGTCCCCATACAAATTTCTACTCCAGCCTACCACTCTCAATCAACCCCACCTCCAAAGCCCAAGACCAACTGGGCTCTTCGCTCACTGCAGATAGTCTTCGCTGTCGACAGCCTTTGCCGCATCCAATAATCAGAGCCATGTCAGACGACGCGTACTCCTCTTTCTTGGACCAGGCAAATCAAGACACCGGCACCAGCAAAGCCTCCACGCAGTCCACATCCGCCAGTACAAAGGCTGTAGATACCGACGTACCGCCTACGCTGCAGAAGGTGGAGCAGTACTACACATCGGAGGCAGATGAGCCTTTTGAGCCTGTGAGCTTGCAATGGAAGGGGAAGAATATGCCCAGTGAGAGTACGTATTCTACTATCGGCACTACCTAAGAACCCATTGTAGCAAATATGAGGCTCTGGGCTGACAGTAATCCGCTGGCAGATGAATTGGGTGAACTCATCGGTCACAAGTCTGAGGTATCGACAATCACCAGGAAGGAATTTGATCCGCAGGGACAATACACGGAAGTGCTGCAGGCGGTGGAGAAGGCGGGGGATGGGAAGACGAGGATATATAGGGTGGACCAGGGAAAGACTAGAGCAGAGTACTATGTCGTAGGGCTTGATATAGAGAAAGGGAGGGTGGTGGGGATGAAAGCGAAGGCTGTGGAGAGTTGAGGTTACATTCAGCCATGACTCTGTCAGATTCAAAGGCCTGCTAGATGATGACACATGCAAGTAACGATTAAGGGATTTCAACGTGTGCACCGAGATGGAGTGGCTGTGGCTTGAGACTGAGTAATCCCTCCATCATCATGTACCAGATGTTCCTGGATGGTGTCGAACATGGTGCCTCGATTTCGCCCCACTGATCGCCCATGGAAACACATCTTGTTTCAGTTAAAGAAAATGGGCTTTCCTGTGTTCTGCCCGCGAGCAGCTGGAGAGGCTCAAGAAAGAGGCAAGATAGATTCAGAAACTTGCAACCAAATCGAATCAAGAAGCATCAGCAGATCTCCAATGCTACGTGCACAGCCAAAGAGTGGCGACTTACTTACGAGGCTCGTTGAATTTTTTGATTGGTGTCCCTAAATTTAGACACTTGACCCAAGACATACTAGCGCCTTCGTACCAAAATTCGCCTGGCACCTGCAGGGAAGACGGGCTTGGGGGGAGAGGGAGAGAGTAGAAGCAGAGAATCAAAGTCTCCTCCTATTTCACGATTCAAACTCATACTCAACAATCAACTACAGTTCCACTCACCATCCATCATCCTCCCAACCACATTTCCCATCTAGGTCTGGATATGGCCTTGTCCTTCGTTTGCTTCTTCTCTGCATTGCCTTGATGCTTCACCTCCGCTCCTTTCTCGCACCAGGTGACCCCGTGTCGGAACATTCTGATCTGGAAAGGTACTGTCCAAAACAACAAACCTTTCATCAATTCCGCCTCGTCCACCCACCAACTTTACGTCTGTGAACATTTCTGGCCTGGACTCTCCTCTCCCTAATATCGGACGTCTTCTAATCTTGGCGACTGTCTCCCTACTCTCTGCGCACCCTCCGACGTCGTCGTCTTGCCCCCTTCACTAACCACCCTTCCCCCGAAAATCCTCAGAATGTCATCCTCCGATTCCAGCTCACCACCTCCAAAACCTCCTCATGTCCGCCTCAACAGTTCACAATCCAGTATTCTCACAAATGAAGGCTACAACCATCGACCGTTAGGCCCCCAACGCCAGGGATCAGGCTCTTCCCGTTCACTGATGACGCAATCGAGATCGCCAACAGCGCCTTCATTTCGAGACAATCCTGCAGCAAATAGACTGTATGGTGGTGATGGTATCGGCTCTTCAGAGACGTTGCTCATCCCACCATCCAAATCGAGAACCCATCGATTTCGAGATGAAGAATCCGCACCCGGTACACCAACAGAGACCCCTTCACGACGGACCAGCTTCAGTTCAGATAGCAAGGGACGCGATAGTAGGATATACGGCATAGATCCTTTTGCAGATTCGAGAGCACCTTCGCGATCCGGTAGCGACGATGACAATGTCAACACACAAACAGTGTCGGAAAAGTATAACATTTTACCTTCTGCCGGCCTTCTCTTGTTTCCTGAGGATGTGGAGAAGGATGATTGGCTGCATAACCCAGACCCCAACGAGAAAGAGACAAGAGAGTGTAACATCTTTACGAAACGAGGTCTTGTCAACGTGGGAGGGTTGGGCTTGTTGACCTTGGGCCTACTGATCCTCTTCATCGGATACCCCATATTGTATGATTCCTTTGCTTCCTGTTGGGACTGCTGGCTGACCTACCTGCAGAACCTTCGTCCAAAGATTTACAGCCCCTGCAGATGCATGTAAAGCCGATCCAGACTGCATTGATGTTGGAAAGATATCTAACTTCAAGAATATCCGAACGACTCTGATAGACCCTGACACACCGTCCGATGCCAAGTCAAAAAAAGCTGCAGACGGCACCAACTTGGACCTCGTCTTTTCGGACGAGTTCAACAAAGATGGTCGAACGTTCTATCCCGGAGATGATCCTTATTTTGAAGCAGTGGATTTGTGGTATGGCGTGACTCAAGATTTGGAATGGTACGATCCAGACGCCGTGACTACCGGAGCTGGAGTGCTTGAATTGAGATTTGACGCCTTCCAAAATCACGGCTTGAATTACAGGTCAGGGATGTTGCAATCGTGGAACAAGCTCTGTTTCACTGGAGGGATGCTTGAAGCTTCAATCTCGTTACCAGGAAGAGGAGATACTATCGGATTCTGGCCTGGTTTTTGGGCCATGGGCAATTTGGGACGGCCAGGCTACGCGTCTACTACGGACGGAATGTGGCCGTACAGCTATCATGATTCATGTGATCAGGGTATAACAGCAAATCAGAGCTCGACCGATGGACTAAGTTACTTGCCTGGAATGCGTCTGCCAGCTTGTACGTGCAGTGGACAAGATCACCCAACTCCTGGAAAATCAAGATCTGCACCAGAAATCGACGTCATTGAAGCTAGTAATGCACCGCTGGGCCAAGCAGGATCTGCCAATTTCATTGGGCAGGTGTCGCAGAGTTGCCAGCTTGCTCCGTTCGATATCTTCTATCAACCAAATACAGGTATTCCTTCTTTCCCACCCATTACGAGTGGAACAATAGCTAACCTTGACCAGATTTCCTCGAGATTTACGATGACAAAATCACTATGATGAATTCGTATGCGGGTGGCCCTTACCAACAAGCCTTGTCCGGATTGTCAAATCTCAATAACAACTGGTACAACGGGAAAGAGTATGCACAATACAGCTTTTACTACCAGCCTGGCGGCAGCGGCAAAATCATATGGACAGTAGCAGACGAGCCTGTATGGAAATTCGATGCTCGAGCAGTTGGCCCGAATGGCAACATTGGGCAAAGAGTGATCCCACAGGAGCCGATGGCCATGATCATGAACTTTGGCATGTCAACCGGTTTCTCGGTCTTGAATCTTACGGGTATTGCAACTACTCTGCCGGCCACAATGCGGTTCGATTATGTTCGGATTTACCAACCTTCGGGATCATCAAGTATCACATGTGATCCTTCGGGGTACGAAACAACCGACTACATCAGCAAGCACATCAATGCGTATACCAATCCCAACAAAACACACTGGTATATTTTGAAAACGCTCCCACCATTGTTACACCTTGCTAATCCTTTGCTCCAGGTCCCAGACAAATCATGCCTGGCCCAAGAATTCCTACGTCGACGGCTGTTAGCTTATAGCCTTCGCCCTTTCAATGTTCCTGTTCACAACGATAACATCGACAATCTTCCTGTTCACAAAATGCTACCAGCTTATAGAATAGCATCGCAAACGCATTGCATGGCGGAGTTGGTGTTCCTTCCATCATTCGGCTTGCAACTACCAACGCCATCTATCTCACGGCGCACGAGTTCTCACACAATACTACGGCTCTCTCAACAATCGTAAATCTAATTTCTTCCACAACAGCGGCAGCCTTGATGGCTGGCTGACTGATACGCCAATAAAACGCCCGGTTAGTCTTTTCTGAGCATCGGCGCCGTCTTTCGTCAAGCCTTTGTACAATAATGGGTCAAATACACATCGGAATCTGCACCTCAAGGACTGCAGTCCCTTCTTCGGCTTGCTTCTTGGATTCGATTCGGCGTAGACTTTATTTCTTCTGCTCGGGCTCGATGGCTACGTTATTT
>JAABUQ010004557.1_pt1 | contig 23432 bp, 20 predicted proteins | sample 5560001 | NCBI WGS metagenome assembly JAABUQ01 (sample SAMN10711888, study PRJNA513371) | rock metagenome | isolation source: Antarctica rocks | place: Antarctica: Victoria Land, Finger Mt nord | collected 2015-12-18 | reverse complement strand
CAGGACGCGCGGACCGGTCGCCAGCGCCTTGAGGATGTCGAGGATCTTGAGCTCGCCCAGGCTCAGCGTGTCGCACTCGCGCGACAGGTCGATCCGCACGCCGAACCGGTCGGCCAGCTCCTGCGCCGCGGACAGGAGGCGGCGCCGGTGGATCAGCCCGGCGCGCAGCGGCTCCCGCCCCAGCATGATGTTCTCCGCCCCGGTCAGCGGACGGATGATCGCGACCTGCTGGTGCGCGACCGCGATCCCCGCCGCCAGCGCGTCGGCGACGCCGCGGAACCGCACCGGGCGGCCGTCCATCGTGAGCGTCCCGGCGTCCGGCGCCAGCGCGCCGCAGATGATCTTGACCAGCGTGGACTTGCCGGCCCCGTTCGCGCCCACCAGCGCCAGCATCTCGCCCCCGTGCACGCTGAGGTCCACCTCGGCCAGCGCCGGCGTGCCTCCGAAGCTCTTGCCCACGGCGCTGGCCCGCAAGAGCGCCTCCGGCAGCGCCTCCGACGCCGCCAGGCGCGGGCGGGGCTGCAACCCCGCCACCCCGGTCAGCTCTTCATGCCGGCGAGCGCCCGGTCGCGGTAGATGTAATACAGGTCCGTCGCCTCGTAGGTCGGCGTGCCCGCGGGCGGCACGTTGACGCCGCTGACGAGCAGGGGCGCGGGGAACTCCACGGTGGGCACCGGCACGACCTCCTTGGCCGGGCGGCCCTTGCCGACAATCTCGTTGATCAGCCAGCCGGTGTAGGCGCCCCAGATCTCGAAGGCCTGCGCCGTGGTGGCCTTGAGCGGGTAGCTGGTGTCCCGCATCCGGTCGAGCGCCGTGGGATGGCCGTCCGCCGACACGACGAACACCTTGTCCTGCATGTTGCGCGACTTGATGACCTCGGACGCCGCCATCGCCGGCTCGTCCCACGGGCACCAGATCGCGTCGAGGTCGTTGCCGTAGCGCGCCAGCCAGTCGTTCACCACGTTCTGCGTCGTCTCGTAGAAGCCGGCGTACTGGATCACCCGGTCGGCGTTCAGGCCGATCCACTCGTTCTCCGTCAGCACCGCGCGCATCACCTTGCCGCGCTTGCGCGTGCCGTGGTGGAAGTTGGCGACGACGGCGCAGATCTTCGCCTTCTCCTTCCCCTCCCCCAGCAGCCGGTCCACCATGTATTGGGTGTACTGCCCGCCCATCACCCAGTTGTTGCTGGTGATGTCGGCAATGGCCGGCGCCTGCCAGCCGCTGTCCAGGCTGAAGAACGGGATCTTGGAGCGCGTCAGGCTTTCCAGCGCGCTGTGCGCAGCGGTCAGCGTGCCATACATCACCAGGATGGCGTCGGACTTGGCGGTGATCGCGTTCTCGATCTGGCTGACCAGCGCGCCGGGGTCGCCCTTGGCGTCGGTCTGATTGACCTCCCAGCTCTTGTCGAGGCCGGTCGTCTTCAGCCATTGCTGGAACCCGGCCCAACTGCGCTGGTCCGACTGCGCCGACATCTGCTGCGCCACGACGGCGAGCTTCACCGGCTTGGTTTGCGCCTGGGCACGCGCCGGCGTGCTGCCGAGCGTGAACTGGGCGAGCTGCAGGCCGCCAGCCGCCGCGGCGGCGAAGCCCATGCCGCCGCCCAGCACGCCGCGGCGGGTCGGCAGGGCCGCCATTGGTTCAATCGTCATGGTCATTCTCCCCTTCTTCGTTCTTCGTTGCGCAGGCACGGCACGTCATCCGAACAGCGCGGCCACCTCCGCCGGCTGGTCCCAATGCGGGACGTGGCCGGCATCCTGGATCAGGTGGACCGCCGCGCGGCTGCCGGCCTCCTTCACCTGCGTCCAGGGGATGACGCGGTCCTGGACGCCCCAAACCACGCGGACGGGCATCGCCGCCGCGTGCAGGTCGCCGGTGATGTCGACTTGCTGGCCGCCGTCGTCCACCAGCGCATCGGCCAGGCCGATCAGCCTGCCGCGGGACAGCTCGGACGCCAAGGCGTCGAGCTGCGCGGGCGTGAGCTGCGCCGGGCGCACCGTGAGCCGGCGCAGCAGGTGCCGCAACGCGCCGGCGGCCCGGACCCGCGCGATGCCGCGCACGAACTCGGCGTCGATCCCGCGGTCGAGGCCCACCGGCGCCAGCAGCGTGAGCCGCCGCACGCGCCCGGGCGCCCGCCGGGCCACCCGCGCCGCCACGGCGCCGCCGAGCGAATGCCCGACCAGCTCGACGAGATCGCCGCCCAGGCGCTCCAGGAAGGCCGTGGCCGCCGCGGCGATGGCGTCGAGGTCCGACGCCTCGATGCCGGTCGCGCCATGGCCGGGCAGGTCGGCCGCGACAACGGTCCGGCCCGACCGGGCCAGCGCCGCGGCGAGCGAGGCCCAGCTTTGCACGTCGCCCGCCAGCCCGTGCAGCAGCACGACCCGCGCGCCCGCGGCGGCCTCCGGCCCCCAGGTCCGGTAGGCGATGCGGCCTTCCGGCAGGTCGAACCCGTGCAGCACGGCGCCGACCAGCGCCGCCTGGGCCGGCGCCGATGGGAGAGCTGCGCGCACGTCGGCCACCTGGATGCGGTCCCGCCGCCCGCTGCCCTTCACGTCGGCCAAGGCGACGCCGTGCTGCCGGGCGACCGACCGCGCCAAAGGGGTTGCGCGCAGGCCGCGGCTGTCGGCGGGTCCGGACTTAGGCGGCGCAGGACTTTGGACCGGGGCGGAGGCCGGCTGCGGGGCCTGCGTGGGCTTGGGCCCCGGCGCGGCCTGCGCCGGGGTCGCCGCTCCGTCCTCGTAGCGGCACAGTACCGCGCCCACGTCGGCGTCCTGGCCGGCCGGCACCACGATCTCGACCACCACGCCGTCGGCCAGCGCCGGCATCTCCACGACGGTCTTGTCGCTTTCGACCTCCACCAGCGTCTCGCCCCGGCGGAACGCCTCGCCGGGCTGCTTCAGCCACGCGGCGATGCGCCCGGTTTCCATGGTCTCGCCAAGGCGCGGCAGGGTCAGGTCGACGATCACCGGCGGAGCATCCGCTTGACCGTGGCGGCAATGACCTCGGCCGTGGGAATGCTGGCGCCTTCCAGGTCCGGCGACACCGGGATGGGGATGTCTTCCCCGGCGATCCGGACCACCGGGTCTTCCAGGTAGTCGAAGCATTCCTCGCTGATTCGCGCCGACAGCTCGGCGGCGACGCCCCCGGTCAGCACGGCCTCGCTGACCACGACGGCGCGCGACGTGCGCTGCACGGAAGCGGCCACCGTGTCCATGTCGAGCGGGTTCAGCGTGCGCAGGTCGATCACCTCCAGCGAGACGCCCTCCCCCGCCAGCGCGTCGGCCGCGGCGAGGGCAACGTGCACCATGCGCGAGTACGTCACCAGCGTCGCGTCGTGCCCGGCGCGGCGCACCACCGCACGGCCCCACGGCGCCGCGGGTACGTCAAGGTCGGCCTGCTCCTTGCGGACGTAAAGCGACTTGTGCTCGATGAACACCACCGGGTCGGGCAGCGCCAGGCTTTGGCGCAGCAGGTGGTAGGCGTCCGCCGCGGTGGCCGGCATCGCCAGCCGCAGCCCCGGCGTGTTCATGATCCAGCCCTCAAGGCTCTGGGAATGCTGCGCCCCCGCGGAACGCCCGGTGCCGCCCTGGGTGCGGAGCACCATGGGCACGCCGATCTGGCCGCCGAACATGTAGCGGATCTTGGCCGCCTGGTTGGCTAACTGGTCCATCACCAGGCCGAGGAAATCGACGTACATCAGCTCGGCCACCGGGCGCAGCCCGGTCATCGCCGCGCCCACGGCGACGCCGACCAGGCCCGCCTCGCTGATCGGCGTGTCGATCAGCCGCCCGGCGCCGAACTCGGCGATCAGGTCCTTGGTGACGCCGTAGGCCCCGCCATAGGCGCCGACCTCCTCGCCGATGACGACGACGGCCTCATCCTCGCGCATGGCGTCCTGCAGCGCCTTGCGCAGCGCGTCGCGGTAGGTGATCTCGGTCAGCGCCATGGGATCAGGCGGACGCGAGGATGCGGTCGAGGCGGCGCTGCAGCGGCTCCGGCTCGGGTTCGCCGGGTCCGTAAACGTCGCGGAACATGCTGGCGTGCGGCGGCGCCTCCGCGGCGGCGGCGAAGTCGATGGTGGCGTTCATTTCCTGCACCACCTCGGCGTCGAGCGCGTCGAGCGCGGCGGCGCTGGCCAAGCCGCGCTCCACCAGGGTATCGCGGGCGCGGGCGATCGGGTCGCGCTTGCGTCCGGCCGCCTCCTCCACCGCGGTGCGGTACGGGCTCTTGTCCATGCGGCCGTGGCCGAAGAAGCGGAAGCAGGACACCGCCATGAACCCCGGGCGGCCCGCCCGCGCCTCGTCGGCGAGCGCCTGCGCCGTGTGGAACACCGCTTCCACGTCCTCCCCGTCCACCATTTTGGCCGCGAGGCCAAACGCCTCCGCCCGGCGGTCGAACTCGACGGAGCGAGTCGCGAGGTCGATGCGCGTGCCCATGCCGTACTGGTTGTTGACGCAGACGAACAGCACCGGCAGGTCCCACAGCGCCGCCATGTTCATGCTTTCGTACAGGATGCCCTGCTGCATCGCGCCGTCGCCGAAGAACGCGACCGAGATGGCGCCGTTTTTCTGCCGCTTGTAGCTCAGCCCGGCGCCGACCACGTGCGGGATGCCGCCGCCGACGATGGCGTTGGCGCCGAGATGGCCCAGCGCCATGTCGGCGATGTGCATGGAGCCGCCCTTGCCCCGGCAATACCCGGCGTCCCGCCCGGCGATCTCCGCCATCATGCGCGAAGGCTCCGCGCCGCGGGCGAGGAAGATGCCGTGGCCCCGGTGGTGCGTGGTGAAGCTGTCCTGCGGCTGCATCGCGGCGCCCACCCCGGCGGCGGCCCCCTCCTCGCCGATGGACAGATGCAGCATGGAGCCGGCGGACAGGCCGCGGGCGTAAAGCTCCGCCACCCGCTCCTCGAAAGTGCGGATGCGGCGCATCGTGCGGTAAAGGTCCGCGAGTGGCGTGTTGGACGGGGTCATTGCATGGGCGCCTCGCGGAGCGGTTTCAGGGCGGGATAAAGCTGGGCATAGCGCCGGTAGATCTCGTTGTAGCGGGCGGCCCGGGCCGGGTCAGGCTCGACCCGGCGGCCGGGCCGGACCATCGCGGCGATGCCGTCGTCGATGCTGCCGAAGTGCCCGGCGCCAAACGCCGCCAGAACGGCGGCGCCCAGCGACGGCGCCTCCGCCACCTCCGGCACCACCACCGGCAGCCCGGCGGTGTCGGCATGGATCTGCAGCCAGAGCGGCGAGCGCGTGGCCCCGCCGCCGGCGGTGATCTCGGCCGCGCCGCAGCCCGCCTCCGCCATACGGTCGATGATGGCGCGGGTGCCGAAGCCGATCCCTTCCAGCATGGCGCGGAACAGGTGCGCCGCCGTGTGGTGCAGCGACAGCCCGGTGATGGCGCCGCGCGACAGCGGGTCGGTGTACGGGGTGCGGTTGCCCTGGAAATGGTCGAGCACCAGCAGCCCGTCCGCGCCTGGGTCGAGCCGCGCCGCCGCGGCGTTGAGCGCATCGAGGTCGAGCGCGTCGCCCGTGAGCCGCCGCAGCCAGGCGATGATCGACCCGGTCGAGGTTTGGCCGCCCTCCAGGATCGTGCGCCCGGGATACACCGCGTCCCCATAGGTGCCCCACAGCCCCGGGACGTGCGCCGTGGCGTTGCCGACCGCGAACTGCAGATGCGAGGAGCCGGTCATCAGCGCCAATTGGCCGGGCTTGGCCACCGCCAGCCCGATCATGCCGATCAGCGCGTCGGCGCCGCCCTGCACCACGAGGACCGTCTCGGCCAGCCCAAGGTGCTCGGCCGCCTGCGGCGTCAGCGGCCCGATGACGGCGCCCGGCGCCAGCACCTCCGCCGGCCACTTGGCCCGAAGCTCGCCGAGGTCCAGCCGGTCGAGCAGGCTGTCCGGCCAGCCGCCGGCATCCGTCCGGTAATGCCAGCGGATGGAGACGTTGTTCAGGCTGGCGGCGCGGCGCCCGGTCAGGCGCCAGGTGAGGAAGTCCTGGTACTCGCAGACGGTGTGCGCCGCTTGAAAGACCTCCGGCTCGTGCCGCGCCAGCCACAGCGCCTTCGGGATCATCCACTCTGCGGAGACCGGGCCGCGGCCCGCGCCGTTGATCGCGAGCGCCGGGTCGCCGGTGGCCAGCACGGCGTCGGCCTCCGCGCCGGCGCGCACGTCCATCCAGATGATCGCCGGGCGCAGCGGCCGCGCCGCCGCGTCGAGCGCCACCACGGTGCAGCACGTCGTGGCCGTGCACAGCGTTTGGACGTCCTGCGCGCCGATGCCGGCCGCCGCGATGGCCTGGCGCACCGCCGTGCCCAGCGCGGACCACCACGCTTCCGGGTCCTGCTCCGCCCGGGCGCCTGCGGCGAACTGCGTGTCGTAGGCGGACTTGGCCGAGGCGACGCTGCGTCCGGCCAGGTCGAACACGGTGGCGCGCAGGCTTTCCGTCCCCCCGTCGATGCCGATGACATGCCCCATGGACGCTGGCTCGTTCCCCTTGTGCGCTGCACAGGCTCGTTATCCTTGTGCGCTGCACATATGCTGCGTGCGGCGACATTTGTTCTGGGCCGCAGCTTCGGGGTTTGGCGGAGCGGGTGTCAAGTGCTATTTCGCGTCCATGGCGATCCATCGATGCTGACCCTGCATTCGGCGCACGAACCGGACGCCGCGATCATCGTCCGGGCGGCCTGGCTCTACCATGTCGGCGGCCTGACGCAGGAGGAGGTGGCGGGACGGCTCGGGGTGCACCGCACGCGCGTGGCCCGGCTGCTGAGCGAGGCGCGGGAGCGCGGGCTGGTGAGCGTCAGCATCAACCACGAGGCGGTCCGCGACCTGGCCACCGAGGACGCCATCGCGCGCCGCCACGGCCTGGACTTCTGCCTCGTGACCCCGGCGATGGGCGACCTGGCCGGCACCGGGCCGGCGCTTGCCGCCGCCCAGGCGGCGATTGCCCGCCGGGCCGTGGGGAGCGCCGCCGCGACCTTCCTCAAGGGCCGGCTCATGCTGGGCCGCCCGGTCACCGTGGGCGTCAGTTGGGGCCGCACGCTGGAGCAGATGGCGCTGCACCTTTCAGGCGTGCAGAACCCGCAGGCGCGCTTCGTGTCGCTGATGGGGTCTCTCACCCGCAACTCCGCATCCAACCCGTTCGAGGTGGTGCAGGCGCTGGCGGCCCGCACCGGCGGCGAGGGGTATTTCCTGCCGGTGCCGTTCATCGCCGACAGCGTGGCCGACCGGGCGGTGCTGATGTCGCAGCGCACCGTGGCCGAGGTGCTGTCCATCGCAGAGGCCGCCGACCTTTACCTGATCAGCGTGGGCGAACTGCTGGAAACCTCGTTCCTGCGGCAGCAGGCGATGCTGTCCGCGGCCGAGCTGCGCAGCGTCCGTGCCCAGGGCGCGGTGGCCGATTCGCTCGGACGGCTGTTCGACGGCGGCGGCGCGCAGGTCGACCATGAGCTGGCCCGCCGCACCCTGGCGCTGGACTTCGAGCGGCTCCGGTCGCGCGACGTGGTGCTCCTGGCCGGCGGGCTGCAGAAGCTGGCGGCGGTCCAGGCCCTGCTGCGGAGCGGCGTGGTCCGCGGCTTGGTGATCGACGGCGACGCCGCGAAGGCCTTGGCAGGGGAGCCGCTTCCCTGACGCGCCCGGCCTGCTGCCGCCCTGCAGCGGCCCTGGCGGACTTGCACCCGGACGAGGCCGACATCGAGTGTCTCCGCTTTGCGAACGGCTGGCTCGCTCCGCTGGTCGTGCCGATATGGCAATGCAGAAATTTTCCACTGTGCCTTTGGTCACGGAGCTCCGGTTGGACAGGAGGTCTGGGGCGCAACACAACGAAAGATGTATGTCGGCCGTCCCAGACAGTGACGTTGACGCTATTGTGAAAATCCTGATTTCTTTAATAAGAACATGAGTCCAGCAAATCAAGGTGTTTTCAGCGTCGCACAAGTTTGTCGCAAAACAACAGAGTTATGCAGTAAATTTTGCGACTTGGTCGTGCTACACGGATTTCTCCAGATGAACCATGAAAACCAGATTTGACGCTTCACTTCTTTTTACGACTGCCTGGGCGCTTTAGCTGTGCGCCTCCACTTGCCATCTGTTGTGGGTTGCGGCCGGAGGTGTTGATGGCGAGCGGTGGCGGTTCATGCCCTTGTGCTTCTGCTTCGGGATGTGGCGACGGTGCTCTTGGTTCAGTTTGAAGGGCAGAGCGGGCATCCAGGGATCAGTGAACGGGCAAGCCTCCGACGTCGGCCTTGATTGCAACGCCACCCACCCAATCCCTGCACCATCGTGGGCATCGGGCCATCGCGGCGGGGGCATGAGCCCTCCATCGCCGCGATCCGGGCTTTGTCGCCCGGCGGTTCGCAGCATGGGAGGCGGTTCGATGACCCGGTTTGTTGGTTTGGACGCGTCGCAGAAGCTGACGGCGGTCTGCGTCGTCGACGAGACCGGCCGCCGGCTGTGGCGCGGCCAGTGCGCCACGGACCCGGGGCGGATCGAGCGGATGGTCAGGGGGCATGCGGGAGAGGAGGCCCGGATCGGCGTCGAGACCGGTCCCATGACGCCGTGGCTCGTGCACGAGCTGCGGGCACGCGGGCTCGACGTCGCCTGCCTTGATGCGAGGCATGCCGGCGCTGCGCTCAAGATGCAGATGAAAGACCGACCAGAACGACGCGGAGGGCCTGGCGCAGATCATGCGCACGGGGTGGCATCGTCCGGTGCACGCGAAGTCGCCCGGTGCGGCGTGACAATCAAGGTGAGAAAGCGTTCTGCCAGGGTGAGAAAGCGTTCTGCCGTTTGCGGCGCAGGAAGGGCGAAGCCCGACCGGAGGCGCAAGCGGCAGAAAATCTGGCCTGGTGTCCCACGCGGGGGCGGATGGTCTGGTGATCGCGACCGGCTTGGCCGTGGATGGGGTCTCCCGAGGGGATCCACCCATGGCCCGGCCGCCATGTCACCGATCACCAGATGAGGCTCTACATGACCTTCCGACAAACAGACCGCCCGGCGCTCGCCGCGGCCAAGACGTCCATCAGCACCGCGACCGCCTATCGCTATGAGCAGGGCCATCAGCTCCCGTCATCGCAGAAGCAGCCGCGCGGCCGTCGCCGCCCCGATCCGCTGGTCGACGTCTTCGATGCCGAAGTCGTGCCGATGCTGAAAGCCGCCCCGGACCTGCGTGCGGTTGCGATCTTCGATGAGATGCAGCGGCGCCATCCCGACCTGTCGGCCGGGGCGCGCCGCACCTTGGAACGCCGCATCCGCTCCTGGCGTGCCGTGCATGGCGCGGACCAGGAGGTGGTCTTCCGCCAGGTCCATGAACCCGGCCGCATGGAGCTGTCGGATTTCACCGACATGGCCGATCTTGGGGTCACGGTCGCGGGTTCGGCGCTCGATCACCGGCTGTATCACTTCCGGCTCGCCTACTCCGGTTTCGAGCATGCCCATGTGATCCTGGGCGGCGAGGGCTACGTCGCCCTGGCCGAAGGGCTGCAAAACGCGCTGCGGTGCTCGAGCGGCGCGCCGCTCGAGCACCGCAGCGACAGCCTCTCGGCCGCGTTCCGCAACCTGGACCAGGAGGCGCGCCTGGACCTGACCCGGCGCTATGACGCGCTGTGCGCCCATGACGGGATGCAGCCGACCCGCAACAACCGCGGCGTCGCGCATGAGAACGGCGTCATCGAGAGTGCCCATGGCCACCTCAAGAAGGCCGTCAAGGATGCGCTGCTGATGCGCGGCACCGGCGACTTCGACGATCTTGCCCGCTACCGCCACTTTGTCGACGAGATCGTCAGCCGCAAGAACGTCCACCACGCCAAGCGGATCGACGCCGAGCGGCCCGCCTTGCAGCTCCTGCCGGGGCAGCGGACCTGCGACCATGAGGAAAGCGTCGTCACCGTCGCCTCGTCGGGCGGGTTTACGCTCAAAAAGGTCTTCTACACGGTGCCGTCCCGGCTGATCGGCCACCGGCTGCGGGTCCGGCTCTATGACGACCGCATCGCGGTGTTCGTCGGCGGCACCCTGCTGATGACTCTGACCCGCGGCCGCGCCACTGCCAGCGGCAGGCGTGACCATGTCGTCGACTACCGCCCCATGAGCGCGGCTGCGAGGCCGAACTCGCAACGGCGCTCACCGTTGATCTCTCGGCCGGACAGCTCCCCGACATCGCCGAGTTGCGCGCACGCTTCGCCCCCGACCCCGCCGCATTGCCCGACGTCGTCGTCCATCTCACGCCGCTGGCCGCCTATGAGGCGCTGCTGGGCGACACCATAGGCAAAGCGGGGGAGAAAGCGGCATGACCGAAACCATCGACGCCGCGCGGTTGGCGCTGATGCTCAACGACCTCCGCCTGCCCGCGATCAAGCAGGACTGGCCGGGCTTTGCCGAACGCGCCGACAAGGAGAGCTGGCCCGCGGCACGACTGCTGGCCAGCCTTGCCGAGCACGAGATCGCCGAACGCGACCGCCGCCGCCTCGCGCGCCATCTCGCCGAGGCGCAGCTCCTGCCCGGCAAGACCCTCGACAGCTTCGACTTCAACGTCGTGCCGATGGTTTCCAAAGCCCATGTCCTGGCGATCTGCGCCGGAGACAGCTGGATCGACAAGGGCGCCAACCTGATCCTGATCGGCGGACCCGGCGGCGGGAAAACTCATCTGGCCTCCGCCATCGGCTTGGCGCTGGTCGAGAACGGCTGGCGCGCGCTGTTCACCCGCACCTCCGATTTGGTGCAAAGACTCCAGGTGGCGCGCCGCGAACTGGCGCTTGAGGCCGCCATCAACCGGCTCGACCGCTTCGACCTGCTGATCCTCGACGACCTCGCCTACGTCAGCAAGGACCAGGCGGAAACCTCCGTCCTGTTCGAGCTCATCAGCGCCCGTTACGAACGCCGATCCACGTTGATTACGGCAAATCAGCCCTTTGGAGCTTGGGGAAAGGTCTTTCCAGACCCCGCTATGACGCTCGCCGCCGTGGACCGCCTCGTCCACCACGCCACGATCTTCGAGATCAACGTCGACAGCTACCGGCGTCGCGCAGCCCTCGAACGCAAACGCAAGGATGCTGGGCGGCCGCAGAGCTACGCGACAATCAAGGACCTCGACACCGTGTCGCTCCCCGACAATCATCCTCAAAATTAACCCTTGCCCGCGACAATCAAACCGAACATCTTCACCGCGTCGCGGTCATGAATTCTCATCCTGATTGACGCGCTCTCTCATCCAGATTGTCGCGCTACACGCGATCTTCGCCACGTTGGCCTGCACGGGGTTCTCGCCGAGGCGCCACGTCTTCTGCCCCATCGCGTCGAGGAGCGGCTGCACGGCCGCGACCGCCCCGGCGTCGCCCGCGACCAGGATGTTCAACTGCGCCTGTGCGGCCACGGCCGGCACGCCGAACACGGGCGCCGCCACGTAGGCGACCCCCGTGGCCCGGTGCAGCTCCTGCAGCTCTTCCACGAGCGCCAGCGAGATCGTCGCCATCATGACATGGACGCAGCCCTTGCGCGCGGAGGCGAGCGCCCCTCCGTCGATGATCACGCTACGCACCGCCGCGTCGTCGGACAGCATGGTGACGACGGCCTCGTTCCCGAACGCGGCGGCCGGCGATGGAAGGACCGTGACGCCCTCAAGCGCCTTCCGCAGCCGGATCGCGGTTCCAGGCCTCCACCCGGTGGCCTGCCCTGACCAGGTTGGGCACCATCGCGGCACCCATGCTGCCCACGCCGATGAAACCAACATTCATTGAAAAACTCCATGTTGCTCTTGCGAACGCTGCGATCAGTTCTGGTCGAGAAACGTCATGACGGCCTGGTTGAGCGGCCCGGCGCACTCTTCCGGCAGCCAATGGCCGCAGCCGGGCAGCGACAAGCCCTCGACATCCGTGGCGTATTCCCGGATCTGGTCCGCCTCCCCCGTCCCGAAGCCGCCATGGCCGCCGCCGCCGATGGCGAGGACCGGCATGGCGAGCTTGGTCGGTGCCAACGGCCTGTTGCGGCGCTCGGTCTCGTTGAGCGCCCGGTAGTATTCGAATGCCGCGTGCAGGCTGTCCGGCTTGGCGTAGGAGCGGGCGTACAGGTCCAGAAGCTCCGGCGTGAACACGTCCTGGTTCGTGGCGTGAACCTTGATGAAGTGCTCGAAGAAGAACCGCTCCTTGCCGGTGATCAGCGTCTCGGCCAGGCGGTCGCCGGCGGCGAAGAAGCTGAAGTGCCACACCAGCGACTCCCCGTCCGGCGTGAAGGCCGGGTATTTGTAGATGCTCGGGTCAGGGATCGGCGCTTCCATGTAGACGATCCGCCCGATGTCCTGCTGGTGCGCGACGGCCATCGGATAGGTGTTCCAGATGCCGATGTCATGGGCGACGAGGTCGAACTTGGCGCCGGGATTGAAGCTGCGGGTGAACTTGTAGAGGGTGTCCGACACGTCCTGGCCGGCATACGAGCGCGGCGGCCCGGACAGGCCGAGGCCGGGCAGGTCCGGCACCACCACGGTGCGGGTGCGGGCCAGCAGCGGCATGAGCTGGCGCCATTCAAACCAGGTCTGCCCGAAGCCGTGCACCAGCAGCACGACCGGCCCCTGGCCGCCGGTGACGTAATGCAGGCGGACCCCGTCAACCTCACGGGTGGCGCCGGTGAAGCCGGCGGGCAGCGGGAACTCCTCCGCAGGGGCCGGTTGGGCGACGGCCGCCGGTGCGGCCAGTGCTGCGAGGAGGAGGACGAAGGCCATGCGCTTCAGGCGTGTCATCATGTCATTTCCTCAATTGGACCCGCCGGGCAGATCGCCGTGGCTTGGGGGTGAGACGCCAGCATGGCAAACCTATATCTAGACTGTTCGATCCGGAAAATTGGGAGGACGACTCCCGCTTGTCAATGACTTCCGGACCAACCATTTCAGAATGAACGGAGAGTGAGCTATGCCAAGAACCGGCCGCCCGCGCGGCTTTGACAGAAACGAGGCCGTGCAGCAGGCGATGCGGCTGTTCTGGGAGCACGGCTACGAGTCCACCTCGCTCGCGCAGCTCAAGGCGGCGATGGGCGGCATCTCGGCGGCGAGCTTCTACGCCGCGTTCGGGTCCAAGGAGGCGCTGTTCCGGGAAGCCGTGGATGCGTACTTGGCCACCCACGGCCAGGTCATGGCGCCGCTGGCCGACCCCGTTGTCCCGCCGCGCGCGGCCGTGGAGCAGTGCCTGCGCGCGTCCGCCCGGATGCAAACGGACCCGGCGCATCCGCTCGGCTGCCTGGTCGTCATGTCCGCCGGCACGTGCTCGCCGGAGAACGGGCACCTGCAGGCGGCGCTGGCGGCCGAGCGCGGCCGCAACCGGGCCGGGCTGCGCGCCTGCGTGCAGCGCGCGATGGAGGCGGGCGAGCTGCGCTCCGGCACAAACGGGCTGGGGCTGGCAACAATGTTCGACGCCTTTCTCACCGGCCTGTCCGTGGCAGCGCGCGACCGGGTGCCCGCCGCGTCCTTGGATGCGGCGATCACCGAGCTGATGCGGCTTTGGGACCAGCACGCAGCCCAAAACGCAGCAAAAAAGGCGCAGCCGGCCTGCACCGCCCTGGGCCATGCGGACGCCGCCGACGCACATCCCCGCCCGCCAACCGGCCTGGCGAGACCCGACGGAAGCGCCTAGCCTGGCGGCAACGAGGACTGGAGGGGACACCATGCCCGACATGCAGGCGCCGAAAACGGCAGAGTACGACGCGATCATCGTGGGCGCCGGGTTCTCCGGCCTTTACCAGCTCCACGCGTTGCGGGACCGCCTCGGCTTGTCGGTGCGCGTGCTGGAAGCCGGGGATGGCGTGGGCGGCACCTGGTACTGGAATCGATACCCAGGCGCCCGCTGCGATTCCGAGAGCTATTACTATTCCTACTCCTTCTCGAAGGAGCTGGAGCAGGAATGGGAATGGTCGGAGCGCTATCCGGAGCAGCCGGAGATCATGCGCTACCTGAACCACGCCGCCGAGCGGTTCGACCTCAAGCGCGACATCCAGTTCGGCACCCGCGTCACCCACGCGGCGTTCGACGAGGCGGCGGGCCGCTGGCAGGTGGCGACGGAGGCCGGCGAGCGCTTCTCGGCGCAGTTCCTGATCACCGCCGTCGGCTGCCTGTCCTCGACCAACGTGCCCAAAATCCCCGGGCTGGAGAGCTTCGCGGGCGAATGGTGCCACACCGGCCGCTGGCCGCATGAGGGGGTCGATTTCCGGGGCAAGCGCGTCGGGCTGGTCGGCACCGGCTCGACCGGCATCCAGGCAACCCCGGTGATCGCCCGCGACGCCCGGCACCTCACGGTGTTCCAGCGCACCGCGAACTACAGCATCCCCGCGCGCAACGGCCCGATGAGCGCCGACGCGCGGGCCGAGATCAAGCGCAACTACGCCGCCATCCGCGAGAAGTCGCGGTCGAGCACGAACGGCCACCCTTGGGACATCTCGGCAGCCTCCGCGCTGGACGCCGGGCCGGAAGAGCGGATGGCACTGTACGAGGACGCCTGGAAAGTGGGCGGCCTGCGCTTCCGCGCCGCGTTCAAGGACCTCCTGTCCCACCCGGAGGCGAACGAGACCGCGTCCGAGTTCATCCGCGGCAAGATCCGCGAGGTCGTGAAGGACCCGGCCAACGCCGAACTGCTGACCCCGCGCGACCACGGCTTCGCGACCAAGCGCCCGCCCATCGACACCGAGTATTTCGAAACGTTCAATCGGGACAACGTGTCGCTGGTGGACGTCCGCACCCACCCCATCGAGGCGATTACCCCGGACGGGCTGCGCACAACGGCAGGCGAGCACAAGCTCGATATGATTGTATTCGCGACCGGGTTCGACGCGATGACCGGGCCGCTGCTCGCCATGGACATCCGCGGGCGCGGCGGCGCGGCGCTGACGGAGGCATGGGCGGCCGGGCCACGCAGCTACCTGGGGCTGCAGGTGGCGGGCTTCCCCAACCTGTTCACCATCACTGGCCCCGGCAGCCCCTCCGTGCTGTGCAACATGCCGACGGCCATCGAGCAGCACGTGGACTGGATCACCGACTGCATCCGGCACCTCCGCGACCACCGGCTAGCGCGGATCGAGGCCCGGGCGGACGCGGCGGAGCGTTGGGTCGGGCAGGTGAACGAGGCGGCGCATGCGACCCTGCTGCCGACGGCGGCGAACAGTTGGTACCTGGGCGCCAACGTGCCCGGCAAGCCGCGCGTCTTCATGCCCTATGCCGGCGGCCTCGCGCGCTATGCCGGCATCTGCCGCGAGGTCGCGGCCAACGGCTACGAGGGGTTCGTGCTCGGGCACTGAGCCGTGCATCCGCAGGCCGGGAAGCGTTCGACTTGAAGCGCCTGCCTGGACTACGGTGGTCGCAACGCTCCCGGAGGACGGGGGGCGAGGGAGACGTCCAATGCCGCCGAGCCGCCGTGGGCTGATCGCTGCTGCTGGGTCTCTTGCCATGCCGGCGCGCGCCCGCGCCCAGCCGGCGGCTCCGTTGCGCATCGGCGTGCTGACCGACCTGTCCGGCCAGTACCGCGACAACTCCGGCCCGACCAGCGTGCTCGCCGCGCGCCAGGCGGTCGAGGACTTCCGGCCGGAGCAGCACGGCCTTTCCGTCGAGATCATCGCCGCCGACCACCAGCAGAAGCCCGACGTCGGCGCCGGCATCGCCCGGGAATGGTTCGACCGGGACGGCGTCAGCGCCATCGCCGACGTGAACAACACCGCCATCGCGCTGGCCGTCCGCACCCAGGCGGTCGAGAAGGACCGCGCCCTGGCTGGTCAGCGGCGCCGCCTCCGCAGACCTGACCGGCAAGTATTGCAGCCCCAACATGGTCCATTGGGCGCCGGACACCTGGGGCGACGCGCACTCCACCGGCGAGGCGCTGCTGCGCGCCGGGCGCAAGACGTTCTTCCTGGTCGTCGCCGACTACATCTTCGGCCAAACCCTGGAGCGCGAGGTCACGTCCCTGGTGCAGGCCGGCGGCGGCACGGTACTGGGCACGGTCCGCTACCCGTTCCCCGGCACGACCGACTTCTCCGCCTTCCTGGTGCATGCGCAATCGAGCGGCGCCGACGTGGTCGCCTTCTGCAACACCGGCGGCGACATGGAGAACACCGTGAAGCAGGCGTACGAGTTCGGCCTGTCCCGCGGCGGCCGGGCGGTCGCGCCCATGTTCGGCTTCCTGACGGAGATGAAGGCGGTCGGGCTGGAAACCGGCCAGGGCCTGTTCATGACCGAGACGTTCTACTGGGACCTGAACGACCGCACCCGCGCCTTCACCCGGCGCTTCCTGCCGAAGTCGCCCGGCAACTACCCATGCAGCCTGCATGCCGGCTGCTACAGCGCCGTGCTGCACTATTTGAGGGCGGTGGCGGGCGGCGGGGCGCCGCGCACCTCCGGACGCGCCGCGGTCGCGGCCATGAAGGCGATGCCGACCGACGACGACTGCTTCGGCGCCGCCAGCATCCGGGCAGACGGGCGCTTCCTGTGCGACACCCACCTGTTCCAGGTGAAGGCTCCGGACGAGAGCAAGGGGCCATGGGACATCTACCGCCTGGTATCCTCCACGCCGGGCGCGCGGGCGTTCCGGCCGTTGGCGGAGGGCGGCTGCACGATGGCGCCGACATGAGGACCGGGATATGAGGATGGGGGCATGAACGCGCCGCTGGCCGGTGCCGCGGCCATCCCGGACAGCCGCGGGCTGAACCTGTATCGCGCCGACCCGGCCCTGGCGCGGCTCGCCGCGCTGTATTTGCCCGCCGACCTGTGCGCCCACCTCCAGCCGCACCTGGACCGCCTGGGCGCCCTGGCCGGGGGGCGCGTCGACGAGCTGGCCGGCACCGCGGACCGCAACCCGCCGCGCCTGCACCATCGCACCCGCCGGGGCGAGGACGTGCAGTCGGTCGAGAAGCATCCGGCCTACACGGAGATGGAGGCCCTGGCGTTCGGCGAGTACGGCCTGGCCGCGCTGTCCCACCGCGGCGGCGTGCTGGGCTGGCCGGCGCCGATGCCGCCGGCCGCCAAGTATCTGCTGACCTTCCTGTTCGTGCAGGCGGAGTTCGGGCTGATGTGCCCGGTCAGCATGACCGACAGCCTGACCCGCACCCTCCGCCGCTTCGGCGATCCGGCGCTGGTCGCCCGCTATTTGCCGGCATTGACCAGTCAGGATATGGACGTGCTGGCCCAGGGCGCGATGTTCATGACGGAGCAGGGCGCCGGCTCCGACGTGGGCGCCACCGCCGTGACGGCCGCGCCGCTGCCGGACGGCACCTGGGCGCTGACGGGGGACAAGTGGTTCTGCTCCAACCCCGACGCGGCGCTGGCGATGGTGCTGGCCCGGCCGCTGGGTGCGCCGGACGGCATACGCGGCGTCAGCCTGTTCCTGCTGCCGCGCACCCTGCCGGACGGGCGGCCCAACGCGGCGCGCATCGTGCGGCTGAAGGATAAGCTCGGCACGCGCTCGATGGCCAGCGGCGAGGTCCGGCTGGAGGGCGCCGTCGCCTGGCTGGTCGGCGACCCCGGCGCCGGGTTCCGGCAGATGGCGGACATGGTCAACAATTCCCGCCTGTCGAACGGCGTGCGCGCCGCCGGGCTGATGCGGCGCGCGGTGACGGAGGCCGGGTTCGTGGCCCGGCGCCGCGTGGCCTTCGGCGTCCCCCTGGCCGACATGCCGCTGATGCAGCGGCAGCTCATCAAGATGCAGGTTTGGGCGGAACAGGCGCGCAGCATGATGTTCCAGGCCGCCGACGCGCTGCGCAGGTCCGACGCCGGAGAGGACGGCGCCTACGGCCTGCTGCGGATGCTCACGCCGCTGCTCAAGTTCCGCGCCTGCCGCGATGCGCGCAAGGTGGCCGGGGATGCGATGGAGGTGCGGGGCGGCTGCGGATACATCGAGGACTGGCCGGACGCGCGCGTGCTGCGCGACGCGCATCTCGGCTCGATCTGGGAGGGTACGAGCAACGTCGTCGCGCTGGACGTGATGCGGGCGGCGCGGCGCGACGGGGGCTTGGATGCGCTGACGGCGCATGTTCGCGGGCTGGCCGTCCCCGGGCTGGACGTAGCGCCGGCGATGGATCGCGCCGCGGCCCTGGCCGGCACCGCCATGGCGCCCGGCGGCGTCCACCTGACCCGGCAGGCGGCGTCGGCGCTCTACCACGTGACTTCCGTCGCGGCGATGGCGTGGGAAGCGGCGCGGCTGGACGACCCGGCCCGGCTGGCGATGGCCAGGATGGTCCTGCGCCACCGCGTGCTGCCGCGCGACCCGCTGGCGGCGGACGAATAGCCCGGCCTGTCAGCCGTTGAGCGTCCGCATCCCCTCGGGCGCATACCGCTCCCCGACCGCCACCCCGGCCGGCAAGGCCGTGCTGATCGCCGTGAGATCATCGTCGCTCAGCACGATGTCCGCCGCGGCGACGTTCTCCTGGAGGTAGCGGACCTTCTTCGTGCCGGGGATTGGGATCACGTCGCCGCCTTGCGCGAGCACCCAAGCCAGCGCGAGCTGCCCCGGCGTGCATTCCTTCGCCGCCGCGATGGCCCCGATTTTCTCGACCAGGGCAAGGTTTGCGGCAAATGCCGCGCCCTGGAACCGCGGCGAGGTGCGGCGCCAATCGTCCTTGTCCAGATCGTTGATCGACCGGATCTGCCCCGTCAGGAAGCCGCGCCCAAGCGGGCTGTAAGGGACAAAACCGATGCCGAGCTCCCGCAGCAACGGCAGGATCTCGTCCTCAGGCTCGCGCGACCACAGCGAGTACTCGGTCTGCAGCGCCGTGATCGGGTGGACGGCGTGCGCGCGGCGAATGGTCGCCGGCGACGCCTCGGACAGGCCGAGGAAACGCACCTTGCCGGCCTGCACCAGCCCGGCCATCGCGCCCACCGTGTCCTCGATCGGCGTGTCCGGGTCCACCCTGTGCTGGTAGTACAGGTCGATCACGTCCAGGCCGAGCCGCTTCAAGCTGGCGTCGCAGGCGGACCGCACGTAGTCCGGCCTGCCGCTGATCCCGGTGCGCTGGCCGTCCGGCCCCCAGGTGTTGGCGAACTTGGTGGCGATGAACACCCGGTCGCGCACGGCCCTCAGCTCGCGGCCCACCAGCTCCTCGTTCGCGCCGTTCGCGTAGGCGTCGGCACTGTCGAAGAACGTCACCCCCAGCTCGACGGCGCGATGCAGCGTCTTGACGCTCTCGTTCCCGTCGCGTCCGCCGTAGAAGGCCGACATGCCCATGCAGCCCAGCCCGACCGCGGACAGCTCCGGGCCGTTGCGGCCCAACCGACGCATCTTCATCCGTGACCCTTTCTCGATAGGCGGGACGAACCCTCAACGCTTGTCCTGTGGAATGGCCATGAGGTCCTCGATCCCGAGCTGCTTGAAGAAAGCCGCCTGCTTGGCGCGATGCAAGGCGTTCAGCGCCTCCATCCCCTTCTTTTGCGAATCCACCACGACGCGGGCCGGCCGCTCGCCCTGCGGCAGGTCCAATACTTGGCGCACGGCGTCGCCCACGGCGGACACGTCCAGCGCCCCGCCGTTCGCGGCGTCGATCGCCTCCAGCCGTGGTCCCAAGGACTCGATCACCTCCGGCAGGCCGCCATACTGCGCGGTGACGGCGGCATGGGCGGGCGGCTGCGCGTGCGCGAAGTGCTCGGTCCCGCTCGTGAACGCGCCGGGCACGACGATGACGCTCTCGATGCCGAACCGGCTCACCTCGAAGCCCATGACCTCGGCCAACGCTTCTCCCGCCGCCTTGCTGGCGACGTAAGGTCCCATGAACGGCTCGAAGAGGCGGGCGGTCGTGCTGCTGACGTAGACCAGCACGCCGCGGCCTTGCCGGCGCATGGCCGGGAGCGCCGCGCGGTTCACGCGGAGCCAGGAGACCGCGTTGGTTTCGAAAATCTGCGCGAGCTGTTCGGGCGCGAACGCCTCGGTGATCCCGACCATCAGCATGCCGGCGTTGTTCACGACGACGTGGATATGGCCCTGCTCGGCGAGGACCTGGTCGATGGCCGCCCGGCAGCCCGCCTCGGACAGCACGTCCATCTCGACGACGCGGAGGCCGATGCCCTCGCGCTCCGCAAGCTGCCTGAGTTCGTCGGCGCGCGCCGCGCCGTGGTCCGAGGCAAGCCGCATGCCCGCATAAACGCAGTGGCCGGCGCGGGCCAGCACCTCTGCGACGGCACGGCCGATGCCCGACCCAGCCCCGGTGACGAGGACGACCTTGTTGTGCGCCATGGCCAGCTCCAAAGGATTGTTCGTTGGCCTGGGTCAGCCAGCGGCGACCGGGATAAGGCCTCTCGGACACCATAAGGAGGCCACGGCGCGTCCATGAAATTGATTTCGAATATGCGGGACCATCCACGAACATGATGTCCCGGCGGCACCTCCGCCGAGGGACACGGGCATGCCACCCTGCAGCGCCACGGGCCGGGTCCGGGCAGCCTGCCGCGGTTGACCCCCAAACAGGACGGTCCAATACTGCCCAAATCCCAAGATGAAGGCAGCCAGGATGCCGAGGCGGGTTTCAGGTCTGGTCATCGCAGCCGCACTGTTCGCCGCGGTCCAGGCACGGGCCGACACGCTGGTCGTCTGCACGGAGGGCAGCCCGGACTTCCTGAACGCCGCGTTGAGCACGGCCAACACCAGCTTCGACGTGACGGAGCAAACGTCCGACCGCCTGATCGGGATGGAGGTCGGCGGCTCCGGCCTGGTGCCGGCGCTGGCGGAGTCGTGGTCGGTGTCGGAGGACGGCCTGACCTACACCTTCGCTCTGCGCCGCGGGGTGAGGTGGCAGTCCAACGCGGCGTTCAAGCCCGGCCGCCCATTTAACGCCGACGACGTGGTCTTCACCTTCAGCCGCATGGCGGACAAGGCCGCGCCATACCACGGCCTCGACAGCGCCTATCCGGAGTTCCTGGACCTGCTGGAGCCGGCGTTCAAGGCCGTCCGCAAGCTGGACGACCACACGGTCGCCATCGACCTCAAGCAGCCCTATGCGCCGCTGCTCAACGCGCTGTCGATGCAGCCGTTCTCGATCTCGTCCGCCGAGTATGCGGACACGCTGCAGCGCGCCGGCACGCCGGAGCAGCTCGACCGCAGCCCCATCGGCACCGGCCCGTTCCAGTTCGTGCAGTACCAGCGGGACAGCACCGTCCGCTTCCGCGCCTTTCCCGACTATTGGGGCAAGGCCGCGGGGTCGCCACGGACGGCCAAGGTGGACAACCTCGTCTTCACGATCACCCCCGACCCCGCCATCCGCTATGCCAAGCTGCGCGCCGGGGAGTGCCAGGTCGCGCGCTATCCCAACCCGGCCGACCTCGACGCCATGCGGGCCGACCCGGCGCTGCGGGTGCAGGAAAGCCCCATCGCCGCGATCAGCTACATTTCCTTCCGCACCGACCGGAAACCCATGGACGACCGCCGCGTGCGGGAAGCGCTCAGCATCGCGGTGGACCTCGAAAGCCTCGTGCGCGCAGTGTACCAGGGCAGCGGCAGGCCGACCGCCGCCATGGTCCCCGCGGCGCTCTGGGGCCATGACGCCGCCCTGAAGCCCCGGGCCTACGACCCGGCGCGCGCCAAGCAGCTCCTGGCCGAGGCCGGCTACCCCGACGGGTTCGAAACCGACCTGTGGGCCATTCCGGTCGCCCGCGCCTACATGCCGAACGGACGCCGGGCGGCCGAGATGATCCAGGCGGACTGGGACAAGATCGGCGTGAAGGCTCGCATCATCTCCTTTGAATGGGGCGAGTACTTGCGCCGGGCCAGGAGCGGCGAGGCCGCGGTCGCCATGCTGGGCGGCACCTGGGACTACCCGGACCCGAGCCAGTTGCTCCTCGCTTGGAGCTGCGACGCCAAGCGGTCGGGCCGCAACAGGGCGATGTGGTGCAGCGCGGCCTATGACGGCGCGCTGCTGGAAGCCAACCGGATCAGCGGCCAGGCCGAGCGGGCCAAGTTGTTCGAACAGGCGCAGCAGGCCTTCTACGACGAGATGCCGGGCCTGCTGTTCGCGGACGTGGACGCCTTTGCCGTCATGCGAAGCAACGTGCAGGGCTTCAAGCTGCACTTCCTGGGCGGCCAGCCGTTCGGCGGCGTCAGCCTGGCACCATAGGGGAGTGTAAACATGCAACTCGCGCTTGCGACCTGGCACGAAGTGGAGGACTACCTGCGCACCCAGCGCGGCTGCATCGTGCCCATCGGCTCGGTCGAGCAGCACGGGCCGAACGGCCTGATCGGCACGGACCACCTCGATGCGGAGTTCGTGGCCAAGGGCGTGGGCATTGCTGCCGGCTGCATGGTGGCGCCCACGCTCGCCTATGGGATGTCGCAGCACCATCTGGCGTTCGCCGGGTCGGCGACGCTGCGGCCATCGACGCTGATGCTGGTGGTGCAGGACGTGGTGGCGTCGCTGGCCCGGCACGGGTTCGAGCGCTTCTTCTTCATCAACGGCCATGGCGGCAACGTCGCCACCGTGACCGCGGCGTTCGACGAGATCTACGCGGAGGCGTCGCTCGGCGCCGACAGGCCTGCCATCATGTGCCGGATGGCGTTCTGGTCCGGCGGGCCGCGCGCAAGCAAGCTGGCCGACGCGCTGTATGGCGACAGCAACGGCGGCCACGCCACCGCCGCCGAGGTGTCGCTCGCGCAGTATTACCAGCCCGACGCGATCAAGCACGCGCAGATGAGCCCGAAGGTCGCGCCCAAGAGCGGCGGCTTCTTCGAGGCCGCGGACTACCGCAAGCGGTTCCTGGACGGGCGGATCGGCTCCGACCCGTCGCTGTCGACGCCTGAGCACGGCGAGCAGCTTTACCGTGCCGCGGTTGAGGACATGGCCGAGGCGTATCGGGCGTTCCTGGACTATTAGCACGGAACCGAAGGGGGCGCCGGCGCCTTCCACCCAGTCTTGGCGGCATTCACGTCTCGGCGGCATTCACTTCGGAGGACAGCATGGAGTTCAGGCGCCTGGGGCGGTCAGGGTTCAAAGTGCCGGCATTGAGCCTCGGCACGGGCACCTTCGGCGGCGGCAACGACTTCTTCAAGGCCTGGGGATCGACCGACGCCCAGGGGGCGACGCGGCTGGTGGACATCTGCCTGGACGCCGGGCTGTGCATGTTCGACAGCGCGGACGTGTACTCCGGCGGCTTGGCCGAGGACATCCTGGGCCAGGCGGTCGCCGGACGCCGGCACCAGGTGATCATTTCGACCAAGGCGACGTTCCGCTCCGGGGACGGGGCCAACGACGTGGGGTCGTCGCGCTCCCACCTGACCGACGCCTGCGATCGGGCGCTCAAGCGCCTCCGCACCGACCACATCGACCTGTTCCAGCTCCACGGCTTCGACGCCATGACGCCGGTCGAGGAAACGCTGGGCACGCCAGGGCTATCGCATATGACCCTTGAGGGCGAGGGTTGCTGGCGGAGCCGTGGCTGGCCTTTAAATGCGGAGTTCAGCGTTGAGGCCCTGCCATGGAAGAGTTTGTCGCCTGCTTTGCCGAGGTTGTT